>Ga0302283_1000394_pt1 | contig 35339 bp, 31 predicted proteins | sample III_Fen_E1_4_FD_198770 | JGI IMG/M metagenome (GOLD analysis project Ga0302283, IMG submission 198770) | Peat permafrost microbial communities from Stordalen Mire near Abisko, Sweden - III_Fen_E1_4 | ecosystem: Environmental > Terrestrial > Soil > Wetlands > Permafrost | place: Sweden: Abisko... | reverse complement strand
GCTCCCCGCACCACGCCCGGGCGGCGCTGGCGCGGCTCGACAAGAACCGCGACGGGAGCCCGCTCGACCTCTACTTCGACTTCGCCTTCTCGCCGCTGCGCGACGGCGAGGGCGACATCACCGGTGCCCTCATCTTCGCGTTCGACGTGACCGAGCAGGTGAGCGCGCGCCGCACCGCGGAGGCCGCGCGCGCCGAGGCGGAGCAGGCCAGGGGCGAAGCCGAGGCTGCCAGCCGCACCAAGGACGAGTTCCTGGCCATGCTCGGACACGAGCTCAGGAACCCGCTCGCGCCCATCCTCACGGCGCTCGATCTCATGCGCGTCCACGCCCCCGCCAGCGACGAGCTGGCGCGGGTGGTGATCGAGCGCCAGGTCGGCCACCTGGTCCGCCTCGTCGACGATCTCCTCGACGTGGCGCGCATCACCCGGGGCGAGGTCGAGCTCCGGAGGCAGGTCGTCGAGATGGCGGCGGTGGTCGCCAAGGCGATCGAGATGGCGAGCCCGTTGCTCGAGCAGTTCGAGCAGAACCTCACGGTGGACGTCGCGTCGGCCGGCCTCGCGGTCGACGGCGACGTGAGCCGGCTCGCGCAGGTCGTCTCCAACCTGCTGACCAACGCCGCCAAGTACACCGAGCGGGGCGGCGCCATCGCGATCCACGCCGCCCGCGAGGGCGCGCAGGTGGTGCTCCGCGTGAGCGACACGGGCGTGGGGATCGCGCCCGAGATGCTGCCCCTGGTCTTCGACATGTTCGCGCAGGAGCGTCAGTCGCTGGCGCGCTCGCGGGGGGGGCTCGGCCTCGGCCTCGCCATCGTCCGGAACCTGGTCACGGCGCACGGCGGCACCGTCTCCGTCCACAGCGAGGGGAGGGGCTGCGGGAGCGTGTTCACGGTGACCTTCCCCGCGGCGCGCTCGGTGCTCCCCGGCGTCGCCGAGGCGACGCCTGCGCCGGCGCCGTCGATCACGTCGGGCGGCCTCAGCATCCTCGTGGTCGACGACAACGAGGACGCCGCCACCATGCTCGCCCTCAGTCTGCGCCGGATGGGCCACGTGGTCCGCGTCGCGCACGACGGGCCCTCGGGGCTCCGCGCCGCGGCGGAGCTCGTGCCCGACGTCGCGCTGCTGGACATCGGTCTCCCGGTGATGGACGGCTACGACCTCGCTCGCCGGCTCCGCAGCGAGCACGGCCGCGAGCGGCTGCGGCTCGTGGCGGTGACCGGGTACGGTCAGGCTCAGGACCTCGATCGCTCCCGGGAAGCGGGCTTCGACCTCCACCTGGTCAAGCCTGTCGACCGGGCTCGCCTCAGGGCGGCGCTCGATCAGTTCGCCGCCGAGCGAGCCCAGGCTGGAGGCGCTGCCCCGACGGCGCCGTGAGTCCGCCGGGCAGCCGGGGTTCGCCGCTCATTCCACGGGGATGCGGATCACCACCCCGCCCATCACGTCTCCTACCTTGAAGTCGTGGCGCGGACTGTCGCGGTGCGCGTTGTGACAGGCGGCGCAGGCCTCGGACACCGCCTTGTCGGGGTACACCGCGGTGAAGTACCGCTCCCCGCCGAGCGACTCGGGCGCGTAGCTGCTCTGACCGGTCTCGGCGGCGCGGCGGAGGCCGGCTTTCTCCACCTCGGTGCGGGGCGCGTTCTGGGTGTTGATGGGCCAGGGCGACAGCAGCGAATAGGTGACCCCGCCGCTCGTGCGGCGCGCGGCCTCGGCGCCCAGGCGGAACATTTGCGCGGGCAGCGGGAGCGCGCGGTCGTCCTTGTAGTGCTCGCTGGCGCGGATCACGCCCTCTTGATCCTGGAGCCGCTCCACCACCTCGTGCGCGTACACCGCCCGGTCGGCGGCCAGCACCGCATAGAGGGCGTCGGCCATCTTCTGCGGCGTGATCGCGCGGGTCGCCGCGGGCTTGCCGCACCCCGCGAGCGAGAGGACGACGGCAAGGGCGATGCGGATTCTCATGGCTTGGTCCCTCCTCCAGGCAGCCTGCGCTCGACCATGTCCAGGCTCCCCACGTGCGCCGACGGGCGGCCGTTGAAGTTGCGCTCGACCAGCGCGTCGTCGGCGAGCGAGTCGATGGCGAAGCCCAGGCCGTGGCAGGTGAGGCAGGAGCCGCGCAGCATCTTGTCGCGCGGCCGCAGGTCGGCGCTCTGGTCGTGCTCGACGCGCACCACGTCGGCGCCGCGCACGCGGCTCACCCGGCGGGGCAGGTGGCAGGTCGCACAGGACACGCCGGTGCCGGGCGGGGCTGCCCCCGCGAGCTCGCGCTCCCACAGGAGGGCGTGCCGCGAGGCGCGGTAGGCCCGGCTGTGGGCGTCGTCGTGGCAGCCCAGGCAGGCCTCCACGGCGGCGCGGCGGGTGTCGTAGGCGTGCGCCGCGTGGCAGGCGTCGCACCCGAGCGAGGTGCCGCGCGCCTCGAGACGCATCGGCAGGCGCGCCATCGCCGGGGTGAGCGGGGACAGGCCGGCGGCCGTGCGCGCCCCGTGCGCCCCGTGCGCGAAGCCCTCTTGCTCCAGGGCGTGGCACCGCCCGCAGGACGCGCCGCCGGGGTGCTCCTTCCAGATCGTCATCCCCGTCGCGGCGTCCGGCAGTCCGTGACAGGCCGCGCAGCTGACGCCGCCCCGCGCGTGGGCGCTGCCTTCCCAGGCGCGGACCAGCGCGCCATCGTCGCGCGCTCCGGGGGTCCGGGCGTCCCCCCCGGCCTGACCCGGGGGATCGTCGCGGTCGCTCCGGTCGAGCGGCCGCGACCCGGGGCGCTTTCCGTTGCTCGCGTGCGCCAGAGGCGGCACGTGCGGGGAGGCGAGCACCTCGGGCTCGTGGAGGTGGCGGGCGAGGAAGCCCTCGTAGAGCCCGCGGTTGTCGTGGTAGCGGTGGCAGCCGGTGGTCGCGCAGCCGGCGAAGGCGAAGCCCTGGTGGCTGGGCCGCTCGCGGGCGATGTCCTGGTGACAGGCCGCGCAGAAGTCGGCGGGGAGCGTCACCCCGCCGGCGCGGGCGCGGTCCGGGGCGTGCTCCCGGTGGCAGGCGACGCAGGCGCGCGCGTCGAGGCCGGCGACCCGGTCGGCGTTGCGAGGGTCCGAGAGCTTGCTCGGAGGGTGGGAGTCCTCGGCGGCGGTGAGGGCGGCCTCGTGGCAGCGCAGGCAGGCATCGCTGCTGACGCCGTGGAAGGGCGTGTGGCAGGCCCCGCAGGCGGACTCGATGAGGTAGTGGCCGCGCGTGGTGCGGCCGGGGAGCAGGTCGCGCCGGTCGGCGCCGGGGACCGCGAAGGCGGCGCCGTAGTAGCCGCCCACCGCCGCGGCGAGGATCGAGCTCACGAGGATCCCGGTGCGCGCGCCCATGGCTCAGAAGTAGTAGGCGCCGAGGATGTGCAGCGCGAGGAGCACGGGCAGCGGGATCAGCACCAGGAGGTGCGCTCGCGACACCAGGAGGCGGCGCTGCGGGGCGGCGCCGGGATCGCCGAGCGCGTGCGTGCCCGAGGCGAGCCCGCCGAGCGCCGACGCCGCGAGGAAGTCGACGGTGAGCAGCCGGTTGAGCCGCTCGCCTGCGTGCAGCCCGGTGTGGCACAGCAGGCAGCCGAGCGCGGCGACCCCGAGCGCGCCGTGGAGCACGCGCAAGCTCGCGACGTCGCCGAACGTGAAGCGCTTCCAGCGCTTGCGCAGCGAGAGGACCAGCCCCAGGACCCCGAGCGCGACGATGGCGTAGCCGCTCGCCTCGGCGTAGCTCCGCCGCGTCCACAGCGCCTCGGCGTGGAGGCCGCGGAACGACCGCGCCGGCGTCGCGGCCGGGGCCACCGCGAGCAGGACGGAGCCGGCCAGCGCCCCGACGGCGGTGACCTGCAGCCCCGTGGTGGACCGTGGAGGCGGCGGCGCGAGCGAGGGTGGGAGGCGCCCGGAGAGGAGGCCGGAGACACGGCTGGGGGGCACCGAGATGGGTCGCAGCGGAGCCAGCAGCTCGCGGCTCGAGGAGACCAGGGTGTCGGAGCGCCGCGAGGAGACCGGGGAGCGGCTGCTCGGCGGCGGGAGCGTGGGCAGGCGGATCGGCGCCTCCGCGGAGGCGGGTGCCGCGGTGCCGCTGACGAGGGTGAGCGCGCGGCCGCTCATCGGCGCGGCAGGCGCGGCGAGGAGCGCGGCCGCCTCGCTCCGCGGGATGAACACCGGGCTCCGCGCCGGCCGGGGCAGCGTCACCGCGGCCGGCGAATCGGGCGCGCCGGAGCAGCGCAGCGTGGGCGGCGGCGAGTCGGGCTCGCGCTCGAGCTGGGAGGGGGGCAGCGAGTCGGCGCGGGCGCGCCTCACCAGGTCCTCGAGGAGCGGCCGGCACGCGCCGCACAGGGTCCCGGCGCCGGTGCGGGACGACAGCTCCGCCACCGTGGCGCAGCCCGTCATCTCCGCCTCCGTGAGCGCGCCGCGCCGCACCCCCACGCAGCCGCAGACGAGCGCGTCGGCGGGCCACTCGTGGATGGGCGGCGACTCGGAGCGCAGCCACAGCGAGCCGGTGCTGCGGAAGCGGCGCAGGTCCCAGAACGAGAAGCTGCGCGGCTCGTCGAGGGCCGCGCGCACGCGCTCGAGGTCGCTCCACTCGCCGATCGCCAGCGCGCCGACGATGCGCCCGTCGAGCAGCACCAGCTTGCGGTAGACGCCGCCGGCCAGGTACGCGTGCGCCTGCGTCTCCGCCGTCTCCTCGTAGCGGCCCACCGCAGCCACGCTCACGCCGGGGAGCTCCAGCCGGGCCGAGCGGAAGGCGCCCTGGAAGACGGCGTCTCCGCCGACCAGGTTGTCGACGAGCACGTCGATCATCCGGTAGCCGGGCGCCGCCAGGCCATAGGTGACCCCGCGATGCGTCGCGCACTCGCCGACCGCGAAGATGCGCGGGTCGGAGCTGGCCAGGTGATCGTCGACGATCACGCCGCCGCTGGCCGCCAGGAGGAGCCCGGCCTCCCTCGCCAGCTCGCCGCGGGGGCGGATGCCGGCGGAGAGCACCACCAGATCCACCTCGATCCCGAAGCCGTCGGCCACGCCCACCGAGAGGCCGCCACCGGCCTCGTCGATGTGTTGCGTGCGGGCCCCGCAGTGGACGTGCAGGCCAAGCGTCTCGACCTTCTCGCGGAGCAGCGTCGCCCCCGCCGCGTCGAGCTGCCGCGCCAGGAGCCCGCGCGACGCCTCCACGACGTGGACCTCGAGCCCCATCGTCGCGAGGCCCCACGCCGCCTCGAGCCCGAGGAGCCCGCCGCCGATGACCGCCGCGCGCGCGCGGCCCCGGGCGTGCTCGAGGATGGCGCGGAGGTCGTCGACGGTGCGGTAGGTGAACACGCCCGGCAGCGCCGCGCCCGGGACCTCGGGGACTAAGGCGCGCGATCCAGTGGCGAGGACGAGGCGGTCGTAGGGGAGGGTGACGCCCGCCGCCGAGGTCACGGCGCACGCCTCGCGATCGATGTCGACGACCGGGTCGCCCACGTGGAGCTCGATGCCGTGCTCGTGGTACCAGTCGGCGGGCGCCAGGCAGAGGTCGTCCGCTCCGGCGCCTCCGAGCATCTCGCTGAGCCGGACGCGGTCGTACGCGGGGCGCGGCTCCTCGCCGAAGACGACGACGCGGAGCGGCCCCGGGACGGCGCCGCACTCCACCAGCCGCTGGCAGAGACGGAAGCTCATCATCCCGTTCCCAACCACGACCACCGTCTGGCGCGGGGAGGCGCTCACCCGGTGTCCCTCCTGCCCGCGGCGCCCTCGGGCTTGGGGCCGAGCTTGCGCAGGTTGAGCTCCACCATCCGGTTGGCGGGCTCCAGGCTCAGGGCCTCTTCCCACGAGGCGCGCGCGTCGTCGCGGCGGCCGGCGCGGAGCGCGCGGAATCCCTCGTCGATGAGCCGCGTCACCTCGGGGCGGGCCGCAGGAGGCTCGGGCCGCGGCTCGGCCTCGGGGGCGGGGCCGCGCAGCATCGATCCCACCGTCGAGCCCGAGAGGGTGACTGCGGGGGGCGGCGGTGGCAGCGCGGCGGCGCGGGCGCGCGAGAAGGGCGCCTCGGGCTCGGTCGGGTAAGAGAGCCGCGCCGGCGGGATGCTGGCGGGGACGAGCCGGAGCGACGGGCGATCCCCGGTGTCGGGCTCGGCCCCGCCGCGCGCGGCGTTGGCTTCGTCGAGGCGGCGCATGCCCTCGATCATCAGGTACTGCCAGTCGCCGCGGATGCTCCGCTCCACGTCCGGCGGCAGCGGCGCGGTGTAGAAGAGGCCGTTCTTCACCCCGAGGATGCGGAAGAACGCGTCCTCGCCGGAGACGTCGTCCCACACCGCGTGCACCGGCTCGCCGGCCTCGATGTGGATGACGCCGGTGCTCGATCCCTCCGAGAGCCGCAGCGCGGTGGACTTGCGGGCGATGCAGAGCATCTGGATGACGTCGACGCAGGACAGCTCGGAAAGGCTGCCGCTGAAGGTGTCGCGCAGCGAGAGCGCGCGGAGGATGGCGGCGCGCATCTCGTGGACGTCGAAGGGCTTGCGCATCAGCTGCAGGCAGCCGAAGGCGTGGGCCCGGTCCTTGATGCCGCTGATGTCGAAGGCGGTCATCACGATCACCCGGGTGCTGGGGGCCTGCACGGAGACCCACGAGAGCAGATCCATCCCGCTCTTCTCGGGGAGGTGGACGTCGGTCACCAGCACGTCCACCCGCGCGCCCTCGAGGATCTGCTGGGCTATCTCCGCCGAGCGCGCCAGGAGCACGTCGTAGCGATCGTTGTCCTGGTAGAGCACGCGATGGAGCGCGAGGACGATGTTGTCCTCGTCGTCGACGATGAGCACCTTGGAACGCCGGAAGGCCATGTCACCCGCTCCTCGCGAGGGGCAGCGTGAGGCGGACGGCGGCGCCCCTCGCGCCCTCGCGGTCCTCGATGGTGATCGACCCGCCGTGGTCGCTCATGATCCGGAAGCACACCGGCAGCCCGAGCCCGATGCCCGCCGGCTTGGTGGTGTAGAACGACTCGAAGACCCGCTCGCGCTGCGACGGGGAGACGCCGGGCCCGGTGTCCTCGACCAGGATCACCAGCCGGTCGCCCCCCACGTGCGCGCTCCAGCAGAGCTTGCCGCCGCCGGGCATGGCGTCGGCGGCGTTGAGGAAGACGTTGAGGAGCACCTGCTCGATCTGGTCGGGATCGCAGAGCACCGAGGGCAGGGGCCCGCGCACGCCGTGGAAGGCGATGCCGTCGAGCCGCGCCCCCGCCCCGGCCCGGGCGCGCTCGACGATGGGGGCGAGCTCGGCCCGGCTCCACCGCGGGGGCCGGTGCCGCACGAAGCCGAGGAGCTGCCGGAGGATCTTGTCGAGCCGGTCGACCTCGCGGAAGACGGCGCCCAGGGTGTCGCCGAGCCCCGCGGCGGCGGCCTCGCGCTCCACCGACTGGAGCGTGGCCTTGATGGCGGCGAGGGGGTTGCCGATCTCGTGCGCCACCATGGCGCACGCCCGCCCGACCTGGGAGAGCCGCTCCAGGGTCTCTCGCTCGACGCGGGCGCGCTCGAGCGCCTCGGTCTCCTCCCTTTGCATGCGCACCGGCTCCACGATCCCCCCGACCCGGCGCTCAGCCTGCGCCGATCATCGCGGCGATCCGGGCGCGCATCGCCTCGGCCGCCGGGTCACCGGTGGGCGGCGCGGCCCCCAGGGTAGCGAGGAGGAAGCGCTCGTCCCCCCACGAGAGCAGGCGGGCGCGGAAGACGATGTCGTGCTCGTCGAGCAGGGTGAAGCTCGCGGCCTCGCCGAGCGGGAGCAGCTCGCGCAGCCGCTCCGCCGCCGAGGTGAGGATGGAGGCGCCGGCGGCGAGCTCGTCGCGGTGCGAGGCCTCCCCGTACGCCGCGATGAGCAGGCCGCGGTAGTCCGCCAGCACCGCCGCGCGGCAGCCCTGCTCGCGCTTGCAGAGCTGCCGGAGGCCGAGCTCGAGGGTGGCCGAGAGCTCGGGCGCCCCCGTCGAGACGGGCATGTCATCGGGGCCCTGCTCGATGCCCGTGAGCGTGCGGGTGCGCCGCGCGAACCCGTGGGCCTCCAGGTCGCGCACCCTGAGGCGCAGCTCGGCCGCCTCGGCCTCGGCGCCCTTGAGCGCGTCCACCTGGCGCCGCAGGTCCGCGTCCTCGGCCTCGCGGCGATCGATCTCGGCGGCGCGCATCTCCAGCGTCCGCAGCTTCATCGCCGCCTCCAGCCCCTTGCGCTGAACCTCCGCCAGATCCGGCGCAGGCGTGCGGTCGCGGTCGCGCGCGGTCTCGCGGACGGTCTCCAGCGAGGCCTGGAGCGTGGCGACCGTCTGGGCGAGCCGCTGGTTCTCCTCCTGGAGGCGGGCCCTGGCGACGGCGCTCGCCTCGGCCTCGGCGACGGCGGCGCGGGCGGCCTCGAGATCGGTCGCCGCGCGGCTCGCGGTGGCGGCTCGGGCTCGCAGCGCGGTGGCTTCGTTCGAGAGGCGCCGGGCCGTGGCTGCGGCCTTCTCCAGCTCGGCGCGGGTCTTCGACAGCTCGGCGTCGAGCTCGGCGGTGCGGATCTCGGCGGCCGCCGCGCGCGCCTCGGCCGCGTCGAGACCCGGGCGGGTGCGCGCCTCGCTCTCGGCGGTGGCGCGGGTCCGCAGCGCGGCGAGCTGCTCGGTCAGCTCGGCCGCCGACCTGCGCAGCCGCGTGCCCTCGTCCGCGAGGCGCCGAAGCGAAGCGGCAGCCTCGGCGTCGGCCTGAGCCCGCGCCTGGTGCGCGTTCGAGAGCTCCGCCCGGAGCGCCTCCGTCTGCTCTCGCTCCCGCGCGAACGCGGCCTCGGCGCGGTCCCTCGCCTCATGCACCCCGCTCAGGTCGCGCTCCAGCGCTGGGGGCGGCGGGGGAGGCGGGGCGGGGCGGGGCGAGAGCCGCCCGCCCACGTAGAAGAGGAGCGCGCCCGCGACCGACGACAGGCAGATGGAGGGGACGACGACGTCCATGGCTCCCCGCTATCTCCACAGGAGCTGGACGCGCCGGTTGCGCGCCCAGCCCGCCGGGCTCTCGGTGGGGTCTCGGGGCTCGGCGTCGCCGACGGCCTCGAGCGCGATGCGATCGAGGGGGGCGCCATACGCCGCCAGCAGCGCCCGCACGGCCTCCGCGCGCTTCCAGCTCAGCGCCACGTTGGCCGCGGAGAGCCCGAGTCGATCGGAGTGCCCGCGGACGAACAGCCGCCGTGAGCCGCCCTCGCGCAGCTCCTCTGCCACGCGCCTGACCGCCGGCGTGGCGCTGAGGGGGACGCGCTCGTCGCCGAAGTCGAAGACCACATCCGGCCCCGCGTCGGTGAACGCCGGGCACGCCGGGCCCGACGAGACGGAGGCGGCAGACGGGGCAGGGACCGCGCTCGACGGAGGCGGCCTCGCGGGCTCGGCTCTGGCGGCCTCGGCGGCCGGTGCCGCGCTGGACGCGGCGGCGACCACGACCCGCTCCCGCAGCCGGGGGGCCAAGCGCAGGTTGAGCACGGCGAGATCGGCGCAGCCGAACGCCAGGAGGATTGCTGAGGCCATGCGGGCGTCCATCTCCGTGGTTCCTTGTCGAAGGCGCGGCGACGACTCTCGCTCTCACCCGCGCGGAGGCTATCAACCGGGGGCCGGGGGCTCCCCGGCTTCAAAGGAGGATCTTGGCGAGCTCCTGGACGCGACGTTTGATGTCCAGGAACACCAGCCCGAGCTTGGCGTCGGGGGTGGTCAGGACGATGAGGAGCGCCTCCTGCCCGACCGCGTTGAGGATGACATATCCCAGCTTCCCCCGCACGTAGGTCTGCTCCATCGACCCGCCCATCAGCTCGCCGGCGATGCGCTCGCCGACGCCGAGGAGCGCGGCGGCCATGCCGCACACCAGCTCCTCGTCGACCTCCGCGGGGAGGAGCGACGCGATGATGAAGCCGTCGGTGCTCACCATCGCCGAGCCGACGATGTCCGGTGATACGGCCCGGAGAGAGCGCAGGACGTCCTGGATCCTCTCGATGCGATTGACGCTGGTTGCCACGGCTCTCCCCTCCTCGCCGAAAGGCGCTCAGATCAGCTCGACGGTGACCTGACAGGTCCCCTCGCCGTTGGCGTTGCACTTGGTCTCGTAGGCCTTGGGCTTCCTCTTGATGAGGACCTCGGCCACGCCCGCGACGAAGCCCACCTCGAACTGGCAGATGCGCTTGCCGATGTTGCTCATCCCCGCGCAGGTGATGCACTCGTCGAGATCGACGACGAGCACTTTGTCGTTGAGCTCCCGCGGCTGCAAGATGCCGATACGGGAGTCACGGACGAACTGGCAGACCTCCCGCAGGTACTCCTCCGGGTCGGGCTTCCACAGCATGGTGCCCGCCTCCCTGCCCAGATCGCGCCCTCCGTTCTGGAACACCACCGCGGCCCCGCGGCCCAGCACCTCCTCCACGTACCCCGCCGAGAAATGGCGGAAGACACGGAAGACGAGGATCGGAATGTCGTTGCCGAGGACCGGCCGGTTGGTCTTGGCGACCTCTTCGATGAGCCCCATGACGCGCCATCATGACCAAGGCCGTCGAGGCTGCCAGTCTGCCCGACGCGAACGAGGGGGGCGCGCCGCCGTTGTCGGCGGATCCCGCCGCGCGTCGCGGACGCGCATTTCCGCCTGGAATGAGGGCGGACATCAGGCGATCTGCGCACCTGCTACCGGGCGCGCCGGAGTCGACGCAAGGGCCGGACAGGAGGCGGGTTTGGGGCGGGGCCCGAGGGGGTATTGGTGGGGCGGAGGGTGGCGCCGGGAGAGCTCAGGGCGCCAGGCGCGCGACGAAGATGTCGTCGCTGCCCTGGCTGGTGGACGGTGTGGTGCCGCCGAGCGAAATCGGCCCGGAGAAGTACCCGGTGACCACCGACTTGCCGAGGGGGTCTTGCGGCGTGGGGTCCAGGGCGACGCTGATGGCCGCGTCGTTGCCACCGGAGCCGCCGAGCTGCTGTGTCCAGAGGACCTCTCCCCGGGTGAGGTTCAGCTTGGCGACCAGCGCATCGGTGCTGCCGAGGCTGGTCAGCATGCCGCTGGCGGTCGCGAGCTGGCCGCTGAACTCTCCGGCCATCACCACGCTGTACGTATCGACGGCCAGGCCGTAGCCCTGGCTGCTGCCGCTGCCGCCGCTCGGAGGGGCGAAGGCGGTGCTCCACCCGGCCATGCCGCTCGGGCCGAACTGGGCTACGAAGGACGAGGAGACACCCGACGGTCCGACGAGGTTGACGGTGCCCAGGGTGAGCGCCCCCTGGAAGGCGCCGGTGACGTAGAGGTTGCCGCCGACGTCGACGGCGATGGCATAGCCGGCCGCGGAGTCCGTCCCGTTGCCGAGGAGGTACTCCCATGCGAGCGCGCCGGTGCTCCCGGCGTACTTGGCGAGGGCGAGACCCTTGCCGTTTCCCGGCACGGCGACGCCCGCGCCGTTGCCGAAGTCCACGGTGCCGGCGCCGGCGCCGGTGACCACGACGGCGTTGCCAGGATCGATGGTGACGCCGTAGAGCACCTCGGACTGGGGGTTTCCACCGGAGTCGCTGACCTGCTTGATCCACGCCAAGGTGCCGGCCTGGTCCACTTCGAGGACGAAGCCGTCGCTGCCACCCTTGGCCTTGAGGGGCATGGCGGGCGGCGGGGAGAAGGCGCAGGTGCCCGAGAAATACCCGGCGACCGCGAGGTGGCCATCGGGGGCGACGGCGAGGGCCTCGGGCACGATGGTGCCTCCGGGGTAGGTCTGGCCCCAGGCGAACGTGCCGGTCGGGCCGAGCTTGACGAGGAACATCCCCGGGCCCTTCGCGGCGGGCCCGGGCGCGAAGGCGACCGAGCTCGCGTAGCTGCCGACGACGAAGACGTTGCCGCTCGGGTCCACGGCGACGGCGTTGACCTGATCGTCCCCCATACCGCCGAAGTCCTGCGCCCAGACCGTCGTTCCCGCGGGGGTGATCTTGGCGACGAAGCCGTCCGAGCCAGGATCGGGATTGGTCGGCATGCCGGGGACCGAGAGCTTGTTCCCGCCGCCGAAGTCGACGGTGTCGTGGAAGAAGCCCCCGACGATGGCGTTGCTGTTCAGGTCGACGGCGACGCTGAGGCCCTGGTCGGTGCCGGGCTCGCCCGCGGTGACGCCGCCGGCGAGCGTCCCGGTGCAGGTGCGTGGGGGGTTGTCACAGTGCAAATTGTTACCCGACGCACAGTTGTCGGCCGCGGGCATCACCGCATCCAGGCACGCGCCCCAACCCAGGCCGTTCTGCTCGCAGGTCTCCTTGCCCGCCGAGCACGGAGCCCCGGCATCGGTGGTGCCGACGAGGCCGTCGTAGCAGGGCTGCGTCGCGCCCGGGGTACACACCATGGTGGCCGGGCCGCTGCCGCCGGTGCTTGCCTGGCTCGAGCTGGTGGTCGCGAGGCCGGCGCCTCCGCTGCCGCCGGCGTTGCCGAACGGGGTGCCGAGCCCGTTGCTGGCGAACGGGCACGCCATCAGGCCCGTCGAGAGGCCGAGTAGGCCGAGGATGCCGAGCCGAGCGCGCTGCATGGGAGACCTCGTCGCGCCCCCCTCCGGGGGCGACGCGCGGGAGTTCACCATGGCGCCCGCGGAGCGTCCAGATCGCGGAGCCTACCGACAGCAGCGAAAGCCGGTGGAGTAGTCGTGGTAGGTCGCCGCGTGTGCGGTGGTGCGGTAGTCGCAGCCGTCGCCGTTGATGTGCGTGTCGAGGTAGTACCCGCCACGGAAAGTGCCGCCTCGGGCGGCGGTCCACTCGTGCAGGTTGCCGACCATGTCGTAGACGTCGAACCCGTTCTTGCACTTCTTGAACTTGCCGGTGGGCGCGAGCGTGCCCTCGAGCTGGTTCAGGCGCGGGTCGTTCATGTTGGTCCAGGTGTACGCTTCCTGCGGGGTCTCGACGTTGCCGCCGCCGTAGTAGCGGTTGAACGAGGAGACGCCGGAGTCGTTGCAGTAGCCCTCCTTGCGCTCGTCGCCGTAGGGGAAGCGCGTCGGCTTCTTGCCCCGGCAGGCGGTCAGCCATTCGTCGTCGGTGCAGAGGCGCTTGCCGGCGGCCTCGCACGCGGTCTCGGCCTGGTCGCGGCTGATGTAGGCCTGCGGCTTGACGCCGCGCTTGCTCACCGCCTTGACCGCGAGGCCGTCCACGGGCGCGTAGGGCGAGTGCGCGCGGGTGCGGTTGCCGCCGAGCACCTCGACGAGGCTGGCCTCGTACTTGTCGATGCAGAACTTGCCGAGGATGGACGACATCCCGGGGAGGCAGCCCCGCCGGCCGGCCTTGGCCTCGGCGTCGTCGGCGCCGGGCAGGGTGAGCGCGAGGAAGGCGGCGGCGCCCAACGCGAGGGCGCGAGGCGAAGGAAAGTGGGGGAGGATCGCGTCCATCGGGTGTGGCTGGGAGGCCAGGGAAAGCGCTCCCTTTCCGGCATAGCCGGGACGATGACGAATGGCAAATCAGGAACCCTCTGGACGCCGCGGCGTTTTCGGTCAGTCTGCCGCGACCGTGGACGCCATCATCCGCCGCACCCCCGACGATTTCGTCGTCGAGGAGATCCCCGCCTACGCGCCGAGCGGACGAGGTGAGCACCTCTACCTGACCTTCACCAAGCGCGGCCTGACCACCATCGACGCGGTCAACGCCCTGGCGCGCGCCCTCGAGGTCGACCCGCGCGGCGCCGGCTTCGCCGGGATGAAGGATCGCCACGCGGTCACCACCCAGACCGCGTCGTTCGCGTTCCCCATGGCGCGCGACGCCGAGGCGGCGGTGGCCCGGATCCAGGTGCCGGGGATCACCCTCACCGGAGCCGCGCGCCACGACAACAAGCTCAAGCCCGGGCACCTGCTCGGCAACCGCTTCACCGTCGCCCTCGCCGACGTGCCCGCGGGCGAGGTGGCGGATCTCTGCGTCCGCCTCGAGGAGATCGGCCGCACCGGCGTACCCAACGCCTTCGGGCCCCAGCGCTTCGGGCGCGACGGCGACAACCCCGAGCGGGCGCTGGCCTGGCTCGCCGGGCAGGAGCGAGGACCGCGGTCGCCGCGGGAGCAGCGGTTGCTCTTCTCGTCGCTCCAGTCGCTCCTCTTCAACCGGGTCCTCGAACGGCGCGAGGCGGCGGGGACGTGGGCGACGGTGCTCCCCGGCGACGTCGCCAAGAAGCACGACACCGGCGGCCTCTTCACCGTGCCGGCGGAGGGCCCGGATCTCGACGACGCCGTCGCCCGCGCCGCCGCCGGGAGCCTCTCGGCCACCGGGCCGATGTACGGGGCCAAGATGCGCTGGCCCGAGGGCGAGCCCGCCGCCCTCGAGCGCGAGGTGCTCGCGGCGGCTTCCACGGAGGCGATCGACGTCGCCGCCCGCTTCGAGGCGTTTCGCCACCTGGGCGAAGGGACGCGGCGGCCCCTGCGGCTCTTTGTCGCAGAGATGACGATCGAGAGGCAGGACCCCGATCCCTCGTCCGGCAAGGCGGTCGTCGTCGCCCGTTTTGTGCTACCGAAGGGGGGCTACGCGACCACGGTGCTGGGCCGCGCCTGTGGCCTCATCGACGCCACCCGCACCCAGCAGACCCCCGGCCAGGGAATAACGCTGGCCGCCGACGACTCCACCGACGACGCCCCCGATCCATCCTGAGAAACGCCCGAGAGCGTTTCCCGACCGTCCATCCTGAGAAGTGCCCGAGAGCGCTTCCCGACCCTGAGACCCGGTCACGATGGGGGAACCCTCCCAGACCCCGGGCGCCCCTGAAAGGCATTCCAGAGCGATGAACATCAGCGAGTGGCTGCAGCGAATCATGGTCGGCTTCGGGGCCGCATGGGTGATGTGGCTCATGCTGGGGCTGAGCGTGATCTCGGTCGCCATCATCCTGGAGCGGGCCTGGTACTTCTGGTCGCTGCGTGACGATCTGGTGGTGCTCGCCAAGGAGCTCCGCTCGGCGCTCGACGACTCCATCGAGACCGCGCAGAAGCGCATGGCTGCCTCGCCCTCCGTCGAGGCAGCGGTCGTCTCGGCCGGCCTGTCGATGGCCGACCGCGGGCCCGCCGCCGCCGAGGAGGCGATGGCCGGCGCCCTCGCGCTCCAGCGGATGAAGCTGGAGCGGCGCCTCGCCTACCTGGGCACCCTCGGCAACAACGCGCCGTTCATCGGGCTGTTCGGCACCGTCATCGGCGTCGTCGGCGCCTTCGCCGCCCTCGGCGAGGCGGCCAAGACCCCGGTCGGCCAGGCCGCCTCCCAGGCGCTCGCCCCGCAGGCCGTCATGTCGAGCATCGCCGAGGCGCTCGTCGCCACCGCCGTCGGCCTCGCGGTCGCCATCCCCGCCGTCGCCTCCAACAACTTCTTCCAGCGCCTCCTCAAGACGACACTCGCCAACACCGACGCCCTCTCGCGCATCCTCCTCGCCTACCTCAAGTCCGAGCCCCTCGAGGACGTCCCCGGGTACCGCACGGCCCCCGCGACGAGCAACCCCCTCGGCGAGGCTCCGGCGAGCAAGAAGCCCGAGCCCGCCAAGACGGCGTCGGCCAAGAGCGGCGCCAAGAAGGCCGACCCGGTCAGGCCCGCCAAGGGCGACAAGTCCACCGAGAAGGCCCCGATGGACCAGGAAGAGGACGACCACGAGGGGGAGGATCACTGATGGCCGCCTCCAGCCAGGGCGACGACGACGGGATGGTGTCGGGGATCAACGTCACCCCGCTCGTCGACATCACGCTCGTGCTGCTCATCATCTTCATGGTGACGGCCAAGCTGATCGTCTCGCAGTCGATGCCGCTCGACCTGCCCAAGGCCGCCAACGGGCAGGACATCCAGATGATCTTCGGCGTGGAGCTGCACGCCAACGGTGACACGGTCGTCAACGGGAAGAAGATCGCCAGCGACGACGCGGTGCTCCCCCTCGCCAAGGAGGAGCTGGGCAAGACGCCCGATCTGCGCGCCGTCATCCGCGCCGACACCACCGTGCAGCACGGCCGGGTCATCAAGGTGCTGGACCTGCTCAAGACGGGCGGCATCACCAAGATCGCCTTCGGCGTCGCCCCCATCCCACCCCCGGGCGCCACGCCGGCCCCGCCCCCCGCTGCCACCGCGGCTCCGGCTGGCAAGTAGCGATCATGAGCGGGTCGGTGCGCGCCGTTTCTCCGCGGAGAGCCGCTGTGCTCGCGGCTTCTCCTCGGTCGCCCGGGGCGCCGCGCCGCGATCCGCTCGGACTCATCCTCCTCGGGGCGGGGGACCGCTGGGACGTCATCTCCATCTTCATGGGCGTGGCGGTGGCGCTCCACGTCGCGCTGCTGGTGTTCGCCATCGTCGGCGGGATGCTCAAGGACATCCACGACGCGGTCACCGACGGGCGTGCCCGCATCCACGACTTCCTCTTCCGCCAGTACGAGGTGGAGGTGATCAAGCCCAAGGAGGCGCCCCCTCCGGAGCCTCCCCCCGAGCCGGAGCCCCCGCCGCCCGCCCCCGCCCCGGTCGCCAAGGCGGCCAAGCCGGTCGACGACGATCCTTACAAGGACGTGGCGACCCCGCCCGCACAGGCGACCAAGGTGCTCACGGCGGCCCCCAAAGAAGACGAGCCCCTCGATCTCACCGACAAGGGCTTCGTCAGCGGCGAAGGCAACGCGGTCGGCGGACAGCAGTCGGGCGATGGCAAGGGCGACAAGGTCACGATGGCGCGGAAGGCGTCGCTCACGGGCGTGGAGGGTCATCACGGCACCGCCCCCGCGCCGATGGCGCCGCCGCCGCCGACCGAGGACAAGTCGCGCTCCGTGCAGCTCAGCGGCGGCTCGACGAGGAACTGCCCGTTCCCGCCCGAGGCCGATGCCGATCAAGTCGATCAGGCCGTCGCCACCATCCAGGTCACGGTGCGCCCCGACGGCAGCGTGCTCAGCGCCAACATCGTCAGTGATCCCGGGCATGGGTTCGGGCGGGCCGCGCGCTTCTGCATGCTGGGGCGACACTTCCAGCCCGCGCTCGACCGGTCCGGTAGCCCGATCGTCGGCTCGACGCCGGTGAACGTGAGCTTCACCCGTTGATCACGATGGTGGGGGCCCAAACCCCCCTGATCCCCGAGCGGCGGAGGCCCAGGTCTGCGGATTGCTTTTGCCGCGCCCGGCTCTCCGCTATCCTCCGCGGCCAACGTGGACGTCGCTGAACGCATCGCCCAGCTCGCGAGGGTGCCGCTCTTCGCTGGGCTCACCCCCGGCGCCCTCGAGCTCGTCTCGAAGATCGCCACCGAGGAGTCCCACGCGATGGGGACCAAGATCTTCCAGCACGGAGATCCCGGCGACAAGCTCTACATCCTCCTCGACGGCAAGGTGCGCATCAGCCGCGACGTGCCGGGCATGGGAGAGGAGGCGCTCGCCGTCCTCGGCCCCGGCGCCGTCTTCGGCGAGATGGCCCTCCTCGACGAGGCGCCCCGCTCCGCCGACGCCCGCGTCCACGAGCGCTGCCGCCTGCTGGCGCTGCCCAAGGACGCCTTCGAGGACCTGCTCTTCCTCCACAAGGATCTGGCCTACGAGGTGCTCTGGAGCGTGATCCGCATGCTCACCGGGCGGCTGCGCGAGACCAACGACAAGCTGACGTTCCTCACGGTGACAGGCAAATTCTAGCGATGCGTTCCACGGTCGTCCTGGGGCTCTCGATCTCCCTCGCGGTCCTCGCCGCCTGCGGCTCCCCGCCGCCCGTCACGGCGCCGGTCGCACCCCCTCCGCCCGCTCCTTCGGCGAGCGCGCCGCCTCCCACGGCGAGCGCCGCGGCGCCCACCGCGAGCGCCGCGGCACCCCCTCCCCCCGTCGCGCCGCCCGCGGGCATCGGCAACACCGTGCCCATCCAGCCGAGCAAGCTCGTCGAGCAGGCCAGGAAGCTCGGCGTCGACTTCAAGCAGTCCTTCGCCGCCATGCCCTTCCAGCAGCGCAAGAAGCTGATGCCGCTCTTCGTCAAGTCGCTCGGCTACGACGGCTGCACCGGCTGCCACGTCGACGGCGACTTCGAGAAGGTGACCCGCAACATGAAGGTGGCGCGGGCCATGTGGGATCACTTCGTCGTGGGCCTGCGCGACGCTCAGGGCGGGGCCCTTTTCTGCGATAGCTGCCACGGCGGTCGGGCCAAGAGCCTCGACCGGGCGAATCCGGACGGGATCAAGAAGGTGATGGAGACCGACTACCAGGCCAAGCTGACGCGCGCCGACAAGAAGCCGCACGACTGCTCGGGCTGCCACGGCGATCCGCCGGAGCTCGACGTCATCGGCAAGGTCTGGGGCATCGCCGCCAAGTAGTCAGGACACCAGCGGCTGGATCTCGTTCATCGCCAGGTAGTAGCTGACGATGACGCCGCTGAAGCCGGCATAGAACCCGGCCGTCGCCAGCGCCGCCCGCCGGCGGGACAACCCCAGCCCGGCGCGGAAGCAGGCGAAGGTGAGCACGCCGGACCAGGCGATGGTGGCGAGCAGCAGCGCCGGCAGGACGCCGTGGCCGAGCAGCCAGGTCATGGTGGCGTAGACGTCGGGCGCGGCGAGGCAGACGCCGGCGAGGGCCAAGAGGAAGAGCATCCAGGGGCCATGGCCCGTGAAGTAGAGCGAGAGCGCCGGGACCAGGCCGGGCCGGTAGCCCTGCGGGCTGGCGATCCGGAGCACCACCGCGAAGACGGCGGCCTGCACGGCGGGGATGAACGACCAGAAGACCATGGTCGAGGCGACGTGGAAGGCGACGAGCCTGCCAGCCGCGGTGAGCGAGACGAAGCCGCCCAGCACCACGAGAATCAAGGCCACCCGGAGGGCGAGCGCTCGGCGAGCGGAGCCAGGCGCGTGCTCCTCTGACAGCGCGAGCGCGGCGTAGGCGCGGAACGGATGGACCATCACGCGGGCGTCGTCGGACCAGGGCATGGGTCGGGTTTAGGTAGGATCGCCGCGGGGGGCGCACAAGGGCTACGCGTCGGCGATGCGGGCGTGGAGGGCGCGGAGATCGAGCACCTCGCCGAGGAAGGGCGCCGCCATGTCGACGAAGCGCGCCAGGTTGGGCTCGGCACCTGGTGGGCCGATGGGCGGCCAGAGGGGAGGTGGCTTCTTGTAGCGTCCGCCGGGGGCGCGCATGTGCGAGCGGTCCGAGGCGAAGGTGCGCGCGAACACGTCCGCCGCGACGAGGCGGAAGCGAGGCGCGACGTCGTCGGGCACACCGTCACGGAAGGTGCGGCGGAGGTAGTGTGCCGCGGGGGAGGGCATGTCCAGCGTGGTGTCGAGGTCCCAGATCTCCCACGGCGCAGCGACGAGCAGCACCACGTGGTAGTCCCAGAGGATGGGCCAGCCCGACCGCACCGAGGCGCGCTGGTGCCACACGGCGCATGAGCGGGCCGCGTTGCTGATGAACACGACCTCGCGCGGACGGCCCGCCAGGATGGGCTCGCGTGCCAGGTGGAAGACGTTCTCTTCGCAGTAGAACGGCTGGTGTTGGTAGCTGAGGTTGGACGTCGCGCTGCTCCGCCGTCGAAGATACCACGACGGAGCTGCCAGGGCGGTCAGCGGTGCTACTGAGTCATCTCGGGGGGCGGGATGACGATGGGCGGGAGCGCGATCGCGTCCCAGGCGGGCGTCAGGTTGCTGTACTGGAGCGAGGCGCTCGTGCCTCCCGCCGCGGGGCTGCGGTTCTGGTTCCAGATGTAGACCGCGGGGTAGGTGGTGATGGCGCCGGTCGCGTCGTCGACCACCACCGCCGCCAGGTACAGCTGCGACGAGCTGTGCAGCCCGGTGAAGTCGGAGGCGGCGTTGGCAGGGAGCTGGAACTGTTGCGAGAACTCGTCGGCGTACTTGCGGCCGGAGGAGAAGATCAGAAAATAGTACGTCTTGCCGTAGGCATCGACCACGTCCGGCGACCACTTGGGCCAGCTGTTGATGATCCCTGCCGAGGTGTCGTCTCCCGCGCAGGCGTTGGGCATGTTGGCGGCCAGCGAGGTCGGCGTGCCGCCGCCCGCGGGGACGACCATCTCCTGCCCGAAGCGGTTGTAATAGGGGCCATCCGGGGCGGTCGCGGTGCCGGTGGGGAGGGGCGCCTGGATGAACGCGATGAGCTTGTCGTCCGCGGAGTACGACGGGTAGTACTGGAGGTAGTTGGCGCTCGACGCCCCGGTCAGCGGCGCTGACGTCCCGCCCGCCTTGTTGTTGTAGGCGACGGTGCGCACGGTGGCGACCTTGGCCTGGGCGTCCGGGTGCCCATCCGGCGAGTAGTCGGTCGCGACGTAGACGATGTTGTTGCCGTCGTGGCTCAGGCTCGGGGACACGTCGCTCAGGCCGGTGTCACCGGTCGCGATCAGCCCCCAGGCCGTGCCCTTCGCGGCCGCTGCCTGAGTCTCGCCGACCGGGACCGGGTACTTGGGCGTATCGGTGACGGTGTCGGGGATGTTGGCGGTCGACTCCAGATCGATCCAGGCCAGCTGGTGGACGCTCGCGTAGTCGTTGGGGTTGTAGGTGGGCAGTCCCTGCCAGGCCATGGTGCGCGCCTCGCCCTTGAGGAACGAGGTGGCGTAGCTGCTGACGAGGATGCGGTCGCCGGTCTTGAAGTGGGCCGGTGACATGGTCTGGGTGCCCCACCAGGGAGTCTTCATCATCGCCTGGGCGCCGGCGCCCAGGTAGGACGGGACGTTGCCCGCGTTGGTGCCAATCCCGGCGGCCACCTTGGACCACGGCCAGTCGTCCGTGAAGATCACCCCCGAGCCGTCCGGCATGGTGGTGTGACAGCCCATGCAGCGCACCTGCCCGTCCACGAAGCCCGCGAGCTTGGGGCTGTCGTAGTAGCCGCGCAGCACCGAGCCGTCCTCCCCGATCTCGCCCGTCCACTTGATCTCCGGCAGGGTGACCGCGTCCGCCACGCCCTCGTCCCCGACGGCGAAGCCGAAGAGCTGGCTGGACTGCGGCGTGACCGCGGCCGAGTTGACCGTCCAGAAGACCATGCTGCCCGTGGCGATGACCGGCGCGATGTTGAAGTCGCCGGTGATGCCCACCGGGGTGCCCGGAGAGGTGCTGTTCACGCCGCGGATGGTGACGGTGACCGGGGCGCCGGCGGCGTTGTTGGCGAAGCCGTTGCCCGCCGCGAGCCCACCGTCGGTGGCGTCGCCGGCCGGGCCCTCCCAGATGCTCTTGGGCAGGTAGTAGGAGGTCTGGGTGGTATAGACGAGCAGGTCGTTCTTCTCCGCCTCCGAGTGGATGCGGATCTCGAAGAGGTCGATGCCGGTGGTGGGGGCGATGTGGAAGCGCGGCCTCACCCAGTTGGCGGGGATCATCGCGCCCTCCTGGCCGTTGGCGGAGAGCTGGGGCTCGAGCAGACAGAGGCTGCCGGTGAAGGTGGTGCCCGTGAACAGCGAGGGCGCGTTGCTCGGAACGCCGGTGTCGAGGATCGGCGTGGCGGGGAAATCGCTGCACTGGCCGATGCCGCACACCGCGTGAGTGATGAGGGGATTGGTGGCCGCGGCGGCGCCGCCGCCGCCGAGGATGTAGCCGCCGGCCCCGACCACGCTGGTCCCGGACAGGGGATCGCCGACGCCGCTGGACGTCACGAAGGTCCCGGTGGTGCCCCCCTGCCCGCCGTGCCCCGTGCCGCCGAGCCCGGTGCCGGTGCTGCCGCCGCCCCCGGTCGAGCCGAAGTGCATCATCTGGGCGCCGCCGGCCGTACAGTCGATGCCCACGGCGACCAGGATCAAGCCGATACCGCTGAGAGTCAGAGTCGATCCGACGCGCATAGACAAGCCTCCATCACCAGGCTCGCACGACGGGCTCCCCCCTGCCTAGCGCCTTTGAGGGCATTCGTACCTTGGCGTGCAAATGTCCGCCGGCGATGAATCGCCTGCTGGAACATCGCATTCGGTGGCTGTCTCCGATGTAGGGGGGATGTAGGTGCATCCCCTCCCTGTGCAGCGCCGCTCTCTACCAGCGGTGATACGCCGGATGGCCTTCCTTGACCGCCACGAACGTCCCTTTGCACCGCGCCGTGACCTCGCCGCCAGCGAGGAGCTCCGCCTCGACCACCGCGCGGTCGGGGGTCGACTCGGTGATCTTCGCGCGCAGCCGCACCGGGCCCATCGGCGTCGGCCGGCGCAGCTTGACGTGGAAATCAGCGGTGACGGTGCACGGGGGCGCGTCGAGGCCCCCGCGGGTCATCAGGTGATGACACGCCGCCCAGTTGCTGTGGCAATCGAGCAAGGCGCCGATGATGCCGCCGTTGAGCACATCGGGGAAGGCGTGGTGGTGCGGCTCGGGGGTGAAGTCGGCGACGACCTCGTCCCCCTCGACGAAGCTCTTGATACGCAGACCCTTGTCGTTGGCCGGGCCGCAGCCGAAGCAGATGCTCTGGGCCGCATACTGGTCCTGGAGAGACACGCTCACGAGAACGCCTCGTCGAGGAGCATCTTCTGCTCGAGCAGGTGGCTCGCCCTCGACCCCGTGGCGGGGCTGGCGCTGGAGGCGCGCGCCACGCAGGTGAGGGGCAGCCGGTGATGGAGAAAGTCGGGCACGATGGCGGAGATGTAATACCAGGGCCCGTAGTTGCGCGGCTCCTCCTGGACCCACACCAAGGGCGTGCCGTCCTTGTAGGGGGCCAGCGCGCGGGTGAGCTCGTCGTTGAGGGGATAGAGCTGCTCGACGCGGACGATGGCGACGTCGTGGGCCTGGCGCGCCTCCCGGGCGAGGGCGAGGTCGTAGTACACCTTGCCGGTGCAAAGGAGGACGCGCTTCACCTGCGCCGCGTGGCCAGCGTCCCCGGCGGCGTCGTCGGCGATGACGCGCTGGAAGCGCCCCTCGGTGAGGTCGGTGAGGGTCGACACCGGCCGGTGCGGGCCCTTCGACGTGGCGGCGACGCGGAGCATGCTCTTGGGCGTCATCAGCACCAGGGGCTTGCGCCAGGGGCGCAGGACCTGGCGGCGCAGGCAGTGGAAGAGCTGCGCGGGCGTGGTCAGGTTGCACACCTGCATGTTGTCCTCGGCCGCGTTCTGGAGGAAGCGCTCGAGGCGCGCGCTGGAGTGCTCGGGGCCCTGCCCCTCGTAGCCGTGGGGCAGGTACAGCACCAGGCCGGAGAGGCGGTGCCACTTGTCCTCGCTCGAGGTGATGAATTGATCGACGATGACCTGCGCTCCGTTGAGGAAGTCGCCGAACTGGGCCTCCCAGATCACCAGCGCTTCGGGGTAGTCGAGGCTGTAGCCGAAGTCGAAGCCGAGCACGCCCTGCTCCGAGAGGGGGCTGTTGTAGATGTCGAACCGGCCGGGGTGCTCGGCGACGCGCGACAGCGGCGCGTAGGGATGGCCCGTCTGGGTGTCGAAGAGCACCGCGTGGCGGTGGCTGAAGGTGCCGCGCCGGACGTCCTGGCCCGAGATCCGCACCGGAGTCTTGTCGGCGAGGAGGGTGGCATAGGCCAGCATCTCCCCGGTGCCCCAGTCGAAGGGCTCGTTGGCGGCGAGGGCGTCGTGGCGGGCCTTGAGGATGGGGAGGACCTTGGGGTGGGCGCTGAAGCCGTGCGGCAGCTCGAGCAGGCGGCGCGACAGGGCGAGGACGCGGTCGGCGCTGACCCGGGTGGGGACCTCGGGCGTGGCCGAGTCGAGGCCGCCGCGGTAGCTCGACCACACCCCGCCCATGGCGTAGGTCACCGGCGCGAAGCCGCGCTGCTTCACCTCGTCGAGGGCGGTGGCCAGGGCCTCGCGCCGGGTCACCGCGATGGCGTCGGCGCTCTCCTCGGTGACGTGGCCCATGTTGAGCAGGCGCTTCACGTACACCTGACGGACCGTGGGCTTGCGGTCGACCGCCTGGTACATGAGCGGCTGGGTGTAGCGCGGCTCGTCGCCCTCGTTGTGGCCGTGGCGGCGGTAGCAGTACATGTCGATCACCACGTCCATGCCGAAGCGCTGGCGCCACTCCACCGCGAGGTGGGCCACCTGCGCGACCGCCTCCGGGTCCTCGCCGTTCACGTGGAAGACGGGGACCTTGAGCATGCGGACGATGTCGGAGGCGTAGCGCGTGGAGCGGCTGTCCTCGGGGTCGGTGGTGAAGCCGATCTGGTTGTTGACGATGACGTGGACGGTGCCGCCGGTGGTGTACCCGGCGAGGCCGGTGAGGTTGAGCGTCTCGGCCACGACGCCCTGGCCCATGAACGCCGCGTCGCCGTGGATGAGCAGCGGCAGCACGCGGCGGCGCGGGGGGACCTGGCCGTCGCTCGCGGCGCCCTGGGCGCCGGGGCCGAGCCGCTCCTGCTTGGCGCGGGTGCGGCCCTCGACCACCGGGTTGACGAACTCGAGGTGGCTGGGGTTGAACGTCATCGTGAGGTGGACGTTCTTGCCGGACGAGGTGAGGCGATCGGTCGAGTAGCCGAGGTGGTACTTGACGTCTCCGCCGCCGAGGAAGCGCTCGGGGTCGGCGTCCTCGAAGGCGGCGAAGATCTCCCGCACGCTCTTGCCCATGATGTTGGCGAGGACGTTGAGGCGGCCGCGGTGGGCCATGCCGAGGACGATCTCCTCGACGTCGCGCAGGGACGACTGCTCCACCAGCAGGTCGAGCAGGGGGATCAGGCTCTCGGCGCCCTCGAGCGAGAAGCGCTTGGTGCCGGCGCCGTAGCTGCGCTGGATGAACTGCTCGAAGATCTCGGCGTCGGTGAGCTTGGTGAGGATGCGGAGCTGCTCGGCCTCGTCGAGGGCGAGGCGGTTCCGCGTCGACTCCATGCGCTCGCGCAGCCAGTGGCGCTGCTCGGGGTCCTCGATGAAGGTGTACTCGACGCCGATGGTGCGGCAGTAGGTCTCCTCGAGGCAGCGGAGGATCTCGCGCAGCGTCGCCACCGGCGGCATCCCCGCCAGGTCGATGGTGGGGAAGGGCCGGTCGAGGTCCTCCGGGAGCAGATCGAAGTTGTGGAGATCGAGCTCGAAGGGCGCCGACTTGGGCGAGCCCAGCGGATCGACGTGCGCGAAGAGGTGACCGCGCACCCGGTAGGCGTTGAGGAGCTTGTAGACGCGCGCCTGGATGGCCGCCTCCGCGAGCACGTCGCGGTCGTGCGCCTCGATCGAGGCGGCGAAGGGCGACGCGATGCTGGCGCGCGGGGCGGCGGCTCGGTCCCCCCCGATCGTCGTGCGCCCCAGGCTCCGCGCCAGCTCGCCGTTGACGAGGGGGAGGCTGTCGGCGCGCGCGAGCAGCGGCCTGCCCGACGTGCCCGACGTCGCCGCCAGGCGCGCGTCGAAGTGGGAGCGCCAGCTCGCATCGACCGACGCGGGGTTCTCCAGGTACTGAGCGTACAGCTCCTCGACGAAGCCGGTGTTGATGCCGAAGTCCAGAGTCATCGCTGTGCAGCGGAATACCCCGACCGCCAGCGCCGCGCCAGCAGTTATGGCGGCGGCCCGGCTCGGCGGTCCCGCGAGCAGCGCGAGCAGGCTCGCCCGGCGGCCGCTCGCGAAATGGTTGCGCGAGCGAGGCGGTGGCGGGGGAGGCGCCCCGTGCCTTTCCGTCTCGCGGTCGCGGGCGTAAAGGATCGTCATGGCCGACCAACTGTTCGAGCGCTTCCGCACCCTGCTCCACCACGACCCCCGCCTCGCGCTCTCCGTCGACGTGAGCCGCATCCATTTCGCGCCCGGCTTCTTCGAGGTGATGGAGCCGCGCATGCAGGCCGCCTTCGCCGCCATGGCCGCGCTCGAGGCCGGCGCCGTCGCCAACCCCGACGAGCAGCGCAAGGTCGGACACTACTGGCTCCGCGCGCCCGAGCTGGCGCCCGAGCCCGCCCTGCGCGACGCCATCGCCGAGACCCTGGCGCGCATCCACGCCTTCGCCAGGAGCGTGCACCAGGGGCACCTGCGCCCGGAGCGGGCCAGTCGCTTCGCCAACGTGCTGGTCATCGGCATCGGCGGCTCGGCGCTCGGGCCCGAGTTCGTGGCCGCCGCCCTCACCACCGCGGGCGATCGGCTGCGGCCCTTCTTCCTCGACAACACCGATCCGGACGGCATCGATCGCGTCTTCGACGCCATCGGCTCCGGCGTCGCCGAGACGCTCACGGTGGTCATCTCCAAGAGCGGCGGCACCAAGGAGACGCGCAACGGCATGCTCGAGGCCCGCGCCCAGTACGAGCGCCTCGGGCTCACCTTCGGCAAGCACGCGGTGGCGGTGACGGGCGACGGGAGCGACCTCGACAAGTACGCCCTCGCCAACGGCTTCCTCGCCCGCTTCCCCATGTGGGACTGGGTCGGCGGCCGCACCAGCGAGCTCTCCGCGGTGGGCCTCCTCCCCGCGGCGCTCCAGGGCATCGACGTCGACGCCGTCCTCGCCGGCGCCCGCGCCATGGACGAGGCCACCCGCGTGCGCGAGACACGGAAGAACCCGGCCGCCCTGCTCGCGCTCGCCTGGTTCTCCGCCACCGGCGGGGTCGGGAAGAAGGACATGGTCCTGCTCCCCTACAAGGACCGGCTCGAGCTCTTCTCCCGCTACCTCCAGCAGCTCGTCATGGAGTCGCTGGGCAAGCGCCTCGACCTCGCCGGCAACGTGGTAAACCAGGGGATCGCGGTCTACGGCAACAAGGGGTCGACCGACCAGCACGCCTACGTCCAGCAGCTCCGCGACGGGCTCGACAACTTCTTCATCACCTTCATCGAGGTGCTCCGCGACCGTGCGCCGGAGCGCCCCGTGCTCTTCGTCGACGCGGATTCCACGGGAGGCTCCACCGGAGGCGTCACCTCGGGTGACTACCTCTTCGGCTTCCTCCAGGGCACCCGCCGCGCGCTCACCGAGTCCGGCCGCGAGTCGCTCACCCTCACCGTCGACACCGTCGACGCCGCCACGGTGGGCAAGCTCATCGCGCTCTACGAGCGCGCCGTCGGCCTCTACGCCTCCCTCGTCGGCATCAACGCCTACCACCAGCCCGGCGTCGAGGCGGGCAAGAAGGCGGCCCAGACCGTGCTCGATCTGGAGGCCAAGGTCCTCGCCGCCCTCCGGGCAGAGGCGGGCAAGGATCTCGGTCTCGAGGCCGTCGCGCGCGCTGCCGGGACCGAGGATCTGGAGACCGTGTTCTCGATCCTCCGCCACCTCGCGGGCAACCCGTGGCGCGGGATCAGCATGACCGTGCCGGAGGGGAAGGGCGTGTTCGACGCCGTCTACCGGCTGGCCTGACGAAGCCGACAGCGCGGCGGAGCCCCCTCGCGAGACCCCTCCTCGGTTGACGGCGGCGCGCCGCGAGGCGTATTCGTGGGGGGTGGCTCCGGAGCTCACGGTCCTCGTCACCGGCTTTGTGCCCTTCGGCGGCGACGCCTACAATGCCAGCGGCGTCACCGCCCGCTGGCTCGACGGGCAGTCCATCGAAATAGGGGGCCCGGACGGGGCTGTCTGCGCGTCGATTGTGGGCAAGGGCGACGTCCCCGTGCTGAGCGCCTCCCAGGGGGCAGCGCGGAGCGGGGCCGACGCCGTCCTCGAGGCCATCGACGCCTGTCGGCCGGACGTCATCGTCTGTCTCGGTCAGGGCGAGGCGGTCGCCTTCCGCGTCGAGCTCGAAGCGCACGACTCCCCCGACCCGCCCGATCCGGTCGTCCGCGACGCCGTCTACCACGATGCGCGCATCGACCGCGATCCCCGCGCCGGCTACCGCGCCACCTACGCCTCGACGCTCGACGCCGCGGGGATCGTCGTCGCCATCGCGGCCGCCGGCGGCGACGCGCGCACCAGCACGGACGCGGGCAAGTTCGTCTGCGAGGACGTGCTCTATCACGTGCTGCGCCACCTCGAGCAGCGCGTGGCAACGGGGGCAGGGGCCGACGCGCCCGTCGCGCCCTGCGTCGCGGCCGGTTTCATCCACGTCCCGCGCCGCGTGCGCGTCGACACGCCGGTCGACGGCCTCCTCACCGCCGACGATCCCATCCGCGCTCGCCCCGACTTCGATGGAACGGGCGCGCGCGCCTTCACCCCCAACGACGCCGGCGCCCGGCCCGGGGAGCGGTACGTGGCTCAGTCGCTGATCAACACCGCGATCTACCGGGCGATCGAGGCCGCTGTGGCCGGCTTCGCCAGCGTGCAAAGGCGCGCCGAGGGCGCTGGATCGGGCGGTGCCCTGGGCTGATGTCAGGCGGCGCGGGGGGCTCCCCTTGCTACCACTCCAACGCTGTCGCGCTGGAGCGCAAGGACCCGACCCATGAAGATGCCGTCCACCTTCACTCTGCTGAGCTCCCTCGCCCTGCCGTTCAACACGCTCTTCGGCCGTCGCGTCGGCCTGTTCCCGCAGATGGATGTGGCGTCGACGGCTCGGGCGCTCGTCGAGCGCGGCTTGGCGTCCGACCTGAGCATCGGCCCGGCGCTCGCCGATCGCATCGTGGCGGAGTGCGGTCGCCACACCCGCGTCGGCCCGCACCTCGGCTCCCCCGTGGTACGCGCGCTCGCCGGGGACGATCGGATCCTCGCCGTCGGCCGGCACTACTTCGAGGCGGAGCCCCGCTTTCACCAGTCGTATCTGGTGTGGACTGCCGGCGGCGAGGGCAGTGAGCGGGGGCTCGACCGTGAGATCGTCTGCCTCCGTGCGCTCACCTTCTGCGTCTATCTGACCGACGTGGACGTGCGATGCAGCCCGCACCAGCTCGTGGTCGGCGAGCGCACCGACACCCTCCTGGGCAGTCGTGGCACGGCGTGGTTCCAGGACAAGGCCGTGTTGCACCGCACCGCGCCCCACCCGCAGCCGAACGGGTGTGGCACCCTGCTCCTCACCTACACGTACACCTCGCCACGACGCTCGGCGCATGGCTGAGTGTCTCCGGTCCTCCCGCGACCGGCCGAGCTTCGCTACAGGCCCTGGCAGCAGAACGAGAAGCGCTGCCCGAGGCCCTGCGCTGCGGGGCGCGTCGCGATCAGCGTGCACCCGGGCTCGATGTCCGGCGTGCCTGGCCCGCAGGTCACCAGCAAGCCGCTCCCCGCCGGGCAAGGCTCGCTCGGACAGGGGAGATCGCCGCACCCTGACACGCAGAGGTTCGAGCAGCAGTAGAGCGCTGGCCCGGTCCCGGTCTGCGGGTCGGCGGCGCAGTTGACGGGGGCGGAGGCGTCCAGGCCTCCCGGGCACTGGTACTCGACGCCGGTCAGCCCCGCGCACCCCGCGTCGTCCGGAGCACACGTCTCGGGGATGATGGGCAGCGACGAGGGACCTCCGTCGTAAAAATAGACGGGGCCCGCCTCCGGCGTCGCGCTGCCGCTCGTCGAGCCGACGGTCGTCGACAGAGCCCCGCCGTTGCCGCCGGGCCCCGTCGCCGTCGTGCTGCACGCGACCACGACCCACGCGGTGCAGGCGAGCACGCTGCCGTTGCGCACCGCGGCGGACATCGACCTACCGGTACCCCTCCTGCAGGTCCTGCAGAGCCTTGTTCCCCGGGCACAGCTCCGCGAAGGGCACCCGCGAGAGCGGCATGTCCACGGTCTTCGCCCCGTCGTGCATCTCGACCCCCTGGTTGTCGAGGTAGAGCAGCCCCACCGGGACTTCCCCCGAGGCCTGCCGCTCCTGGAGATAGGACCAGGCCGCTCCGCGGTGGGTGGGATCGTAGTCCTTGGCCACCTTGCGGAACCGCACCACGCTCCCGTCGTGCATGGTCACGCTGGCGACCGCGCCCTCGGCGATGTCGGCGACGATCTCGGCGGCGGGAGGGACGAAGTCGGTCTCCACGATGGGGAGCCGGTGCTTGCGGGTGTGCAGGTAGCTCTTGGTGGAGCCCTCGTGATCGTTGAAGGTCACGCAGGGCGAGATCACGTCGACGAGGGCAAAGCCCTTGTGACGGAGCGCGGCCTTGAGGATGGGCACCAGCTGCGCCTTGTCGCCGGAGAAGCTGCGCGCCACGAAGGTGGCCCCGATGCTCAGCGCCAGCATCACTGGATCGATGGGAGGCTGGGTGTTGGCCTCGCCCTTCTTCGACTTGGACCCGATGTCCGCCGAGGCCGAGAACTGCCCCTTGGTCAGGCCGTAGACGCCGTTGTTCTCCACCAGGTAGAGCATGTTGAGGTTGCGGCGGATGGCGTGCGCCATCTGCCCGATACCGATGGAGAGCGAGTCCCCGTCGCCGCTCACGCCGATGTAGGTCAGCTCCCTGTTGGCCGCGCTCGCCCCCGTCGCGATCGACGGCATGCGACCGTGCGCGGAGTTGAAGCCGTGCGCCCCCGAGAGGAAATACGTCGGCGTCTTCGACGAGCAGCCGATGCCGGAGACCTTGGCCACCATGTGCGGCGGGGTGTCCAGCTCGTAGAAGGCGCGCACCACGGCGGCGGTGATGGAGTCGTGGCCGCAGCCGGCGCAGAGGGTCGACATCGATCCCTCGTAGTCGCGCACGGTGAGCCCCAGCTTGTTGGGCTGGAGGGACGGGTGGTGGACGCCCGGCTTCTTGATGTAGCTCACTTGTCGCCTCCGTGACCGAGCTGGCCGGGGGGTTGGGGGTGTCCCCCGAGTTGACGGATGATGCTGGTGACGACCTGCGTCGCCTGGAGCGGGAAGCCGCCGAACTGCAGCACGGACTTGAGCTTGTCCTTGGGCGCCGCCGTCTCCAGCACCAGCAGGGAGCGGAGCTGCGCGTCGCGGTTCTGCTCGACCACGAAGACGGTCTCGTGCTCGGCGAGGAAGGCCTCGACGTCGTCGCCGAAGGGGAAGCCCCGCACCCGGCAGAAGTCCGCCGGGATGCCGCGCGCCGAGAGCTCGACGAGGGCCTCGCGCACGGCGAGGTCACAGCCGCCGACGGTGAGCACACCGTACGTCGCCCCCTCGTGCTTCTCGATGATCGCCGCCGGCACGTGGGCGCGGGCGGCCTTGTGCTTGCGGAGGAGGCGCTCCATCACCTCCTGGTACTCGTCGGGGATCTCGGTGTAGCCGCCGAGCTTGTTGTGGCCCGAGCCGCGGGTGAAGAAGGACCCCTTGGCGTTGACCCCCGGCAGGGTGCGCGCGGCCACGCCCAGCTCGTCCTCGGGGGAGTAGCGATAGTACTTGGGCAGCGCCTCGATCTCCGCGTCGGTGAGCACCTTTCCGCGGTCGGGGGTGTAGCTGTCGTCCCACTGGAAGCGCGGCACGACCCAGTCGTTCATCCCGATGTCGAGGTCGGTGAGCATGAAGACCGGCGTCTGGAAGCGCTCCGCCAGGTCGAACGCCTTGCCGGCCAGCTCGAAGCACTCGGCCGGGTTGGCCGGGAAGACGAGGATGTGCTTGGTGTCACCGTGCGAGGCGTACGCCGCGAGCAGGATGTCGCCCTGCTGGGTGCGGGTGGGCATGCCGGTGGCCGGCCCGACCCGCTGCACGTCGACGATCACCGCGGGGATCTCCGCGTAGTAGGCGAGCCCGATGAGCTCGTTCATCAGCGAGATGCCCGGCCCCGAGGTCGAGGTGAAGGCGCGCGCCCCGTTCCACCCGGCGCCGATGACCATGCCGATGGCGGCCAGCTCGTCCTCGGCCTGGAGGATCGCGTAGCGGCGCTTGCCGGTGGCCTTGTCGGTACGGTAGCGGGCGCACAGGCTGGTGAAGGCGTCGAGCACGCTGGTGGACGGCGTGATCGGGTACCACGCGGCGACGGTGGCGCCCGCGTACAGGCAGCCGAGGGCGGTGGCGGTGTTGCCGTCGATGAGGATGGAGTCCTTCGTCGCGTCCATCTTCTCGAGCTTGATGGGCAGCGGGCACTCGAAGTGCTTCTTCGCGTAGTCGTAGCCGAGGAGGATGGCCTTGCGGTTCGACTCCATCAGCGCCGGCTTGCGCCCGAACTTCTCCTTGAGCATCCCCGAGACGACCTCCATGTCGATCTCGAAGAGCGCGGCCAGCGTGCCGACGTAGCAGATGTTCTTCATCAGCGTGCGCTCGCGCGACTCGCTGAAGGCCTCGTTGCAGAGCTCGGCGTAGGGCACCTCGAGGAGGGTGACGTCCTCGCGGTGGAGCGCGCGCGGCAGGGGCCACGAGGAGTCGTGGAGGACGTAGCCGCCGCTGCGGACCTCCTTGATGTCGCGCGCGTAGGTCTCGGCGTTCATGGCGACCATCAGGTCGTAGACGGAGGTGCGGGCGGTGTGCCCGTCCTTGTTGACGCGGATCTCGTACCAGGTGGGCAGGCCCTGGATGTTGGAGGGGAACAGGTTCTTCCCCGAGACGGGGATCCCCATGCGGAAGATGGCCTGCATGAGCAGGCCGTTGGCGCTCGCCGAGCCCGTCCCGTTGACGTTGGCCAGCTTGAACGCGAAGTCGTTGATGCGGGGGGTCACTTGCCACCCCCAAGCTCGAGATCAGGGGGGTTTGGGGGGGGCCTTCGGCCCCCCCCATCGTGACGGCTCACGGCTCTTCGGGGCGCTCGGTCGCGCGGGCCACCGCCTCGAAGTAGGTCCGGGTGCGGGCGCGGGTGAGCGCGAGCGCGCCGAGCCCGAGCGTGCCGAGGTCGAAGACGACGAGCTTGATGCGCCACGCCCACTGGATGACGCCGGGGTTGGTGAGCACCTCGCGCTGGGGCGCCGGCAGGGTGACGGTGTCGACCGCCTGGAGCACGCCCTGGAGGTAGGCGGCCCGCACCAGCGGGGTGAGCAGGAAGGCGGCGAGCACCAGCAGCGCGTTGGCCCCGATCGCCTGGAGGGCCAGGCTGCGCGCGCCGCGGCGGCCGCCCATGGCGAGGCCGCTCGCCACCACCAGGAGCCCGGAGAGGATCACCTCGGCCACCGCCAGCGGGTAGGTGACCCGCGCGTTGTCGAGCATGGCCCGGAGGGCCTGGAGCCCGGCGAGCTCGAGCACGTCGGCCATGGTGCCGGCGTGGAGGGCCGCGCTGGTCAGGTCCGGCATGGTGCCGCTGCGGAGGAACGCGGCCGTGCTGAACCCGATGTTGAGCCCGTGGACGCCGACGAACCACGTCAGCACCATCCCCGCGACGAGGTACCAGGGCCGGAGCTTGGTCCGGGAGGGAGACGGCGGAGGCGGCACGGAGGAATCCACGTTCGGTCCTGCCGTCTAGCACGACTTCGCCGGGAAGACCCCCACCGCGCCCCTTCTTGCCGCGGCGCGAGGAGGGCGAGGGCAGGCCGGGGCGCGTTTCCCGTCACGGAACGGTCTCGGGCGCTCCGCAGGATGACCGGCGAAGCCGCGCCGGATCGGTCGTCTCGCCGCCCGGAAGCGCGGCGGAGGTGGCGAACGCCGGCAGAGCTGTACTAGAACAGGCGGAAGAGGTCCGGGTGGCGAAGAGCAAGAGCGAGCCGCGCAAGAGCAAGGGGACGCCGGAGAAAGCTCCCGGGGTCGAGGCCGTCGGCGTCACCGCCGCCGCGGGTGCGCCTGCGAAGCGCGTGGCGAAGAAGAAGGCTGCGCCCGCCAAGAAGCCCGCGCGCGCCACCACGCGCAAGGCCACCGGCGCCGACCGCGACGGCGAGGAGCGCGAGGACGAGGAGCGCGAGGACGACGACGGCGAGAGCGGCGGCGAAGGCGAAGAGGGCCACGCCGACGGCGCGGACCGCGACGCGGACGGCGACGTGGTCGAGGTCGTCGGCGAGGTCGTGGACGAGGAGGACGTCGGCGACGTCGCCTCGCTGCCCGCCCTGGGCTCCGGCATCACCGGCGAGGCGGCGCTCTCCCGCAGCGATCCCCTCCAGGCCTACCTGCGCGAGGTGCAGCGGCACGCCCTGCTCACCCTCGACCAGGAGAAGGAGCTGACCCAGCACTACTACAAGAACCAGGACGTCCGCACCGCCGCCCGGCTGGTGACGTCGAACCTGCGCCTGGTGGTCAAGCTCGCCTACGAGTACCGGCGCGCTTACAAGAACATCATGGACCTCATCCAGGAGGGCAACATCGGGCTGATGCAGGCGGTGAAGCGCTACGACCCCTACCGGGGCGTCAAGCTCTCGTCCTACGCGGCCTGGTGGATCCGCGCCTACATCCTGCGGTTCATCCTCAACAACTGGCGGCTCGTCAAGCTCGGCACCACCCAGGCGCAGCGCAAGCTCTTCTTCAACCTCAACAAGGAGAAGGCCAAGCTCTCGGCGCTGGGGATCGAGCCCACCGCGGCGGAGATCGCCCAGCGCCTCCACGTCGACGAGAAGGAGGTGATCGAGATGGATCGCCGCCTCTCCAGCGGCGAGGCCTCCCTCGACGCCCCCGTCGGCGACACCGACGGCCGCGCGGTCTCCCGCCTGGAGATGATGCCCTCGCTCGCCGGCGGCCCCGACGTGGCCCTCGAGGCGCGCGAGATCGGCGATCTCGTCCACGACCGGCTCGGCAAGTTCCGCGACACGCTCAAGGGCAAGGACGTGGTCATCTTCGACAAGCGCATGCGCGCCGAGGATCCCCTCACCCTGCAGGAGCTCGGCGACGAGTTCGGCATCTCCCGCGAGCGCGTCCGCCAGCTCGAGGCGCGCCTGACGGGCAAGCTGCGCACCTACCTCAAGGAAGAGCTGGGCGACGCGGTCGGCGCGGAGTCGTAAGAGACGAGTCGGAGATCGCGATGGCTGGGGTGCTCTTCGTCGTCGCCACGCCCATCGGCAACCTGGGCGACATCACCCTGCGCGCCGTCGAGACGCTGCGCACCGTCGATCGCGTGGTGGCCGAGGACACCCGCCGCACCCGCGGGCTGCTGTCGCACCTGGGGATCGCCGGCAAGCCGCTGGAGCGGCTCGACGCCCACGCGGGCCCGCCGGACGTGGAGCGCATCGTCGCCCACCTCCGCGAGGGCGAGCGCGTCGCGCTGGTGACCGACGCCGGCACGCCGGTGGTGAGCGATCCCGGCACGGCGCTGGTGAAGGCGGCCATCGAGGCCGGCGCCGGGGTGGTGGCGATCCCCGGGGCGTGCGCGGCGGTGGCGGCGCTGAGCGTGTCGGGGCTGGTCACCGGGGGCTTCCGCTTCGTCGGCTTCCTGCCGCGATCGGGTCCGGAGCGGCGCGACGCCCTCGCCCTGGTGGCGGCGACGCCCGAGCCGGTGGTGCTCTACGAGTCCGCGCCGCGCATCGCCGAGACGCTGGCCGACCTGGCGGGCGCGATGCCCGCCCGCGCGGCGGTGGTCGCGCGCGAGCTCACCAAGCTGCACGAGGAGCTGGTGCGCGGCGCGCTCGCCGACCTCGCCGCCGCCGCCGGCGAGCGCGAGTGGCTCGGGGAGATCACGGTGGTGCTCGGGCCGGCAGACCTCTCGGCCGGGCCCACCCTGAGCGACGAGGAGCTGGAGCGCCGCATCGACGACGGCCTCCAGCGCGGGCGCCGCGCCAAGGATCTGGCCGAGGAGCTGTCGCTGGAGACGGGCCTGCCCCGGCGCGAGGTGTACGGGCGCATCGTGGCCCGGCGTTGAGATGGTGGGGGCCCAAGGCCCCCCCCAAACCCCCCTGGTCACGATGGTGGTGAGAGCCAATCCCCCCTGGTCACGATGGTGGGGGGAGCCAATCCCCCCTGGTCACGATGGTGGGGGGAGCCAAACCCCCCTGGTCACGATGGTGGGGGGAGCCAAACCCCCCTGGTCACGATGGTGGGGGGAGCCAACCCCCCCTGGTCACGATGGTGG
>Ga0302283_1000393_pt1 | contig 35361 bp, 36 predicted proteins | sample III_Fen_E1_4_FD_198770 | JGI IMG/M metagenome (GOLD analysis project Ga0302283, IMG submission 198770) | Peat permafrost microbial communities from Stordalen Mire near Abisko, Sweden - III_Fen_E1_4 | ecosystem: Environmental > Terrestrial > Soil > Wetlands > Permafrost | place: Sweden: Abisko... | reverse complement strand
ACCCGATCAGCCCGGCGCGTGTCGCCATCAGGCGCGGTGATACCGCTGGCCTCCCGCCAGCGATGATCGCGGCCGCTGCGTGTGAGTTCACTGAAGGGCGGCAGCCATGTAGCCTGGCTGGCCGCCGCCGCCGCCCGGTCGGATTGGGCCAGCCGGCTGCGGTTCTGCGCGCCGGCCTCTCCGAATGCGGCGCGATAAACCAGCCGGACCGGGATTCGCACCGGATCGCATAGCCGTGAAATCGCATCGAGCGGACGCGCTGCGCCCTCGGGCACCAAGACGCAGGGCAGGCGGAAGGCATTTGGATCGTTCTCTGGCATGCCCTGTGACTCGTTGTTCACCCTTCGTTCTATACCGCGCTGGAAGCGGCGTGGCAATGACCAATCAACCTCTGGCGGATGGATGCGGCGTCCGAAGCATCCGGATGTCACTGACGGACGCAGCGAACCAGGCGAATTGACGCGTGAGGTCCTGCACGGCCAGGACGCAGCGGACAGGATCGACCTTATCAGCATCCCCGAAGTAGACTCTTCCCTGCTGGCGATAAGTTATGGCTGGCAAGCACCCGACGGATGTCCTCGTAGGCATTTCGCCAGGACGCTTTTCCGTACGTGCGCTCCAGAGTGTCGGTATCCAGGTCGAATGCGATTGCATACATGCGCCGCGGCCAGGCTCTTTCGTTAGCGATATAGCTAGGCGCTTCGTCGCCAACCGCGCGCAGTGGCGCGGTCTTGAGTGCGAGTCCATGCCGCACGGGGCGGCCCGAGGCCAACTTCCGATGCTTCATGGTAAACTCCGATAGGTTCATGGCCGGTAAATCATGGCCTTGAGAAGAACAAGAGCAAACAGCGAACGCCAGCGCCAGATTTAAATGGGGCCGGCGGGCTGAAGATCATCCGAAGATCAGGCCGCCCTGAGCGGATCATGGATCACCACCGCAGACCCCAGCTCCAATCTCCATCCCCCTGCTGCGCCCAGCCCCCACCCGGCGTATACCGGCACAAGACAGGAACAGGAACCGATTCGCGGATGGTCAGGCTGCTCGGCATCGACCCGGGCCTGCGCTTCACCGGCTGGGGCATCATCGAGGCCGATGGCAACCGGCTGCGCCACATCGGGGACGGCGTCATCGCCACCGACAGCGCCGCCCCGGTCTCGGAGCGCCTGAAGGTGCTGCACGACGCGCTCGCCGCCTTGCTCGCCACCCACCGCCCGGCCGAGGCGGCGGTCGAGGAGACCTATGTGAACCGCAACGGCACCGCCACGCTGAAGCTCGGCTATGCGCGGGGCGTAGCCCTGCTCGCCCCGGCGCTGGCCGGCATCCCCGTCACCGAGTATGGCGCCAAGTCGGTCAAGCTGTCGGTGGTCGGCACCGGCGGCGCGGCCAAGGAGCAAGTGCAGATGATGGTCCGCCGCCTGCTGCCCGGCGCCTCGATCCGCCGCGCGGATGCCGCCGACGCGCTGGCGGTGGCGATCTGCCACGCGCACCACCGCGCCAGCCGGCTGGTCTATGCGGCCGCACGGCGGATGGCATGATCGCGCTGCTCACCGGCCGGGTCGATCAGGTGGCCGACGGCTCCTGCGTCATTGACGTGAACGGCGTCGGCTACCTGGTGCACGCCTCCACCCGCACGCTGGCCTCCCTGCCCGCCCCGCCGGCCGCCGCGCGCCTGCTGATCGAAACGCAGGTGCGCGAGGACGCGATCGTGCTGTATGGCTTCGCGGAGTCGGCGGAGCGCGACTGGTTCCGGCTGCTCACCACGGTCCAGGGCGTCGGCTCTAAGGTGGCGCTGTCGGTGCTGTCCGCGCTGTCGCCCCGCGACCTGATCGGCGCGATCGCGGCCGGCGACCGCGCCAGCCTGACGCGCGCGCCAGGCGTTGGCGCCCGGCTCGCTGTGCGGCTGCTGACCGAGCTGCGCGACAAGGCCGGCGCGATGCCAACCGGGGCCAGCTACGTCCCGGCGCAAGGCGCCCGTCCGCCCAGCGTGGCCGACGATGCGGCTTCGGCGCTGGTGAACCTCGGCTACCGCCGCCCGGAGGTGGCGCCGGTGATCGCCCGCGTGATCGAAACGCTGGGCGAGGCTGCGAAGCTGGATGCGGTGATCCGTGACGCATTGAAAGAGCTTGCCCAAAAGGCGCCCGCCACATGACGCGTCAGGAGCGTAGGGCGGATAAGCGAAGTGTCATCCACCATCGCCGGCGGCCGGGCACCACGACTGCGGTGGATGGCGCTACGCTTATCCACCCTACGTTTGCAGCCCGAGCGTCCGTTGCCCAAGCGGCTGTTCCCCCAACGCGCATTGCCCGGGCGATCTACGAAACGCGCCTTGCAGCGGTCCTCACCCCGTGACCACCCCGCCCGCCGCCCCAAGCGAAGACCGCACCGTCTCGGCCGCCCGGCGCGAGGAAGACGCGGCGGAGACCTCGCTCCGCCCGCAGACGCTGGCCGAGTTCATCGGCCAGGCCGCCACCCGCGAAAACCTGGCGGTCTTCATCCAGGCCGCCCGCGCCCGCGGCGAGGCGCTCGACCACGTGCTGCTGCACGGCCCGCCCGGGCTCGGCAAAACCACCCTGGCACAGATCGTCGCCCGCGAGCTGGGGGTCGGCTTCAGGGCCACGTCCGGCCCGGTGATCCAGCGCGCCGGCGACCTTGCCGCGATCCTGACAAACCTTCAGCCCAGGGATGTCTTGTTCATCGACGAGATCCACCGCCTGCAGCCGGCGATCGAGGAAGTGCTGTACCCCGCGATGGAGGACTTCCAGCTAGACCTGATCATCGGCGAAGGCCCGGCAGCACGCAGCGTCCGGATTGATCTCCCGCCGTTCACGCTGGTCGGCGCAACCACCCGCGCCGGGCTGCTCGCCACCCCGCTGCGCGACCGGTTCGGCATCCCGCTGCGCCTGATCTTCTACACCCCGGAGGAACTGGAACTGATCGTCCGCCGCGGCGCCGCCAAGCTGGGCCTGGCCCTGACCGGGCAGGGCGCCACCGAGATCGCCCGCCGCTCCCGCGGCACGCCGCGCATTGCCGGGCGGCTGCTCCGCCGGGTGCGCGACTTCGCCTCCGTGGCCGGCACCGATCCGGTGGACCGCGCCGACGCCGACGCCGCGCTGACCCGGCTGGAGGTGGACCGGCTCGGCCTGGACGCCATGGACCGGCGCTACCTCCGCCGGATCGCGGAGCACCATGCCGGCGGCCCGGTCGGCGTCGAGACGCTCGCCGCTGCGCTGGCCGAGGCGCGCGACACGCTCGAAGACGTGATCGAGCCGTTCCTGATCCAGGAGGGCCTGGTGCTGCGCACCAGCCGCGGCCGGATGCTCGGCGAGCCGGGCTGGCGCCACCTGAACCTGGCCCCACCGCCGCGCCAGCCGGACCAACTCGACCTGCTGCGGGAGGAAGGATGACGGATCGCGCAAACGCCACCGGCAAAGCCGTGCTGCACCGCCACACGCTGGGCGTCTACTACGAGGACACGGACGCCGGGGGCGTCGTCTACTACGCCAACTACCTGCGCTTTGCCGAGCGCGCCCGCACCGAAGCTTTGCGCGCACTGGGATTCCCGCATGCCGTGATGGCGGACCGCTTCGGCCTGTTGTTCGTGGTGCGGCGAGTCGAAGTGGACTATCTGCGTCCCGCGCGGCTCGACGACTCGCTCACCGTGGTAACAGAGGCGCTCGCGATCGGCGGGGCGTCCGTGGCGCTGCGCCAGGACGTCCAGGGGGAAGCGGGTTCCTGTGCCGTTCTGAGGGTAAGGCTTGCCTGCGTAAAGCCGGGCGGGGAGAAACCGGCCCGACTGCCGCCCGTGTTGCGGCAGGCTTTGGAGACGATGCTGGCCCCGCGGCCGGCCTCGGAGGGGTCTGACACGCGCCCGGCCTAAACGGGGGCGTTGCTAAGAGGGGTATGCGGTGGATCGGGCAGTCGATGCGGTGAACCTGGGCGCGGCAGGCGGCGACTTGTCGCTCTGGAGCCTGTTTGTCCAGGCCGACATCGTGGTGAAGATGGTGATGCTCGGCCTGCTCGCCGCCAGTGTCTGGGTCTGGGCCGTGGTGTTCGAGAAGTGGTCCAGCCTGCGCAAGGTGAACAAGGAAGCCGACGGGTTCGAGGACCGGTTCTGGTCCGGCGGCAGCCTGGAGGAACTTTACGACCAGGAAGGCAGCCAGCCCGGGCACCCGATGGCCTCGGTGTTCGCCGCGGCGATGGGCGAGTGGCGGCGCAGCCTGCGCGTCTCCGGCGCCGACATCGCGCGCACCAGCGTGAACGAGCGCGTCGATCGGGCCATCACCGTAACGGTGCAGCGCGAAATGGACCGGCTGGAGCGCTGGATGGTGTTCCTGGCCTCGGTCGGCGCCACCGCCCCGTTCGTCGGCCTGTTCGGCACGGTCTGGGGCATCATGCACAGCTTTTCGGCGATCGCCGCCATGCACAACACCAACCTCGCCGTCGTCGCGCCGGGCATCGCCGAAGCGCTGTTCGCCACCGCCATCGGCCTGGTTGCCGCCATCCCGGCGGTGATCGCCTACAATCAGATCAGCACAGCGCTCGCCCGCTTCGCCAGCCGGCTGGAATCGTTCGGCTCGGAGTTCAGCGCCATCCTGTCGCGGCAGAGCGAGGAGAAGGCCTGAGCCATGCCCGCTCCGCTCGCCGGCAAGAGACGCGGGCGCTACCGCCCGCTCGCCGAGATCAACGTCACGCCGATGGTGGACGTGATGCTGGTGCTGCTGATCATCTTCATGGTGACGGCGCCGCTGATGACCTCCGGCGTGTCGGTCGATCTGCCGAAGACCAATGCGCAGCCGGTGAACAGCGACAGCGAGCCGCTGACGGTCACGATCAACGCGCAGGGCGACATCTTTCTGCAGGACCAGAAGCTGGAGTTGGACGCGCTGGTGAGCAAGCTGCAGGCGATCGCGGAGAACAACCAGGACCGGCGCATCTTCGTGCGCGGCGACAAGGACCTGGCTTATGGGCGGATCATGGCCGTGATGAGCACCATCACCAGCGGCGGCTTCACCAAGGTCGCGCTGCTCGCCGAGGGCTCGCCCTCGACAGCGCAAGGGGCTGCCCAGGGGGTTGGGCAGCCGGCGGCCCGGACCGGTGGCAAGCCGGCAGGCGCCGCACCCGCCCCGGTTAACGCGCCCTCGGGCAGCGGCAGCGCCCGGCCGAAGGGTTGAAGGCAGCCTCCGTGCTGCAGCGCATCTTCCTCGGCATCAGCGGGCAGCGAACCCGCCGCGACACCGGGATAAGCCCGGGGTTACGGCGCGGCGCGGCGCTTTCGGTCGCGCTTCATGTTGTGCTGCTCGTGGTCCTGATCTTCGGCCTGCCGATGCTCGTGACCCCGCCGGAGGAGCCGCCGGAGACCGAAGTGGCGATGGTGTTCGAGGGCACGCAGTCCTCGCAAAAGGGTCCGACGCCGGGCCAGGCGCAGGCCCCCTCGCCGTCGCCGAAGCCGACGCCGGAGCCGACCTCGCCCGAGCCGCCGCTGCCCACGCCACCGCTACCGCCACCGCCTCCGCCGCCACCCCGGCCGGCGCCTGCTGTACCGAGCCCGCCCAAGCCCGCGCCCCCCACGCAGCAACCGCCCCCGGAGCCCACGCCGGCACCGTCCCCGGTCAAGCCGCCGCCGCCGGCCCCGCACACGCCGCCCAAGCCGCAGGCCGCCCCCGCGCCGCCCCTGCCAAAGCCGCCGCCGCGCGTGGTGCCGCCGCCCAGCCCGCCCAGCGCCACCTCGCAGCCCAACCCGACCAAGAACCCGGCGCCCGATAGCACCGCACTCGACAACACGCTGGAACGCCTGCGCAACAGCGCGAAGCAGGGCGACAAGACCCGGACCGCCGCGCAGCACGGCGGCGCGGCCACCGCCGGCGGCGGTCCGCGGGACGACACCGCCGGCCTGAGCGCCGGGCAGCGCGGCGCGGTCGGCGACTTCGTGCGCCGCTGCTGGACCACCGACGCGGGCATGCTTGACCTGGACAAGATGCAGGTGCTGCTGACCGTCACCACCGACACCTCCGGCACGGTCCGTCTGGCCGCGGTTGCGCCGGAGGACCAGGGCCGCGTGGCCGGCAACCCGCGTCTGCGCGTGTTCTCGGAGCGTGCTGTCCGCGCCGTGCTTGATCCGCAATGCGCCAACCTGCCGCTGCCATCCTCAATGCTCGGCCAGACCCGCGTTTTCACCTTCCGGTTCCGTCCCTGATCGTCACGTCCCGAGCATCACAGCAATGGAAGAGAACGCCATGACCGACCTGATGCTGCCTGCCGTCACCCGCCGTTCGCTGTTCGCAACGGCGGCGGCCTCCACACTGCTCGCCGCCGCCGGCGCGCGCGAGCCGGTGCATGCCCAGGCCGCACCGCCGACCGGGGGCGGTCCCGGCCCCAGCGCGGTGATCGACGTCAACCGCGCCCGCACCGACCCGATCCCAATCGCCATTCCCTCATTCGGCGACGGGCCGCTAGGCCGCGACATTGCCGGCGTGGTCAGCGCCGACCTGGCGCGGTCCGGGCTGTTCAAACCCATCAGCGCGGCGGCCTCGATCGAGACCGTCGCCACCGGGGATGTTCCGAACTTCCAGAACTGGAAGGCGGTCGGCGCGCAGGCGCTGGTGACCGGGCGCACCTCCGGCAGCGGCAGCGTCCGCGTCGAGTTCCGGCTGTGGGACGTGCTGCCGGAGAAGCAGATCCAGGGCACCGCCTACACCACCAGCGAGGGCAACTGGCGCCGCATCGCCCACATGATCGCCGACGTGATCTACGAGCGGCTGCTGGGCGAGAAGGGCTATTTCGACACCCGCATCGTCTACGTCTCGGCCACCGGCCCGCGCGACCGGCGCACCAAGCGACTGGCGATCATGGACCAGGACAGCGCGAACAACCGCTTTCTCACCGACGGCTCATGGCTGGTGCTGACGCCGCGCTTTCACCCGACGCGGCCCGAAATCGCGTTCATGAGCTACGCCAACAGCCGGCCGCGGGTGTACTTGTTCGACCTCAACAGCGGACGGCAGCAGGTGCTGGGCGACTTCTCCGGCATGACCTTCGGGCCGCGCTTCTCGCCCGACGGCGGCAGCGTGATCATGTCCGTGGCGCGCGGCAACGGATCGGACATCGTGTCGGTCGATCTCGGCAGCCACACCGCGCGCGACATCACCAGCTCGGGGTCGATCGACGTCAGCCCGTGCTACTCGCCGGACGGGTCGCAGATCGTGTTCAACTCGGACCGCGGCGGGGACCAGCAGCTCTACGTCATGAGCGCAGGCGGCGGCGGCGCACGGCGGATCAGCTTCGGCTCCGGCCGCTACGCAACGCCGGTATGGTCGCCGCGCGGCGACCTGATCGCGTTCACCCGGTTCGGCGGCGGCAGCGGCAATTTCGCCATCGGGGTGATGCACCCGGACGGCACCGGCGAGCGCATCCTGTCGGAGTCCTTTGCGGAGGAGGGCCCCACCTTCGCGCCGAACGGCCGTGTGCTTGCGTTCTGGCGCGGGTCGCAGTTGGCCTCGATCGACATCACCGGCTTCAACGAGCAGGTGCTGCGAACCCCGACCGACGCCTCCGCGCCCGCCTGGTCACCGCTGGGGGCGTAAGGCGGCGGTGGGGACCACGGACCGGCGCGGCGGAGGCGCTTGGCGGCGCCCGCTCCGGACTGTGCTGGCCTTCTTGCCACTGTCGGTTCCGGCGCGGTAAGGAACAGACCGTGAACTTGGAGCCAGAGGGCAATGCCGGAGAACGATCCCGCCTCACCGAGTGGCCCCGAGGCCTTTCATCTGCCGTGCGTGCTGGTACCCGAGGGAGCGGCGCATGCACTCGATGCGATTGCTGGGCTCGGCGATCCGGTGCGGATTCCGGTGCGGATTGTGTATCGGGCCGCACCGGGCGCATCGCCCGCCCCATGGACCGGCAACCGGCCAAGTCGCTTCGAGGATGCGTTCGGCCAAGCGATGGGGTGGTCAAACAGCCATAACGATCCGCCCAAGCTAACGGACCCGAGCGGTCACTCGCCCTCCGCGGTGGCAAGTTCGTCCAATCCGGCGGCTTTGACATCAACTGCGACAGGGCTGACGCAGACGACTGCCGCTGCAACCGGCCCAACGGGACCGAAGCAGCCGCGGCCGGCCAGTTCCCAGTTGGCCGCTTTTTTCTGTGGCAACGTGGAGTGTGGCGCACCCGGTGTCGGGGTCTATGATCCCCTCTGCACAAGCTGCTACATCCAGTGGTACAACAAACAGGGGACAAAAATCATACTTGAGAACGGACAGAGATTTTCGCCTTACGACCTGAAAAACTTCAATTATCCAATCGAGGACCTTCCCAAACCATGATCGGGCTTGGCGATGGCGATAGGGCACAGATACTCAGCAGCTTCAATGGCGTTGGCACGTCAAAGGCGGTTGGATATCTTCCACTCAGTACCATCGAGAGTGTGTTACAGATCGATGTGAACATTCTCACAAAGAAATATAGTGGCAGTGGGTTGAGTGTAAGCGTTCTAACCCAAGACGAATGTTGCACAAAGAGCGGAGCTATGTACGTATATGATATTTCGACGTTGCAGGCGATATTAGATAGCTCAAGTGACGTACTCGCTAAGAACGGCTGGCCAATTGACGCTGATCGGTTTGTACGGCGTATGGCAAAATCCTGGCTGAGGCAAACTGATCCCGTTTATGCCATAATTCAGCGAGTATTTGGCGAAGGCAGCTAATTATCATCTGAAAGTCGCGAATATCGAAGTGTTGCGGCCGCCTCTGGTAGCGCCGCGGAGGAACGGCCGCAATTCGGCTAGCCGCAGCCGGAGATTTGAAATGTGACGGGTTTTCTGATGGATGTCAGACCGGTGGGACCTACGGCAAGACCGGGATGTGCAGTGTTAGCGGTCGAACGCTTTGCCTAGCATGCACTGAGAAGGTTTTGGGTATCACCGATAAACCCGCCGCAGAACGGGTTGAAATTATGATACCATTTCTGCTGCAAGGCTACCGCTAGAAGCGGGACCCCGCAATTAGAAGGAGAGCGGAAAATGGACGATCGTAGTGACGCCATTAGGAAGCTTGATATTGGTGAGATCTTCCACGCCGAGAGTCCGAATGGTGCGAGCTTAATATGCTTGGTAACAGCCGTAGGCGAGACTATCATTCAGGCCAGAACGGTGACGACGCAGGTATTGCTGAACTTTGACCGGCAAACGGGGGTCGAAAGCTGGGGCAAGGACGCAAGCAAGAGCAGAATTGATTCCGTCAAACCACTCCATCCCGAAATTTTTGATGTAATGCTTGGCTTGGATCGTAAATTTTGGAAGGAGAGACCCATCGAAGAATACAAGTTATCTGATGCGGAAAAGAAGTGGTTAATATTCGTATATCGTTTCTATAAGGAAATATACTGTAATTTGTCTTTACTTTGATCGACCGGCTGCGCGATGCTGAATAAGCTCGGCTACGTCGGGGAACGCGAACCCGGCGTGACCGGCGTAGGGAAACTTCCGGAGGGAGAGGGCATGAAGGTCGATGACGGCGACCGATACAGCGTCGTGACGGCTCCATGAGGCCCTGGCGGCGCCTGGCGGCCGGCTTCGTTGCCTTGCTTGTCGCGGAGGGCGTCACGTTGGGCACCCCGGTCCAGGCGGCCGATGTCGTACCGATCGCCTGCCCCGCCACGTTCGCCCCGGCCCGGCCCGAGGTCGGCGCCGAGCCAGGCTGGCAGGCGGTCTGGTCGGGCGATCCCGTCGAGCAGCTCGCCGGCATCGAGGTGACGCACGGCCCGCGCGAAGCACTGGAATACCTGGTTCCGGAAGACCGTTACGAGGGCAGCCAGATCATCCAAACCTGGGATTTGCGGTCTTACGCCGGCGACCGTGAACCAATCTGGCTCTATTGCAAATACACCAATACCGCTGTGTGGCTCGCGCGGGCGCTGCCGCGATCGGTTCAGTCCTGCACACTGACCGCAACCGACCATGGCACGGGTGGTCTGGGTCGTCCGGTATCGGCGGAGTGCCACTGACACAGGCTGCGCGGCAGAAAGCGACTCCCGGTGCCAGCTCCGGACACGCAGCCGGAACCCCCGTTCAACTCCGCGAAGGTGCTCCCGGACGGGGGAGGCCACGGCCTCCTGGCAGGTCACGACCACTGTGGGCGTACGCCCCGAAACCAGCTCGCCACCCAGACGGCGCAGCCTCCAGCCGTTGGCGTGCCGCAATGGCGTCCGGTCAGTCCCATGGACTATCTCCGCCGTCCCGTATCGGTTATCAGCAGTGGGTTCGATCGAGGGAGCCTCCATGGCAAAGCCGGCCCACGCCATGCCGATCACCGCATCCGAATGGGACCGCGACGCCGCGCTTGCGACCGCGCGAATCCTGCTCGAGATCAAGGCCGTGAATTTCCGCCCCGAGGAACCGTACACCTTCACCTCGGGCTGGAAGTCGCCAGTCTACACCGACTGCCGGCGCATCATCTATTTTCCGCGCGCACGGGCCAAAATCTGCGACCTCGCGGTGGAGAAGATCAACCGCCACGTCGGGCTGGAGACGATCGAGGTGGTGGCCGGCGGCGAGACCGCGGGCATCCCGTTCGCCGCCTGGATCGCCGACCGCATGTCGCTGCCGATGGCCTATGTCCGGAAGAAGCCCAAGGGCTTCGGCCGCAACGCCCTGATCGAAGGTGACGTGCCCGAGGGCCGGCGCACCCTGCTGGTCGAGGACCTGACCACCGACGGACAGTCGAAGATCCGCTTCGCCCAGGCGCTGCGCGACGCCGGCGTCATCGTCAACCACACGTTCGTGGTGTTCTTCTATGGCGTGTTCCCCGGCGCGTTCGAGACGCTGGCGCGGATGGACGTCGCGCTGCACCATCTGTGCACCTGGTGGGACGTGCTGGAGGCCTGCCGCGACCGCCCGTATTTCAGCGAGGCTGCGCTCGCCGAGGTGCGCCGCTTCCTGGAGAACCCGGTCGCCTGGTCGGCCGCCCACGGCGGCATCGCCAGCGCCGAGGAAGCCGCGGCGCACAAGGCGGCGGCAGAGCTGGCCGACAGCTAAGCCCCGCGCGCCGATGGGACTGCTCTCCGGAATTGGCGCATTCGATGGCCTGACGGAAGCCCAGTTCGGCCGGCTTGAGAGCGGCGGCAAGCTGCTGGAGCCGAAGGACGGTGCGACGCTGTTCGACCAGGGCGACCCGGGCGATTCGGTCTACGCCGTCATCGGCGGAGACGGTCGCGTGCGCGTCGGCGTGATCGACCGGCGCAGCAAGGCACTGATGGCCGAGGTTTTCCGCACCGGCGACCTGTTCGGCGAGATCGCGGTGATCGACGATGGCACGCGCACCGCCCAGGCTGTCGTGCAAGGCCGCGTGCGCCTGTTTCGCATCGGCGCCGACACCTTCCGCGGCGTGCTCGCCGACACGCCCGCACTGGGGGTGAACCTGTGCCGGATGCTTTCGGCGCGGCTGCGCCGGACCTTCGAGATGGTTCAGGATGCCACGTTCGAGACCCTGGCAGTGCGGCTGGCACGGCAGGTGCTCCATCTCGCCGAGATCGACGGCCGGCGGACCGACCAGGGCATCAGGTTGGCAGGGCGCTTCCGCCAGGCGGATCTGGCCGACCTGATGGGGGCGACTCCACGCAGCATCATCACCATCCTGAACACCTGGCGCGCGACCGGGCTGGTCGCCTACGACGCCGACCGGGGTAAGCTCACCATCTGCCGGGAGGCGGAGATGCGCGCCTTGGTCGGGCATGGCGATGCCGGCTGAACGTGCGGAAGCGTGCTTCCCCGGTTGCCGGCAGGCGGAGTCGCGCTCTCAGCCGGGTGATACGTGAACAGCGAGCGGGCTGCGGCGGCCAAAAAGAAGGAGCCGACCATTCTGGATCGGCTCCTGCGCCGCGATCGTGCCGGGAGAATCACGTGTCGAGGTGCATCGCCGAACGCATGTTTTGCACGCCGCCGGAAACCAGGGAGCCGGCCTATAGCGACAACCATGCGCAGCAGATGACAGCAACGGCCAAGGCTCCGACTGCCACCAGGAAGCTCATGACACTGCCTCCTGCGGTCAGCTCTTCCACAGCCCAGACCTTGATCGCCAAACGTCTTTAGCCGCCCGACTCCGACGCGGAGAACTGGTGGCTCGGATTAAACGCTCCGGCCATGCCCGGAACCGCCGACATCAAGCCAAGAACGGCCAAGAGCACGAGAGTGAATTTCTTCATGGTCTCCTCCAACTGGTTGCCGCCCGTTCGGGCGGTGGCTCGCGAGACGCCAGCTCGCTGCTGGCTTGAGGAGAGTGGCGCATGCGGCGGCGATCTGCGCTGAAGGGCTTCATACCACGCCGGGCTCCGACGCGGCCGGTTCGAAAATTTGCCGCCGGACTCCGCAGTCACCGCACGCCACGGCGTCGCAGCGCACGTCCGAGTTGCTTGTCCATGCCGTCTATGTGGCGCAGCAGCCATTCCTGCAGATAGCGCGTCGTGAGACTTACGCTGCGAAAATCGCGCTCCGCCGCCAGCGTGCGGATATCGTCGAGCAGTCGGGAATGCGTCGCTCGATGCAAAACCGAATCTTCGAACCCATAAGCGGCCATCAGGCGTTCCTCGGTCGCGAAATGGAACTCGGCCAGGCGGACGATCCCGGCAAGCTTGCCAGCGGTATCGTTGCGCAGGTGGCCGTTTTTCAGCGCATCGGCGAACTCGTTGATCTGAGACGCCAGTTGGACATGCTGCTCGTCGATTTCCTTGATGCCAACCTCGTGAGCTTCGCTCCAGCATATCAGCGGCAGCGAAGTGGTCTCCGATTCGCACAGCGGCGCGGCCAGCCGATAACAACTTCGTCGTTCCCGTTTGGCGCGGTAAAGCGCGCTGTCGGCCGCCGCAATCAGCGTATCGACGGACGTTGCGTGATCTGGAAACATCGAGATCCCGACGCTGGTTCCGACGCGCACGTCATGGCCGCCGACCTCGATCGGGCGTTGCGCAACCCGCACCAGCCGCCCAGCGATGCGCTCGGCGTCCTCGGCGCTTCGCAGGCGGGTTACCAGCACGCCGAACTCATCCCCGCCGAGCCTGGCCAGCGTGTCGCTTTTGCGCATGCAGGACAGAAACCGCTGCGCCACAAGCTTTAACACCGTGTCGCCCATGGCGTGGCCCCAGGTGTCGTTGACCGCTTTGAAGCCGTCCAGGTCCGCCACCAGCACGGCGAAGCTATGGTCTTCCCGCCGCGCCGTACGCATTGTTTGTCCCAGGCAATCCGCCAGAAAGGCACGGTTCGGCAATCCGGTCAGCCAGTCCGAATAGGCGAGGCAGCTCAGTTGGGTCTCGGATCGGTTCCGCTGGGTGATGTCGCCGGCAAACACCACGACGGTAGGCTGACCGTCGATCGACTCGAAGGCCAGCCGCAGCTCGATCTCGAACGAAGAGCCGTCCTCCCGCACGGCCCGGCCGGCGAAGATCTCCGACGAACGCTCTGTGACGGTCAGGGCGTCGGCCAGCCGGGCGCGGTCATACGGAGCAAAGAGATGCCGCAGCGCGAGTCCGGCGAGTGTCTGTCGGCGCCCGAACAGGGCGCCAAACGCAGGATTGGCAAAGATGACACGGCCGTCCCGGATGGCCGCGAACGCGATGACCTTGCTGTCTGCGAGGATCGCGCCCAGCGAACCCGGATCGAACAACCGGCCGGCGTCCGGTTCGAAGGTCCTTAGGTCACCCATGCCGTTCCGACTTCGTTTCCTTCCGACGCGCACAATGCGGTCGTGCTCAACTGGCTATTCGACAAGGCTTTCGTTTCAATCACGTCAACTCGATCCGGCTTCGCGTCGCAAACGCGGCCGACTTCGGCTGTCCGCCGTCGGTGCGCAACTGTTCAATGTCCCCGGAACACGGGCTTTCGTTTCTCGTTGAAGGCGCGGATACCCTCCCGGCGGTCCTCGCTCGGCACCGTTCGATTGTAGGCCTCGATTTCGAACATCATGCCGCTGCCGAGATCCATGTTCATCCCGCGGTCGACCGACTGCTTGATCTGCCGTGCCGCGATAGGCGCATTGGCCGCGATCGTGGCCGCCGTCCCCAGCGCTTCCATCATCAGGCTGCCCGCCGCGCAGACCTGGTTGACGATGCCCCACTCGTGCGCTTCTCGGACCGTGAACGCACGGCCGGTCAAAATGATTTCCTTGGCGCGTCGTGCCCCCGCCGCGCGCGCCAAGGTCTGCGTTCCGCCCAAGCCAGGCATTATGCCCAACGTTACTTCGGTCATCGCAAAACGGGCGTGACCGGCAGCGTAAATAAAATCGGCGGCCAGCGCGATCTCCAGCCCGCCGGCGAAAGCAGCGCCGTTCACCGCCGCGATCACCGGCACCGGGCATTGGATGATCGCGCGGATGGCACGCTCGAAGATCAGGTGCTGGTCCTGCCACCGCGCGTCGGTCATGCCGTTGCGCTCCTTCAGGTCGCCGCCGGCGCAGAACGCGCGCGCCCCCGCGCCCGTGACGATGACGCAGCGGTGGCGGTTCGGCTCGGCTGCCAAGCCGTCGAACACCGCGTGCAGGTCGAGCGCCATCCGCGTGTTCAGCGCGTTCGCCGCCTCCGGCCGGTTCAGCGTGACGAGAGCCGTCCCGGGCTGCGGCTGTTCGATCGTCAGTGTCGCGTAGGTGTCCGTCATGTGCCCACCGCCTTCACCCAACCGGACCGACTATGGCGCCGCGCGGCGGGCTTGCGCCAGAATGGTTGACACGACGCGGCGCGGACCGGTGTTCTACCGGAATGCGACACATTCGACTCGGTTTCCTCGCCGTCGCCCTGTTGTTTGCGGGGCGTTCGGCGCTTGCACGAGACGACCTGGCGGCGCAAAGCCGGTTCTTCACCACCAGCGACGGCGTGCGGCTGCATTATCTGGAGGCCGGGCCGCCCACGGCCCACGTGATCGTCTTCGTGCCGGGCTGGACCATGCCGGCATGGATCTGGGGGCCGCAGATCGAGGCCCTTGCGGGACGCTATCACGTGGTGGCCTTCGACCCGCGCGGCCAGGGCGACTCCGAAGTGGCGGCGACTGGCTACGAGCCGCAGCGGCGCGGCGAAGACATCGCCGAGTTGATCGGTCACCTTGGGCCTGCGCCCGTTTTGGTGACCGGCTGGTCGCTCGGTGTGCTCGACACGCTGGCCTATGTGCACAGGTTCGGCGACCGCCAGATCGCGGGGCTGGTGCTGGTTGATAACTCTGTGGGCGAGGAGCCTGCGCCTGTTCCGGTGCGCCCGCGCAAGCCTGGTCCGAGGCTGCCGCATCCGGTCTACTTGGAGCGGTTCGTTCGGTCTATGTTCATGCACTCGCCCGGGGAGGCCTATCTCGAACGGCTGACCATGGCCGCCTTGCGCACGCCGGAGCCCGCCAGCCGCGCGTTGCTGAACTATGGCGTGCCTCGGAGCTATTGGCGTGAGGCGATTTATGCAACCAGTAAGCCGGTGCTGTATGTGGTGCGGCCCAGGCTGGCCGGGCAGGCGGAGAACCTGGCTCGCAATCGGCCTAATACGGAGACCGATGTCTATTATGATGCTGGGCACGCGCTGTTTGTCGATGATGCCGCGCGGTTCAACGCGGAGATGACTGCGTTTATCAAGCGTTGGGTTTGGCCGTGAGCGCTGGGGCTCCGCCCCAGACCCCGGCAGGGGGCGCCGCCCCCTGCACCCCCGCCAGGAGCCAGCGGCCCCTGGACCCGCGTCAGTTTGGCGGAGTGGAGAGGGGGCCATGAGCGACGAAGCCGTTCGAGCGGCTCTCCACTCCGCCAGTCCGGGGTTCCAAGGGCCGTCGGCCCTTGGCGGGGTGCAGGGGCAGCGCCCTGCCGGGGGTCTGGGGGCGGAGCCCCCAGCGCTCCCCTCATGGCTTCGCCACCGGCAACTGGTCGCGCAGCACGCGGGCTGGGATCTCGTCAACGGCGCCGCGCGGCAAAACGCCAAGCTGAAACGGCCCATAAGCGACCCGGATCAGACGCGTAACGGACAGTCCCAGATGTGTCATCACCTTACGGATTTCGCGATTGCGTCCCTCGCGCAGCGCGACCGTCAGCCAGGCATTCTCGCCCTTGACCGCGTCAAGCCCGGCCTCGATCGGCCCATAAGCGACACCCTCCACGGTCACGCCGCTGGCCAGCGCCGCCAGCGCGGCCGTCTCCGGGCGGCCGTGCACACGCACCCGGTAACGCCTGATCCAGCCGGTGGACGGCAGTTCCAGTTGCCGGGCCAGCGCGCCGTCGTTGGTCAACAGCAACAGCCCTTCGCTGGTGAGGTCGAGCCTGCCGATGCTAATCACGCGCGGCAGCCCCGGAGGCAGCTTGTCGAACACCGTGGGCCGGCCTTCCGGATCGCGATGCGTGGTCACCAGCCCGTCGGGCTTATGGTAGCGCCACAGCCGGGTCCGGGCCGGCGGATCGACCACGGTACCGTTCACCCGAACGATATCGCCCGGCGTCACAAAGGTCGCCGGGTGGGTGACGGGGGTGTTGTTCAGCGCGACGCGGCCCTCGGCCAACATCTTCTCGGCGTCGCGGCGGCTGGCGACGCCGGCGCGGGACAGCCACTTGGCGATCCGTTCGCCGCGCTCGGGCTCGGGCTCGGGCTCGGTCATTTACAGGCCGCGACGAAGGCGTCGAAGATGCGGCGATCGCCGGGGTCGATGAAGAACTCCGGGTGCCACTGCACCCCGAGGCAGAAGCGGTAGCGCGGGTCCTCGATACCCTCGATCACCTGATCGGGGGCGAGCGCGTCGATGATCGCGTGGGGGCCGGGGTCGCGCACCGCCTGGTGGTGCGCCGAGTTCACCCGCATCTCGGACGAGCCGGCGATCCGGTGCAGCAGCGTGCCGGGGACGATGGCGACTTGGTGCCCGGGCTCGTGGCGGGGGTTGGTCTGCTCGTGCTCCAGCGGATCGGCGATCGAGTCGGGGATGTGCTGGATCAGTGTGCCACCCAGCGCCACGGCCAGAAGCTGCTGGCCGCCGCAGATGCCGAGCACCGGCAGGTTGCGCTCCAATGCGCCGCGGGTGAGCGCGAGTTCCGCGGCGGTGCGGCCTTCCTTCAGCATCACGGTGGCGTGGCGCTCCCCTTCGCCATACAGGACGGGATCGACGTCGAAGGCTCCCCCGGTGACCACAAGGGCGTCGAGCTGGTCCAGGTAGTCGGGGGCCAGCGCCGCATCGTGCGGCAGGGCGACCGGCAGCCCGCCGGCGGCGATGATCGCGTCGGCGTAGTTCTGCCGGAGCGCATACCAGGGGTAGGTCGAGTAGCCGCCGGACTGTTCGGAATCGAGGGTTACGCCGATGACGGGTCGTTTGTTCATGCTGCGTTGCTAGACCCCGCGACCGGGGCGGAGCAAGAAGCGCGGCATGGGTCCGATGGAAATGGCGCTCGCCGAAGCCCGGGCCGCCGCGGCGCGGGGCGAAGTGCCGGTGGGGGCGGTGGTGGTCGGGGCGAATGGCGCGGTGCTGTCGCGCGCCGGCAACGAGGTGGAGAGCCGGCACGACGCCGCGGCCCACGCCGAACTGCTGGCGTTGCGAGCCGCCGCCGCCTGCCGTGGGGCGCCTCGGCTGCCCGATTGCGATTTGTATGTGACGCTGGAACCCTGCCCGATGTGCGCGCAGGCGATCAGCCTGTTCCGCATCCGCCGCCTGGTGTTCGGCGCCTATGATCCGAAGGGGGGCGGGGTGGAGCATGGGGCGCGTGTCTTCGACGCCGCGTCGTGCCACCACCGGCCGGAGGTGGTGGGCGGCGTGCGGGAGACCGAGGCGGGGGCGCTGCTGCGGGGGTTTTTCGGGGGGCGGCGCTAACGACGCTGCTTGTCGCCTCTTGCCAGCCACAGCGGGAACGGGACGCCATGGGGAACAGTGTTGCAGACGGTGGCGAGCAGGCTCATTCCGTCGGGGATATTCATGGGCGGCACTTGGCTGGGCGTTTGATTCGGCCATCGCTTTTGCTGCATCTCCAGCCAGACTGGCTGGAGACAGATCGGTTTGGGCCGCGTACGGTCCGCCGCGCGATGATCGGTAGCGGCGTCACACGAAACAAATTCACACCGAATCCAGAGGTTGGTATCGGTATGTGACCTCGATATCGAGCCATGCCAGATAACGGACGGAACAGTTGTCCAATGCTCAAGATTTCACGATGTTTGTCTCGCAGACGAGATTTTCTCGTGCGTCGCTCGCTCATCTTCCCGGGCCGACCGCGGCGAATGCCCGCTCCAGCGCGGCCATCAGATCGCTGAGGCGGTAAGGCTTGCTCAGTACCTCTGCTGCCGCTGGGCCGTTCCATTCCGCCAGCAACTGGCTGTAGCCGGTTGCGAGCAATACGGCAAGTTTCGGATAGCGCAGGCGCAGGGTGCCAGCGAGCTGTATCCCGTTCATCGGCCCCGGCATCACCACATCGGAGAATACAGCATCCACGTGTTCCCCGGCATCGAGCAGCGCCAAGGCGTCAGAAGCGTTTGCCGCGCACCTGATGGCATAGCCCTGTCCCTCCAGCATGGAGGCAGTGAAGCTGGCAAGGTCCAGGTTGTCGTCGACAACGAGCACCGTCTGGCCACTCGCTTCTCGCGTACCACGGACAGATGTCGCACTCTTTGGCCGAGCCGCGTCCGCGAGCGCCGATGCCGTGGGCCGCGGCAGATGAAGGAGGACGACCGTTCCATCGCCCTGGATACTTTCGATCGTGACGTCGCCGCCGGACTGCTTGGCGAAGCCGTACACCTGAGCGAGGCCGAGGCCGGTGCCCTTGCCCACCGCCTTGGTGGTATAAAATGGCTCAAAGGCGTGGGCCATCACGGCTGGCGTCATACCAGACCCGGAATCCTTGACCGCCACGCGTACGTAATCACCCGCCACACGTTCTGGGGTCGCCTCCAGCGTCGCATTCTGGGTCTGCAAGGTGAACACGCCACCCTCGGGGAGCATGGCGTCGCGGGCGTTCACCGCGAGGTTAAGGATTGCCACCTCGAGCTGGTTGGGGTCCGCTATCACCGGCCACAGATCGAAGGCGCAATCGGTCTCCAATCTAATCAGCGAACCGAGCGCCGGTCTCAGCAAATCCGACATGGACGCAAGGTGCTCATTGAGGTCGAGTGCCTTGGGATGAAGCGCCTGCTTGCGCGCGAAGGCGAGCAGGCGACTGGTCAGCTCCGAGGCTCTGTCGGCTGCGTGGTCTATTCTATCCAGCAGGACCGTGCGGCGCTCTTCGGTCAGCCCCGGACGGCGCAGCAACGTGGCGCCGCTGAAGACCAATTGGAGGATGTTGTTGAAGTCGTGGGCGATGCCTCCGGTGAGCTGGCCGATGGCTTGCAGCTTCTCGCCCTGGCGTAGCGCATCTTCGGCGCGCCGACGGTCCTCGACCTCGCGCATGAGCGCCCCGGTGCGCCTTTCAATCAATCGCTCCAGCACCGCTTCGTTAGTCACCAACAGATCATTCGCGAGGCTCAGGGCTTTGTTCGCCAGTTCGCTGGCCAGTAGATCGGTTTGCCCAACTTTCGTCTCGGCTTGCGACAACGCCAGCGCCACCGCGCTTGCCAACAGATCGGCCAGGCTCAGCTTCGTTTCGGCTTGCGACGACGCCAAAGCCACCGAGCTTGCCAGCAAATCCGCCAGACCGCCCTCGGTTTGCGCCTGCGACGAAGCAAGCGCCGCCTCGCTTGCCAGCAAGTCAGTTTGACCGACCTTCGTCTCGGCACGCGACGAAGCAAGCGCGGCTTCGCTGGCCAGCAGGTCAGTCTGAGCGACTTTCGTCTCGGCGCGCGAGAATGCCAGCGCGGTCAAGCCTTTGTTGGTCTCCCGGAGGTCCGCCTCCGCCCCGGCACGTTCTCTGAGGTCAGCCGAATTATCGACGGCGTTCGCTTGGGGGTGGGCTGCCATCTCCAGTGCTTCGCGCAGCAGCCGGTTGTCCTCGCGCAGCAGCAGGTTGTCCCTCTCCAGAGCCCTGATGCGAACGTGCCGTTGCTTCAGGCCCTGCGTGATCACGCTGCTCCTCTTTTTTGACTCACCGCGAGCACAAAACTGTTGGCTGGCGAAACCGCGCTGCGAGGTCCGGGATGGCGAACGGAGGGCAATTCGGTTGCACAACACTGTCGGGGAGGTGGTGGCTCAACCACGATTGTGTGATCACAAGCCGGTGAGGGGTCGAACGCGGGAAGGCGAACCGACCCAATCAGGGCCTGAGCCAGAATAACCGCGTCACCCGTCCGCGACAATCGCCAGCGAAATATGCGCTGGCATCAACCTGCGTCCGCCTGAAGTGCGTCCAGTCCCACCCTTATTTAGCACGCGCCCGTAGGACCCTAAACTCCGAGCGTAACCGATCCCGGCTGTATCAAAGTCGTTGACACGTTCCGCCGCCTGCGCCGCGACAGTTCGGCCGGCCGCAGCGCTTGCAGGCGTCGGTCAGCGAACCGCAATCCGCGTCCAGGCCTTAACGCCGCGGTCCGGCGGCATCAAATCGCCAGGAAGACCGTCTCGTCCATGCCTTGCAGCCGGATATCCAGCCGCCACGCCGCCGTGCCATCCGGCCGGGCGATCAGCGTCGCGCGGCGCTCCGGGTCTTCGATCGAGCTGAGCAGCGGGTCGGCTTCGTTGCGCGGCTCGTTCTGGAAATACACCCGGGTGACCAGATCGCGCATAAGCCCGCGGGCGAGGATGCGCACCGCGATGTGCGGCGCCTGCAGCGCGGTCTCGGCGTCACCGGTGCCTGCGTGCACCGGGCCGGGCTTGACGGTGCGAAAGTGGAACACGCCCCGTGCGTCGGTGTGCGCCCGGCCGAACCCCGGAAACCGGTCGGAGGCAGGCGGATCGGGCTGCCAGATCTCGACGCAGGCATCGGTGCAGGGCGTGCCGTCGCCGTCTCGCACGGCGCCGGTGAGGGCGATGCGCTCCCCTTCGGCGCCGAACGCCGTCAGGTCGCTGTAGTCCGCGTCTTGAATAAGATGCCAGTGGTGGCCGATCGTCTGGCTGGCGGAGACAATCGGCATTGTCGCTTGCCGATCGGGTTTGGCAGCCCGGCAGGGCAGTACGATGTCGAACCGATAGCCCAGCGCCCAGTCCGGCTGGGCGAGATCGAGGTCGAACCGGGCGATCATCCTGTTGCGTGCCGCGGTCTCCGGCACGGCATGAAACACCGGGTCGAAGGTGAGCAGCGGATCGCCTGGGAAATACATCTGCGTCACCAGGCGTGCCGCGAACGTGGGGCCGGACACCGAAAAATGGATGTGCGCAGGCCGCCAGGCGTTCCTGTGGTTCTCCCAGGCATAGGCGCCTGGACGGATCGTGACGAAGCGGTAGCGGCCCTCGGCATCGGTGAAGACCCGGCCGGCGCCCCGAAAGTTGGGGTCGACCGGCGCGTCGTGCTGATCGTCAGGGTGGTCATGGCGGCCGGCGGCGTTGGCCTGCCAGACCTCGATCATGGCGCCGGGCACCGGCTGGCCGTCCTCGCCGGTCACGGTCCCGGCCACGATGATCCGCTCGCCGAGCGCCGGCTTGCCGGTAACCATGGTGAGGTCGGCGATGACCGGGAAGCGCGCTGGCGGGAAGGTCGGGCCAGTCGTCTCGGTGATCGTGAGCGGCATCGCGTGCAGCGCCCGCCTGGGGTGCCGCTTGGCGGTCCAGTGATACGCGGGTGCATCGTACGGCGGCTGTGTGCCGGAACTGATCGAGCGAAATGGCGCCAGGTTGGCCATTGGCGTTTCCTCTCTCGTTCTTGATGCACCAAAGTCTCACAATCGTCACGCTGGATGCAAATCGGTTGATGGCGTCCGGCCCGCGGCCAGCCGACATGGCGCGGTGCATCGCAGCCGGCTGGAATTAGCGCTGGCGATCGGGTTGCCTTTCGCGAACAATGATTTGGTTACGGTTCAGCGGGGCGTACGCGCGCTCCACGCAGGACAGGAGTCATGGGGGCGGGGTTTTGGAACCACCATGGAGTACCGGCTATCGGAACGCGGCCCGCCATGGCGGCGGCGTGACCCGGCGCGTCCGTCCGTCCGGCCGCCCGATACGGGCGCTCGCCGCCCTGGCCCGGTTGCTTGCGGCGTTGGGTCTGCCGGCGGCGCTGTGCCTTTTGCCTGTCACTGCGGTTCCGGCACAACCGGCGGGCTCCGACATGCCCGGGGCGGTTCCCGTTACCACCGCCCGCGTGACCCGCCAGGACGTGCCGGTCTTTATCCGCGGAATCGGCACGGCGCAGGCGTTCCAATCGGTGCAGGTGCGTGCCCGGGTGGATGGCACGTTGATGAAGGTCGCGGTGCAGGAGGGCCAGGACGTCAACCAGGGCGACCTGATCGCCGTGATCGACCCGCGTCCGTTCCGGGCGGCGCTCGACGCGGCGACCGCCAAAAAGCAGCAGGACGAGGCGCAGCTTGCCAACGCCCAGGCCGACCTGGTGCGTTACGCCTCGCTTGCGAAGCAGAGTTTCGCCTCGCGCCAGCAGGTCGATACCCAGCAGACGCAGGTCAAGCAGTTCATCGCTCAGATCGCCGGGGATGCGGCAGCGGTGGAGACGGCGCAGCTCAACCTCAGCTACTGCTTCATCGAGGCCCCGGTCCAGGGCCGGATCGGCCTGCGCCAGCTCGACGCCGGCAACATGGTGCACGCGACCGATGTGGTGCCGATCATCAGTATCGCGCAGGTCCGGCCGATCTCGGTGGTGTTCACCGTGCCGCAGGACGACCTGCCACGCATCGCCGCGGCGATGGAGGCGGGGAAGCTGCCCGTCACCGCCTTCGCCAGCGATGGCAAGACCGAGCTGGACCAGGGCACGCTGTTGACCCCCGACAACACCATTGATAGCGGCACCGGCACGATCAAGCTGAAGGCAGTTTTCCCCAACCCGCACAACCGGCTGTGGCCCGGCCAGTTCGTCAATGCCCGGCTGCAGCTCGGCACGGACCGGAACGCGCTTGCCGTGTCCACGCAGGCTGTGCAGCACGGGCCGGAGAACCTGTACGTCTATGTGGTGCAGCCGGATTCCACTGTGGCGCGCAAGCCGGTGGACGTGGCCCGTGATGAGGGCGGCCTGGCGGTGATCGCCAAGGGGCTGGAAGACGGCCAGGTGGTCGTTACCGAAGGTCAATCGCGGCTGCAGGCGGGCCTGCATGTTGCGCCGGCCGAGGCCGGGTCTTCCCAGGGAGCTCCGAAAGCCAATCCCCCAGCCGACCCGGGCACCTGATCCCGATGAGCATCTCCACTCCGTTCATCCGCCGTCCGGTCGCGACCTCCTTGCTGATGGCGGCCCTGGTGCTGGTCGGCATCGCCGCCTATCCGTTCCTGCCGGTCGCCCCGCTGCCGCGTATCGACTTCCCCACCATCATGGTCAACGCCCGCTTTCCGGGGGCCAGTCCGGAGACCATGGCGAGCACGGTGGCACAGCCGCTGGAGCGGCAAATCGCTCAGATTCCCGGCGTCTCGCAGCTCACCTCGGTCAACGTCGCTGGCCAGTCGCAGATCGTGATTCAGTTTGATCTGGACCGGAACATCGACGCCGCGGCCGGCGACGTGCTGGGCGCGATCAACGCGGCCAGCGGCCAGTTGCCGAAGAACCTGCCCTCGGCCCCCACCTACTACAAGGTCAACCCATCCGACTCGCCGATCCTGGTGATGGCGGTGCAGTCCGAAGCCGTGCCGCTGATCACCGCGGACGACTACGCCGACAACCTTCTGTCGCAACAGATCTCGCAGATCGAGGGCGTCTCGCAGGTGGTGATCGGCGGCGAGCAGAAGCGCGCCGTGCGGGTGCAGGTGGACCCCGCCAGGCTCGCCGCCATGGGCATGACGCTGGAAGACGTTCGCGGACTGCTGGTGAATGCGACGGTGAACGCCCCCAAGGGCACCATCGATGCCGAGCATCAATCGTTCTCGATCTACGACAACGACCAGCTCACCAAGGCATCCGAGTACGAGAACCTCGTCCTTGCCTATCACAACGGCGCCGCGGTGCGGGTGCGCGATATCGGGCGTGCGGTGGACGGGCCGGAGAACAGGTTCCTCGCCTCCTACCAGAACGGCAAACGGGGCATCATTCTGCTGGTCTTCAAGCAGCCGGGCGCCAACGTGATCGACACGGTGGAGCGCATCAAGGCGGCGCTTCCCAGACTGGAGGCCTCGATTCCGCCGGCGATCCATGTCAGCGTCATCATGGACCGGACCCTGACCATCCGTGCCTCCGTGGCCGACGTGCAGTTCACCCTGCTGCTGTCGATCGCCCTGGTCGTGATGGTGATCTTCCTGTTCCTGCGCAACGTCTGGGCCACGGTGATCCCGTCGATCACCGTGCCGGTGGCGCTGATCTGCACCTTCGCGATGATGTTCCTGCTGGGCTACAGCCTGGACAACCTGTCGCTGATGGCGCTGACCATCGCGGTCGGCTTCGTGGTCGACGACGCCATCGTGATGCTGGAGAACATCTACCGGCACATCGAGGAGGGTATGAAACCCATGGAGGCGGCGCTGCAGGGCGCCGGCGAGATCGGCTTCACCATCGTCTCGATCAGCCTGTCGCTCGTCGCGGTGTTCATTCCGCTGCTGCTGATGGGCGGCATCGTGGGGCGGCTGTTCCGCGAGTTCGCCATGACGGTGACCATCGCGGTGCTGGTCTCCTGCTTCGTGTCGCTGACCCTGACGCCGATGATGTGCTCGCGCTTCCTGCGCCATCGGACGGGTAAACACGGGCGGGTCTTTCGCTTCGTGGAAGCGGGCTTCACGTCGCTGATCGGCGGGTACCGCCGCACGCTGGATGTGGCGCTGCGCCATCAGTTCATCACGCTGCTGGTGTTTCTGGCCACCGTCAGCCTGACCGTGTTCCTCTACATCATCATTCCCAAAGGCTTCTTCCCGGACCAGGACACCGGTGTGGTGATCGGCGTCAGCGAGGCTGCGCAGGATGTCTCGTTCAAGGAGATGACGCGCGTCCAGCGGGCGTTCGACGCCATCGTGTTCCGGGACCCGGACGTGTTGTCCTATGGCTCGACGATCGGTGCCGGCGCCGGCGGTCAGACCGGGAACAACGGACGCATCTATATCGCACTGAAACCCTGGGACCAGCGCACCGGCGGCAACGCACAGGACTTCATCAACCGCATCCGCCCGAAGCTGGAGGCGGTGACCGGGGGGGTGCTCAACCTGCAGGCGGCGAAGGACATCCGTGTCGGCGGCCGGCTGTCCAAGACCGAATACCAGTTCACGCTGCAGGACGCCGATCTGGACGAGCTGTTCACCTGGGCGCCGAAGCTGCTTGACGCGCTGCAGCGCCTGCCGATGCTGCGCGACGTTGCCACCGACCAGCAGATCGCCGGCACCACTGCCACGCTGACCATCGACCGCGATGCCGCGGCGCGCTTCGGTATCCAGCCGCAGGTGATCGACGATACGCTGTACGATGCGTTCGGGCAGCGGCAGGTGACGCAATACTTTTCTCAGGTGAACACCTACCACCTGATCCTGGAGGTCCAGCCCGGCGACGCATCGACCGTCGAGACGCTGAACAAGCTGTATGTGAAATCAGCCAGCGGGCAGGCGGTGCCGCTGTCCGCCTTCGTCAAATGGTCCACCCGGCCGGTGGAGCCGCTGTCGATCAACCACCAGGGCCAGTTTCCCGCGGTGACCATCTCGTTCAATCTCGCCCCGGGTGCGTCGCTCGGCCAGGCGGTGGATGCGATCAACGCGGCGGTGCGGGAGATTGGCATGCCGCTGACCGTGCTGGGCACGTTCCAGGGCACCGCGCAGGCGTTCCTGTCCTCGTTGTCTACCCAGCCCTACCTGATCGCCGCCGCGCTGATAACGGTCTACATCATCCTGGGCATTTTGTATGAGAGCTACATCCTGCCGCTGACCATCTTGTCCACGCTGCCCTCGGCCGGCGTGGGGGCGCTGCTGATGCTGATGCTGGCGAGATACGACCTGTCGGTGATTGCGCTCATCGGCGTGATCCTGCTGATCGGCATCGTCAAGAAGAACGGGATCATGATGGTGGATTTCGCCATCACCGCGGAGCGCCGCGACGGCCAAACGCCGCTGAACGCGATCCGCCAGGCCTGTCTGCTGCGCTTCCGGCCCATCCTGATGACCACCATGGCCGCGATGCTGACCGGGCTGCCGCTGATGCTGGGCCACGGCGCCGGGTCCGAGCTGCGGCGGCCGCTGGGGTTTGCCATGGTCGGCGGGCTGGCGTTCAGCCAGGTGCTGACGCTGTACACCACGCCGGTGATCTATCTGTATCTCGACCGGCTGCAGAGCTGGCTGTCGCCGAAACGGGGGACGATGCCCGCGCTGGCGCAGAAGATGGGGTCCGGCGCAGACTGAACAGGGCAGGGTGGACCAGCGAAGCGCCGTCCACCGCTTGCGGTGCGGCTTGCGGCAATGGCGGATGGCGCAAGGGCTTATCCGCCCTACGCCGTCCGTCGGCGGTACATCCTTGAACGATGCAATGTTCCCGGGGGGCGACCGAATTAACTCACCCGCAGCCGCCGGCCGCGCGGTGATAGACAGTCAGGCCGTCGAACGCGGCAATCTGGTGATACCGTGCCCAGGCACGGGCGAAGGCGCGGTCGGAACTGCTCAGCACCTCAATATAGTTGACCCCTTCCCGCGTATCGACCACCGCCAGGTCGGGGCAACCCGCGACGAAGTCGTTGGCCACCCAGCGGCTGACCGGCCATTCCTTCGTTGCGGCAGGATCGAATCGGGCGCGCCAGAGTTCGCCCTTCAGCGCCCACATCGAATCGAACCGGGACGCCCACGCGACGCCGGTGTTGTTCACCACCGGGAAGCCGAGCGCGATCCATTCCGAGAACGCGATATAGGTGCGGGCGTGTTCGGCACGGATCAGCTCTTCCAGCCGGACGACCGTCGAGCGTTCCGGCGTCACGGCCAGCGCGACCTCCGGCTGCAGCCGTTGCACGGACGCGACCACCAGCACCAGTAAGGCGCTTCCGGCGAGCAGGGCGGGAGGCCAGATCTCGGCGCGGCGGCGCAGCGAGGTGGTGGCGGCCCAGGTCAGCAGGGCGAGGATGGTGGCGATCGTGGCGGGCAGGCGATGATAGTACCAGTCCTTGCCGTCGAGGAAGCAGACGGCCGTGGCCGTGACCGCGAACACCACCAGCGTCAGCAGCAGCGTCCGGTCTTCCTGGCGGCGGAACCGGTGCCAGCACAGCAGCATGGCCGCGGCCTCCCCGAACAGCAGCCGGGCGCTGTCCTGCAGCAGGTGGCGGAACGGCACGTCGGTGGCGCCGTACAGCGCCAGCGCCAGCGGCACGGCACGCCGCATGTAGGCCGGGCAGATCAACTCCACGATCCCCGCATAAGCGACGAGCGTTCCCGCCGCGGCGAGCGGCATGGCGTGCCAGGGCCTCATGCCGCGGATCAGCGCCAGCGCCTCCAGCGCCAGGAACACGGCGGCGTAGCGCGGTTTCAGCGCGCAACCCAGGCCGGCAAGCACGCCGGCAGCGATCGAGGTCGCCAGCCGCAGCCGCTCCCCGTCCAGCCTTCGGGCGAACAGCGCCAGATAGGGCAGGGCGGCCGCGACCAGCAGGTGCTCGCGCTGGCCCAGATCGTCCCCGGGCACCAGCAGCAGGACCGTGCCGATCGCGGCGAACACCGGCAGCGGATGCCGGAACACGGAGCCGCAGGGGCGCAGCAGCGAGGCGGTCCAGGCGGCGCAAGCCAGCACCATGGCGGCGAAATACGGAATGACGACCCGTTGCGTGTCGATGCCCAGCCAGGCGGAGATCTGGATCGGGATCGCCGATATCCACACGATCAGCGGCGGGTTCACCTCGATCACATCGACATAAAGCTCCCGGCCGGACAGCCAGCGGCGGGCGACGTAGAGCAGCCAGGCGATGTCGTCCTTCATCGGCGTGCGCATCGCGGTGAACAGCACGATCGCCAGCGCCGCTATCAGCAGGGTGAGGCTGGCGGCCGCGATCACCGGGCGCGCGGCGACATCGGGACGGATCGCCTGGGTTTGGATGCGGCGCATGAGGTCCGATACGATGGGGCGGGAATGGGCTGCTGGCGCCCGAGCGGTCGCTCCGGCGGTAGCCCATTATCGTTAAATCATTGTTGCAGCAATGCTGCCGGCCGCCCGTGGCGCGTTTGCGGCAACATTACGTTATCTTGCCGGTGTTAGAGACGTCGCCGACGCGTTGCAGCGGCACAAGGCTGGGGGCGCTGCCCAATGCTCTGCCCCTGGACCCCGCAAGGGGCCCGCAAGGGGCCCGCAAGGGGCCCGCAAGGGGCTAGTCATCCCCTTGACCCCTCCGACCTGGTGCGAAACTTGACGCGGGGGGACCCGGCCAGTATTCACCGCCGCTCATTTTCCGCCCTCCGAAAGTCCGTGTCATGAGAGTTCGAAACAGCCTGCGATCGGCCAAGGCTCGCGACAAGAATTGTCGCGTCGTGCGCCGGCATGGCCGCGTCTACGTCATCAACAAGAAGAACCCGCGGATGAAGTGCCGGCAGGGCTAGGCGCCGGCAACGGTTCGGACGAGATGGGGCAGGGCGCAGCGATCTCATCGGTGACGACCCGGCCGCTGTAGGGGCCGCCGGTCGTGCTGGCATAGCTTGCCCCGCCGCTGGCGCCGCGCCATGTTCATGGCGGAAGGAAGCGCCATGATCCGCCAGCCTGCTCCCAAGGCCGATGTGCTTGCCCACCGCGATCTGATCGTCGCCGGTCTCGCTCGGCTGCTGCCGAAGGACGGCCTCATCGCGGAGCCGGTCCGTCTGCGCGCCTACGAAACCGACGGGCTCGCCGCCTATCGCCAGGTCCCGCTTGCCGTCGTCCTGCCCGAAACCACCGAGCAGGTTGCCGCCGTGATGCGCTACTGCCATCAGAACGGTGTGCGCGTGGTGCCGCGCGGCGCCGGCACCTCGCTCTCCGGCGGGGCACTGCCGATGGCCGACGCCGTCGTGCTCGGGCTGATGCGCATGAACCGCATCCTGGACATCGACTACGCCGATCGCTGCGCCACCGTGCAGGCCGGCGTCACCAATATCGGCATCAGCACGGCAGTCGGCGGGCAGGGCTTCTTCTACGCGCCGGACCCATCCAGCCAGCTCGCCTGCATGATCGGCGGCAATGTCGCCATGAACGCCGGCGGCGCGCACTGCCTTAAATACGGCGTCACCGCCAACAACCTGCTCGGCCTGACCATCGTCACCGCCGAAGGTGAGATCACCCACATCGGCGGCACGCATCTCGACGCCGCGGGCTATGACTGGCTGGGCCTGCTGACCGGCAGCGAGGGCCAGCTCGCGGTGGTCACCGAAGTCATCGTGCGCATCCTGCGCGGGCCGGAGGGCGCGCGCGCCATGCTGGCAGCGTTCCGCTCCAACGAAGTTGCCGGCGCCTGCGTCGCGGCGATCATGGCCTCCGGCATCATCCCGGTGGCGCTGGAGTTCATGGACCGCCCGGCGATCCACGCCTGCGAGGCGTTCGCCCACGCCGGCTACCCGCTCGACGCCGAGGCACTGCTGATTATCGAGGTGGAGGGCAGCGTCGCCGAGCAGGACGACCTGCTGCAGCGCCTGAGCGCGGTCTGCCAGCGCCATGATCCGATCAGCCTGAAAGTGTCGGGCTCGGCGGCGGAATCGGCGGCCATATGGAAGGGCCGCAAAGGCGCGTTCGGCGCGGTCGGCCGCATCAGTCCGGATTATCTGTGCATGGACGGCGTGATCCCGACCAGCCGCCTGCCGGACGTGCTGGGGCGCATCGCCGCGATGTCCGATGCCTGCGGCCTGAAGGTTGCCAATATCTTCCACGCCGGTGACGGCAACCTGCATCCGCTGATCATGTTCGACGCCAACGACCCGGCGAGCCTGGAAACAGCCGAGCAATTCGGCGCCGACATTCTTCGGCTTTGCGTCGAGGTGGGCGGCTGCCTGACCGGGGAGCACGGCGTGGGTGTGGAAAAACGCGAGCTGATGGGTGCGCAGTTCAGCGACACCGAAATCGAGCAGCAGCGCCGCATCAAGTCGGCGTTCGACCCCGGCTGGCTGCTGAACCCCAACAAAGTGTTTCCGCTGCGCGAGGCAGCATGAGTCGCTCGGGCGGCAGGGCTCGATCGGCAGCACCCAGGGCGATTGGCAAAGCGACGTTTGAGAGTCGCGGCGAAGCGCGTTTCGTTGCTTCATCGCAGGCGGGCGTCGCAGCATGAGCGGCCAGGGTGCCACCGCACCGACGCTTCAGCGTCCGGCGGCCGACCTGATCGAACCGGTCGAGGAAATCGAGATCGCGGCGGCGGTCGGAATGGCCGCGCGCCGCGGGGCGCCGCTATTCGTCTGTGGCAACGAAACCAAATCCGGCATGCTGCGCCCGGTGCTGGCGGCGCGCACCTTGTCCACGCGCGGCCACACCGGCATCACGCTGTATTCGCCGCAGGAATTGGTTATCTCGGCGCGCGCCGGCACAAAGCTGGCAACGATCGTAGCCGCGGTCGCCGAGCAAGGCCAACACATCATTGCCGAGCCGCCCGACCTGTCCGCGCTGTTCGGCTCGACCGCGCCGCAGACCCTGGGCGGCGTCGTCGCGACGAACCTGTCCGGACCGCGCCGCATCGCCTGGGGCGCCATGCGCGACCATGTGCTGGGCGTTCGCGCGGTGAACGGCGTGGGCGACGTCATCCGTTCCGGCGGCCGGGTGCTGAAGAACGTCACCGGCCTGGACCTTTGCAAGCTGCTGACCGGCAGCCATGGCACGCTGGGCGTGATCACCGAGGTCACGCTGAAGGTGCTGCCCGCGCCGGAGATGGTGGGCACGATCGTCCTGCCCGGGCTCGACGCCGGGGCGGGGGTCGCGGCGCTGTCAGCGGCACTGGGCTCGCCGTTCGGGGTTTCCGGTGCAGCGTGGCTGCCTGCCGGCGCCGCCGCGCGCATCCCCGCATTGGCCGGCTTTGCCGCACCGGTGGCGCTGGTGCGCATCGAGTCGTTCGCGCCGTCGGTCGCCTATCGCACACGCAAGCTCTGCGCCGATCTCGGCCTGGCCGCCGAGATCTTCGACGATGCCGCGTCGCGCGCGGTGTGGCGCGCGGTACGCGATGCGCTGCCTCTGCCGGCCGCGCCGGATGACGCGGTTTGGCGCGTCTCGGTGCGTCCCTCGGCCGGACCGGGCGTGCTGCGTGCCGTCGCGGAGGCGGGCGTTCGGGGCTTTCTCGACTGGGGCGGCGGCCTGGTGTGGCTTGCCGGGCCGGCGGACAGCGCGACGCATGACGCCGTTGCCGCCGCGGCACAGGCGGCCGGCGGCACCTGGACGCTGATGCGCGCGCCCGAGACGCTGCGCGTCGCGGTCGCGGTGATCCCCCCCGAGCCCGCGGTGCTGGCACGCATCACCCGGCGGGTGAAGGCGGCGCTCGATCCCGAGGGCATCCTCAATCCCGGCCGGCTCTACGCCGGGCTGTAGGTGCGCATGGTCGTCTCGAACTTCATCATCATGCCGTTGTTCCTCGCTGCCTTCGTCATCAGCTTTTTGCAATACTTGGTGAGAAAGCCGAAACGGTTTCTGGTGAACGCGCAGGTCGGTCTCATGGCGGGCGCTTTCGTCCTCATGATTGCGAACGTTGCGACCGGCGGCGCTTATTCGTGGACGTTCCTTGTGCTCGGATTGCTGTGGCTCGGGACTGCTGTCACCTTGCAGGTCGTCCGCGTGCCGGCGGCAAAGTGACATGCAGACGACCTTCACCGCCGAGCAGTTGCGCGACCCTGGCATCGCCACCGCCAACACGGTGCTGCGCACCTGCGTGCATTGCGGCTTCTGCACCGCGACCTGCCCGACCTTCGTGCTGCTCGGCGACGAGTTGGACAGTCCGCGCGGACGCATCTACCTGATCAAGGACATGCTGGAATCCGGCGCTCCCGCCACCGAGGACGTCGCGCGGCACGTCGATCGCTGTCTGTCCTGTCTGTCCTGCATGACAACCTGTCCGTCCGGCGTGCACTACATGCACCTGGTCGATCATGCGCGTGCCTACATCGAACAGACCTGGCAGCGGCCGGCCGACGACCGGGCGCTGCGCGCGCTGCTCGGGCGCGTGCTGCCGTCGCCGGCCTTGTTCCGCCTGTCCCTGCTCGGCGCCCGCCTTGCCCGCCCGTTCGCTGGGGCCATCCCGCGGTGGGGACGGCTCGGGCGCCGGGTCCGGGCGCTGCTGGACGCGGCGCCGCAGCGCCTGCCGGCGCGCAACGCGCTGCAGGACATTCGTGTGCATCGTGCCGAGGGCGAGCGCCGTGCCCGCGTCGCGCTGCTCGCCGGCTGCGCGCAGCGCGTGCTGGCGCCGGAGATCAACGCGGCGACGATCCGGCTGCTGACCCGGCTCGGCGTCGAGGTGGTGATCGCGAAGGGCGCCGGCTGCTGCGGTTCGTTGAACCACCACATGGGGCAGCACGACGCGGCGATGGCGCATGCGCGGGCCAATATCGCGGCCTGGACCCGCGAGATCGACGGCGAGGGGTTGGATGCCATCGTGATCAACGCCGCCGGCTGCGGCACCACGGTCAAGGATTACGGCTTCATGTTCCGCTCGGAGCCTGAACCGTGGCGCGGCCGGGCCGAGCGTGTCTCCGGCATGGCGCTCGATGTTACCGAACTGCTGGCGCGTCTCGGCTACATGCCGTCGCGCGAGCCGCCCGGCCTGACCGTGGCCTACCACTCGGCCTGCAGCCTGCAACACGGCCAGAGCATCACCGCCGAGCCGAAGGCGCTGCTGCGCCGGGCCGGGTTCACCGTGGTCGAGCCGGTGGAGGGCCATCTGTGTTGCGGCTCGGCCGGCGCGTACAGCCTGCTCCAGCCGGAGATCGCGAACCGGCTTCGCGAGCGCAAGCTGGAGAACCTGCTTGCGGCCGCCCCCGACCTGGTCGCCGCGGGCAATATCGGCTGCATCGCCCAGCTCAGCGGCGGCGGGCTGCCGCTGGTGCACACGGTGGAGTTGCTCGACTGGATGGCGGGCGGTCCGGAGCCCGCGGCGCTGGCGGGCGTGCGGCAGGCCGCGTGATGGCGGCAGGCCGCCTGCTTGCGGCGCCACGCTGGCGGATGCGCGCCGCTTCGCTGGCGATGCTGCTGGCGGCCTTGCCTGTGTTGGCCGCGTCGCCCGACAAGCGCGCCATGCTGGACCGGCTGTTTGCGGCGCTGCGCGCGGCGCCGGACGAAGCCGCCGCGGAACCGCTGGAGGCCCAGATCCGCACAGTGCTGCTGCATGCCGGCACGCCCGCGGTGACCTTGCTGATCAGCCGCGGCCTGCGCGCGCTGAACGCCGGCGACAATGACGAGGCGATCGAGGCGTTCACCGACGCGGTCACCCTCGATCCGGAGGTGGCGGAGGCATACCACCAGCGCGCCATCGCCCGCTGGCATGCGGGAGACACGCCGGGCGCCATCGGCGACATCGAGCAGACGCTGCGTCACGAGCCGCGCAATTTCGCGGCGCTGAAGACGCTGACGGCGATCGCCACCGCGCGCCAGAACTGGAAGGGCGCTTATGCCGCCTGGCAGAAGGTGATGGAACTCGACCCGAAGACCCCCGGCGGTGAGGACCGGCTCAAGGATCTGCGCCGGCGGGCATTGGGCGACCAGACGTAACAATCGCGCGCTGCTGCGGGGCTTGTGCGGGCCTCCGAGGCACGGGCGGCACGCCGATCCCGATCCACGCATCGCGGCGGCCATTCAGCCGGACGCATCCGGTTTTGGCCGACGACAGACCGAGCCGGCAGACGAAACCGGCCGAGGCGCAGTGCATGGCCTTGCAGGACCGGCGCCGGGCGCTGCCGGCGCGGGTCGGCGTCGGCACGCTTGACCAGGCATTGCCGGCGGCGCTGCCGGTGCGGCATGCGCCGCTGCGGCTGCACGGGCTGAGGCGCCGAATGCCCGCCTGAAATCGGGCTTTTCAGCCGGGCCGGGGACGAAAGCGGCGCGGCGCCAGAATCGTGCGTTTCAAGGAACAGAGTCGCACGATCCTGGGGACGGTCTCACCAACTCCGCACATGGAGTCTCCGCACATGGAGTCATTGATCGGTAACGGTTTCCGGTCTCATCATCCAAGGACAGTGACATCAGCGGTCTAACCCCCGGTGCCATGGTATGGTAAAATGTTCCAACCCGAAAGTGTTGGGGCCGTCTCCCCAATAAACAGATAAACACCGTAGACACTTACCTCGGCCTGTATTGCGTTAGCCGCAGCATTAATATGAATGGTGTCAATAACTTTCCCGCTGGCATCGGAAAAACTAAGAAGGTCTTTCCTTAGAGTGTAACTGTCAGCGGTGCCGAGCCCGTATAGCTCGATCGCATCCGAGGTGGCGTTAGCGGCGAGATTAATGCTAGCTTTGAATTCAGTTGGTTTATCAATCGTAACATATGAGTATGACGAAACATCGACGGCCTGGCCATTTCCAACAGCTCCCACGAAAAAGATGTCGCTACTGGAGGTCGGTGTGCCGGACAATTCTATAGTGCCGGCACCGCGAACATCAGCATTTATTGTTGCGCCACTTCCGTTATCGAGGATAAGACTGTGGGGGGAAAATATGCCCGGCCCGTTGACGATTATATTGCCTCTAAATGAGCCACCTAAACTTGAATTTCCTCCGATATCGAATACGCTAGTGCCAATCCCAGAGTAGATGACCGTATCGTTTCCGAAAGCATTGAACAACGGGAAAAAAGAACTTATCCCGCCGTTCGATGGCAACACATCGATCTTGACATTGGCATTGAGCATCGTGACGTCGGTGCCCGGTTGGCCTTGGCCTGTGAAGATAGTCAAGGTGTCATGTGCTAAGTTGCCTCCATAGATATTCATTGTGCCGGTGGACATCACAAGTGAATCACCGGGCTTTGGCGCTCCATGCTTCCCCAGGCCGGCCGTGCTCCAGTTCAGCGGATCACTGGCCAAATTAAGATCGTATCCGCCTGTCCAAACTCTAGTAACCATCACGGTCTCCTTCGTTACCGTCTGGCCCGCACCAGACTTTCACGGATATGGACCTAGCTGATAGTGGCCGAAGCTCGCTAACATATACAATGATGGCTAGGATTTAGCTTTGATCTATATCAACCGGCCTGCTATCGCAACGGGCGCGGGCTATCTTCTGATAGACCAAAGGAGACTTATTCCAGTCACTTGCGCAGCCATCCGTATAGGCACCTGGGAGTATTCACAACGATGTGTTGGATCGTCGGAAAGGCACTGTACGGCCGGGACTCGCCCTTGTTGAGCTCCTGGCCGGTGGTGCGCCTCACCCATCCCCTCATTGCACTACCGGGACCAACCTGCAAAGCAGTCCGCTCCGGGCCAGCATTTCCGCGAACCGCTGCATCAGCGGCAGCAGCCGATGCTCAGGCATGTTGGGGATCAGTTCGTAGAGCATGCATCCCTGGCGGAACAGCGAA
>Ga0302283_1000391_pt1 | contig 35411 bp, 32 predicted proteins | sample III_Fen_E1_4_FD_198770 | JGI IMG/M metagenome (GOLD analysis project Ga0302283, IMG submission 198770) | Peat permafrost microbial communities from Stordalen Mire near Abisko, Sweden - III_Fen_E1_4 | ecosystem: Environmental > Terrestrial > Soil > Wetlands > Permafrost | place: Sweden: Abisko... | reverse complement strand
GATACGCGTCCGGCCGCCTTGAGCAAGGCGACGCGCACGTCTTCCGGCACGTCGGACAGGCGCACGCGATCGTTCACGAACGACTCGAGGATCTCGACGCACCGGCGGACTTCGTCGGTCGTTGCGACGGGGGCCGAGGGGGTGACGGGCGCGGCGGGCGGTAGAACAGGCTCTTCGAGGTGCTTCGTGACGGTCATGCGCGTTCCATTGGGAGCCGCCTGATATAGCGCCCCTCTGGAACTTCACCACCTCGGCGCGCGCGAACGCCCGATCTCCCGCGTCACTCGAACCAGAGCGCCTCGAGAGTGCCGTGCGTCGAGGCCGCTTCCTTCACGGCGACGTCGGGGCTGCGCGCTCCCGTCATTTCGAGCATCAATTCGACCCGCCCGGCAATCGTGCGCCACATTCCAACGTTGAATCCGGCGACGCCGGTGAACTCGGCCTTGGCGTGCCCGTGCCCTCGCTCGACCCAGCGCGCTTCCCCAGCGTCGTAGTACTGCCGCCACACCCGCTCCATCCGGTCCCAGACGGTGTCGTATTGCACCGCGCGCAGCAGAGCGCGGTACGGGCCGGTGAGATCCTTCTTGGCGGCCACGCGCGAGATGCGCTGGCTCTCGTCCCACGACCCGCCGCCGAGAACGTCGCGAATGCTCGCATGAAGCGCCGCCGTGACCTCGACGGGGTACCAGTCCAGCGGGCGAACGAGCATGATTTGTTCGCGGAGGCGCGCGGGCATCGCTTCCCTTACGCGATCGAGCCCGTCTTTCCCGTGGAGCTCCTCGATGGCCATGATGGTATGGCGGAGCCCAGAGCCCTTAAGCTTCACGCTCCTAGTATGGCGTCGACGCCGCCGTCTGCGAAGTAAACCCGGCGCGAATCCTTCGAAATCCCGCGTGCTTCAATCGGGTCGCTTCTTCTTCGGCGACGCGCCCCCTCCGAGCTTCGACGCGCTCGGGCGATCGGGGGTGCGCGGCCGGCTCGGACGGTCGGGCGCCTGAGGTCGGCTCGGACGGTCGGGCGCGTGCGCTCGGCTCGGACGATCGGGTGTCCGCGGTCGGCTGGGGCGATCCGGTGCACTACGAGAGCCGGGCTTCGAGCGCGGCGCCGGGGGGATGTATTCGCGTTTCGCGCGCGGTGCGGTGTGCGCCGGTGCCGACGAACGGGGGTGCGGGGACGCGTGAGGGGGTGGGGCCCGGTGCGGTGTCGTAGGCGTGTGAGCGCGCGGCGGGGGTTGGCTCGCCTGCGCCGGCGGATCCCCCTCGACGCGGATCACGACGCGCGGATCGCGCGGATCCGGTTCGCGTGTCGCCGCGGCGAAGGACGGAGCGACCGCGCTCGCGATCTCGACGAGCGAGTGATTGCGCGCGACGTGAATCGCGCCCACGTCGCCCGCCTGGACTCCGCCGCGCCTGCAGGCCATCGCCAACAGGCGCCGAGGATCCGCGCCGTGCTCCTTCCCCCACGTGAACCGGAACGCGACCCAGCTCCCGCCTTTCTTCGCGTGCTTCGCTTCGTCCGCGCCACGCGGTGCACGTGCGTCGTGCGCGTGCTCACGCGGGGCACGTGGCTCGTGCGGATGCGGTTCGCGAGCGGCTCGCATGTCGCGCTCGTACGCACGAGGCTCGCGCGTCGGTCGCACCGATCGCTCGAGGGTTTCGCGCGGCGGCTCGATGGGGCGCACGTCGTGGGGCTCGGGACCCGCGAACCGCGAGCGGGCGAGCAAGCGCGCGAGCGTCTTCACGACGTCCGCCGACGCGGCGATGCGCTCGGCTACCGCGAGGACACGCGCGTCGGGCTCTACCGGTGGCTCTCCATCCGTCGTCGCCGCAGGCGGGGTGAGCCCCGTGAGCTCGTTGAAGAGGCGCTCGTCGATGGCGTCCCGGATCGCCTTGGCCGAAGGGATCGCCTCGATACGGAAGCGCACGCCGGCCCGTCGGAGCAGCGCGGACGTCCGCGCCAGACCGTGCGGCGCCACCAGGATCGAGCTCGTTCCCTTGCGCCCAGCGCGCCCGGTGCGACCGCTGCGGTGCGTGTACGAATCGGGATCGGTCGGCGGCTCGGCGTGGATCACCCGCCCGATGTCCTGCACGTCGATGCCGCGCGCGGCCACGTCGGTCGCCACGAGCGCATGGAGGGACCCGCGCTTGAACGCCGCGAGCGCGAGGTTTCGCTCGCGTTGCTCCATCTCGCCGGAGAGCGCCCGCGCCTGGAACCCCGCTTCGGTGAGCGCGCGAGTGATCGCCGCCACGTCCGCGCGCGTTCGGGCGAACACGAGCGTCTGCGCTCCCGCCGGCGTCGATAGGAGCAGGTTCACCATCGCGCCGATGCGGTCCGGGTTGGCAACCAGGTGCACGACGTGGTCGATGTCCGCGTTCGCCGTACCGAGCGGGGTCCCTTCGATGCGTGCCGGGTTCTTCTGCACGCGATCGGCGAGCGCCTTGACGTCGTGCGGGAACGTGGCGGACACCAGGTGCGTCCGATGCTCCGGGGGAGCGTGTGCGAGGATCGCCTCGAGCTCTTCGCGGAAGCCGAGGTCGAGCATGCGGTCGGCCTCGTCGAGCACGACGGCGCCCACCTGGCTGGGATCGATGCTGCCTCGATTGAGATGATCCAGCAGCCGTCCCGGTGTCCCCACGACGACCGCCGGCCCCACCGCGAACGAGCGACGCTCCTCGCGGTAGTCGGCGCCTCCGGTGGCCGAGGCCACGCGCGCGCGCAACGGCGCGTAGAGCCACGTGAGCTCTTCGTGCACCTGCTTCGCCAGCTCGCGCGTCGGCACGACGACCATCGCCCGAGGCCGAGCGACCCCGGCCGGCGCAGGCACCGGTCCTTCGACCAGCTCGCGGATCGCGAGGCCGATGGCGATCGTCTTGCCCGAGCCGGTCTGCGACGAGACCCGCAGGTCGCGCCCTGCAAGTGCTGGGTCGAGCACCGCGCGCTGCACGGGCATCAGGTCAGTGAAGCCTTTTTTCTCGAGCGCGCCCGCGAGCGCCGGGCCCACGAGAGCCGTAAAGTCGGCGCCGTTCATGTTTGGAGGGGGATTATGTCACGCCCTCTGCTTCTCCGTCGCCCGCGTGAGCGCCCGGGTCCCCGAAAATGGGTTGGCCCCGCGCTACGCACGAGCCGGCTTCGGCTATCTTGCGCGGACCATGCCTCACTCTCCCTTCTCCTCCGTGACCATGCAGCACCGCGAGCTCCCGAAGCGGGCGCGGGTCGTCGTCGTCGGGGGCGGCATCATCGGCTCCTCCGTCGCCTACCACCTGGCCCACATGGGATGGAAAGACGTCGTCCTCCTCGAGCGCGATCGATTGACCTCCGGCACGACGTGGCACGCGGCCGGGCTCATGGTGACGTTCGGGTCCACGTCCGAGACGTCGACCGAGATGCGCAAGTACACGGCGGACCTGTATGGCCGCCTCGAGGCCGAGACGGGGCAGTCGACGGGCTTCAAGCCGGTGGGGTTCATCGAGCTCGCCGCGGATGCCGACCGACTCGAGGAGTACCGTCGTGTTTCGGCGTTCAACCGCTATTGCGGCATCGACGTGCACGAGATCTCCGCCTCCGAGGTCAAGAAGCTGTTCCCGCTCGCGCGGACCGACGACGTCCTCGCCGGCTTCTACGTGAAGGAGGACGGGCGTGCGAACCCGGTCGACTGCACGATGGCGCTCGCCAAGGGGGCGCGCATGCAGGGGGCGACCGTGCTGGAAGGCGTTCCGGTCACCGGCGTCCTGAAGAAGCGCGGCGTCGTCACCGGCGTTCGCACTCCGTTCGGCGACATCGAGGCCGAGTACGTCGTGAACTGCGCCGGCATGTGGGCGCGCGAGCTCGGCGCGCAGGCGGGGGTCAACATCCCCAACCAGTCGGCGGAGCACTACTACCTCATCACCGAGAAGATCGAGGGGTTGTCCGCGTCGCTCCCCGTCATCGAAGACCCGGCGTCGCACGGCTACTTCCGTGAAGAGGTCGGCGGGCTCATGGTGGGGCTCTTCGAGCCGATCTGCGCGCCTTGGAAGATCGAGGGGATCCCTCACGACTTCTCGTTCGGCGAGATCCCGCCGGACTGGGAGCGCATGGGGCCGTACCTGGAGAAGGCGATGAGCCGCATTCCGATCTCGATGGAGACCGGCGTGCGCAAGTTCTTCTGCGGTCCGGAGAGCTTCACGCCGGACCTCCAACCGATCGTCGGTGAGGCGCCGGAGCTGAAGAACTACTTCGTGGCGGCGGGGCTGAACTCGATCGGCATCCTCACCGGCGGCGGTCTCGGGCGCGCGCTCGCGCACTGGATCATCAACGGTCGCGCCGACGTCGACATCACCGGCTTCAACATCGATCGCTTGCACACCTACCAGTCGAACCCCGAGTACCGGCGCACGCGCACGGTCGAATCGCTGGGAATGGTCTACCAGTGTCACTACCCGACGCGGTCGATGCAGACCGCGCGCGGCGCGAAGAAGTCCGCGATCCACGAGCGGCTCGCCGCGCGCGGCGCGTCCTTCAAGGACGTGAGCGGGTGGGAAGGGGCCGACTGGTACCTGCCCGACGGCGTCGCGCCCCAGAAGGAGCGGCTCTCCTGGGGACGGCAGCACTGGTTCCCGTACTGGAAGGCCGAGCACGAGGCGACGCGTGAGGGGGTGATCCTCATGGACATGTCGTTCATGGCGAAGTTCATCGTCCAGGGACGCGACGCGGGGCGATGCCTGAACCACATCTCGGCGAACCACGTCGACGGTGAGGCCGGCTTCATCACGTACACCCAGTGGCTCAACGAAGGGGGCAAGCTCGAGGCTGATCTCACGGTCACCAAGCTCGACGACGAGCGCTACTGGGTCGTCGCCTCCGATACGGCTCACCGCCACGTCGAGACCTGGATGAAGCGTCACTTCCCGGACGACGCGCACGCGTTCGTGACCGACGTCACCTCCGGTTTCGCGCAGATCAACGTCCAGGGCCCGCGCTCGCGTGCGCTCATGCAGTCGGTCACCACGTGTGACCTCTCCAACGAAGCCTTCCCGTTCCGCGCCGCGCGCGAGATCGACATCGGCTTCGCCCGCGCGCTATGCGTTCGCATCACGTACCTGGGGGAGCTCGGCTACGAGCTCTACGTCCCTACCGAGCAGGCGACGCACGTGTACGACCGCCTCGTGGAGGCCGGCAAGCAGGTTGGGCTGCGCCACGCGGGGCTCAAGGCGCTCGCGAGCTTGCGCATGGAGAAGGGGTACCGCGACTACGGGCACGACATCGACAACACCGACTCGGTGCTCGAAGCGGGGCTCGGCTTCGCAGTCGACCTGAAGAAGCCCGGCGGGTTCATCGGGCGCGACGCCGTGCTCGCGAAGAAGGCCGCGGGGCCGCTCACCCGGAAGATCGCGCAGATCCTGGTGAAGGATCCCGAGCCGCTGATGTTCCATGCCGAGATCGTCAGGCGGAACGGCAAGCCCGTTGGGTACATCCGCGCGGCGTCGTACGGATTCACCGTGGGGGGCGCGGTCGGCCTCGCGATGATCGAAGCGGGAGAACCGCTCGATCAGGCGTACCTGGACAAGGGGACATGGGAGGTCGAGATCGCCGGCAAGCTCTACCCCGCCGTGGCGTCGCTCAAGCCGCTGTACGACCCGGAGATGAAGCGCGTGAAGTGCTAGCCTCCGGCGCGATGTCCACTTCACTTCCGGCTCACAAGGGGCCCATCATCCACGTGCGCGTCGCGCCCGATGGCCGCCCGCTCGGCGCTGCGACGACGATGCGCATCGAGCGCCCCGTCGCGGCCGTGTGGGCCGTGCTCTCGGACATCGAGCGCTACGCGGGTCGCCTCCCGATGGTGGATCGTGCGCGTCGTCGCGGAGATCACGTCGACTTCGATCTGAAGTTTCGCGTCGGGCTCTTCTCGGCCGGCTTCGAGTTCTCCGCGCACGCGACCTACGAGGAGCCGAACTGGCTCGAGCTCCGCTGGACCTCGGGCGAGCCGCGCGGCGTTCGGTTTCGCTACACGCTCACGCCCCTCGACGACGGCGCGGCCTGCCTCGTCGAGGGGGACGCCGAGTTCGACGTCCAGTCGCTCGGTTGGCTCGTGAAGTACTTTCTCAAGCACCACCCGGAGATCCAGCACGGCATCTTTCCGGGCGTATCGCTCGTGCTGATCGATACGCTCCGTCGAATCGCGACGGGCGGCTGAGCCAGCGCGAGAGAAAACGACGTGTGCGCATGACGAAGCCGGCAGGCTTCTCTTGCGGGTAGGACCGATAACGTCGACGATGAGGCCAAGGCGTTGCCCTCAGTCGACGGCCTCCGGTTGGGAACGAGGAAGGAAGGTGTCGCGTGGCATGGTGGATCGCCGAGAAAGGGACGCAGTTGGAGCTGGTCGGTCGTAACGAGGTCAGCGAGACCTCCGCCAAGAACGGGGCGATCGCGATGTCTACGTCGAACCCGGGGCACGTTTACCAGGTCCGCTATCGCGTGAACGCGAACGGCATGACCGAGGTTCGGTGGGAAGCGCGCGACGGTGCGATTGCCGAGGTGACGGGCGACGCCCGACGTCATCCGTAGCGCGCCCGAGCACTTCGGAGCGAGCACGAGCGGCCGTAGGCGTTCGGGATGGTGGAGGCCTCGTCACGGTTTCGCGACAGGTCCCGTCAGTGCTTGCGTTTTGTCCCGCGACCGCGCATTAGTGCGCGATTGAATTGAGTAAGTTTCCGGCAATTCGCGGTCCGAACGTCCACTTGGACGATCTCGTCGAGATACTGGGGGAGGTGGCTACGGTCCTGGAAGGGATCGAGATCGCGTCGGACATCGACGCCATCGACAGCCGCATAGGCCAGTGCTCGGCGGCGATCGATGCTTGCCGTCGCAACGACTTCAGCATGCCGCTCCGGCGCGCGCTCGCCGCGAAGGTGCTCGAGCTGGAGAGCGACGTGCTCGTCCTCGCGCGAGCGCACGCGCGCCAGAATCGCAGCACGAAGAAGCGCGGCTCGAAAAAGCGGCAGGTTTCGTCGCGCGCGAACTAGAGAGCGCATCCCAGAACCGCGACATCCCATCGCGCTGCCGGCGTCGGGGCTCGTCAACGTACAGTCGTACGTATCCTCACCCCTCCTTGGCATCGCTCGGTCTGCCGCGGTTCTGGGACGCGCTCTTCCCTACGACTTCACTACGAGGCGGCCCAGGCTTCCATGCCGCTCTTCACCTGGATGATCTCTTCGTCCAGCGCTTCGGCCGCAGCGTCCTTGTCCACGGGGGTCTTTTCCACGCGCGCGCGGTACGCGACGTACGCGGTGTCCAGACGCTTCATGGCGCCGAGCATCGCGGTCACTCGGCTCATGTCCGAGGGCGACCCGCGGAACGCGCTCGACCCGAGCCTGTCGGCCGTCCCCAGACGCTCGAGAAGCCGATCGGCGGCGCGCTTCAGCGGCTCGGGGAGGTCGTTACCGGTCCAGCGCTTCACGCGAAGAGTCGCCTCGAGCGATTCGAGCACCGAGTCGAGCGTCTTTCGAATGAACGGGATCCGCTGGTCTTTCATCGGGGAAACGTAGCAGCAATCACCCCTCGAAGATCGGCCTATCGCCCCGCAGAGGACCGTTTGGGAGTCTTTTGGTGTGCGCGCGTCCCGCTAGCAATCACAGCGCGCGAACCGAGGAGAGCGCCTGCGCGACCGCTTCCCAGTCGAAGACTCGCAGTCCATCCGTGGCGAGCTCGTCGGCCCACGACTTGGCCACGGCTCGAAGCGCTTCGGTGCGCGTCGCGCCCCACTGAACCACCGTGACCACGTCCTCGGTCGCGCGCCCGCCGCGCGCTTCGACGCGCCACTCGCCCGGATCGTCGCTGCCGGTCCTGCCTGACACGTGCAGTGTGAGGCGCACGCCGTCGCACTTGAGGTCGTAGGCCATTCCGCCCTTGGAGCGGAACTGGTTCGTGATGCGCAAGGCGGTGGTCTTCGCCTCGTTCCGCTCGGTCCGTTCACTCATGGTCCACCCGTTCCTCGGCTCGGCAGTTCTCCCCGAGCAAGCCAACATGACGTGGGGGGCCGGAACGGCTGCGCGTGCGATGCGCTCGCTGAAGGACTCAATCTAGCACGCCGCGCGCCAAGAGCATCGGAGGGCGCGCCGACGCGCCTTGTGATGAGCCCGCCAAGGTTGCGCCGCTTCCGACGATCAACGCACAATGCTCGATCACCCACGCTTCCGGGAGGAGACATGCGCGCGTTCGTCGTCACCGCGTTTGCGATCGGCACACTGATCGTCGCCTGCAGCAGCAGCACCAGCGGCTCGTCGTCCTCGTCGGACGGTGGCTCGTCGAGCGGCGGATCGTCCGGCGGTTCGTCGAGCGGGAACCCCGGAGTGACGAGCGGCCCGGTCCCCACGATCGGCGGCTGCGCCATCTTCCCCGCGGACAATCCGTGGAACACGCGCATCGACGACACGACCAAGTATCCGGTCAACGCGATGTCCTCGACGTACATCGCGAGCATCGGCGCATCCACGCACATGCATCCCGACTGGGGCGACTGGTCGACCAATCACTACGGCATCCCGTGGCAGACCGTCCCCGCGAGCCAGGCCGGCGCGCCGATGACGTTCAACTACGCCGACCAGAGCGATCCCGGCCCGTACCCGTTCCCCTCGGACGCCAAGGTCGAGGGGGGCGCGAACTCGGGGGGCGACCAGCACGTGCTCGTGCTCGAGGAGGGCTCCTGCACGCTCTACGAGACGTACAACAGCAGCTACACGAACCCCGGCTGGACGTGCGACTCGGGGGCGAAGTTCAACCTCGGCTCCGACGCGCTCCGCACCGACGGGTGGACGTCCGCCGACGCGGCCGGGCTGCCGGTGCTCCCGGGTCTCGTGAAGGTGAGCGAGGTGCAGGCCGGCGCGATCAACCACGCGATCCGCATGACCGTGAACAGCTCGCAGCAGGGGTACATCCACCCGGCCACGCACGCCGCGGGGGACAACAACACGTCGCTCCCGCCCATGGGGTTGCGCCTTCGACTGCAGGCGAGCTTCGACACGTCGAAGTTCACGGGCGCCTCGCTCGTCGTGGTCACCGCATTGAAGCAGTACGGCGTCATCGTCGCCGACAACGGCTCGAGCTGGTACATCAGCGGCGACAGCGACGACAACTGGACGCCGCTGATGGACGATCTCGTCTCCCAGCTCGAGAACGTCCACGGCAGCGACTTCGAAGCCGTGCAGACGGGCTCCATCTCGACCGCCGGTCTCTGAAATGTGAGCGCCTGCGGCCGATCGCAACCTCGCGCCGCTCGGTGCGTCTTGCCGCGGTCCCTCTTTCGCGCGAGACGCTGAGAAAAACGGCCCCGTCCGGCAAAGCGAGTTGAGAACGCGAGCGCTCACTCACATTATCAGGGGCATGAGCAACGCCGTCGCAGCACCCCTTCCGCTTCACGAGCCGCCGCGCGTCCCCGGGCTCCCCCTCGTAGGGAGCTTGCTCGATTTCCGGCGCGACCGCTTCGGCCTCGCGCTCCGCATCGCGCGCGACCAGGGGGACCTCGCGCAGATGACGATGGGGTTCTTCGACCTCCTCATGGTGTCCTCGGCCGAGGGGGCGCACGAGGTGCTCGTCGAGAAGGCCGACGCATTCAAGAAGAGCGCAGGTCTCTCGATCTTCGCGCGTCCGCTCCTCGGCGACGGCCTCCTCACGAGCGAGCGTGAAGTACACAAGCGGCAGCGGCGCATGATGGCGCCGGTCTTCGCGCACAAGCGCATCGCCGGCTACGGCGAGGTGATGGTCGAGAAGGCCGAGATCGCCGCGCGCCGCCTCGCGCCGCTCGCGACGACCGACCTCGCCGAAGAGATGATGCGACTCACGCTCGACATCGTCGGCAAGACGCTGTTCGACACCGAGCTCGCCGGAGAGGCCTCGATCATCGGCGGCGCCGTCACAGGCGCGATGACGCAGATGATGAGCTCGATGGTGCGGCTCGTGCCGCTCCCGCCGTTCATTCCGACGCCGGGCAATCGACGGATGATGGGCGCGGTGAAGCAGCTCGACGACGTCGTGTACTCGATGATCCGAGAGCGCCGGGCCTCGGGCGTCGATCACGGCGATATGCTCGGAATGCTCCTCGCTACGCGCGACGCCGACGATCACTCCGCGCTGTCCGACGCCGAGGTGCGCGACCAGGCGATGACCATCATGCTCGCCGGCCACGAGACGACCGCCAACGCGCTCGCGTGGACGTTCTACCTGCTCTCGCGCCACCCCGACGTGCGCGAGCGCCTCGAGCGCGAGCTCGATTCGGTGCTCCACGATCGAAATCCAACGGTCGAAGATCTGCCGCTGCTCCCGTTCACGCTGCAGACGCTGAAGGAGGCGATGCGCCTCTACCCGCCGGCGTACGTGATCGGTCGTGCGGCGACGCGCGACGTGACGATCGGCGGTGCATCGGTCGAGAAGGGGAGGGTGGTGCTCGTCAACGTGGCCGCCATCCATCGTCGCCCCGAGGTCTTCGCGAACCCGGATCGCTTCGATCCCGATCGCTTCACCACCGAGCGCGAGAAGAAGCTCCCTCCGCAGGCGTACATGCCGTTCGGCGCCGGCCCGCGCGTGTGCATCGGCAACCACTTCGCGCTGATGGAAGGGCACCTGATCCTCGCGACGCTCGCCCGTCGCCTCCGGTTCGACCTCCTCTCGACGAAGGACATCGCCCCCGAGCCGCTGGTCACGCTGCGGCCCAAGGGGGGAGTGCCGGTGCGGGTCGTCGCGCGCGCGCCGCGGGTCAGCGCCTAGCGGGACGGCCGGAGTCGGCGCCTCCGTGCGCCGTCGAGGAAGGGGCGCCGAGGACGATCGTGTCGTCGATGCGCGGCGGCGGCCGGGTCCACAAGTACGCGAGGCCCAGGAAGCCGAGGACGATCGAGAGGGCGACGAGGAAGCGCGGCAGCGTCATCGGGCACGCATCCTAGGAGGTGGACGTTCTTCTTGGGGAAGATGAAATTCCATCTTCGGAAGTAGGACGTTCCTCTTGGGGAAGATGAAATTCCATCTTCGGAAGTAGGACGTTCATCATGGGGAAGATGGAGCTCCATCTTCCGAAGTAGGAGCTTCATCTGCGGAAGATGAAATTCCATCTTCGGAAGTAGGACGTTCATCTTCGGAAGTAGGACGTTCATCTTCGGAAGTAGGAATTCCATCTTCGGAAGATGAAATCGGGGCTCTTTGGACCCCTCATCTTCATCCGTTGAATCAATGACTTGAGCCTCGTCGTCCCGGTTGCCGTCCCCGATTTGGACGTGGGCCCGAGATCAGGGACGGCGATCGGGACGGAACCTCGTACCGCGACGCGCGACGAGCCCCACCGCGCCGAGCGCGAGCAGCGAGGCCAGTCTGCCGAGAGGCGCCGGTGACCCGGGAACACTGCAGCCGCAGGCGCCCTGCGCGCCGGGGAGCTGCCCGCCGTAGTAGTCGCGGCTCCCCACGACGGTTCCGCTGCCGTTGCCGGAGGTCGAGGCGCCGTTCCCCGTGCCCCCCTGCGTCCCCCCGCTCGAGCCCGACGAGGTCGAGCCGGCGCCGTTGCTCGTCCCGCCGCCCGCGCTGGTCGAGGAGCCTGCGTCGTCGGCCACCGGACCGTTCGGCGCGCTCCCGGGCGATCCGGCGTCGTCCGCCGCCGTGCTCGTGCCCGCATCGGGGGTGCTCGGCGTCGGGTGGACGAGCTGCGCGAGCGCGGACCCGTTGGGCGTCCCCCAGCCGGTCGGCCCGTCGTACCCGACCCCTGCGACGCACTCGTAGTCGTTGTTGCACGACGTCCCGCCCTGCGGGTCGTTCGTGCCGGAGGTGATGTCGAAGAACGCGGACGGGTTCTTGTAGGGGAAATCGAGCCCCGACTTTTCGAGCCCGAGCAGCACGAACGCCGACGCCACGACCGGCGAGCTCGCGCTCGTCCCGCCGACGACCTCCCACCCCTGATCGTACGTCGCCACGCCGGTCGCCGGATCCGCGACCGCCGAGACGTCAGACTCCATGCGCTGGCTGCAGTCGGGATCCGACTGGTAGCTCGGCTTGGCGATGAACGCGCTGCACCCGCTGCCGGTCGCGCCGTTGTTCGCGAAGGACCACGCGGTCTCGGCCCATCCGCGCGTCGAGCTCGACGTCGCCAGGCTCGTCCCGCCGACCGCGAGCACGAACGCCGAGGTCGCCGGGTAGCTCGCGCCGAAGCCGTCGTCGCCGGCGCTTGCCGTCACGAGGATCCCCGGCTGGTTGTAATAGGCCTCCTCGTCGAGGATCGACTGGTCCTCGCTGCCGCCATAGCTGTTGCTGATGGCGGACGCTCCGAGCTTCGCGGCGGTCGTGAGCCCGGCCTCGAAGTTGGCGTTCGACGTGTCGTCGTTCACCTCGACCAGCAGGATGTGGCAGTCGGGGCACACGGCGCTGATCATCTCGATGTCGAGCATGATCTCCCCCTCCCACCCGTTGGTCCCCTGGCCGTCGGTCGGCGGGTAGTTGGTGTCGCCGTTCTGGCTGACCTTCTGGAAGCAGCCGTTGGCCGTGGTGCATGGCGGGAGATTGAACTGCGCCCGATACGTACCGAGATCGGCCTCGGCGTTCGGAGCGTCGAAGGCATCGATGACGGCGACGATTTTCCCGTCGCCTCCCGACATCGGCAGCGCGTATGCCGAGTGGAGGTCCGATGGAGCGAACCCCTGCGGCGTCGCGCCGTTGGCGAGCGGTCTCCGGATGGCCGCGCCGGTCGCGTCGGCGACGACCTTCGCCATGCACCGCTTGTGGCCAGGGACGCGCCCGCACAGATCGATCGAGCGCACCGGCTGGATCCGCCCGAGAGCCTCCCTGTCGGCTCTCGCATCGCGGGCGGCGCTCCCGTCAGCCCACGCCGGGGAGCTCGCGAGGAGCAGCGCGGGCGCCAGACCCAAGAACCACGAGCGACGCCCTGCGCGATTGGTTTCCATCGTCGGCCCTCGCGTCTACAGATGACCTGGGAGCTACTGTAGGCAAGGGAAACACGACGCGAAATCCACTTGAATTTAGCGGGTTTGGAAGTTTCGGTGCCGCGTCGCGGGAGATGGATCGCGTGGTCATCCATGCGCGTGGCGAGGGAGCGGGCGCGCGCGGTCGAGCGCGTTACTCGTCGAGCGTCACGGTGCGCAGCACGCGGAGCGGTCGGGTGACCCGCTCGTCGATCGTCGTCTGGGCGAGCGGCTCCACGACGTCGCGCAGCGCGCGCACGTTGGCGTGGAGGTTCACCACGACCTCCGCCAACTTCCGGATCGTCGCTTCGTGCGTCGCGATCATCGTGACCATCGCGTGCACCGGGTTCGTCTCGTCGCGCGCAGCTCGTTTCGCCTGCCGCGGGCGCGGCGCAGCTCGTTTCTTCTTCGCAGCCATCGTCCTTCAACGTTCGCTTCCCTCCGCTTGCGCGTCCAGTTTTCGGGGGGTCGCCACCTGACTCGCGCGCTACTCGATCTGGATCGACGAGAGCCCACTTCGCGCGCGTCCGTGTCCGCTATTTTCGCAAAGTTCTTCGAACATCGCCACCCGGTCCCACTCTTGCTCAAGGGGTGGGCATGCACGCGAAGTCTGCTCCTTCCACGCTGGTCGCCGCCTCGATCGTTCTGGGCGGAGGGCTCCTCGTCCTCGCGTGCGGTAGCCCGTCGGCCCCCGCGTCGCTCTTCGGGCACGGCGCGCAGGGGGACAGTAGCAACGCGACCGGCGCCGACGGTGGTGCGGTGAACAACACAGGCGCCCCCACGCTCTCCGCCTCCGGCGTCACCGCGGACGACGCGGGCCCCGCGTGCGTCAACCTCCAGTGCAACCAGGTGGCATGCTCCAACGGGGCCCACACGACCGTGAGCGGCACCGTCTACGACCCTGGGGGGAAGAACCCGCTCTACAACGTCGTCGTCTACGTCCCCAACGCCCCCGTCGCGCCGTTCGTGGACCACGCGACCTGCGACACGTGCGCGGCGCTCTACACCGGCTCTCCGCTCGTCACCACGAGCACGGCGGCGGACGGTACGTTCACCCTCAGCGACGTCCCCTCGGGCACGAACGTCCCGCTCGTCATCCAGATCGGCAAGTGGCGTCGCCAGATCACGATCCCGACGATCACCAGCTGCGTCGACAACCCGCTCACCAACGTCGATCAGACCCGTTTGCCGAAGAACCGCACCGAGGGGGATCTTCCGAAGATGGCTGTCTCCACCGGCGGCTCCGACTCGCTCGAGTGCCTCTTGCAGCGCATCGGCGTCGATCCGGCGGAGTACACATCCGGGGCGGGCGCCGAGCGCGTGCACATCTACCAGGGGACCGGCGGCAACGCCGTCGCCGGCGGATCACCGGCGAGCCAGACGGGGCTCTGGGACTCCGAGGCCGACCTCGCGACGTACGACATCGTGATCCTCTCGTGCGAAGGGGGCGAGCACCCGGAGACCAAGCCCGCGACGTCGTTGGAGGCGCTGGAGGCGTACGCAAACGCGGGGGGGCGCATCTTCGCGTCGCACTTCCACTACTACTGGTTCGAAGGGGCCGGCTCTTCGGCGGACTTCCAGAGCACCGCGACGTGGGACCCGGGGACGAACAACATCGGGACGGGGGCGAACAACACGACGAGCGGCACGATCAACACGAGCTTCCCGAAGGGGATCGCGTTCCAGCAGTGGCTGACGGAGACCAAGTCGCTCCAGTCGGACGGCACGCTCGAGATCGAGGACTCGCGGCAGAACGCGAGCGTCAGCCCGACGGTGAACACCGCTTCGCAGGCGTGGATCACCGACGCGACCGTCCCGACGATGACCGTGAACGGGAAGACGGGGCCGACGACGATGTACTTCGACTTCAACACCCCCATCGCCTCGCCACCGGCGTCGCAGTGCGGGCGCGTCGTCTTCAGCGACCTGCACGTCGGCGCGGCCGCGAACAACTACTCCGGCAACAACAAGGTGCCGACGGGATGCTCGACCTCGGCGCTGACGCCCCAGGAGAAGGCGCTGGAGTTCATGCTGTTCGACCTGTCCTCGTGCGTGACGCCCGACTCCACGCCCCCTGCGCCTCCGCCCCCCACGCCCCCGACGGTGAAGTGAGCGCAGGACCGCAAGCGCACCGTGCACGACTGAGCCGCTTGCCCGCGCAGGCCATGGCGCGGTACCCGTCTGCCGATGGGCATCGCCGGACCGAAGAAGCGCTCCTGGGCGCTGGTCCTCGTGCTGGTCGCGACGCTCGCCTTCCGCTGGCCGGCGATCGTGAACGCGACGGAGACGAACTCCGACGCGGCCGTCGTCGGCCTGCAGGCGATGCACATGCTGCGCGGCGAGCTGTCGAGCTTCCTCTGGGGGAGCGGGTACCAGACCTCGATCGACTCGGCCTTCGCGGCCCTCGTGTTCGGCGTCTTCGGCGCGAGCGCCCGCGCGCTCCTCATGTCGTCGCTGTCGCTGCATCTCGTGCTCACCGGCCTCACGTGGAGCACGATCGCCCGCCGGATCGATCCGTGGCGCGCCGCGATCGTCTGCTGGCCGCTCGTGCTCACCTCCAGCCCGCTGCAGACGTACATCCTCTACCCGCCGCGGCAGGCGTCGCTCACGATCGCCGTGGCGGCCATCTGGGCGCTCGACCGCGCCGCGGATCGCCGCGCCCGTGAGCTCGCGGCCGGGGGCGCGCTCCTGTCGATCGCCTGGTTTGCCGATCCGTATGCGCTAGTCCTCACCCCGTCGATCCTCGCGTTCGGCCTCGCTTGCGCGGTGGACCGAACGGGCCTGGACGCGACGCTGCGAAGGGCCGCGGCGCTCGTCGCCGGCGTTCTCGTCGGCGCCGTGCCGTTCGCGATGCTCCGCGCCAACCCACATGCGACGGGCGGGCAGCTGGCGCTCACGGCGTCACTCGCCGTTCATAACGGGCGCCTCCTCTGGGACGGCCTCCTGTGGACCATCGGAGCGCGTGTCTGGAGCGCGGGCGACGCGATGACGTACGTCCCCTGGGGGGGACCGGCGGTCGTGCGCGCTCTCGCCTTCGCCGGTGGAACGCTGTTCCTCGTCGCGATCGCGCTCGGTGGCGCGTGTGCGTTCCTTCGCCGTCTGCCGTGGGGCGTGCGGCGGCTCGCGATCGCCGGAGGGCTCGCCCTCCCGGTGACGCTCGCCGGGTTTCTCGTCTCGCCGATGGTCACGGATCTCTTCTCGGCCCGGTACCTCGCGGCCATTCCGCTCCTTGCGCCGTTCGCGCTCGCCCCGCTCGCGCATCTGCTGCGAGCCCGCGCTCTGACGCTCGCCATGCTGCCGAGCGCGTTCGCGTGCGGGCTCGCGGGGTGGCTCGGCTACGGCCCGTTCCTCCGCGACACTCGCGGAAAAGCGCTCGACGAGCTCGCCCTCGCGCACGCGCTCGAGATGAGCGGCGTGCGCTACGGGATCGCCGACTACTGGGTCTCGTACCGGGCGACCTTTCTCACGGGCGAGCGCTTGACCATCGTGCCGGCGAACCCCGCGGAGGATCGCTATGCACCGTACCTCGAGCAGGTCGAAGCCTCGCCGCTCGTCGCTTACGTCTACGACCCCGTGCGCTCACGCGAGTCGAGCACGTCGATGCGCGATCGCGTTCGTGCCGGGGAGACGCCGTTCATGCGCGACTACACCATCGTGCACGCCGGAAGACTGAGCGCGCTGGTCCTGCGACGGCAGTAGTCGCGCGGGCGAGCGCAGCTCAGGAGCTGGCGGGGGGAGGCGGGCGCTTCGACGGCACGGGGGCCGCGATCGCGTAGTCCACGTCGGCGAGGTAGCTCGCGGAGGCGTCCTCGAAGACGGCACGTGTCACGAACGCCCCGTCGCCGTCGGCGCGATCGATGGCGAGGATGCCGTTCAGGTGATCGATCTCGTGCTGCAGGAGCTCGGAGGTCGCGCGATCGAGCTTCGTCCATTCGCGCGTCTCGCCGTTCTCGTCGAGGAAGCGGATCGAGATCGATTCGTGGCGTCGCACGCGGACGAGCAAGGTCGGGAACGACATGCAGTCGTCCCACATCGTGAACATCGCGGGGCTATGCCAGGTGATCTCGGGGTTCACGAGCACCTGCGGCCCCTCACCGAGATCGAGGACGAGGACGCGCTTGGCCAACCCGATCTGCGGCGCGGAGATCGCGCGCCCGAAGCCGCGCTCCTCGCGAAACGACTCCAGCGCGCGCGCGAGAGTGCGCACCTCGCGCTTGAAGGTCGCGTCTTGCACGTCCTCCACCGCGCTTGCAGCCACGCGGAGCCGAGGGTCACCGAGCTGAAGAATGGCGGGCGAGATCGCGTCGGCGTTCATGTCCGAAGGTCTACCCGGAATCGGGTGATCGCGCCCGTTTTCGGCGAATCAGTGGGCGACGATCGAGAGCGCCTGCGCTCGCTTCTCGAGGTCGTCGAGCGCCTTCGCGTAATGCGACGGCAGAGCCATCGCGCGCCCCTTGCTCACGGCCTCGTTCAGCGCGGCGGCCGCCCCCGCGCGGTCCCCCTTCGCCTCGAGGATGTTCGCCTTCAGCGAGTAGACCCCCAGCGTACGTGGGCCATACACCAGAGCGAGCGCGCGGCCGATCGCGTCCAGCGCTTCGTCGTAGCGCTTCATGGTCAGGTACGCGCGCGCGAGGCGCGCGGGCGGGTTGTAGTCGCGAGGAAAGTCGCGCGCGGACTGCTCGAGCATCGGGACCGCACGTTCGGGCTCACCGAGCTTCATGTAGGCCGTGAGGCGATGCGCGTCGAACACGATGCGGGCCACGGGGTCGCTCGCGCGCTGTGCCTCGGCCTCCAGGTAGGCCGCCCATCCCGTCGCGACCTGCTTCGCCTCCGGCGCGCGCTTCTCGGCGTCGAGCGCGTCGACGATCGACTCGTACAGATCGGACCTGTCGTCGGCGAGTATCGGCTCCGCGTCGTTGGCGACCACCGTTCTGGCGCGCTCGATCAGGTGCCCGAGCGCTGGCTCGCGCGTCGCCTCGGGAACCTCCATCGCGCACCGCAGCGCCGTGGTCGTGGCCCGCCCGCCGCCGAGCGGGATCGACGGCAGCTCCCTCTCCGCCGTCGCCGCACACTCGGCGAGCTTCTTCTCCCCGACCAACCCATCCAGCTTCGCCTCGAGCGTCGCGGCGCCGGCCGGCAGCACCACGCCATTCGGGCGGTGCATCGAGGATCGAGCCCCCGCGAGGAGCGCCACGAGCTCGTCGGCCGTTGCCGAGTTCGCCCACTCGAGCACGATGTGGTCGCCCTCGGGGTCCACCACGTAGAGCGTCGGCCACGAGTGCATCGGATGGCTCGCGACCCAGGCGGCGTTCTCCGGCTTCTCGGTGTCGATCGACGCCCACGTGAAGTCCCCGGCGTGCGCACGCACCTTCGCGTCACGGAACGTGAACGCGCGCATGCTCAGGCACGTGTGGCACCACGGCGCCCAGGCGTCCACGAAGAGAGGACGGTGCGCCGCGCGCGCATCGGCGAGCGCCCGCGCGTAGTCGTCCTCGATGAACGTGAGCGCAGCGGGAACCGCCGGCGCGACGGCGTCGGTCGCCGTCACCGGGGCGCTCGGCGCCGCGGCTGGCGTCGATGCGCACGCCGAGAGCGACGCGAGCGGGATCAGGTGCCAGGCGAATCGGCGGAGGGAGGTGCGCATCTCCTCCCCATTTGCCACCGCACGCGCGCGCGCGGTAGCCCGAATCGTGTGCCCGCCCGTCGCGGCTCGGTCGTGCGCGACGTCGCCGCCGACGGTAGAGTGCGCGGCGCATGACCGTAGTTGCAGCCCCCTCGTCTGGAGCCAACTTCCGCGTCTTCGCCAGCGTGAGCCGGCTCCACATCATCGCCATCGCCGCGCTCGGCACCTTCACTTTCGGCTGGCTCTTCACGGGGCGCTATCCGTGGGGGCTCTCCGCCGTGTGCGCGCTCGACTGGTTCCTCGTGAACCTGCTCAATCGCGTCGTCGACATCCCGGAGGATCGCGCAAACGAGATCGTGGGCACCGACTTCGTCGCTCGCCACGCTCCCTCGCTGCGCGCGTTCGGCTTCGCGACGCTCCTCCTGTCCTTCGTCGTCGTCTCCGTGGCGTGGCCGATCGTCACCCCGTTCCGCGTCGCATTCCACGCCCTCGGTCTGGCCTACAACTGGCCGCTGCTCCCCGGGCGCGTGCGCATCAAGCAGCTCTACTTCTGGAAGAACACCGCGTCGGCGACCGGCTTCATGCTCACGTGCTTCGCCTATCCGCTTGCCGCGGCCGGAGGCGCGCTCGCGCACGGGATCACAGTCGGGACCATTGCCGCCACGGGCATCTTCTTCTTCCTCTTCGAGCTCTCGTACGAGGTCATCTACGATCTCCGCGATGCAGAAGGAGACGCCGTGGCGGGCGTGCGCACGTATCCCGTGGTCCATGGCGAGCGCGGCGCCGTGCGCATCATCGACGCCCTCTGCGCCTCCTCGGCGCTCGCACTCGTCGTCGGCTTCCTCACCCGCGTGGTTCCCTGGCGCATCGCCGTCATGGCGGTCGCGCCGGTCACGCAGCTCCTCCTCTACAAACGCTGGCTGCGCCGCGGAATTACCTCCGCCGATTGCATTCGAATCACCTGGCTCGGCGCGGGGCTCCTGCTCGCGTATCACCTCTGGGTCGTGCTCGGATTGCCGGGAGTGGGGTGAGTGATGCGCGCCATCGAGCTCTCATGCGCGGCGATCGTCGCGCTCTACATGTCGCTGCGACTGCGGGGCGCCGGCGACACGAAGAGGGCCGTCGTCGTGCGGCTGCTCGCGCTCTGTCTCGCGGCCTGGCTCGGCGAGGACAGCGTCATTCGTGCCTACGGCTTCTACTCGTATGCGCCGGGATGGTCGGCCTTCGTGGACCGCGTCCCGTTGCTCATCGTGGCCATCTGGCCCGTCGTGATCGACTCGGCGCACCTCCTCGCGCGGCGGCTCGCGCGCGGAGGCGCCTACGTGCCGCTCGTTGGCTTCGGTATCGTGCTCGCGGACGCCTCGCTCATCGAACCGATCGCGGTGCGCGCGAAGCTCTGGGTGTGGACGGCAACGCGCGCGCGCGCGTTGTTCGACGTGCCGCTGGTCGGCGTCGCGGGTTGGGCGTTCTTCGCGGCGGCCGCGATGGCGACCTTCGAGGCGTGCGAACGACGGCGAGCGCCGGCCTGGTGGGACGCAGCGGCGATCGTGCTGGCGCCGCTCGCCACGCACGTGGCGCTCGTCGTCTCGTGGTGGCTGGTCTTCCGTTGGTTCGGCGAGGCGACGCCGACCTGGACGCATGCGATCGTCGCGTGGTGCCTCCTCGGACCGACGACGGCCGCGGTTTGGCGCCTGCGAGCGCGAGTGCCGCTCGGCGCCGTGATGGCGCGCGCACCGGGGGCGGCGTTCTTCTTCGCGATCCTCGCGGCGACGGCGCGCGACCGCTCGGACCTCATCGCGTACGCGCTCGCCTTCGCGCCGCCCTACCTAGCCCTCGCTCTGCGGCGCGAACGCCCCGTCGTCGGCACGTCCGCGGCGCCGCTCGCGTCGGGCTGAACGCGCTCACCCCCCGCTTCGGACGCCCTCGCGTCGAGTCGGTGCGAGCTCGTAGCGTCGCGTCTCGCCGAGCCGGTCGAACCCCTCGTCATGACACGAGAAGAGGAGAATCTGCTGCCGGCGCGACGCGCGGTAGAGGATGCGCATCATCTCACCCTGTCGCACGCGATCGGTATTCACGAGGCAGTCGTCGAGCACCATGGGGAGTGGCTCTTCGGCGCCGAGCACCTCGGCGAGCGCGATCCGAACCAGGATGCTCACTTGCTCGCGGGCTCCACCGGAGAGGTCGTGGAAGTCCTCCTCCGTGTCGCCCGTACCGAGGCCGATGACGCCCCAGTTCTCGTCCATGCGCAGCTTGCGCCCCGGCAGTAGCGCCTCGAGGTAGGGGCGGGCGCGCTCGAGAACGGGGGCGACCAGACGCGTCTGTACTTCGCGGCGCGCGGCGTGGAGCGCGGAGGTGAGCTCGCGCGCAGCGAGCGCCCGAGCCTCGAGCGAGCGCAGCGTGACCGCCCGTTCTTCGCGCTCCGCCTCGGCGCGCTGCACGCGCTCATGGAGATCCTCGGCTCCATGGATTCGTACCGTGGCTTCCAGGTGAACGCGGCGCGCCTGCTTCGACGACCGCTCGCTCTCCAGTCGCTCGAACGAGCGCCGCTCCTGGTCGAGCTCGAGGCTCGCGTCGCTCAGGCGCAGGTTCGCATGCTCGGCGGCGAGCGCTCCCTCCACCTCGCGAGCCTCCAACCACGTCGTTCGTGCGCCGTCGACCGCAGCGGTGAGCATCTCCTGCGAAGGGAGCGCTTCGAGACGCGCGCGCACGGCCGCGTGCTCGAGGGTGAGCCCGTTGAGAGCGCTCTCGACCCGCGCGATCGCGTCTGCGGCGCGCACGAGCTCGGCACGAAGCGCGTCTCGCTCCGCCCGCGTGCGCGCCACTTCCTCCGTTGCCGCGGCGAGGCCGGCGTCCGTGTCGGCGATCGACGGAGCGGCTGCGTCGGCTTCGCCCAGAGCCGCGCGCGCTGTCGTCCTCGCGCGGACCTCGTCTTCCAGTGCATCGACCCCCTCGGGCGCTGCGTCGGCGAGCAACGGCTCCGCCTGCGCGAGCTGAGCCGCGAGCCCGGTGCGATGCGCGAACCTCTCCTCCGCCTCGGCCAGGCTCGCCACGCCCAGTCGTTCGAGCTCGGCCGCCATGGAGTGTCGCGCGGCCTGCTCCTTGGCTCGCCGCGCGTCGAGGTCTCCGCCGCCCGGCCTCACGTCCAGTGCGCCGACCCCTTCGAGAACGATCCGCGTCGGTGCGTCGCACGTCCACGTTCGCTCTTCTCCCGCGGCGATTGCGCGACCGTCCACGACCACCGCGCGCTCGGCCACGAAGCGTAGGGACGCCGAGGCTGCCGCGAGCGCTGCGCCTGCCTTGGCGAGTGATTCGCTCGCGACCCGGAGCGCGCGGATCTGCGTCTCGTCGACACGCGACTCGGCGAGCTGACTTCTCAGCGCGGCCACACGCGTCTCGTGCCCCCGCGCCCGCTCCAGTCTGTCCCGCGCGTCGCGCTCGCGTCTCGTCGCCTCCTCGAGATGACCTCGCCTTCGGGCGCGGAGTTGGTTCGCGTGGGCCGCTTCGAGCGCAGTGTTCGCCGCCTCGGCGCCGTTCGTCGCCTGTGCCTCACGCGTCACGAGGACGGAGTGGGCGGTGCGCATCGAGCGCAGCGTGGTCGTTTCGTCCTCGATGCGACCCGCGAGCTGCGCGAGCGTCGTGGAGAGCTCGCTCCGTTTCGACAGGGCCGCCGCTGCGAGGTCGCTCTGCATGCGCGCGCGCTCGACCTCTCCTGCCTGCGCCTTCAAGCGCGCCGCGATCTCCCCGGCGCGATCGGCGCGCGTCTTCGCGTCGTGCACACGCACGCGCTGCGCGCCGATGCGCTTGTCGAGCTCCGCCAGCTCGAGCTCCAACGTGGCCAGCTCGTCGGCTGCACCGTGGGCCTCCGCGCGCTTCGCCGTCGCCTGCGCGAGCGTCGCCTCGGCCTCGACGAACCGCGCGCGCGCCGAGGCCAGCTCTCCGGTCTCCTTGCCCGTCGCGGCCGTGAAGTAGCGCTCGCGCTCGCGCTCCGCCCTCTCGACCACGCGCTCCCCCAGCGGACCCGCGGCCACCTCGTCGACGTGGCTCGCGAGCACGTCCCGGAGGCGCGCGCGCGCATCGTCGTTCATGTGCGTCTGAGGCGCGTTCCACGCTTCCCCCTGCCGCACCCAGAGGAGTGGCCAGAGTCCGAGAAACTGGTCCACGTCACGGCGCCCCTGGATGGGCCTCGTCCCGAGGAGCTCGCGCAGCATGGTCTCGGCGTCCTCGTCGGTCCACGTCCGGCCGCCCCCTTCGAGCTTCGCGAACGCTTGCTTCAGGAACTGCTTTCGCACCGTCCACGTGGTGCCGCGCGTTTCGAAGCGCACCTCGACGTACGGCGCCTCCGCCCCGCCGTACGAGCGGAGTGCCTTCTTGTCCTCCGATTCACCTTTGTATTTCTCGAAGAGCGCGTAACGCAGGGCCAGCGCAAGGCGCGACTTGCCCGATTCGTTCGGACCCACGATCAGGTTCAGGTCCGGCGCGAGATCTGCGAGCTCGACGTGGTCCAGCCCCTTCCACGCGCGCACGGAGAGAGAGACGATCCTCATCGTCGGGCGTCCAGAAGGAGACGATGAAGCAACCGGAGAGCGTCCTCGGCTTCCCTCGTCCCAAGCGTGCGGAGGAGCTCGGCCGCTCGTCCAACGAAGCCGTCGGCAGCGAGCGCGCGCAGGTCCTCGTCGCTGGGGCGATCGTGGAGCCCGCCGTCATCGACGCGCAGGTGCATGAGCGTTTCGCGCGCGGTGGCGAGGACGTCGTCGAGCTTCGTACGCCCGCCGAGAGACACGTGGCCCGCGAGCTCGACGCTCACGAGCGTCATCGACGGCAACGCGATGCTCCGGAAGAAGCTCGCGACCTCGTCGACCGCGGCGTCGTCCGCGAGATCGAAGCGGCGCTCGATCCAGAGCGTGCGGGCGACCGGAACCTCCTCGACGCGTGGCACGGCGCCGGGCGCGTCGATCTCCACGATAAGGACGTTCCCCGGTCTCTTTTCCTTGAACCGCGTCGCTTCGGGGGCACCCGAGTACCAGACGCGTGGATCGAAGCTGAGCGTGCCGTGCCAGTCGCCGAGCGCGAGGTAATCGTACCCCTTGGCGAGGATCGCGCGCCAATCGATCAGGTTCTTGGACTCCAGCCCGTCGGTGAAGTCGATGAGGGCGCCGTGGGCGACGGCGACGAGGATGGGGTCGGTCGCCTCGCGCCGCGGGAGCGCGCGCGTCGGGTCGTCGCGGTCGTGCCGCTGTCGAAGAGGGCAGGGGTGGAAGCGCGCGTGCGGGAGCACGAACGGAGCGTCGTCGAGGAGCGCGTGAACGTGATCGCCTGCGCGAAGCCGGCGGAGCGCGCAGTCGGGGGTGGCCGCGTCGTGGTTCCCCGGGAGCAGCAGAACGGGGATGGGGGCGAACGGCTTCATGGCATCGCGCGCTCGCTGGAGCGAGTCCTCGCCGATGGCGTTGTCGTCCAGGACGTCGCCGGCGACGACGACGGCGTCCACGTTGCGCGCTTTGGCGACGCTCGCGATCCGTTCGACGACCTCGAAGCGCTGGAAGCGCGCGACTGCGCCCGCGTCGCCGGGCACGAACGCGAGCTTGAGCCCGAGCTGCCAGTCTGCCGTGTGGAGGAAGCGAAGCCCCTTGGCCACGCGGCTACCGCCCTAGCTTTGCGAGGTCGACCGCGAAGCAGCGATCCATGACGACGCGAATGCCGAGCGCCTCCAGCTTCTCGGCGGCGGCGAGGTTCGCGATCCCCGACTGAAGCCAGACGACCTTCGGACGCATCGTCTCCGGAAGCTGGATGATCTCGTCGGCGATCGGTTCCACGAGCTCCGAGCGACGGAACACCTGAATGACGTCCGGACGCTCGCGGAGAGCGGCGACGCTGGCGAGTGCCGGCTCGCCGAGCGCCTCCCGGATCGTCGGGTTGACGGGGATGACGCGAATACCCCGCTCCTTCATGTGCGCGGGGACCGTGAAGGCCGGCGCTAGCGGAGCGCTCGCGTTCTTCATTCCGACGACCGCCACGAGCTTCGCGCTGCGAACGATCGACGTGACCTCGGCATCGCTCGGCTCCGTCCACGCCATGCGTCGAGAATTAGCACGACGGGACAGCCGAAGCGCCGGCACCCGCGCGGCCGGGCGTGCTTCATCCGAAGGAGGCCTCGACCGCGCGAACGTCCTCCGACGACAAGACGACCTCTGCCGCCCGCGCGCTGTCCACGACGCTTTCGACGCGGCGCGCGCCGGGAATGGGGATGACGACGCTGCTCTTGGCGAGCATCCACGCGAGCACCAGACGGTGCGGCGAGATCGAACGCTTGCGCGCCTCGACCGCGAGCCGACCGATGGACGCGAGCGAGCGCGCGCCGGTGGCGCCACCGAAGGGCGAGTAGGGGAGAAAGGCGATCTTCAGCTCCGTGCAGTGGTCGAGCACGCCGTCGCGCTCGACGGTGCGATCGAGCGGATTCCAGCGGTTCTGCACGCTGACGATCGGCACGACGGCGCGCGCCTCGTCGATCTCGCTCACCGAGACGTTCGAGAGCCCGACGTGTGCGATCTTCCCCTCGCGCTGCAGACGCGCGAGCTCACCGATGCTCTCGACGAGCGGCACCACGGGGTCGGGGGCATGAAGCTGATACAGGTCGATGCGATCGCGGCCCAGCGCTTTCAAGCTCGCCTCGCACGCCGCACGCAGGTGCACGGGCCGGGCGTTGCGCGTCCAGGCGCCGTTGGGTCGTTCGAGTCCCCCTTTGGTGGCGACGACGACGTTCGACGTCGGCTTTTCGCGGAGCGCGCGGGCAATGAGGCGCTCGTTGTGACCGATGTCGCGATCGTCGCGGCAGTACACGTCGGCGGTGTCGACGAGCGTGATGCCCGCGTCGAGCGCGGCGTGGATCGTGCGGACGGCGTCGTCCTCGCTCGGGCGTTCGCGGATCGACAGATACATCCCGCCGAGCCCCACCGCGCTCACCGTGAACCCGCTCGAACCCAAGGCGCGTGTCTTCATCTCAACCCCCATCCCATCCGTTTCGATCATCCAAGGCTCTTCACGTCTGCGTGATCACGGAACCCCTCGGCCCACTTCACGAGCGGGGCGGGGAGGGACCATGGAATCGAGACGACCTGCGCGATGTTCACGAGCGACGCGGCGCGCGCCGGCAGTCCTTCGAACCATGCCGTCGTCGTGAAGAGCCACATGTCCGCGACGCACCAGCCTGCGCCGGTCAGCGTTCGCGTCCCGCGCGACGCGGCGCGATCTGCGAGCACGTCGAGCGCCCCTTGCGCGCGCCCGAGCATCTCTTCCTGCACCTTCGACCAGGCTTCGTGCGTGCGCAGCGCGTAGTAGCGCGTGCCAAGATCGATGATCGTGTTGAGCGCGCCGTCGACCAGGGCGCAGATCTCGAGCGCCGATCGGAGGGCCGTCGGTGCGGTCGGCCATACGCGGGGCGCCGTCGGGTGCGCGGCGTCGAGGTAGTGCGAGATCGCCGTCGAGTCTCCCACCGCGCGCCCGTCGTCGTCCACGAGGACGGGGATGGTCCGCAGCGGCCAGAGCTTCCTCGCTTCCTCGTGAATCGAGGGCTCGGCTCGCGCGTCCTTCAAGCTCACCTCGAGCTTCTTGTGCGCGAGGACGAGGCGCGTGCGACGCGAGAAGGGCGACATCGGGAAGTGGTAGAGCGTGCGCATGGGCGGAACGATCGCACGCCGACCCGGCTCGCTTCAACGCACCTTCGCGGGGCGCTCTACTTGTCGTCGCGCGACTGGGTCGGGACGCGCCCGAAGTTCTCGCTCATGTTCGCGAACGTCCACGCGGCCGTCGCGAAGGCCGCGGCGGCCTGCTGGATCGAGGCCTCGTCGATCCGTTCGAAGGTGTCGTTCGCGCTGTGGTGCGAATCGAAATAGCGCGTGGCGTCTTGCTCGATATCGACGATGGGGACGCCGAGCGCCCGAAGCGGCGAGATGTCGGAGCCACCTCGCGCGGTGCCGTCCACGATCGTCACCGCGAGCGGCAGCAGGGCTGGGCCGACCGTGAGAAAACGTACGCGCGCGTCGGGGTCGCCGAGGTACTTCGCGTGGAGGGCGCGATCTCCCCCGGAGTCCGCCTCCATCGCGACGACGATCTTCTCCATCTCGCCCGCGTGCGCGCGTGCGTACTCCTTCTGCCCGTCGCCCGAGTTCTCCTCCGCGGCGAAGAGCACGACGCGCACCGTGCGCCGCGGCTTCTTCGGGAGTGCGCCGATCGCGCGCGCGGCCTCGAGCATGATGCCGCACCCCGCGCCGTCGTCGATCGCCCCCTGGCCGAGATCCCACGAGTCGAGGTGCGCGCCGAGCAGCACGACCTCGTCCGGGCTCGCCGCGCCGGCGACCTCGCCGACGACGTTCGCCGACTCGGATAGCGGGAGCCACTTCGGGCCGAGGTTCAGGGCGAGCCGTGCGCTGCCGTGGACCGCGAGGACGCGCTCGATCAAGTCGGCGTCGGGGACGGAGAGCGCGGCGGCCGGGAGCGCGGTCTTCGGATCCGTCTGTGCCGTCGTTCCGGTGTGGGGGAAGCGCGAAGCGTCGCTGCTCAGCGACCGAAGGACGAAAGCCACGGCCCCCTTCGTCTTCGCGACCGAGGGGCCGGAGACACGCGCGGAGATCGTGTCGCCGTACCCCCTGCCCTTCGTCGTCCGATCCATCTTCGCGTCGAGGAAGACGATCTTTCCGGCGACGGTCTTCGCGTCCGCCGCCTTGAGCGCATCGAGCGAGTCGAAGCGAACGAGATCGCCCTCGAGCCCCTTCGCAGGCGTCGCGCCGCTCCACCCCAGCGTGGTGATGCTGAGCGTCTGCTTCACGGGCGCGACGATCGACGCGCTCTCCACGCCCCGCTGCCACGTGTGCACTTTGACGGGCTCGGCGTGCACGTTGGTGAGGCCGCGCTCCTCCATTGCGTGGATCGCCCACGGGACGGCGAGCTTGTCGCCCGCGGAGCCCGCGAGACGGGGCCCCACCTCGGTGCTCAGCGACGCGACGGCATCGAGCGCGCCGTGCGACGCGAGGATCGCGCGCTGCAGCTCGAGAATGTCGCCGGCCGGCGGGGGGGAGGCCGGCGGACCACCGGCATCCGGCGCAGCGACCGTGACGCTCACCACCGGTGGAGGCGGTGACGGAGCGGGCGCCGCCGCGGCCGGCGGCTGCGGAGGTGAGCCACAGGCGGTCAGCAGGGCCAGAGAAGCGAGAGCCACGGCAGAGGTCACGCGCATGGTGGGCGTCGTAACATGCGCCCGACGATGGTGCGGACGAACTCTGCCGGGCGGCTTCGCCTCTAGCGCCGTCGGTCGGTGCCGGTGCGGCGTGCCGGGGCGAAGGCCGCTACGAGGCGTTCGCCGAGCTCGTCGCCAATCTCGCGTCGCGGGGCGCGCTCGCGGCGGTCCCGCGTGATCATGCGCAGCTCGGTCACGCTGTGCGCCAGCTGGCCCGAGCGGCGGTACATGATGTCGTGCGAGCCGCACACGACGACGCGCGTCCCGTCCGCGAGCTTGAGCGTGGAGAGTGCGCGCTCGTCTCGCTCGGCGCAGACGACGCACCCTTCGAGAGAGTCCCTTGAGGAGGAATGGATCGTGTTCACGGGCCGAGGATGGGGAAGACGTCTTCCGCGGGCCAAGTTCCGAGCGCCTAGCCCCCGCCGTGCCCGGCATGCGCGTAGCCGCCGAGGCCGTGCGCGAGGTAGTTCGGGCTCCAGATGGTGGGGGTACCGTGAATGCCGCCGAAGCCGCCGCGCGCGCGCTCGTAGAAGTCCCTGTTGTGCACGACGGTCATGCGCGGGGTGACGACGTAGCGGTGCAGATCGACGTCGAAGTAGAGCGTCGGGTCGTACGCGAGGTCGCGGTCCTTCGCGATCTCGGCGATGTCGACCATGTGAATCGTGATGCCCGCCGCTTGGTACGTGAGAAAGAGCGCGTTGAGGTCGTCCTCTTCGTACATGGCATCGTTGACGTCGGAGACGACGTAGACCACGTGCGTGATGCCGTACTGCCGGAGCTTCTCGGGCGTCGGGAAGTCGGAGGCGGAGAGCATGTAGCGGTTGTCGACCACGTCGTCTTCGATGGTCTCGTCCTTGTAGGCGAGCCGCCACGAGTCGAGCAGGAAGATGGGGCGCGCCGTGGACTCGTCGGTCACCGAGATGCGCGGCGGTTGGGCGATCATCGCGGCGAGGGTTTCTTCGGCGGGGACGAGCTCGTCCTCGAAGGGCCAGTTGTTGAACGTGGGGACGATGGCGACCGGCTGGCGGGCGTAGTTCGAGAGCGTCGAGCCGAAGGCCACGGAGGCCGCGCCGCGCAGGTCGATCATCCACATGGCGTTGCTGAGCACTCCGTCATGTGCGACCTGCTGCGCCGCGCGTTGCGCGAGCCGCACCTCGTCGAGGTCCTCGAACGTCGGGAGCGTGACCGTCTCGGGGGCGCCGGCGATGACCGACAGCAACGTGAGCTTCTCGTAGGCGGCCCACGGGTTCGACGCCGGGAGCTGCCATCGTGCGATGACGTCGCTCTGCGACGGAACGTGGCGCAGCATGGTGCGCGGGACCTGCGCGTCGAGCGCGTTTGGCGAGTCGGCCTGCGCGTAGGCGCGGTCGATACAGCCGGTCGCGAGGAGAGCCATCGTGCCGAAGTACGCGAGTGACGTCGTGCGTTTCATGCGGCCTCCGCGAAGACAGGGATGCAGAGAGCGTCGTGGCTCACGTGACTCTCCGGCGTGATGCGGGCGAAGTAGCCGGCGAAGCGGCCGTCCATCACGTACGCGCCGAGCGTCACGAAGCGGTCCCCCCACGGGGTCGGGATGGAGCGCTGCTTGACGAAGCGCTGCGCGATCCAGCTCTCCCCCTTCGCGCACGCGGAGAGGACGTCGCCGACGATGGCTCTCCACCCCTCGGCGTCGAACAGCTCTCCGACGTACACCTGATCGCCGACGCGACCGTACGCACGCTTCAGGACCCACGAGCTTCGCTCGGCGACGAGCTGTTCGCGCGAGAGTGTGGTCGCGTCGAGCGACGCCGGGATGAACGACGCGAGCGCCGAGCGCTCCTCGTCGTCGAGAGAGGCTTCGTGCGCCCAGGCGCGGGCGAACGAGAGCTTCGACTGGGTATAGATGTGGGCGAAGCTGGTGAGCGTTCGTACGGCGCCAGAGCGAACGGCGGTGATGACGTCGTCGACGTTCGACTGCCCTTCCATGTACTCCGCCGGGAAGTAGCGGTAGAGGGCGCCGATGCGCTCGCCGCGGGCGACGAGCTCGCCGCCATGGAGCTTCGGCGACGTCGGCGGGAGGAGCACCGCGCGAACGCCGTGCTTGGTGAGGAGGCGCTGGATGAGCGCGCACACCTGGAGGTCCTCCGCGTAGGCGGTGGCGTGCATGAGGCCCACCGCGCGCCCGTGGGCGAGCTGCGCCAACCTCCCCACGAGTAGATCGGTGACGCGCGTGGGATCGGTCGCCCCCTGGAAGCCGGCGGCGCGCGCGAGCTGCGGAAGGCCGAGCGCTTCGTTGTGGCCGCCTGGGCAGTCGGCGTTGATCTCGCACGCGCGCCACTCGCCGTCCTCGCCGAGCAGGAGGTCGACCCGGGCGAGCACGGCGTCGTCCCCGCTGGCATGGGAGGCGGCGGCCAGGCTCTCGACGAAGTGGGGGACGCGGTAGAGGGCGCGCTCGCGCTCGTCGTCGTGGGCGCGCGAGGCGACCTTCCCCACGACGCGCATCACGTCCTCGGCGGCCTTTACCGCGCGGAGGTGCAGCGCGCGGGGGAGGATGAGCGGGTGGACGTCGACGCGCCGCGCACCGGCGACGCAAGCGTCCCACACCAGGTACCGCTCGGCGAGCTCCCGCCGGAGCATCGGATCAGACAGGGGATCCCGGGGGCCGATGGGCCGGACCTCGACGACTTGGTCCATGTTGCACCTCGTGCCTCATGGGTAGAGCAAGAACGTCGCCACGTTCTGGACGCGAAAAGAGCCACGTTCGGCAACGCGATCGCGCCTTCGCGTCTCGTCACCCCGGCCCGCGCTGCGACAACCCGCCCACCCGGGCCGGCGTCGCTACCTGCGGGCGCGCTCCGGCTTGGGAATCTCGTAGTCGAAGTAGGAGGATGGGTCGCCGTGCTTTCCGTCCATGGCGGCGCGCGCCAGGTTGAACATCTCGCGCGCGGTGACGTAGTGGAGCTTCCACTTCTCGCCGTCGTTGAACCGGCGGCCGAGCGCCTCGTGGAAGGTCTCGATCTCCTGGCCGAGCATCACGGAAGCGTTCTTCTCGTCGGCCCCATGCGTATGGACCTTCACGAACACCCACTCGGGCCGCCCACCCACGCCCACCCCCTGGTCGACCCAGGTCTCGAGGCGAGCCTCGGTCGGCGGGTCGCCGTAGTCGAGCGCGCCGCTCTCGATGCGCGGGAGGTGCGAGCCGGGGCGTAGCGCGATGCCGAGCGGCCCCTCGATGAGGAGCAGGCGATCGCGCCGCGGTGTGCCCACCTGCACCGGCTCGCCGTCTTCGTACGCGCGGCGCCGGGAGACGTCTCCGCGCGGGTAGTAGATGCGGTTCACGATGCCCGGCTGCGACTGGTCGGGGGCGCTCGGGAAGGTGAGGTCGCAGTAGCAGCCGAGCTCCCAGAGGAGCGCGATCTCGTCATCGACGCCGCACCAGCGCCCGTCGCGGCGCGCGTTGGCCAGGCACCAGTTGCCGTGGATGAAGGCCCAGGCGCGCTTGCCGTCCTTCTTGGTAACGACGCCGTGGCGCTCCAGGTCGGTCAGCGTCTGCTCGAGCGACGCGCGGAGCGTCTCCCGGGTGTCGCCGCTGTGGTGCAGGTGCACCTCGACCTCGGCGAGGCCGAGCGCGGTCATCTCGGCCAGCGGCTCGACGAAGCGCGGGTCGTACTGCTCGCCGGGGAAGAAGTACGAGTGGCGCGGGGGACGGCCGTCCGCGTCGCGGAAGCGTCGCGCGATGACCGGGTAGCGCTCGCGCCAGCGGGCCACGCGCTCGAGGCCGGTGGCCATGTCCGCCTTGCCGTGGAGCGGCTCGTAGTGGTCGCAAAGGGCGAACAGCAGGTGGCGCGTGCCGTCGAAGCTCCGCTCAAGGGCGCGGGCTGCGCGGTCCTTCAGCCAGGCCCCCAGCCAGAGGTGCAGCTCCTTTTCGCCGATCTTTCCTAGCGGGCCCGGGAGCCGCGTCAGATCGACCCGCCAGAGGCTCATCGGCCGCGTGCGCCCGACGCCGTCTTCGGGTCGGCGATCGTGTCCCAAAGGATGACGCCGATGGTCTTGCGGTCGCCGATCTGCTTCACGGCCTCGCGCAGGTCGTTGCCGCGGGACCACTGGCTGCGGCAGACGAGGATCATCCCGTCGATCGCGTTCTCGACGACGTTCGCGTCGCCGGAGCCGAGCACCGTGGGGCCGTCCACGACGAGGAAGTCGTAGCCGCGCGAAAGGAAGCCGATGGCGTTCTGAAAGTGCGTGGAGTGGAGCGTCTCGGGGAAGACGGGCTCGGTCGTGGACTCGGCGAGCACGTGCAAGGCGGGGCCGAGCGCGGTCACGCACCACGGCTCCATGCTGCCGCGCATCTTGCGGACGATCTGCGCGCTGAAGCCCTGGCCGTCGGGGACCTTGAAGCCGAGGATGGTCGCGAGCGACGGGCGCTGGAAGTTCGCCTCGATGAGCAGGACGCGCGCCCGCTGCGATTCGGACAGGACGAGCGCGAGCTGCGTGGCGAACGTGCTCTTCCCCTCGCCGTCGCGCGGGCTGGTGATGCCGAACGTCCACATCCCCTCGGCGCGCTTCTGCTCGAGGCGGTGTCGAATCACGCGCAGCGACGCGGCGGCCTGCGGCGACGAGTCGCCGAGCATGACGAGCACGCCGGTGTCGGGAGGCGAGGCCCACGCCGGCACGACGCGCACCGGTGAGTCGCCGTGCGAGTGCGGAACGATGTCGGTCCGGTTGACGACGATGGTCTTCGACGGGCTGTCAGCCGACACGACTCATCTCCTTCGAGCCGGCCGCGGGTTGCGCGGGGCCCGGCTGGCCCGGAGGGCGCACCTTCGGGAGGACACCCAGGACCGGGATGAGGTGCATCGCCTCGACGTCGGCGGAGTCGATGATGGTGTCGTTGAAGAACACGCGCCCGAACGCATACGCTAGCGCGAGGATCACGGAAAGGATCCCCCCCATCATCGCGACCTTCGAGCGCCCCCCCTTCGACGGGTGCATCGGCAGGTATGCGGGGTCGATGACCATCATCCGGTCGCCGCCCGAAGACTCCGCCGCGTTCGCCGAGAGCTTCGCGCGCTCGAGCTTCTGCTTCAGGTCTTCGTGCTCACCGCGCGTGTCCTTCAGCGTGCTGAGGAGGCGCTGCCACTCCGTCTCCAGCTGGACCAGCTCGCTGGTCTCGGCGATCGCTCCGGCGATCGACGCGCCTCCGTCCGCGCTCGGGCTCGCCTGCGCGCGCCGGACCGCGTCCTGCCGCGCCGCGATGGCGCCGTTGATCTGGGCGATGCGCTTGTCGACGTTCGTGTCGGCTTCGCTCGTGTCGTACGGGTTCCCCCCGCCGGCCGAGCGGGCCGACGCGAGTGCGAGCTCCGCCTGGTGAAGCGTGCGGGCCGCGGCGTCGGAGGCCATCTTCGCGGAGATGACGTCGGGGTGCTCGTCGGTGAGGTGGGTGCGCTTCTCCGCCAGGTCGGCCGCGGCGGCCGCTGCGTTCTTCGCGGCGTCGTCGCGCTGCACGGTCAGCTTCGCGAGCAGGTCGGGGCTCGCGGGGCCGCCCCCCGGCGTCTGCGTCGTGGGGCCGGCCTTGCCGTCGTTCTTCTGCTCGGCCTCCAGTCGCGCCTTCTGCCGGTAGAGCGCCGCCAGCTGCGGGTCGCCCATCGTCTGCGCGGGGTTCGCCGGCATGTTCGGCATCAGCGGCATCGTCGGCTGCATCGGAGTGCCCGCGCCGGGGCCGAACGCCGTCGTCTTGGCCTCCAGCGCGAACTCCGGGTGCATCGTGAGGAACGTCGCCAGCGCCTTGTTCGCGGCCTGGAGCTCGTCGGCGCTGCGCTTCTCCTGCTGCCCGAGGAACTCCGCCTCCTGCTGCGCGGTGCCCAGGCTCGACTTGGTGAACTCCGTGATCATCGAGTCCGCCAGCGCCTTGGCCACTACCTGGGCGGTCTCCGGCACCTCGTTCTCGAACGAAATCACGTACGTCTCGCTGTCGCGCCCGCGGAAGCCGACGTGGTCCGTCATCTCGCCCACGGCCTCGATGAGCCCGCGCGACTCGATGGTCTTCGGGTACAGGTCGTACTGCTTGATGATCGATTCGAGCCGCGTGCGCGTCATGAGCACGTCTTTGAGCTTCGCGCCGATGCGCTGCGCCCGATCGCTCGGGGACTCTTCGTCGGGGCGGTCGCTCGTGTGGATCGCCGGCTTGAAGAGGATCGTCGCTTCGCTCTTGTAGATGAGCTTCACGCGCAGGGCGACGACGACCGAGACGATGCACCCGAGGACGATGATCGTGCTCGTGATCTTCCAGTGCACGACCGCCCGTTTGGCGAGCACCTTGAGCCGCTCGACGCGCTCGCGAGGCGAGAGCTCCGCCTGGGGGGCCGGGGGCCCGGGGGGCATGCTCGGAGGGAACGCGCTGTAAGGGGTTCGGTTGTTCATCGGGTTTCGCGGCGCGCCGACGGGGTGCGTCGTGGGGGGAAGAAGCGGGAAGCGGGGGAGGGAAGATTCGGGAGTATAGAGGTAGGAATCCTACCGGCAAAGGCGCGCCTCCCGGCGGAGCTCATGAAGGCTAGGATCGTGAGCGATCTCGGGCTGAACCTGCTAGGAGCTAGCGACCATGGCGACCCACCTCGTGACCGGCGGTGCTGGGTTCATCGGCTCGTCGATCGCAGAAAAGCTCCTGGCGCAGGGCGAGACCGTCCGCGTCATCGACGACTTCAGCACGGGCCGGCGCTCGAACCTCGAGTCGATGCTCGGCAAGCTCGAGGTCATCGAAGCGTCCATCTGCGACGCCGACGCTCTGAGGAAGGCGATGGTCGGCGTCGAGGTCGTCTTCCACGAAGCGGCCATCCCGTCGGTGTCGCGCTCGGTGGAGAACCCCGGCGCGTCGATGATGGTGAGCGTGCAGGGGACGACGCTCGTGCTCGAGGCGGCGCGCCACGCCAAGGTTCGCCGCGTCATCTACGCCGCGAGCTCCTCGGCCTACGGCAACACGCCGACGCTGCCGAAGGTGGAGACGATGCCGGCCGCCCCCCTGTCGCCGTACGCCGTCGGCAAGTACTCGGGCGAGCTGATGATGCGCGTCTACGCGCACCTCCACAAAATGGAGACGGTCTCGCTCCGCTACTTCAACGTCTTCGGCCCGCGTCAGGACCCGAACAGCCAGTACGCCGCGGTCATCCCGAACTTCATCACCGCGGCGCTCACCGGCAAGCCGCCCGTCATCTACGGCGACGGCGAGCAGACCCGCGACTTCTGCTTCATCGACAACACCGTTGGCGCGAACCTCCTGGCGGCGGCGACGGCGTCGAAGCTCGAGGGGCAGATGGTCAACCTCGCGTGTGGCGACCGCACGTCGCTGAACGAGCTGGCGCGCATCATCGGAGAAGAGACCGGAACGTCGCTGAAGCCTTCGTACCGGCCGACGCGCCCCGGGGACGTGCGCGACTCGTTGGCTGACGTGACCGCCGCGAAGACGCTGCTCGGCTACGAGCCGAAGATCAGGATTCGCGAGGGGCTGAAGCAGACCATCGCTGCGTTCCGCGCCTTCACGCGCTAAATCAGGGAGCGTGATTCTCGATCAAGGCTCACGCCGTTCTGCGCGACCCTCACCCCCGCCAGCTTCACGAGCGGGGCACGCGCGCCCCTCTCCCACGAGGGGAGAGGGGGAGAAAACGCG
>Ga0302283_1000390_pt1 | contig 35464 bp, 29 predicted proteins | sample III_Fen_E1_4_FD_198770 | JGI IMG/M metagenome (GOLD analysis project Ga0302283, IMG submission 198770) | Peat permafrost microbial communities from Stordalen Mire near Abisko, Sweden - III_Fen_E1_4 | ecosystem: Environmental > Terrestrial > Soil > Wetlands > Permafrost | place: Sweden: Abisko... | reverse complement strand
CTCCAGCTTGGCGATCATCTTCAGGCGCGACTGGGCCTGGCGCGCCTTGCTGGCCTTGGCCCGGAAGCGGTCGACGAACGACTGCAGGTGGGCCCGGCGGGCGTCGATCTTGTCCTTGGTGGCCGCGAGAAGCCGCTGCTTCTCGCCGCGCTGCCGCTCGAACTGCGAATAGCCGCCCTGGTAGAGGTCGAGCTTGCCATCGGTGAGGTGCAGGATGGCGTCCATCGAGTTGTCGAGCAGCTCGCGGTCGTGGCTGATCACCAGCGCGGTGTTCGGGTATTTCTTCAGGCGCGCCTCGAGCCATAGCGCGCCTTCCAGGTCGAGGTAGTTGGTCGGCTCGTCGAGCAGCAGCAGGTCGGGCTCGGCGAACAGGGCCGCGGCCATCGCCACCCGCATCCGCCAGCCGCCGGAGAACTCAGCCATCGGCCGGTGCAGGTCGCTCTGCTCAAAGCCGAGCCCGGTGAGAATCTCCGCGGCCCGGCTGGGGGCCCGATCGGCGTCGATGTCGTTCAGCCGGTGATAGATCTCGGCCATGTGCTCAGGGTCGGCGGTCTCCAGCTCGGCCATCAGGCCGTGGCGGATTTCGTCGGCGGACAGCACGGTGTCGAGGATGGTCACCGGGGTCGCCGGCAGCTCCTGGTCGACGGTGCCGATGCGCGCGGCCCGGGGCATCTCGATCTCGCCGCCGCCGGCGCTGAGCTGGCCGAGGACCAGCCGGAAGAGGGTGGTCTTGCCGGCGCCGTTGCGGCCGACGAGGCCGACTTTCGCGCCGTTGGGCAGGGCTACGGTGGCGTGGTCGAAGAAGCGACGCCCCCAGGCGTCGTAAACAAGGTCGGTGATGCGGAGCATGGCGAGGAACTCTTCAGGTGGGGCGCTTTAAGGCCCAGGATCGGGACGAGCGGAATCGACGGCCGGCGGCGTCCGCGCGGCCCTTGGGGTGGGCGTCAGCCCCGTCTGGTCGTCCGTGTCGATCCTTGGGTCACCTGAATCCTCTTCAACCCGCGCCTTGGCGGACGCCGGTTGCGTCGTTATAAGCCCGGACCCTCTTGAAAACCAAGTCTAGCAACGGGCCTGAGACAGACCATGACCGAACGCACCTTCTCGATCATCAAACCGGACGCCACCCGGCGCAACCTGACCGGCAAGATCAACGCGGTGATCGAGGACGCCGGCCTGCGCATTGTCGCCCAGCGGCGGGTGAAGATGAGCCTGGCCCAGGCCCAGAAGTTCTACGAGGTGCACAAGGAGCGGCCGTTCTTCGGCGAACTGGTGGAATTCATGACCTCGGGCCCGGTGGTGGTTCAGGTGCTGGAGGGCGACAACGCCGTCGCCAAATATCGCGACGTGATGGGCGCGACCAATCCCGCCAACGCCGCCCCGGGCACCATCCGCCAGCTGTTCGCCGAGAGCTTCACCGGCAATTCCGTGCACGGCTCCGACAGCCCCGAGAACGCCAAGATCGAAATCGCCCAGTTCTTCACCGACGCCGACATCGTCGGCTAGGTCGGCGCTGCCCCTCACCTTACCTCTCCCCGTGGCCGGGGAGAGGGATACGGATGGATCGGCGCAAGCGTCACTAGCCCATCAGCGCCCCGCTGGTATCCCTCGCCCCACGCAGTGGGGAGAGGCTAGGTGAGGGGTGTTCGACGCTGGGGCTCGCTTCAAGCCGCCCCGCGTTCTAATCCTGCCCGATGGAACGTCGTCCGACTGAGTCCATGCTGCCGCCGGCGGTGCGCTCGTCCCTGGAGCTGATCGGCCGCACGCCGATGCTGGAGGTGACGCGGCTGGACACCGGGCCGTGCCGCCTGTTCCTCAAGCTCGAAAACCAGAACCCCGGCGGCTCGATCAAGGACCGCATCGCGCTCTCGATGATCGAGGCGGCCGAGGCGGATGGGCGGCTGAAGGCCGGCGGGGTGATCGTCGAGGCCACCGCCGGCAACACCGGCCTCGGCCTCGCGCAAGTGGCGGCGGTGAAGGGCTACCGGCTGATCCTGGTGGTGCCCGACAAGATGGCCCGGGAGAAGATCCTGCACCTGCGGGCCATGGGCGTGGAGGTGCGCCTGACCCGCTCGGACGTCGGCAAGGGCCATCCGGAGTACTATCAGGACATGGCGCTGGCGATCGCCGCCGAGACCGGCGGCTTCTTCGTCAACCAGTTCGAGAATCCGGCCAATCCCGCCGCCCACGAGGCCGGCACCGCGCCGGAAATCTGGGCGCAGATGGATCACGACGTCGACGCCGTGGTGGTGGGCGTCGGCTCCGGCGGCACGCTCACCGGCATCGGCCGGTTCATGCGCGCCCATTCGCCGAAGACGGTGATGGTGCTGGCCGACCCGGTCGGCTCGATCCTGAAAGACTATGTGGATACCGGGAAGATCGGCGAGGCCGGCTCCTGGGTGGTCGAGGGCATCGGCGAGGACTTCGTGCCGGTGAATGCGCAGATGGATCTGGTCGGCCGCGCCTATTCGATCAGCGACCGCGAGAGCATCGAGACCGCCCGCGCCCTGCTGCGCGCCGAGGGCGTGCTGGCCGGCTCCTCCACCGGCACCCTGCTGGCCGCGGCCCTGCGCTACTGCCGCGAGCAGAGCGAGCCGAAGCGGGTGGTGACCCTGGTGTGCGACACCGGCGCGAAGTACCTCACCAAGGCCTTCAACGACTTCTGGGTCGCCGCCCAGGGCTTCACCGAGCGCGAACTGCACGGCGATTTGCGCGACCTGATCGCCAAGCGCTGGTCCGAGGGCGGGGTGACCACGATCGGGCCGAAGGACACCTTGCTGACCGCCTACAACCGCATGCGATCAGGCGACATCAGCCAGCTGCCGGTCCTGGACGGGGGCAGGGTGGTCGGGCTGCTGGACGAGAGCGACCTCTTGGCCGCCGTCGAGGGCGCCGACGCCCACCGCGCCCAGGCCTTCCAGGCCGAGGTGCAGTCCGCCATGACCCCCAAGGTGAAGACCCTGCAGGCGCGCGAGCCGGTGGAAAGCCTGCTGCGGGTATTCGACCGCGACGAAGTGGCCGTGGTGCTGGAGGGCGAGGAGCTGGTCGGGGTGATCACCCGGGTCGACCTGATCAATCACCTGCGGCTGAAGCGCTAGAGCATGGCAGCCTTCAGGCGCCCGCCAGGCTCCAGACCAAAAACCTCGGGGACCCGATGACGGACCGCAAGAACCAGCTGGCCTTTTCCACTCGCACCGTCCACGGCGGCCAGCAGCACGACCCGGCCACCGGGGCGGTGATGGTCCCGATCTACGCCACCTCGACCTACGCCCAGACGAGCCCTGGGGTGCACAAGGGCTTCGAATACTCCCGCAGCCAGAACCCCACCCGGTTCGCCTTCGAGCGGTCAATCGCCGACCTGGAGGGCGGCGAGGCCGGCTTCGCCTTCGCCTCCGGCATGGCGGCGATGGCGACGGTGCTGGAGCTGCTCGACGCGGGCGACGGCATCGTGGCCAGCGACGACCTCTACGGCGGGTCCTACCGGTTGTTCGAGCGGGTGCGCCGACGCTCGGCGGGTCTGGAGACGATGTTCACCGACCTGACCGACCTTTCCAAGCTGGAAGCCGCGATCACGCCCCGGTCCCGGATGCTGTGGGTCGAGACGCCCACCAATCCGACCCTTAAGCTGGTCGATCTGGCCGCCGCCGCCGAGATCGGCCGCCGCCGGGGCCTCATCTGCGTCGCCGACAACACCTTCGCCACGCCCTATATCCAGCGGCCGCTGGAGCTTGGCTTCCACATCGTCGTCCACTCGGTCACCAAATACCTCAACGGTCACTCGGACATGGTCGGTGGGGTCGCCGTCGTTGGCGACGACGCGGACCTGATCGATCGCATGCGCTTCCTGCAGAACGCCGTCGGCGCGGTCTTGGGGCCGTTCGACAGCTTTCTCGCCCTGCGCGGCGTGAAGACCCTGGCGCTCAGGATGGAGCGCCACTGCGCCAGCGCCCTGAAGATCGCACGCTGGCTGGAGGCGCGGCCGGACGTGGAACGGGTCTACTACCCCGGGCTGGAAAGCCATCCGCAGCACGCCCTGGCCCGGCGGCAGATGACCGGCGGCTACGGCGGCATGGTCTCGGCCACCTTGAAGCGCGAGCTGCCGGCGGTGATCGCCGCCCTGGAACGCACCCAGCTGTTCACCCTGGCCGAGAGCCTGGGCGGGGTGGAAAGCCTGATCGAGCACCCCCGGATCATGACCCACGCCTCGATCCCGGAGGATCAGCGCCAACTGCTCGGCATCACCGACGGCTTCATCCGCCTCTCCGTCGGCATCGAGGACGCCGACGACCTGATCGCCGACCTGGACCAGGCGCTGGGCGGGTAGGGCGCCGGGGCACGGCGGGTCCGATGACCGGACGCTCGGAATGTCCGCGATGGGTGGATTGCAGTCACTGCTAGCCGGGGTATCCTAGCGGGGTCAGGGCTTCTGGTAGCGCTTGATGAAAGCCAACAAGGTCGTCGTAGCTGTCCTATCAATTGTCGCCGCCGCAGGTCTTGGCTTGGACGGGTGGTCGCTCAACTCGACCGACGACAAGAGAACAATCATCGCGTTCGGTCAACGCGAGATGGCGTCCGCTCGCTGGGCGTTGGGCGGAGAGGTAAGGGCATCGACTGTTTGCGAGATATTCAAGCGACAGCGAAGCATGGACGGCCAAAAGGTTCATCTTAGGGCTCGGTTCTTTTCAGACCAGATCGAACACAGCGGACTCATTGACGCTCAGTGCCCCCGTGAGAGTATTGGCATTGCGAATGGCGGGGAGCTTCTCGATGACGCTCAAGGCCGACGCTTTGAAGCATTGATCTCGGCGCAACCCGGCGACGGACCGCACCTGACAGAAGTTGATGTCGAGGCCACCGTAGAGTCCCCGCCGCGAAGGGCGGGTGGCTCCGACAGCGTCATCGTCGCTGTCCACAGGTACATCGGCGTGGCGGACGCCGGAGTCGACCCCTTGTGGATCAAATTCGCGCAGGGCCACGGCATCAAGTAGCCGGTGCAGCGTCTGCTTCGCGTCGAACCCGATCATTGCCATCCGGCCCGCAATCGGACGCCCGCGAAGTCCGTTCGGGGTGGTTAGGCGCCGTTCCGGTTCGCCAGATACCGTTTCTGCACGGCGACTTCTTCGTCGGTGAATAGTTGTTCCATCCCGTCGGGGAGGGGCTTCCAGCGTCCCCAGCCGTGCCAGTCGTAGTTCATTTGGTATGCCTCGAAGTTGGACTTGGCCTCGAAGCTGTGGCGCAACTCCGATTTCGGACTAATCTGCCCGCGCAGTTCGTCTCCGCGTTCCGTAACAGGCGACATCTCGGAGGAGTGGCTGTCGGGGTCTTCCCAAATTTCGAACAGCAGGCGCGGCACGTGACTATTTTGCCCGTTAGCGCCGATGTCGGCTAGGTCCGCTGTGGATCGAACCCGGTCATTGGTCTTCGGCCGAAAAGCCGACTAAGTTGGGTTCCGGCTTGGAAGGCGACAGTCCGATTACGGCACCGGTCACTGCCTTCCCGCTAGGAGCGGATTGCCGCATAGATGACGTCGGGCCTGACGAGGCTGGTCTTGCGGGACGCGCGCCAGGTTCTAGCCCTTCCAGTCCCGCCTCAGCAGCCCGAAGACCCAGGAGTCCGATACCTCGTCGTCCACGATACAGTCTTCGCGCAGCGTCCCTTCGCGGACAAAGCCGAGCTTCTCGAGCACGCGGCCAGAGGCGACGTTGTGGGTGTCGGTCTCGGCCTGGACGCGGTTCAGATCCAGCGTGGCGAAGGCCCATTGCAACACCGCGCCGGCGGCCTCGGTGGCGAAGCCTTGTCCCCAGGCCGGTTCATCGAAACAGTAGCCCAGCCGCGCGCTGCGATAGGTCGGGTCCCATTTGGAGAAGGCGCACCAGCCGATGAAGGCGTGGTCGGCGGCGCGCTCGATGGCCAGCCGCGCACCGGTCCCTTCCTGCTCGATCTGCCCGCAGACCGCGATGAAGCGCTCCGCCTGCGCCCGCTCCTTCCAGGGCGGCGCGTCCCAGTAGCGCAGGACGCGTGAGTTGCTTTGCAGGGCGAAGATGGCGTCCGCATCGGTCTGCGCGAACGGACGCAGCCGCAGGCGCGGGGTCGTCAGTGTCGGTGTCGGCAGGCCCATGCGTCGCTCAAGCCGCCTTCGGTTCGGCCTCGACCATGCGCTGGATGGCCACGTAGTCGGTCTTGCCGGTGCCGAGGACGGGGATTTCCGGCACCCGGACGATCTTGCGCGGGGCGGCGAGGTCGGAGGCGCCCTGGGACTGGGCGTGGGCGAGAAGGCGGGAGGCTTCGGCGTCGGCCTGGTCGGTGACCAGCACCAGTCGCTCGCCCTTGCGGTTGTCGGGCATGGCGATCACCGCGTGGCGGGCGTCGGGCCAGAGCGAGGAGGCCAGATCCTCGGCGGCGGTGAGCGAGACCATCTCGCCGCCGATCTTGGCGAAACGCTTCACCCGCCCGAGGATGGTGATCCAATTATCACTCGATATTTCCACCACATCGCCGGTGTCGTGCCAACCGTCAGCCGGCGGTTCGATCAGGTCGGGCTGGTTGAGGTAGCCGGCCATTACGTTGGGACCGCGCACCAGCAGCCGGCCGCCGCGCTTGATGCCCTCCACCGGCACGACCTTAGTCTCCATGCCCGGCACCAGGCCGCCGACCGTGCCGCGTCGGTTGTCCAGCGGCTGGTTCACCGCGATCACCGGCGAGGCTTCGGTGGCGCCATAGCCCTCCAGCACCGGGATCGGCCCGAAGCGTTCGGTGATCAGATTGTGGGTCTCCTCGCGGACTTTCTCGGCCCCGCAGACGATGAACTTCAGCCCCCTCAGCTCCTCCGGCTCGGCCGAGCGGGCGTACTGGTTGACGAAGGTGTCCGTGGCCAGCAGCACCGCCGCGCCGGTGTCCTGGATCAGCGGCGGGATCAGCTTCACGTGCAGCGGCGAGGGATACTGGAACGCCTTCATGCCGTTCAGGATCGGCAACAGCGCGCCGCCGGTGAGGCCGAAGCAGTGGAACACCGGCAGTGGGTTGAAGAACACCCAGTCGGGGTCGAGCTCGATGTGGGTGGCGATCTGGTCGACGTTGGCCAGCAGATTGGCCTGGGTCAGCACCACCCCGCGCGGGGCGCCGAAGCTGCCGGAGGTGAACAGGATGACGCCGGCGTCGTCCGGCTTGCTGTCGGCGCGGAACTGCCGCGGCATGAGCGAGGCGGCCAGGGCCATCAGGCGGTCGGGCAGGCCGATACTGGCGCGCACGTCCTCCAGATAGGTGATCTGGCAGCTCTCCTCGAGGGCGTCGACCACGTCGTGCAGCTTGCCCTGCTCGATGAACCGGTGGGAGGTCAGCACCCGCTTGAGGCCCGCCACCTTGGCCGCGGCGCGCAGGTTCCTGAGGCCGGCGGTGAAGTTCAGCATCGCCGGGGTGCGGCCATAGGCGTGCAGGGCGAAGAAGGTGACCACCGCCGCCGAGCTGGACGGCAGCAGCACGCCGACACGCTCCTTCGGCGCCGTCAGCTTGGCCAGCTTCCCGCCGAGGGCGAAGCAGGCGCGGATCAGGTCGGTATAGGTGAGGGGGTTGCGCTCCTGGTCCTCCAGGATCGGCTTCTTCGGCCCATATTCGGCGGCCGCGTCGAGCAGGGCGTCGAACAGCGAGCGGCGGCTGTGGGCTGGATCGAACACGCGCTTCATGACGCGACGACGCGATTGTTGTGCACTGGAGCGTTCCCTCAAACGCGGGCGAAGCTATAGGCCGCCCACCGGCTTGAAAAGCTCCGTTACGGCCCGTGATCGGCGCCGTGGGCGCTCCGCGCGGCCTTGGTCATCCGCGCCAGGGTGTCGATGACCGCGGCCAGCCAGGGGCCGCGATGGGCGTTGTCCTCCAGCTCCAGCGCCGGCCGCGCGCCGGGAAAACGCCTGCGGTCCGCGCCCGGGACGCCGAGGCAGGGCGTGGCGCGGTCGGCGTCGAGGATCGCTGTCGGCGCATCCAGCCGATCGAGGTCGTCGAGGGTTCGGCCCTGCAGCTCGGCGAGGGCGGCCTGCCAGTCGAGGCTGGGGCCGCCCATGCGCAGGTCCGGGTTGGCGACCTGCCAGGCGTGGGTGACCGCGCCGCGCCAGACGTCGTGAGTGCGTTTGCGGGCGAAATCGTCGGCGCCGTCGCGCCGCCAGCCGCTCTCGCCCGGCGCGCGCAGGGCGCCGAAGCCGAGGTCGCGCAGCAGGCCGCCGACCACCGGCCGATCGCAGCTGGCGCCGCTGAGGATCAGCCCGGACGGCCGCGCGCCGGTCTCCACCGCCCGGGCGGCCACGTAGGCGCCGACGCCCTGGCCCAGGATCACCAGCGGGTGGTCTGCGTCCGGCCGGATGACGGTCTCGGCCATCGCCCGCACGGCGATCCGGTCGACAGCGAAGCTGCGTAGCTCGCCGAGGTCACGGGGGCTGGCCAGCCGCTCCGAGCCGCCCTGGCCGACGCCTTCGAGGATCCAGACGGTGTAGCCGGCGGCGCCGAGGTCGCGGGCGGTCTCGAACCAGGTCTCGGCGGTCTCGCCGTAGTCGGGCAGGATCAGCACCTGGCCCTTGGAGACCACGGCAGGCGCGGCGACGCCGTAGCGCTGTGCCGGGCCGCCGCCCACCGAGATCAGCCCCCACGCCCAGCCCTCCGGCGGATAGAACCGCTCGGCCAGGGCCGGCGGTGGCCGGGCGTCGACGAAGGCGGCGCGGGGGTCGCGGGCGCCGCAGGCCGCCAGCAGCGCCAGGGCGCAACCGGCGCCGGTCAGGCGTGTTAGAGCCTTAGGTCCCACGGCGGAGCTTCGTCCGGCATGACGCCCACCGACCAGGCGGTGACCACGACCGACGTGCCGGCCCGCCTCGACGCCCTGCCGTGGAGCCGGTTTCACTGGCTGGTGGTCACCGCGCTCGGGGTCACCTGGATCCTCGACGGCCTGGAAGTGACCCTGGTGGGCTCGCTGTCCGGCGTGCTTGGCGACCCCCGCGCCCTCAACCTCACCCCGCAAGAGATCGGCTGGTCCGGCAGCGCCTACCTCGTGGGCGCCATCGCCGGGGCGCTGCTGTTCGGCCGCCTGACCGACGTGCTCGGGCGCAAGCGGCTCTTTACCGTCACCCTGGCGGTCTATCTCTTGGCCACCCTGGCCACCGGCCTGTCGTGGAACTTCGCCAGCTTCGCGGTCTTCCGGGCGATCACCGGCGCCGGCATCGGCGGCGAGGGCGCGGCGATGAACTCCGCCATCCAGGAGCTGATCCCGGCCCGGCGGCGCGGCCAGACGGACCTGACCATCAACGGCAGCTACTGGGTGGGCGCGGCGCTGGCGTCGCTTGGGGCGGTGGTGCTGCTCAATCCGCGCATCCTGCCAGTGTGGATCGGCTGGCGACTGGCCTTCATCCTGGGCGCGGCGCTGGCGTTGATCGTCATCTGGGCCCGACGCTTCCTGCCGGAGAGCCCGCGCTGGCTGATGACCCACGGCCGGATCGCCGAGGCGGAGCGGATCGTGGGCGACATCGAGCGGGCGTCCGGCGTGACGGCGCCCGCCGCGCCGCTGCGCATCGCCCTGAAGCCGCACCAGCCCACTGGGCTCGGCCAAGTCGCCCGCTCCCTGTTCCTCGAATATCCGAAAAGGACCGCCCTCGGGATCACCCTAATGGCGACGCAGGCCTTCTGCTACAACGCCATCTTCTTCACCTACGGCCTGATCCTGACCAAGTTCTACGCCGTGCCCTCGCAGGATATCGGCTGGTTCCTGCTGCCCTTCGCGGCCGGCAATTTCCTGGGACCGCTGCTGCTCGGCCGGCTGTTCGACACCGTCGGCCGCAAGCCGATGATCGCCTCCACCTACGGCCTCTCCGGCGTGCTGCTGTGTTTCACCGGCTGGGCTTTCGCCCACGGCCAGCTCAGCGCCGTCGGTCTCACCGCCTGCTGGAGCGTGGTGTTCTTCTTCGCCTCGGCCGCGGCCAGCGCCGCCTATCTGACGGTCAGCGAGAGCTTTCCGCTGGAGACCCGGGCCATGGTGATCGGCCTCTTCTACGCCTTCGGCACCGGCATCGGCGGCGTCGCGGGGCCGGCCCTGTTCGGCGCCCAGATCGCCACCGGCCAGCGCATGGGCCTGCTCAGCGGCTATCTGATCGGCGGAGGCCTGATGTTGTTGGCCGCGGTGGCGGAATTGGCGCTGGGCATTTCGGCGGAGGGGAAATCGCTGGAAGAGGTCGCGCCGCCGCTGTCGCTGGCGCCCTGACGCTACTCCGGAAACCGCAGCACCGATTCATACAGCGCCGGCCTCGGCACGACCCCGCCCAGGCCGCCGGAGGCCTGGATGATCGCCGGCAGGGCGGCGCGCCAGGCCTCGGCGCTCTCCCAGACGGCGATGTTGACGAAGGCGAACGCCGGATCGCCGACCCCGGCGTTGCGGTGCAACTCGGTCTTCACGAAGCCGGGGATGCCTTTGCACGCCTCGACGGTGGCGGCGAAGCGGGCGGCGAAGGCGTCTTCCTCGCCCGCCGGCACGGTGAAGAGGTTGACCAGCGTCACGCTCATGGACTTGTCCCCCTCGAGGCAAGGTTCATGTGTGGGCGCGGGCGCCAGGATGAAAGACGCTAGCCGAAATGTTGAGGTCGCCGCAGGCCTCGACCGCGATGACCTCCCCCGTGAGCGCATCGTTGACCGACCAGGCCGTGCCGTCGAAGGCGAGGGCGATTGGGTGGATCGCGCGCGGCGACTTCGAGCGGGCGTGGATGCGGACCACCCGGCTCTGGCGTACCGCCTCGGCGAGCGCCGGCAGGCGCGGATCGGGGGTGGGCGGCGTCGCCGGCGCGACCGGGAATCGGCGGCGGGCGAGGGCGATCTTCTCGCGCACCGGGTCTGGAAAGGATTCCAGCAGCTTGCTCCGGCCGCGCTCGGCGGCGTCGCCCACACCCAGCCGCGCCAGCTCCGGGATCGGCCAGGTTAGCACCAGCGCGATGGCCTCGGCCTCGTCGGCGGCCAGGCCGGTCAGGCGGGTGCGGTAGTTGAAGCCAAGCTCGATGCCGCCCTGATTGCCCTGGTGGACGACGATCGGCAGGCCGGCCTCGGTGAGGGCGTCGACGTCCCGCAGGATGGTGCGGCGGGTGACCTCCAACTCGGCCGCCAGCCGGGCGCTGGTCATCCGGCCGCGGTTCTGCAGCAGGAGCAGCATCTGCAACAATCGCGCGGCGCGCATGGCTGGCTTTCAAACATGACAGAAGACGTCACATAAGACCCTGCATAACCCAGGTCTCGACACGGGAGAACGCGCGATGACCACGGTGACCTACGGCAGCGGCACGGCGAGCGACCCGTGGATCTTGAAGACCCCGTCGCTGACGTCCGACTACCAGGCCTGGCGGGACGGCGAGGCGCTGTTCGTGCAGGTGGGCGCGACACGGCTCTCCTACCAGGCGAGAGGTATCGAAGACCTGCACGCCATGCTGACCGCCCGAGGCGACTGGGTGGCGCTGGGCAAGGTCGCCGAGGGCACGGTGGAGGCCTGGGCGCGGGCGGACGACAATCCGGTCGGCGGCTACTACGGCCTGCGCAAGGGCTATCGCGGCCGCTTCGCCAACTACGTTAGTCCGGTGTTGGAACTGCTGGGACTGGCGGAGCTGGAGCACGGGCCGCGAGGCAACCGGGTGAGGGCGCGCACGCCGGCCTAGCCGCGCGGGCCTATTCGTAGTGCTTCAGCTTGGGCCAGACCGTCGCCAGCGACACCTTTGGCTGGCGCAGCACGAAAATGGTCAGGCCGGTCTCGTAGGGCATGGCGTAGGGGGTATCGATGGTTCCGGCCGCCTCGACCGAGCCGTAGTAGGGGGCGTATTTCGCCGGATCGCGGCCGAGCACGATCAGCACCGAGCCGTCGTGGCCCTGCAGCCCCCACAGGTAGTAGTTGTTGTGGCCGCTGATCGCCGGCGGCAGGCCGAGGGGCCGGCCATAGACGTCGATGGCGCCGGCCTCGCCATAGTTATTGCCAAAGAACACCGCGTTGGCGCGGTCGGCCGGGGGCAGGGCGTCATAGGCGGCGGCGACCTTGGCGGCCATCTGCGGCCAGCCGAACATGTCGGCGTACTGCTGCGGTAGCACCCCCAGCTTCTGTTTCTCGGTGGCCGCCATGGATTCGCCGAGACCGAGGGCGGCGGCGTAGCGGACATAGGCTTCCACCGGCAGCACCGGGATGGCGAAGGGCGATAGCGCCACGCCCACCGCGCCGATCACCGCCAGCACCGCGCCGCGCAGCAGTGGTCTCTTCAGCCAGCCCTCGATCGCCAGCGCGCCGCCGGCGAACAGGGCAGGATAGATCGGGGTCAGGTAGTAGGCCTTGCCGTGCAGGGCGACGAACAGGGCGTAGCTGACCACATAGGCGATCGGCAGGGCGCGCAGGCCCGGCAACGGCGGCCGTCGGGTGAAGCGCCAGAGCCCCAACATCCACACCGGGAAGGTAACCACGCCGGCGAACAGGATCTGCTGCCCTAAGAACCCCAGGGGCGACAGCGGCAGGTTCTTGTGCGCCATGCCGGCCTTGCCGAGCTCCAGGAACGGCAGGCCGTGCTGGTATTGCCAGAGGACGCTGGGCGCGGCGCAGGCCAAGGCGATCAGGGCGCCCAGCCAGAGCCAGGGCCTGAGCAACGATCGCCGCAGCGGCGTCGCCAGCACGCCGATGGCGAGGCCGACCAGGAAGAAGATGATCAGGTACTTGCTGGTCAGGCTGAGGCCGACGATGGCCCCGAAGGCCAGCCACCAGCGCTCGTCCTTCGACTGCTCCAGCTTGACCAGCGCCCAGGCGCAGCCGAGCCAGGTGACGTCCTGCAGCACGTCGGTGGTGAGCAGGAGGCCGTTGACCAGGAAGACGCTGCCGGTGACCACGCAGAGCCCCGCCAGCCACTGGGCGAAACGACCGCCGCCAATCGCCCGGGTGAACTCGCAGGTCAGCGCCACCGTCACGGTCATCGCCAGCGCCGGCAGCAGCCGCAGCGGCAGCAGCGCCGTGCCGAACAGGGCGTGCGATGCCCCGGCCACCAGCGGAACCAGCGGCGGCTGGTCGACATAGCCCCAGTCCGGGTGCTCCCCACAGGCGATGAAATAGAGTTCGTCGCGGAAGACGCCGTACTGGTTGTTGAACACCAGATGGGTAAGCAGGGTGGCGAGGCTGAGCACCAGCCACGGCTGGGTCCACACCGGTCCTGGCCCCTGGACGGAGGCGGCGCTGGAATCGGAGGCGCTCATCGCCGGCACGATAGGGGGCAGGCGCGGCGGAAACCAGGGCCGGGCGGCCAGCGGGGTTGATCGCGGGGCGCGAACAGCCGATCTAAGCGCCATGGCCACGGTCATCGACGCCCTCACCGCCCGCGAACGCCGACATCCGGAGAAGCAGAGCCGGCCGGATACGCCGATCCTGCGCAAGCCGGAGTGGCTGCGGGTCCGCGCGCCGGGATCGCCAGGCTACGCCGCCACCCGGGCGATCGTCCGCGAACACGGCCTGGTCACCGTCTGCGAGGAGGCCGGCTGCCCGAACATCGGCGAGTGCTGGGAGAAGTCCCACGCCACCATGATGATCATGGGCGAGACCTGCACCCGCGCCTGCGGCTTCTGCAACGTGGCCACCGGCAAGCCCGGACCGCTCGACCCGACCGAGCCCGAGCGTGTCGCCGCGGCGGTGGCCAAGATGGGCCTGAAGCACGTGGTCATCACCTCGGTCGACCGGGATGACCTGGCCGACGGCGGCGCGGCGCATTTCGCCGCGGTGGTGCGGGCGATCCGCGCCGCCGCGCCGGGCGCGACCATCGAGATCCTGACCCCGGATTTCCTGCGCAAGGCCGGCGCCGCCGAGACGGTGATCGCCTCCAGGCCCGACGTGTTCAACCACAACCTCGAGACCGTGCCCCGGCTCTATCTGACCATTCGGCCGGGCGCCCGCTACTACGCCTCGCTGCGCTTGCTGGAGCGGGTCAAGGAGCGCGACCCATACCAGTTCACCAAGTCCGGCCTGATGGTCGGGCTCGGCGAGACCAAGGAAGAGGTGATGCAGGTGATGGACGATATGCGCTGCGCCGGCGTCGACTTCATCACCATCGGCCAATATCTGCAGCCCAGCCGCAAGCACGCCCCGATCGACCGCTTCGTCAGCCCCGAAGAGTTCAAGGCGCTGGAGACCATCGCCTATGCCAAGGGCTTCTCGATGGTGGCCGCCAGCCCGCTCACCCGCTCGTCGCACCATGCCGGCGACGACTTCGAGCGCCTGCGGGCGGCGCGCCGCGGCGAACGCTGAGCTTGCGCCACAGCCTCACGCATGTCCTGCCTTACCAGCCGGAACAACTGTTCGCCCTGGTCGGCGACGTCGAGCGCTATCCGGAATTTGTGCCGTGGGTCACCCGCCTGCGCACCTGGAACCGGCGGCCGGACGGGGAGGGGATCACCCTGCTCGACGCCGAGGCCGAGGTCGGTTTTTCCATCGTGCACGAACGCTTCAGCACCCGAGTGCGGCTGGACGAGCCGGCCCTGGCCATCGACGTGGCGCTGATATCCGGGCCGTTCCGCCGGCTGGAGAACCGCTGGCGGTTCGCGCCACACGACACCGGCGCGGAACTGCGCTTCGAGATCGATTTCGAGTTCAAGTCGCGGCTGCTGGACACCCTGCTGGCGGCAAATTTCCACCGGGCGGTGAACCGCCTGGTCGGCTGTTTCGAGGATCGGGCGAAGGCGCTGTACGGGGGCTAGGCTGGGGCTCGCCCGAGACGGGCTATTTCGTGCTGGCAACTTTACCGCCCCTCGCCGATGGGCCATCCTGCTCCGCGCTCGGGGCGGCGGACCAACCGACCAGAAACTGGGAGCGTTGATGCCGTTATATATGGATATTCACGAAGTCGACGGCGCCTCTGCGGAGGACCTCGCCCGTGCTCACGCCGCTGACGAGAAAGTGCAGGCCGAGTACGGCGTCCAGTATCACAAGTATTGGTTCAACCGGGAGAAGGGCAAGGTCTTCTGCATCTGCAGCGCGCCGGACAAGGAGTCGGCCGCGTTGGTGCACAAGAACGCCCACGGCCTGATGGCGGAAAAGATCATCGAGGTCGATCCGGACATGGTCGACGGGTTCCTCGGCGGCTCCGAGGTGAACGCCGCCGGCGCGGCCCTACTGGACGGGCCGGGGGGCGAGCGAGACCCGGGGATTCGGACGGTCATGTTCACCGACATCGTCGGCTCGACCGAGATGACCCAGAGCCTTGGCGACGACGCGGCCATGCTGGTGGTCAACACCCACGACAAGATCGTCCGCGAGGCGCTGGCGGCGTGGCGGGGACGCGAGATCAAGCACACCGGCGACGGGGTGATGGCCTGTTTCGTCTCGGCGGTGGCGGCGGTGCGCTGCGCGACGCAGATCCAGCAGGCGCTGAACGCCCATTCCGCCGCCAATCCGGAGATGCCGGTTCGAGTGCGCATCGGCCTGGCCGCCGGTGAGCCGGTGGAGCAGAACCAGGACCTGTTCGGCTCGACGGTGCAGCTGGCGGCGCGGCTCTGCTCCGCGGCCGAGCCCAGCCAGAGCCTTGCCTCCAACGTGCTGGCCGAACTGTGCATCGGCAAGGGCGTGCAGTTCCGCGATGCGGGAGAATACAGCCTGAAGGGTTTCTCCCTGCCGGTGCGCGTGCACGCCATCCAGGTCGGCTAGCCGCATGAGCGCCGCCGAGGACCGCAGCCCGGCGATCCTGAGCGATGGGGCGCTCGAGAAGTACATCAACTACGAGCAGGGGGTGCTGCAGCACGCCATCAGCGTCGCCGACGCCAAGGCGACCTTCGTGCTGACCATCTCCCTCGGCCTGGCGGTGTTCTACCTGCCCGACGTGCTGGGCGCCTCGCCCGACGCCGCGTCTACGACGGCCAAAGTGTTCGCGGTGATCACCGAGCTGGTGCTGCTGGCCAGCGGCGCGGCCGCTTTCTTCACCGTGCTGCCCCGGGTGACCGCCTCGGCCAGCGACAGCGACATCGCCTGGATGTCCACCGGCTTCACCGGCACGCCGGCGCACTTCGTCGAGCGCTGCAAGGCGGAGATCAGCCTGGAGCGGCTGCAGACCGACCAGCTCAACCACCTGTTCATACTGGCCAGCATTTGCCGCAAGAAATACAACGGCTTGCGGCTGGCTCTTTGGCTGATCCCGGCCGGCCTGCTGTGCCTGGTCTGCGGCAAGCTGTTCGCCGCCGCGCCGCACTGACGGCGGCGATTCAGATCTGCCGCGAACGCCCGGCCCAGTAGGGTTCGCGCACGCGGTTGCGGAGGATCTTGCCGGCGGCGCTGCGGGGCAGTTCGTCGACAAAGTCGAGAGCCCGGGGAATCTTGAACTTGGCCAGGTTGGCGGCCGCATAGGCGAGGATTTCCTCGCGCGTCGCCTGGCTGGGCTCGAAGCCGGCCTTCAGCTGGATCACCGCGCGCACTTCCTCGCCGTATTCGTCGTGCGGCACGCCGATGGTGCAGCTGTCCTCGACCGCGGGGTGCTTGATCAGCTCGTTGTCGACTTCCTGCGGGTAGATGTTGACCCCGCCGGCGATGATCGTCTCGGCGCTGCGGCCGGTGAGGAACAGGTAGTCGTCCTCGTCCAGGTAGCCGATGTCGCCCAGGGTGAAATAGTCGCCCAGCCGCGAGGCCTCGGTCTTCTTCTCGTCCTTGTAGTACTGAAAGCCGGTGGCGGGGATGCGCATGTAGATCGTGCCGGCGACCCCGACCGGGCATTCCTCGCCGTCGTCGCCCACGATCTTGGCCGCCTCCGGATAGGGCCGCCGGCCGACCGTGCCGGGCTTGGTCAGCCACTCCGCCGACTGCACGGTGAAGCCCGCGCCGCCCTCGGAGCCGGCGTAGTATTCGCTGAGCACCGGGCCCAGCCACTCGATCATCGCCCGCTTCACCTCAGGCGGGCAGGGCGCCGCGCCGTGGTTGATCCGCTTCAGCGACGAGACGTCATAGCGGCCGCGCACCTCCGGCGGCAGGGCCAGCAGGCGCTGGAACATGATCGGCACGAAGTGCGAGTGGGTGATCCGCCGCTCCTGGATGATCCGCAGCACCTCCTCGCTGTCCCACTTGTCGAGGAAGACGATCGGCACGCCGTTCATCAGCGGCGCGCGGACGTTCCCGGCCAGCGGGGCGGCGTGATAGGCGGGCCCGGTGCAGAGGTAGATGTCGCCGGTGCGGTCGGTGTCGGCCTGGAAGGCGCCGTAGACCACCGCCGGTTTGTGCACGCCCTTCGGCCGCCCGGTGGTGCCGGAGGTGTAGAGCATGGTGTAGCCCTTGGCCGGATCATCGATGTCGGCGCCGTCGAAGGCGGCCAGTTCGGCGAGGTAGGGCTCGAAGCCGGCGATCTCGCCGCCGATAGCCACCTTCAGCACGACGTTCGGGCACTGAGGCGCGGCGATCTCGGCCGCCCGGGCGATGCGGGCATCGGCGAAGAACGCCTTGGCCTCGCAGTCCTGGACGATGTAGGCGATCTCGTCGCCGGTGAGGTGCCAGTTGACCGGCGTGCAGCGCATGCCGGCCCGGAGCGCCCCGAACAGCACGTCACAGAACTCGGCCCGGTTGGAGCAGGCCAGCGCCACGGAGTCGCCGGCCTTCAGGCCCGCCGAGCGCAGCAGCCGCGCCACCCGGTTGGCGTTGGCGTTCAGCTCGCCGAAGGTGCGGTCCTGGCCGGTGTAGTCGTAGATCGCCACCCGGTCCGGCTGCAGCCGCGCCCAGACGGCCGGCTGCATGCCGACCTTGGCCGCCTCGTCCATCTGCCGGGCCAGTTCCTCGATATCGGTGGGCTTCGTCGCGCCGTCGGCCATGGCCGCACTCCCTGTCCGCGTCGCTCTGCTGGCGACGTCGTTCGGGCATCATCGCCGCGATGTTCGCCGATGAGAAGAGCCGTTCGCGGCCGGCCAGACCGGAAATTCTAAAAGCCGGCCGACCTCACGCCGCGCGTCAGGCCGTCTTCGGCTGGTAGGCCGGATCGCCGGTGCGCCAGAGGATGAAGGCGATGATGTCGGCGGTCTCCCGGTCGCGCTGGTCGCGGGTGGAGCCGATGCCGTGGCCGGCGTCGGTCTCGACCCGGAGCAGGATCGGGTTCTTCGAGGCGTTGGCGGCCTGCAGCCGGGCGGTCATCTTGGTCGGCTCCCAGGACGACACCCGGGGGTCATTGAGGCCGGTGGTCAGCAGCACCGATGGATATTTCACCCCGTCGACGACATGCTGGTAGGCGTCCATCTCGTAGAGGCCCTTGAAGCCGACTGGATCGGTGACCGTGCCGAATTCGGGGATGTTCGGCGGGCCGTTGGGCGAGAACTCGCTGCGCATGGCGTTGGAAACGCCCACCTGCGAGATCACCACCGCCGCCAGGTCCGGCTGTTCGGTGAGGAAGCGGCCAACGGTGATGCCGCCGGCCGAGCCGCCGATGATCGCCAGCTTGGAGCTGCGTGTGTACCAGGACTCGATCAGGTATTTGGCCGAGGCGATCATGTCGCGCCAGGTGTTGGGCTTGGTCAGCTTCTGGCCGGCCAGGTGCCAGTCTTCACCGAGCTCGCCGCCGCCGCGCACGTGCGCCACCGCGAACACCCCGCCGACGTCCAGGAACGGCAGCCAGCGGGCCAGGAAGCCCGGGTCCTCGGTGATGCCGTAGGAGCCGTAGGCGTTGAGCAGCGTCGGCGCCTTGCCGTCGCGCTTCAGGCCCTTCTTGTAGACGATCGACAGCGGCACCTTGACCCCGTCGGCGGCGGTGGCGAACACCTCCTCGGACGTATAGGGGCTGACGTCGATCGGTGGCTTGGGCGCGATGTCGGTGGGCGTGACGACGCCGTCCGGGCCGACGTAGCAGAGCACCGATGGGCGCACCCAGCCCTGCAGCAGGAACCAGACGCCGTCGTGCAGGGTGTCGGCGTAGAGACCGTCGATCGCGCCGGCGAAGGGCATGGCGATGGTGGTCACCTTGCCGTCCGGCGCCAGCCGGCGGATGCCGCCAAGACCGGCGTTGAGGTCCTGGATGTAGATCGCGTCCTTGGCCGCGACCAGTCCGCGGATCACCGAGGCGCTTTCGGGCACCACCAGGGTCCCCTTGGCGTATTCCGGCGCGGCGGCGGTGGTCTTGACGATCTTGTAGTGCGAGGCGCCGTCGTGGGTCAGCAGGTAGATGGCGTCGCCGCGCACCGCGCCGGAGGTAACCTTGTCGGCCGGCGCGCAGATCCGCTTCCAGGCCGGCGGACCGGCGGTGGCGGCGCTGGCCGAGGCGGCGTAGAGGCCGAGTTCGTTCTGCACGCCGGAGACGATGGCGCCGATGGCGATGTCGGAGCCCGGGGTGACGCCGACGCTGGGAAAGTCGATGTCGGCGATGGCGACGCCGGGGCTGACGTCCTTGGCCAGCACCCGCACGTCGGCGGCGGGGTCGGTGTTCAGCTTGTGGAACCAGCAGGCGCTGAGCTTGTACTTGTCGAGGCTGTCGGCGGACACGCCCGGTTGCAGGCGGTTGTAGAAAAAGCCGGAGCCGTCGGCGAGCCAGCTGGGGCTGGCGTCCTCGGTGCGGTCCATGGTCTCCGGCAGCATCGCGCCGGTGTCGGTGACCATGACGTGCAGGACCGACTTCTCCGAGCCGCCCGGCGAAACACCGAACACCACGTGGCTGCCGTCCGGCGAGCACGACCACCAGTCCAGCGAGGCGTGCGAGCCGGCCTGGGCGTAGGTGTCGGGGTCGATCAGCACCCGGTCCTGGCCGGTCAGGCCCCTGCGGACATAGAGCTTGAAGGTGTTGGCCCCGGCGGGGCGGACCTGGGTGAAGATCAGCTCGCCGCCCACCTGCACGCCGCTGACCGCCACCAGGTCGCCGGTGTAGTGATCGACGGCGGCGGCGAGGGCGTCGCGGCCGGGAATGGCGTCCAGCACCTGCTTGGCGTAGGCGCCCTCGGCCAGGGCGTAGGTCTTCCACTCCGGACCCTCGGCCTCCATCCAGCGATAGCGGTCGGTGACCTTGGTCCCGTAGAGGTCCTCGGTGACCGGATCGATGCGCGCCACCGGCGGCCCGGCCATCGCGCCTTCCGCGAAGGCGAAGCTCGGCAGGGCGATGAGCCCGGCCATGGCGGCGGTCGAGCCCAGCAGGGCGCGGCGATCAATCTGTTGCGTCATCGGTGTCATTTCCCCTGCGGGCTCGCCCGTCGAAGCCCCGCGCCCGCGGTTCAGATACCGCGCCCGGCGAATTCCTTAGATTAATTTACCGCAATCTGTCGCGCAGCATTTCCAGCGCGGTCTGCACGGCGGCCATCTGGATGTCCCAGCGGCTGTCCAGGTCGAACATCTCCTGGCGGTGGTGCACCGACTGGTTGGAGCGCGCGGTGGCCAGGTGGACGGTGCCCACCGGCTTCAGTGGCGTCGCGCCGCCGGGACCGGCGACGCCGGTGATGGCGACGCTGACGTGGGCGTGGGAGTTTTCCAGCGCGCCCTCGGCCATCATCCGGGCGATCGGTTCGGAGACCGCGCCCAGGTCGGCGATCAGGTCGCCGGAAACGCCGAGCATCTCCTGCTTGGCGCGGTTGGAATAGGAGACGAAGCCCCGCTCGAACACGTCCGAGGCGCCCGGCACCGCGCAGATCGCGGCCGCGACCAGCCCGCCGGTGCAGCTCTCGGCGGTGACGATCCTGAGCGAGCGCTCCCGCGCGTCGTCGATCACCAGCCGCGCCAGGGTCTCGATCTCAAGGGAAAACATGAATTGACGCCTCCACGGCCCTGACTGATTGGCTCGCGGGCAGACCAACAACGCCGCGCGGCGGCTTTCAAGGGCAAACCCACCATGAGCGACCTCGCCGGGGCGCCGCCGACCGCCGTCCCGGCCAGAGCGCGGGTCGAACCGGGGCCGATTCCGCAAGCGCTGTTCGTGCTCGCCGCCTTCTTCAGCGCGGCGCTGGTGTTCGTGGTCGAGCCGATGATCGCACGGCTGGTGCTGCCGCTGCTGGGCGGCTCGCCGGCGGTGTGGAACACCTCGCTGGCGTTTTTCCAGATCGCGCTGCTGGCGGGCTACGCCTACGCGCACCTCCTGCAGCGGATTGGCCGGGTACGGGTGCAGATCGGCGTGCACCTGGGGGTTTTGCTGCTGGCCGCGGCGCTGGCCCTGCCGTTGAGGGTCACCGGCTTCTTCGGCGATCCGCCGCCGGGCGCGCCGGCGTTGTGGCTGGTGGCGGTGCTGGCGGTCTCCATCGGCGCGCCCTTCGCGGCCCTCTCTGCCACCGCGCCGCTGGTGCAGGCCTGGCATGCCCGGGCGGTGCGCCACGAGGGTGCGCGGGCGCCGTGGGGGCTCTACGCGGCCAGCAATCTCGGCAGCCTGATCGCCCTCGTCGCCTATCCGGTGCTGATCGAGCCCAACGTAACGCTGCGGACGCAGACCCTCGGCTGGAGCGTCGGCTACGGCGCGTTCGTCGCGGTCGCGGCGATCCTAGGGACGGCGGTGTGGCGAAGCGTCGGCTCCGGTCAAGACGCGCCGGCCGCGACGACCCTGCCGCTTCCACCAACGGCTTGGACCCGTCGCCTGACCTGGCTGGCCCTGGCGGCGCTGCCGTCCAGTCTGATGCTCGGGGTGACCACCTATGTGACCACCGACCTGGGCTCGGCGCCCTTCCTGTGGGTGGCGCCGCTGGGGCTCTACCTGGTCACCTTCATCATCGCCTTCCAGGACCGGCCGGCGATCCCGCCAGGCGTCGCCCGGGGCCTGCAGGCGCTCAGCGTCGCCCTCTGCGCGGTGTTCATCCACAGCTGGACGCTGGGCTTCGTGCAGGAACTGGCGATCCACCTGACCGCCTTCTTCTTCACCGCCCTGATCTGTCATCAGGCGCTGGTCGCCCGGCGTCCGGAGCAGGGGCGGCTGACCGAGTTCTACATCTGGATGAGCCTGGGCGGGGTGGTCGGCGGGGCTTTCAACGCCTTCGTCGCGCCGCTGATCTTCACCACGGTGATCGAATATCCGGCCGTGCTGGTGCTGGCCTGCCTGGTCCAGCCGTGGGGCAGGGGGCGGCTGGCGATCGGCGACTGGATGCTGCTGGGCTTGGGCGTCGCGGCAGCGTTGCTGGCTCTGGGCCTGGGCGGACCGCTGCGGGACGTCGCGTCGCCGCTGCTGAGGGCGCTGCCGGGCGGCCTGGCGATCACCGCGCTGCTGGCGGTGACCGCCAACTGCGCCTTCTTCCTGCGTCGGCGAGGGCTGGTGTTCGCCGGCCTGATCGGCGTGCTGGTGTTCGCCTCCGAGCAGCTGTCAGCGCAGCCGAATACCCTGCACGTCTGGCGCAGCTTCTTCGGGGTGATGCGGGTCTACCACCTGCCATCCGGCGGCCTCGGCGACGTGCATGTGCTGACCCACGGCACCACGACCCACGGCGCCCAAGGCTCGTCGCCGGCGCTGCGCTGCCTGCCGCTGACCTACTATGCGCCGCAGGGGCCGATCGGCCAGGTGATCGGTACGGTGCAGGCCACGCGCCCGGCGGTGGCCATCGGCGCCGTCGGCCTCGGCGCCGGCTCGGTGGCCGCCTACACCCGGCCGGCCGACAGCATCCGCTTCTTCGAGATCGATCCGCTGGTGCTGAAAATCGCCCGCGATCCCGCCAACTTCACCTATTTGACCCAATGCGCGCGCGGCCGGGTGGCCTTCACCCTTGGCGACGCGCGGCTGACGCTCGGACGGATGCCGGCGGCCGCCTACGATGTGCTGCTGATCGACGCCTTCACCTCCGACAGCGTGCCGGCGCACCTGCTGACGGTCGAGGCGCTGAAGATGTACCTCGGCAAGCTGAAGCCGGGCGGGGTGATCATCCTGCATCTCTCCAACCGCAACCTCGACCTGGTGCGGCCGGCCGAAGCGGTGGCGCTGGCGGCGGGCGGCGCGGCGCTGGAGCAGGACTTCACCCCTTCGCCGACCCAGGCGCGATTCTTCTGGGTCAGCGGCGAGCGGGTGGTGATCGTCGGGCGCACCCGGGCCGACCTTGCCCCGTTCCTCGCCGACCCACGCTGGACCGCGCCCGATCCGGGCGCCGTGCGCCCCTGGACCGACGACTACACCAACCTCTTCGGCGCGCTGGTGCGACGGTCTGAGGAGCGTTGGCGAGGGCGGTAAGGGATTTGTCCACGAACCTCACGAACCACACGAACCCTACCGCAATATCCCGCTCATCCCGGCGAAGGCCGGGGGTTATAGGGATCGCGGATTCGGAGCACACTTTCTACCCGACACCCGATGATGTTTCGTCGAGGTCGCCGAAACGGAGCACGGGTCTTACCTGATCCGAAATGCCCGAAAACAGACTCTCGGAATGTCCGAGAAGGGTGGAAACCGGACATTGCCTGGGACCCTACCGTCGCAGCAGATCGCTTTCTCTATTTCTGACAATGACGCGCCATGCCCTGGGCATGACTGAGACTAAGAGCGCAATACCCCTAGGAATAAGCGGGGCTCCACACTTGCCTTGGATGAAAAGTGACCCCAAATGGCCCCTTGCGTAGACGTGTCCAAGGTTGGAAGCTCTTTCCCAATATTGCCTCGCCGTGCCATAGTTTCTGTCTACCCCTTCACCAAAATAATACATCAACCCAAGCCTAGTCATGGACGGGGTGTATTCTCTCTTTACACCATCTTCGAATTGATTTAATGCTTCCGGAAATATTCCGATCTTCCAAAGTAGCAGGCCGAGATAGTAACTTCCATCTGGCGCGCCGTACTCTATTGACCTACGGAACCACGCCTCGGCTTCAGAGTAGTCTCTCCCAAGTTGCCTTCCAAAGCTGTACTCCCATCCCAGCTGGATCATACTCCGCACCGATCCGCGCTGAGCAAGGCCTTCCAACAAGCGTATTGCCAGAGGCACATCGCTGCTCAAGAGCGCCGAGGCGTTTCTAAACTGCTCTGCGTCCGGCTCGACCGACCAGTCAACTATCGAGTCTGGCGCGGGGGTTGTCGGTCGTTCTGGCATAGCGTGATCGGTAGCATGACGTGCCCCCGGCGTCCGCTTTGGGTCGAACCCGGTCCTTGGCTCCAGGGCGGAAAGCGGACTCTCCGCGATTACATGCCGCCCAAAGCAGCAGCGAACACCCCCAAAGAGGTTAGTAGGGCAATGGCCGCGCTCGCCGAACCCCATACGACCAACACTATCCGCCGTTGGCGAAAGGCTACCACGCTGCTGACACCGCAATAGACGGCAACGGCTAGCAGCGCAGCCGCCCACGCGTCACAGATTCAAGGACCACTCGTCAGGCTCCTAACGTGCTGCGGCGTGTCCCGATATCGGAACGCCATATTGCCCGATCTCGTTGGGACTTGTTCCCGCGATCTTCAATCTGACGGAACGGTCGCTTCCTGCCTTGTCCGTCGACGGACGAGGCCATATCAGCGCGCTCAGCGCCGTTTCCGCGACCTCTGCGGTTGGACTTACCTTCCAACAACCACCGCCCTGCGTCCCGGCCTTCGCCGGGATGAGCGGGTATCTGGGAGATTCGCGCGTTCGTTTGGTTCGTGAGGTTCGCGGACAAACCTCTTTTCTGCTCTCAGGCCGGCAGTTCCACCGCCGCCACCGCCTGGGCCGCCAGGCCCTCAGCGCGGCCGGTGAAGCCCATGCCTTCGGTGGTGGTGGCCTTGACGCTGACGGCGGCGAGGTCGAGCCCGAGGATCTCGGCCAGTCGTTCGCGCATCGCCTGGCGGTGGGGTTTGATCTTCGGCGCCTCGCATATCAGCGTCACGTCGACATTGATCACCCGGCCGCCCCGGGCCGCCACCAGCTCAACCGCGTGGGTGAGGAACCGGTCGGAGCTGGCCCCTTTCCAGCGCGGATCGGTGGGCGGGAAGTGGTCGCCGATATCGCCCTCGCCGATGGCCCCCAGGATGGCGTCGGTGAGCGCGTGCAGACCGGCGTCGGCGTCGGAGTGGCCGACCAGGGCGTGGCTGTGGGCGATCTCGACGCCGCAGAGGATCACCCGGTCGCCCGGGCCGAAGCGGTGGGCGTCGTAGCCCTGGCCGATGCGGGTGACCCGCGCCGCGCCGGCGAGCAGTTCGGCCATGGCGAAGTCCTCCACATAGGTCAGCTTGGCGAGGGCGGGATCGCCGGGGACCAGGGTGACCGCGCCGCCCGCGCGTTCGACCACCATCGCCTCGTCGGTGGGCTCTTCGCCCTGCGGCCAGGCGGCGAAGGCGGCGTTGAGCGCGCCGAGGCGGAACCCCTGCGGCGTCTGCGCCCGCCAGAGGCCGGCGCGCGACGGTGTCTCGACGATCGCCTGACCGGGTCCCTCGCGCTTCAGGGTATCGGCCAGCGGCAGGGCGAGGATGGCGGCCGGCGCCGACTCCAGCGCGGCCAGCAGCCGGCCGATCGCCTCGCCGGTCAGCAGGGGACGGGCGGCGTCGTGGATCAGCACCACGGTCTCGTCATCTCCGGCGAGAGCGGCCAGGCCGTTGCGCACGGATTGCGAGCGGGTCTCGCCGCCGGCGACGGCCCGCCAGCGCGGCAAGCCGGCGAGGGCGTCGGCGGCAAGGTCGGCGGCGTCCTGGGCGATCACCACCACCACCTCGTCGGCGCCGGCGGCGAGGAACGCCTCCACCGACCAGCGCACGGCCGGTTTGCCCGCCACCGCGCGCCACTGTTTCGCCCCGCCGGGACCGGCCCTGGTCCCCGAGCCGGCGGCCACGACCACGGCTTCAAATCTCATGGGCCGTTTTCTTAAGTGACTGAGCCCGCAAGTCCAGGCTTTACGGCGCCGCAACATGTGCCTAAAAAGGTGGCGATGGGGGTGTGCATAAAATGAGCATTGTACGCGGGACCGCCGCGGCATGACCGACAGTCGGACTAGATTGCTGCCTGGCAAGGCGGCGTTGGACACGCTGAAGGCCACTGCCTTCGACCTGATTCCCGAGCCGGCCATGGTGGTCGACCGCGACGGCGCGCTGGTGGCGGTGAACGAGGCGGCCGAGGCGTTGTTCGGCCAGGGCCTGGCGCTGCTGGCCCGCGGGCGGTTCAAGGCGGCGTTGCCCGCCGACTCGGCCCTGGTGATCCTGATCAACCGGGCGCTGGCCGCCGAAGGAGCGGTGCGCGAACGCGGCATCGAGATCGCCCTCTTCGGCCATCCGCCGTTCGAGGCTGATGGCGCGGCCGCATCCCTCGGTGACGGCGCGGTGCTGCTGACCCTGCACGTGCGCGGCGGGGCGCTTGGGGTGGATCGGGCCAGCGACGTCGCCGGGCTTCGCTCGGTGGTCGGCCTTGGCCGCATGCTGGCGCACGAGATCAAGAACCCGCTGGCCGGCATCCGCGGCGCGGCGCAGTTGCTGAAGACCGGGGCCAAGCCCGACGATGCGCCGCTGGCGCAGCTGATCGTCGACGAGACCGACCGGGTGCGCCGGCTGGTCGACCGGATGGAGGCGTTCTCCGACGATGTCGCGCCGGAGCGGACGCCGGTGAACATTCACCAGGTGCTGGACCGGGTGCGGGCGCTGGCGGCCAACGGAGTCGCCGAGGGGCTGACCCTGAAAGAGAGCTTTGACCCGTCGTTGCCGCCGGTGTGGGGCGACGAAGACCAGTTGATCCAGATCTTCCTCAACCTGGTCAAGAACGCCGCCGAGGCCGCCCACGGGCGTCGGGACGGGCGGGGCGAGGTGCTGATCTCCACCGCCTTCCGGCACGGCGTCCGCGTCCGCGCCGGCGAAGGCAAGGCCGCCCACGGCGCGCCGTTGGAAGTACGGGTGCAGGACAATGGACCGGGCGTCCCCGGCCAGCTGCGCGACCATCTGTTCGAGCCCTTCGTCACCACCAAGACGCACGGCGCCGGCCTCGGCCTGGCGCTGGTCGCCAAGCTGGTCGCCGGTCACGGCGGCCTGATCGATTTCGAGTCCGAGCCCGGACGAACCAGTTTCCGCGTCCTCCTGCCAGTTGCCCCGGCGGCGAACGCTACCGAGGTTTTTTAAGATGAGCGCCCAGCCGCAGAAGATTCTGATCGCCGACGACGATTCCTCGATCCGATTGGTGCTCAGCCAGGCGTTCAGCCGGCTGGGGTATCAGGTGCGCGCCACAGGCAACGCCACCACCCTCTTGAAATGGGTCACCGATGGCGAAGGTGATCTGGTCATCACCGACGTGGTCATGCCCGACGAGAACGTCTTCGACGTGCTGCCGCGGATCCGCAAGCAGCGGCCGAAGCTGCCGGTGATCGTGATGAGCGCCCAGAACACCCTGCTCACCGCCGTCGGCGCGGCCGAGATCGGGGCGTTCGACTATATCCCCAAGCCCTTCGACCTCGACGACATGACCGCGACCGCCCGCCGCGCCCTGGCCCGGCCCGCCGACACCGAGGCGGCGCGGGCGCAGGCCAGGGCGATGCGCGACGAACGCCTGCCGCTGATCGGCCGCTCGACGCCGATGCAGGAGGTCTACCGCACCATCGCCCGGCTGGTCGGCGCCGACCTGACGGTGCTGATCCTGGGCGAAAGCGGCTCGGGCAAGGAGCTGGCGGCGCGGGCGCTGCACGACCTCGGCCGTCGCCGCGACGGCAAGTTCGTCGGCATCAACCTGGCCGCGGTCCCCCGCGAGCGGGTCGAAACCGAGCTGTTCGGCAAGGGCGAGGGCGACTACGGCAAGCTGGTCGAGGCCGACGGCGGCACGCTGTTCCTGGACGAGATCGGCGATATGCCGCTGGACGCCCAGACCCGGCTGCTCCGGGTGTTCGACGGCGCCGATCCGGCGATCAATCCGCGCACCGGCCGCAAGCCCAACGTGCGGGTGATCGCCGCCACCAACCGCGACCTGCGCGGGCTGATCCGCGAGGGGCTGTTCCGCGAAGATCTCTACTTCCGCCTCAACGTCGCGCCCCTGCGCCTGCCTCCCTTGCGCGAACGCACCGACGACATCCCCGATCTGGCCGGCGCCTTCCTGCTGCGCGCCAACCGCGAGGGCCTGCCGGCCAAGACCATCGACGCCGGGGCGCTGGAGCGGCTGAAGACCCACGCCTGGCCGGGCAATGTCCGCGAGCTGGAGAACCTGATCCGGCGGATCTGCGCCCTCTACGCCGAGGAGACCATCACCGCCCGGATCATCGAGCGGGAGCTATCGGAACACACCACCAGCGCGCCCGGCGAGACCGGCCCGGTGACCTTGTCGACCCTGGTCGAGCGGCACCTGACCTCCTATTTCGCCGACCAGCCCGACGGCGTGCCCCCAGCCGGGCTCTACGACCGAATCCTTGAGGACGTGGAGCGGCCGCTGATCCAGCTGACCTTGGCCGCGACCCGGGGCAACCAGGTGCGCGCCGCCGAGGTGCTGGGCCTTAACCGCAACACCCTGCGCAAGAAGATCCAGGATCTGGGCGTGGAGATGGTCCGTGGGCGGCGCTGAGCCGCTTGCCGGCGGTCGCTGACGCAGATCGGCCACAAGACTGTTGAGTTTGGGGCACAGGCGCCTAGGCTAGGGGGCATGGAGTCCGAAGCAACACTGCCGCGGCCGGCGCCGACGTCGCTCGTCGGCGGCTGGCTGAGCCGGCTGGACAGCGCGCCGGTGATCGGGGCGGGCTACGCCGTGGCCGCCGCCCTGACCGCGGCCGCCGTCGGCCTGGGCTCATCGCCGTCGCTCTCCGGACCGCTGGGGCCGGCCAGCCCGCTGGTGCTGACCCTGCTGGCGATCAACCTGGTGCTGATCCTGATGCTGGGGGCGGTGATCGGCCGCCGGGTGCTGGGCCTGCTGGGCGAGCAGTCGGAAGACGCGGGCGCCCGGCTGCACCTGCGCTTCGTCGCCCTGTTCGCCCTGGCGGCGGTGACTCCGGCGCTGATCGTGGCGCTGTTCTTCGGCGTGCTGGTCACCCGGGGCGTCGAGAGCTGGTTCAACGACCGGGTGCAGTCGGTGGTGGAGAACTCCGCCACGGTCGCCCGCTCGTACCTCGAAGAGCAGAAGTTCTACATCCGCGACCACGCCTTCCTGCTGGCCCGGGATCTCAACACCGCCGGGCCGTCGGAACTGGCCCAGTCACCGGTGGCGTTCTCGCAGTATCTGGCCCAGCAGACCGCCGACAACGGCTTCGTCGCCGCCTATGTGATCGACGGCCAGGGCCGGGTGCTGGGCAGCGCCAGGGTGGGCGATTCGCCGCCGTTCCTGACCCCGCCGGCGGAGACCTTCCGCGAGGCCGACCAGGGGGACGAGGTCGAGGAGACGTCGTTTGAGCGCGCCGACCTGTTCCGGGCGCTCTACCGCCTGCGGGCCTTCCCGGAGGCCTATCTCTATGTGGTCCGGCCGGTGGAGCGGGGGGTGTTCAGCCACCTGCGCGAGAGCATCGACTCGGTGGCCGCCTACCAGAAGGCCAAGGCCAGCCGCTCGGAGATCCAGGCCGGCTTCGCGCTGATCTATGCGGAGGCGGTGCTGGTGGTGCTGCTGGGGGCGGTGTCGTTCGGCATGTCGGCGGCCAACAGCATCGCCGGACCGGTGGCGCGGCTGGTGCAGGCCGCTGGCAAGGTCTCCGGTGGCGATCTGACCGTGCGCGTCGATACGCATTCGGATCCTGAGGAAATCGCCGTCTTGTCCCGTGCGTTCAACAGGATGACCAGCGATCTTGAGACGCAGCAACGGGCCCTGGTGACCGCCCACAAGGAAGCGGAATCCCGCCGCCAGTTCGTCGAGACCATGTTGTTCGGGGTCAGCGCCGGGGTGATCGGGCTCGATAGGGCCGGGCGGATCTCGGTGGTCAACCGCCAGGCCGGCAGCCTGCTGGAGCTGCCCGCGGCCCGGGTCGGCCGGCCGCTGAAGGAGCTGGCGCCGGAGTTCCAGGAGGTGGTCGACCGGGCCGCCGGCAGCGGACTGGAGGCCGAGGAGGATGTGGACGTGGTCCGCGGGGCGGAGTCCCGACGCCTGCGGCTGCGGGTCAGCCACAGCCCCGACGGCCTGGTGCTGACCTTCGACGACATCACCCGCCTGGTCGCCGCCCAGCGCAACGCCGCCTGGAAGGACGTCGCCCGAAGGATCGCCCACGAGATCAAGAACCCGCTGACCCCGATCCAGCTCTCCGCCGAGCGTCTGCGGCGCAAATACCGCAAGGAGATCACCGCCGACCTGGAGACCTTCGATCGCTGCACCGAGACGATCATCCGCCAGGTGGGCGATATCGGGCGGATGGTCGACGAGTTCTCCGCCTTCGCCCGAATGCCGGCGCCGAAATTCGCCGATCATGACGCCGCGGAGCTGCTGCGCCAGGCGGTGTTCACCCAGCGGGTGGCCGATCCGGACACCCAGATCGAGATCGTCGAGCCGCTGCCGGCGGCGACCATCACCTGCGACGATCGGATGATCGGCCAGGCGCTGGCCAATATCCTGAAGAACGCCGGCGAGGCCATCTCCGCCCGCCGCGCCGAGCCGGGCGCGCCGCCTGGGCGGATGGTCGCGCGCCTGACCGCCGAAGACGGCCAGGTCGGCTTCGAGATCGAGGACAACGGCGTTGGGCTACCGTCCCGCGACCGCGACCGGCTGACCGAGCCTTATGTGACCACCCGCGAGAAAGGCACTGGCCTCGGCCTGGCGATCGTCAAGCGGATCATGGAGGAACATGGGGGCGAACTGGTGATGACCGACGCCAGCCGGACACCCGGGGCCCGGGTGACCTTGCGGCTGCCGGGCCACGTCGACGCAGTGAACCGGAAGGCGCCCAGCGCCGCGCCGGCTTTGAAGGACGCCTGAGCATGAGTGACATTCTGATCGTCGACGACGAGGCCGATATCCGCGAACTGGTTGCGGGCATCCTCGCCGACGAGGGCTATTCCGTCCGCACCGCCGGCGACTCCGAGCAGGCGCTGGCGGCCGTCGGCGCGCGCCGCCCCTCGCTGCTGGTCCTAGACATCTGGATGCAGGGCGGCGGCATGGACGGGCTGGAACTGCTCGACCTGATCAAGGAGCTCGACCCGGACCTGCCGGTGATCATGATCTCCGGCCACGGCAACATCGAAACCGCGGTCAGCGCCATCAAGCGCGGCGCCTACGACTTCCTGGAGAAACCGTTCAAATCCGATCGGCTGTTGCTTCTGGTGGAACGGGCCATCGAGGCGGCGTCGCTGAAGCGCGAGAACCGTCGCCTGCGCACCCTGACCGCCGCTCCGGCGGGTTATCCCGGGGGCTCGGCCGCCGCCCAGCAACTGCGCCAGATGATCGCCAAGGTCGCCGGGGCCAACAGCCGGGTGCTGATCACCGGCCCGGCCGGCGCCGGCAAGGAGACCTCGGCCCGGCTGATCCACGCCGCCAGTCCCCGGGCCAAGGGCGAGTTCGTGGCCGTCAGCGCCGCCGGCATGACCCCCGAGCGGCTGGATTCGGAGCTGTTCGGCGAGGAGGGCGAGAACGGCCGTCCGCGCAAGATCGGGGTGTTCGAGCGCGCCCACGGCGGCACGCTCTACATCGACGAGGTCGCCGACATGCCGCGCGAGAGCCAGGGACGCATCCTGCGGGTGCTGGTCGACCAGCGGTTCCGACGGGTCGGCGGCGACACCGACGTGCAGGTGGACGTGCGGGTGATCTCATCCAGCTCCCGAGACCTGCGCGAGGAGATCGCCTCCGGCCGGCTGCGCGAGGACCTCTATCATCGCCTCAACGTCGTGCCCCTGCGCGTCCCCGGCCTCGAGGAGCGGCGCGAGGACATTCCGGAGCTGATCAACGACTGCATGACCCTGATCGCGGCGGCCTCCGGCCTGCCCAGGCGGGTGCTGGCGGACGACGCCGTCGCCACCTTGCAGGTGCAGGCCTGGCCCGGGAACGTCCGCCAGCTGCGCAACATCGTCGAGCGGATCCTGATCCTGGCCCCCGGCGACCCGTCCGAGCCGATCACCGCCGACATGCTGCCGCCGGACGCCACCTCGCAGCCGCCGACCGGCGGCCTGGGCGCCGAGCGGATCATCGCCCTGCCGCTGCGCGAGGCGCGCGAGTTGTTCGAGCGGGAGTATCTGGACGCCCAGATCATGCGCTTCGGCGGCAATATCTCGCGCACGGCGGCGTTCATCGGCATGGAGCGCTCGGCCCTGCACCGCAAGCTGAAGTCGCTGGGTTTCGGCGGCGCCAGAGCCCTGGAAGAAGTGGAGGAAGGATGATCCTACTACGCGCTACGCGCTCCGAAGGACTTATGCTCCGAAGCTCCCTCTGGAGCGAAGGAGTATGAGCCGCGTCGCCTATGTGAACGGACGGTACGTGCCGTTCGCGGACGCCAGCGTCCACGTGGAGGATCGCGGCTTCCAGTTCGCCGACGGCGTCTATGAGGTCTGGTCGGTGCGCGGGGGTCGCCTGAACGACGCCGACGGGCATTTCGACCGGCTGGACCGGTCGCTGGGCGAACTCGCCATCGACCCGCCGATGTCCCGGGGCGCGCTGAAGGTGGTGCTGAAGGAGACCATCCGGCGCAACCGAATCCGCGACGGCCTGCTCTATCTGCAGGTCACCCGCGGCCAGCCGTCACTGCGCCAACGACCGCGCGACAGCACCTTCCCCGACCCCTGGACCCCGCCCAGCGTCGTGGCCACCGCGCGCTCGGTGAGCGCCGCCGGCGCCGAAGCGCGCGCCGAGCAGGGCGTGGCGGTGATCACCACCCCGGAGACGCGCTGGGCGCGTTGCGACATCAAGACCGTCGGCCTGCTGCCCAATCTGCTCGCCAAGCAGAAGGCCAAGGACGCCGGCGCTACCGAGGCCTGGTTCGTCGACGACCTGGGACTGGTCACCGAGGGCGCCTCATCGAACGCCTGGATCGTCGACAAGGACGGCGTCCTGCGCACCCGCGACACCCAGGCCAACATCCTGCGCGGCATCACCCGCAAGACCCTGCTGGGGGTGATGGCCGGCGAGGGGCTGAAGGTCGAGGAACGGCCGTTCTCGCTGGACGAGGCAAAACAAGCCAAGGAAGCCTTCATTACGGGCGCCGGAACCCTCGTTCTGCCCGTTGTGAGCATCGATGGTGCGCCAGTCGGCGACGGCAAGGTTGGACCGGTGGCGAAACGGCTCCGGCGGCTCTATATCGAGGAGGCGAGGCGGACGGCGATCTGAACCCGGCCGCCGGTACGTATCACTGATGTGTGGCGGCGTTGGGCCGCCGGCAAAAACAACAGGGGATCAACCCGATGAGCATGACAACCGCGGAGAAGAAGCAAAATCTCCAGGACACCTTCCTCAACAGCGTGCGTCGCTCCAAGACGCCACTCACCATCTTCCTGGTGAACGGCGTGAAGCTGCAGGGCGTGGTCAGCTGGTTCGACAATTTCTGCGTCCTGCTGCGGCGGGACGGTCAGTCGCAACTGGTCTACAAGCACGCCATTTCCACCATCATGCCGGCCCAGCCCGTCCAGCTCTACGAGCCGGGGCCTGACGAGAACGATTGAAATCCAATAGCTTAGACCGAACTGCTCCGGTCCAAACCGCCCTAGTCCTGCACCCGGACCGAGGGCGGCAGGGAAACCTGCGCCATGTCCAGGCCCGGCTGGCGGAGGCCGTCGGCCTGGCCGAGGCGCTCGACCTGAAGATCGACCAGGCGATCGTCGCGCCCCTGCGCGCGGCGACGCCCGCGACCCTGCTGGGCGCCGGCAAGGTGGCCGAGATCGGCCGCATCGTCGAGGAACACGAACTGGACGTGGTGGTGGTCGACGACGCCCTGTCGCCGGTCCAGCAACGCAACCTCGAGCGCGCCTGGAAAGCCAAGGTGATCGACCGCACCGGCCTGATCCTGGAGATCTTCGCCCGCCGCGCCCGCACCCGCGAGGGCAAGCTGCAGGTGGAGCTGGCGCGGCTGGAATACGAGCGCTCGCGGCTGGTGCGCACCTGGACCCACCTGGAGCGCCAGCGCGGCGGCTTCGGGACCATGGGCGGTCCCGGCGAAACCCAGATCGAGACCGACCGGCGGCTGCTGGACCTGAAGCTGAAGAGCTTGAAGCGCGAGCTGGTCGAGGTGCGCCGCACCCGCACCCTGGCCCGGCAGGCGCGCAAGCGCACCCCGTTCCCGGCCGTGGCCCTGGTCGGCTACACCAACGCCGGCAAGTCGACCCTGTTCAACCGGCTGACCGACGCCAAGGTCGAGGCGCGGGACATGCTGTTCGCGACCCTCGATCCAACCCTTCGACGGCTGAAGCTGCCCGGGGGCCGGCCGGCGATCCTCTCCGACACCGTCGGCTTCATCTCCGACCTGCCGCATGAGCTGGTCGAGGCGTTCCGCGCCACGCTGGAGGAGGTCAAGGAAGCCGACATCGTGCTGCACGTGCGCGATATCGCCAGCCCCGAGACCGAGGCGGAGGCCGGCGACGTGCGCACGGTGCTGGCGGAGCTCGGCGTCGGCGGCGAGGACTCCGTCCAGCGGGTGATCGAGGTCTGGAACAAGATCGACCTGCTGCCGGACGAGGCGCGGGCGTTCCTGAGGGAGCGCGAGACGCGCGAGCGCGGCGGCGCTGTCGCCGTCTCGGCGGTGACCGGCGAAGGCTGCGATCGGCTGCTGGCGCGGGTGGCGTCGCTGGTCGACGAGGGGCCGCTGGTGACCATTTCCCTCGATCCCGGCGACGGCGAGGGGCTGGCCTGGCTCTATCGCCACGGCCGGGTGCTGGACCGCGAGGAAGGCGAGGGGGCGGTGGTGCTGCACGCCCGCCTGGACCTGGCCGCCCTCAACCGTTTCGAGCGCCTGCGCCCGCTGGCCGTGGCGGCCTCAGCGGCGGAGTAGGCGTCAGCGTTCCTGCTTTGTTCTTGACGCTCGAACGCTGTTGCGCCAGGGTGCGGGCAGGGGAGAACGACCATGGTCGAGAGGCTTTCGGCGGAACGGTTCGAGGCGGCGCGGGCGTTCATCGAGCGCGAGGGGCGCCCGCTGGAGGTCGCGCTGCTCCGCCAGGGCATGGGCGTCGGCGGCGCCGAGGCGGTGCTGGAGGCGCTGGCGGCGTTCCAGAATCCAGACGGCGGTTTCGGCCATGGGCTGGAGACCGACATGACCAGCCCGGCTTCGACCGCCATCGCCACCAGCATCGGCCTGCGCCTGCTGATCCGGGTCGGCGCGCCGGCCGGGCATCCGATGGTCGCTGGGGCGCTTCGTTGGCTGGACGACAATCTGGACCGGGAGCTGGGTGTCTGGTGGATCGTCGGGCCCGGCGTTGAGCTGGCGCAGCACGCGCCGTGGTGGGGCTGGTCGGTGGACATGATCGGCTCTGACAGCATCGCCGGGGCCAAGCTGGGTTTCGGGTTCAACCCGACCGCCGAGCTGCTGGGTCAGCTCTATCACTACGGGTCGCCGACGACCTCGGCGGTGACCGTGATCGCCGAGCGGCGGATGCGCCAGACCGTGGCCGAGACGCCGGTGATCGAGAGCGCCTACGACCTGAAATGCGCCATCCGACTGGCGGAGACGCCGCAGACGCCGGCCGATCTGCGCGGGGCGCTGACCACCCTGGTGCGTGGCTCGACCGCCGCCCACGACCCCAACGACGAGCACGCGCCCGTGCTGGAACTGGCCACGCGTCCGGACAGCCTGGTGGCCGATCTGGTGGCT
>Ga0302283_1000388_pt1 | contig 35531 bp, 25 predicted proteins | sample III_Fen_E1_4_FD_198770 | JGI IMG/M metagenome (GOLD analysis project Ga0302283, IMG submission 198770) | Peat permafrost microbial communities from Stordalen Mire near Abisko, Sweden - III_Fen_E1_4 | ecosystem: Environmental > Terrestrial > Soil > Wetlands > Permafrost | place: Sweden: Abisko... | reverse complement strand
GCAGGAGCAGCCGGATCCGCGCCCACAGGCGCCCCAGCGGTGAGCGGTGGAAGGGGTTCTCGTGGTTCTCGCGGACGGCCACGATCTGGAAGGTGCGCAGCTCCCCGTCGGCGCCGACGCGGACCCGCAGATCCACGGTGCCCAGGTGCGCCTCGTGATCGAGGAGCGCGTCGAGCCGCCCGTACGCCTCGCCCTCGCAGACCGCGGTCCCGAAGGCGCGCAGCCGGGAGAGCCCGGAGCTGGCCCCCTCGAAGGACCCTGCCAGCGCCGCGAAGACCTGGTGGACGGCCCGGAGGATCTCCAGCCGCCGCAGCCAGCGCACCCCGATGCGCTCGGCGCAGAGCAGCGTGCGCAGCTTGACGATCTCCAGGTAGACGCTCTCCAGATCGCTGCGGGCGGTGTCTCCGGTGGTGAGCTCCGAGAGCACCGCGTGCCGGAAGGCGAGCTCCGCAGGATCCCGAGGCGGCTCGGCGATGGCGCGGAGCAGGTAGGGCGTGGTGACGCGGCAGGCGCGGCCCTTGATGCGCACCGGGAGGCAGCGCTCCACCAGGTCATCGAGGAAGAGGTCGCGGCCGAAGTGGGCGCGGTCCCAGGCGGAGGCCGGGAGGGTCGCGCCGGCCAGGGCCTCCTCGAAGGCCTCGACGGAGCCGCCCATGGCGAAGGCGAAGACCAGCGTCTGACGCAGGGCGGCGAGGTCGATGCGGACGGCTGGGGTCGCGGAGAGGAGGTCGGGGATGGGGGGGAGGGGACGCGGCGCGGGGGGCATGGCGAGGAGGAAGAGGGTACACGGGCACCGGCGAGCGTGGCGGGTTCCTGGATGGGCGCCCCGGGGTCACCGTTCCGGGTCCGATGGGAGATTCAATGGCACCGCCGGGGGCCCTCGGTCGTAGTCCACTCTCGTGCGCTCTGGACTCGGCGCCTTGGGTCCAGACGACGCCGGGGTGCCCAGTATTTTTCCAGCCTCGGGTGAGGCCTCAGATGAGGACTGCGGTTCGCGGGTGCGGTCTCGAATCAGCAATCCCAGCCCCCGGCGGCCTCCGCAAAGCCCCGCGATCACGAGCGCAGCGCGAGGCACACGGTTTGCAAAACAAGGATCTCGATGCTTGGGTCGGCACTCGTTGTCGCTGCCCGTCGCGCGCCCCGAGGGCATGGCGTCTGAAATCATTGCCAAAGCGCGCCGTGCCCTTGCCCCGCAGAGGCGTTGCTTTCATAGGCGTCTCGAGGACGTTTCGATGACACGCGGATCCCCCCGCGTGAGATAGGTAGCGCCGATGCTGGCGAATGTTTCTGACAAGCCAACTGCGCTGGTGCTCGCGGTGGCTCTCGACGACATGACGCTGGGTCGTATCAAGGCGGAGCTGCGCGGTACGGAGCTGACGGTGGAGCCGGTCGAGCACGAGGGGGCCGTGCAGCGCGCTCAAACCGCCGAGGGGCCCGTCATCGCCCTGCTGGCATGGGGCGAGGAGCACGAGGAACAACAGGCCCGACTCTGCGCCGCGCTGCGACGGGCGACGCGCCCGGGCCAGTGCCACATCGTCGCGCTCGGTGGGCTCTCGGATCCCGCCCTCGCGCGGGCGATGGATGGCCCGGTCAACGACATCCTCACCCGGCCTTTCGGCGCCGAGGTGCTCTTGCGGCTGCGGCAGGCCCTGCGCGCCATGCAGGCGGCGCAGGCGGCGGTGACCCCGCGCTGCGCGCTGGAGGAGGCGCTCAAGAGCGCGTCCGGCGGCGAGGTCGCCGTGCGCTCCGGGGACGTCGTGGGCTACATCCACGTGCAGAACGGGTTCATCGTGTGGGCCAACCTCTCCTCGGTCCCGGCGACGATGGAGGAGGTGGCGCGTCACGCCGACGTCGAGCTCGACCCGGAGATCATCGCCGCGGCCAAGGAGGAGTGCCGTGCGACCCGCGTCCATTTCATGGACGTCCTGGTGGCGTGGAACGTCATCGAGGCCGAGCGCGCCAAGGAGGCCGTCCGCAAGTTCGTGGCCGAGCGCGTCAAGCTCGTGCTGGAGCTGCCCTCTGCGGTCGCGCTCTTCCTGCCCAAGGTGCGCCCGCACTCCGGGCACCTGCGCTTCAGCGTCGGGGACATGGCCGTGCCTCACGCGCCGGTGCGGTCGGTCACCCCTTTCCCCCCGTCGCGTGAGCTGCCGAAGCTGCCGCTCGGCGCGATCTCCGCCCAGTTCAAGGAAGCAGGGCAGATCGACGGGGCCGTGAGCGTCGCCATCCTCGACCGAAAGACGTCCGAGATCCTCCTGCAATCCGGCGTCGAGATCGACGCTGGTATCGCCTGGTCGCAGCTCGGCCTCCTCGCCGCGCTGGGCCCGCAGGCCGACGACGTGATCGGCTCGGCGGGCGCGTATTGCTTCGTCACCCGCCCCCTCCAGCTGGCTCCCGGGCTCGCCCTGTTCGTGGTCCTCGAGCAGGCGGCGACGACGATCGGCCTCGCCCGCATGATGATCGCCCGGATCACCTCCCCCTCGCTCGCCCGTTGAGAGCCTCCGGCGGTCTCGATGGGGGACTGCCCTCCCCGAGGAGCGCCGAGAGCGCGCCTCGCCCGTCACGCTTCGAAGAAGACATCGAGAGGAAAGACAATGGCTGACATCAAGACTTCAATGCTTCAGGCGCTCAAGATCGACGGCTGCATCGGGGCAGCGCTCGTCGATTTCGAGAGCGGGATGTGCCTCGGCGTCGCCGGGTCCCCCGGCTTCGACCTCGAGATGGCCGCCGCCGGCAACACCGAGGTGGTCCGCGCGAAGAAGAAGATCCGCGACAAGCTCGGGCTCCGCGACCGGATCGAGGACATCCTGATCACGCTCACCGGCCAGTACCACCTCATCCGCATGGTCGGCAGCACGATGTTCATCTACATCGTGCTCGATCGGACCAAGAGCAACCTCGCCATGGCTCGCAAGGAGCTGGAGCAGATCGAGAAGAACGTCGACATCGAGCGTCGCTGAGCCCGGAGCCCCCGAGCGCGATGGCCACCTTCGATCGCGAGCGGCGAGAGATCGTGCTGCGTATCGTGTACGACGGCGCGGCGACCGCAGGAAAGACGGCGAACCTGCAGTCGCTGCGCGCGTGCTTCGGTCTGCGCGCCCGGGGGGAGGTCTATGCGCCGGCGGAGACGGCCACCGGGCGCACGCTCTATTTCGACTCGCTCGAGCTGGCGACGGGGAACCTCGACGAGTGGTCGCTGCGCTGCCAGGTGCTCACCGTGCCCGGTCAGTTCGCGCTCGCGGAGCGCCGCTACCAGCTCCTCCGGGGGATCGACGCGGCCGTCGTGGTCTGCGAGAGCACCCCGCGGGGGGTGCAGGCGGCGCGCAGCGCGTGGAGCTTCCTTTCGAGCGCGCTGGCCTCCCTCGGGGGCGGACCCGTGCCCGTCGTGATCCAGGCCAACAAGCAAGATCTCCCGGGCGCCCTCTCCCCCGCGCAGGTGGAGGCCATGCTGGTCGATGGCCGCTCCCTCCAGGTGCTCCCGGCGAGCGCGATCCACGGAGACGGCGTGCGGGCCACGTTTCTCGCCGCCCTGGACGCCGCGCGTCGGGTGACGCGCGAACGGATGGGCGCCGCCGGCCCCGAGGCGCTGGGACCACCGCTGGAGAGCGCCGAGAAGCTCTACGAGGCGATGGTCCGAGAGGAGGAGGGCACCGGCGATCCCGGCGCTGCCTGCGCCCTCGATGGAGCGCTCGCCCTGGTCCAGATGGGGGAGACTCCCCGACCGCCGCCGCACCGCTGACTCCCGTCCTCGCGCGAGGGCTCAACCGCCGAACAGGCGCGTGCGCTCCTCGGGCGTCACGTAGGGGGCCTGCAAGCGCACCGGCTCACCGACGTCCTTGTAGAGCAGGTCGCCGAAGCCGGTGAGGCGCTCGGCGCCGGCCGTCTGGAGGAGCATCCGCGACTCGATGGCGCTCTGGGTCATCAGGCCCACCCGGCAGGGGATGTTGGCGTCCAGCGCGCCCTGGATGACCTGGCGGCTCGGCTGCTGGGTGGCGATCACGAGGTGGATCCCGGCGGCCCGAGCCTTGGCGCCGAGCAGCCCCACGGCGGCCTCGATCTGCTTCTTCTGCTGGCGATCCTGCGAGATGAGCGCGAAGTACTCGTCGCAGAAGCAGACGATGCGCGGCAGCGGGGCCGCGGTCTTCTCCAGGTAGCCCGCGAGATCGTCGACGCCGGCCGCGGCGAGGAGCTGGTAGCGCCGATCCATCTCGGCCACGAGATCGTCGAGCACGTCCACGATGTCGCTTTGCCCCGGGACCCAGAGCCCGTGCTTGGCCCAGAGATAGGGCGACCGCCGCAGCTCGGTGAACGCGGCGAGCTTGGGGTCGATGAGCAAGAGGCGCAGCGTGTCGGGCGTGTTGGCGTGGATCAGCCCGGCGACCGCCATGCGCAGCCACTCGGTCTTGCCGCTCCCGGTGGTGCCCGCGACGAGGACGTGGGCGTTGATCGGGCTCGCGAGATCGGCGGTGCGGAGCTTCCCCGAGAGATCGACGCCGATGGGCAGCGCTGCGGAGCCGCGGGGGCCCCGGGCCGGGAGCTCGGCCGCCACGACGGAGAAGAGGACCTTCTGCGGATCGGGGCGCTCGACGTCGATGCAGAGGCGGCCGCCGTCCTTGGCGATGATGGGATCCTTGCTGAGGCCCACCTTGAGCCGCAGCTCGGTGGTGAGGCGGGCTATCTGGTCGAAGGTCACCCCGCGTCCGAGCCTGGCTTCGAAGCGGAGGAAGCGCGGGCCCACCGCGGGATCGGAGGCGATCTCGACGGCGCGCCCGTACTCGCGGAACGCGCGCGCGAGCCGCTGTCCGAGATCGGCGTAGCGCGCGCTGGAGGACGCCGCCGGCTCTGCCAGGGGCCCTCGCTGGGCCGGGGATGGAGAGGTCGCGCGGGCGCCCTGCGGAGCCCCGGGCGTCGACGGCGCCGGCGCGGCGGTGACGCCCGCCAGCGTGGCGATGAGGTCGAGCAGGCGGGCCTCCGCGCCGGCGACCTGTTCGGCGTCGACGAGCGTCTCCTCGAGCGCCGGCGAGAACCGGAGGAGCGCGAGCACGCCGGCGGCGGGGGGCATCCCGGGGGCACGGGCCGCGATCAAGCGGTAGAGCGCCGCTTGCCCGAGATCGATGGCCGGGCGGGCCCGCCCGAGCTTGAGCTCGATGGCGCAGAACGGGTTGTCGCCCGGGATGCGCAGGAGCGAGTCGGCGATGCCGACGAGGCGCACGCCGTCGGTCCACCCCGGCTCGTGGAGATCGCAGGCGAGCGCGACCTCGGCGCTCATCAGGTCGGCGATGTCTTCCCAGGCCGTGGGCTGATCGGGGCGCGCCGCGACGACGGCCCAGGTGAGGTCCGCGAGCCAGCGAGCCAGGTTCTGCAAGGCCTCCCAGAACACCAGCACCTGCTCCGCGGTCTCCTGCAGGTGCGCCTGATGGCGCGCGAGGCGCGGGCCCGCGAGCGCGCGGTAGGCGTGCTCGACGAGGCGCTCGAGGGCGGCCTCCTTGCCGGCCTCGAGCACCACCCGCACGCCGCTCCGGGCCGCGTCGTGCCCCACGAGATCCGCGAAGACCTCGTGGAAGATCCGCCCGAGCAGCCGGGTCGCGGGCTCGCCGGCTCCGGCGGCGCTGGACCCGGCGGCGCGCTCCAGAGCCTCGCGCACATCCTTGACGGAGATCTCGACGGTCATCGGCCGGCCCTCGGGCCCAGCGACTCCGCTGGAATGTGGACGAAGAGCACGGCGGGCGGCCCCACCAGCAGGCCCAGGTGGTCGGGGTGGCGCCGCGCCGCGGCCATCACCTCGTCGGCGGGGCGGCCGAGCTCGGCGGCGACCGCAGAGAGCCGCGCGACGAAGCGAGTCCGCATCACGTCGTCGAGATCGCGCAGTAACCGGACCTCGGCAGCCTCGGTCGGCCCGGCGGCGCCGCCCTCGAGGACCTCGCAGAGCTCGTCCAGCGCGTCGTCCAGGTGCCGCGCCAACCAGGCGCGGACGGTCGCCTCGCCCACGGCGTCGCCGCGCGTCGCCAGATCGCCGGCGCGCGCATCGGAGAGGAGGGAGCGCAGCGCCTCCAGCGCGGCGATCGCCTCGACGCTCGGCTGGACGAGGCGGGCGCCCTGCTTCTCCAGCTCGGCGAGGTACTCTTGCGTCTTCTTCGCCGCCTTGGTGATCGGCAGGCGCGGATCGCGGACGACGCGAAGGGGGAGCCCTCCCCGCGCCTTCTCGCTCTGCGCGAGCTGGCGCAGGCGGGCGGCGAGGCTCTTCATGTTGTCCTCGTTGCAGATGGTCACGGCGAGAGGGCCGCTCTTCGAGGCCAGGACGAGATCGACGCCTGGGGGTCTGGCGGCGGAGCCCCCGTCGTGAACGGGAGCCCGCTGGCCGAGCGGTAAGTCGCGGAGGCCGAACAGCAGCGGCAGCCCGTGCATCAGTGCGTCGCGGCTCTCGGCGGGCTTGCCCCGCTCCATCGCGGTCGTGCGCCGCGCCGCCAGCGTGTCGCGGAGGAAGGCCTCGGTCTCTCCCGCCGCCGGACCCGGGGGCTCGGTCTGCGGCGGCTCGCCGCGCTGGATCCGCTCGAACGCGGTCGCGGCCGCCGCGATCACCTTGCGCGGGAGGCAGGGCGACGTCTGCACGAGCCCCGAGAGGACGCGCAGGCCCAGGGGGTGAAAGGGGTCTTCAGGGTGCGCCGCGCGGATCTCCCGGAGGGCCTCCACGCTGTCCAGGCGCGACGCCACGAGCGCCTCGACCTGGTCGGGCCGGAGCGGGTCGAGCACCGCGCGGCGCTTGAAGATACGATCGCGGTCGGCGTCGCGGACGCTCACCTGGAGGAGATCGACGAAGGCGCTCTGGATGCAGGAGATGAGGAGCACGTTGTCGTCTGCCTCGGAGAGGTCCGCGGCCATGCGGCCGAAGCGGAAGAGCGCGTCGCGGTCGTCGGCGCTGGCCTGGAGCGCCTCGATCTGATCGAAGCAGAAGACGAACGGCAGCGTCCCTCCCGCCAGCCGGCAGAGGGCCGTGACGAGCTGCCGGGCCGCGTCCTCGCGATCACCCGGCTCGTCCGGGCCCAGGCCGAGGCGCTCGAGCGCGCTCTCCGGGAGGCTGTCGCCGGCGAGCCAGGCCCGGGCGTCCATCACGAAGCGGTTGTTGACGAGGTGATCGAGGACCACGCTGACGTCGCGCCCCAGCTCGAGCCGCTCGGCGACCTCGGCGAGGTACTCCGACACCGAGTCGCTGTCGGCGCTGGGCAGGATGCGCAGCGCCCTCACCCAGTGCCGCGGGGTGTTCCCCCGCGCGCCCGCGAGCTGGTGGGCCACGAGGCGCTGGAGCTGGGTCACCCCCTGCTGCTTGCGGAGCAGGTCGCTGGCGAGGCGCCGGCGCACCAGCTGCCAGAGGAGCTGCGCGCTGGTCTGCAGCTTGACCGAGACGAAGACGCAGCGGAGGTTCCCGTCGGCGGCCGCGTTCGCCGTCGCGACGAGGTGGCTCTGCAGTCGCGCCAGGAGGTGCGTCTTGCCCGAGCCGGCAGGACCGAAGATCAGGATCGAGTCCGGCTTGCCCCGCGACACGCTGTCGAGCGCGCGCAGGCAGTGCTCGAACGGTCCCTGGTGGATGGAGGGCACGTCCCCCGTCGTCACGCTCCACGCGTCCGCGACCACGGTGCCTTCGAACGGGTTGGGGACCGTCGCCAGCGCGCTCACGAGCGGCCCCCGCCGTCACGGGGCGCGACGCCCACGTAGTGAACGCCGCTCGGGTCCCGCACCAGCGCGGCGCGCTCCGCCGCGGGGAGGCTGTCGGGGAAGTCGTGGTGGTGCAACGTCAGCTCCCCGGCGCGCGAGAGCCGCAGCGCGGCGCGGTCGAACGGATCCTTGGCGAGCGCCGCGGCGGCGCGCAGGGCGCGCACGCTGAGCAGGGTCCCCGGAGGCTCGCGCGAGGCGAGCTGGCGGAGCGCGACGCGGACGGCTTCGTCCTCCGCGGCCGGGTCGGCCGGGCGCGCGGGATCGAGACCGAGCCCGCGTCCGAGGGCCGCCTGGATGGACGCTGCGGTGACGCCGTGCGGCGCGAGCTTCCTGGCGAGCGCCTGGAGATCCTTGATGGTCCTGGCCAGGAAGGGAGTCGGGTCGGGCGGTTCGAGGCCATAGCGCAGCCCCTGCGTGCCCACCTTGGGATGCTCGCGGACCGCGCCGCGCGTGATCTCGACGGCGAGCGTGGCGGGCAGGAGCTTGACGAAGCCGGGGGCCGCACGCTTCACGTGATCTTCGAGCTTCTTCTTCGTGAGGGGCCCGCCGGCGAGCGCCGCCTGGATGGCGGAGCCCAGGACGGCGGCCGGGTCGCGATCGGAGAAGCGCCAGCCGCTGCCGACCTTCACGGCGAAGAGGCTGCCATCCCGGGCCAGGTCGGCCAGCAACCGCGAAAGCTCGGCGGGCGGACGCTGGTAGGGCCTGGGAAGGGCCCTGCGGAGCTCCGCCGGCGAGGTGGGCTGGCCGAGGCGCGTGACCGTCTCCCGGAGCGCGACGCGGAGATCTGCGTCGGAGACGCCGACCATCGGGACCTTCTTGGTTGCCACTCGGTGCTCCTCCCGCCTCCGCCAGCGTCAGGCTAGATCAGGGAGCTCCATCCTGCACCTTCGGACGCGGGACATGCCCCGGCAGCCTCCTGGCCCACCTCAGAGCAAGGGCGCGAACAACCGCGCCCCCGCCTGCACCAGCCGCCGCCGCAGCTTGTCGTTGGCCAGCTCTCCCCGGTCCACCTCGTGCGCCTTCTCCAGATCGGCCGTGAACGCCTGCGCCAGCGCCTCGGCGCCGGCGGCGTCGTAGCTGACGGCGGTGACTTCGTAGTTGAGGCGGAAGCTGCGGGTGTCCATGTTGGCGGTGCCCACCGCGGCGAAGGCGTCGTCCACCACCAGCGTCTTGGCGTGGATCATCCCGCCCCCGTACTCGAAGACGCGCACGCCGCCGGCGAGGAGCTCGTCGAAGAACGATCGCCCCGCCGCCGTCGCCGTGCGCGAGTCGCTGCGGCGGGGGACGAGGATGCGCACGTCGACGCCGCGGAGGGCGGCGGTGGTCAGCGCGGTGAGCATGGCCTCGTCAGGGACGAAGTAGGGGGTGGTCACCAGCACCCGGTCGCGGGCGGAGGCGATCGCCGAGAAGTAGAGCTTCTGGATGGCCTGCCAGGGCTCGTCGGGGCCGGAGGCGAGGATCTGCACCGGGTGGGCGCCGTCGTCGGGGATCTCGGGGAAGTAGGGGGCGGCGGTGGGGGCCTGGCCGGTCGCATAGCTCCAGTCTTCGAGGAAGACGAGCTGCAGCCAGCGCACCGCCGCGCCCTCGATGCGGACGTGGGTGTCGCGATAGGCCCGGGCGCCGCGGACGGCGACGCTCTCGTCGTCGGTGACGTTGACGCCGCCCGTGAAGCCGACGCTGCCGTCGATCACCACGATCTTGCGGTGGGTGCGGAAGTTGAAGAGGCGGGGGCGGAGGCGCGCGAGGGTGGTCGGGCCGAACCACGCGAACCGGGCCCCGGCCTCCAGCAGCGGCGCGAGGAAGCGGCGGCCGAGGTGGTGGGAGCCGACGCCGTCGCAGAGCAGGCGCACCTCGATGCCGGCGCGGGCGCGCTCGATGAGGGCGTCGCGGAGGCGGGTGCCGGCCTGGTCGGGCTCGAAGATGTAGTACTCGAGGTGGACGTGGTGGCGGGCGGCGCGGATGGCGGCCTCGATGGCGGCGAAGGTGGCGTCCCCGCCCAGCAGGAGGTCCACCGAGGAGGCGTTGGACGGCGGCGAGTCGCTCACCGCGGTCGCCAGCGTCATCAGCTGGATGGCCCGGCGATCCAGCGCGGGGCGCCCCGAGCGGCCGGCGGCGTCGCGGAGCTTCTCCCGGGCAGCGCGCAGGCCGAGGCGCGCGCGCAGGCGCTTGAACCGGTTGCGCGTCACGCGGCGGTGGCCGATCAGGTAGTAGAGCGCCGCGCCCACCACGGGCAGCGTCGCGACCAGGGCGATCCAGGCGAGCGTGGCGACGGGGGGGCGCTTCTGCAGCGCGATCCAGGACGCGAGCAGGAGCGCGACGACGAGCTGGGTGACGGTGAGCGCCGTGGCGAACATGGCTCACGGCCGGGGGTCCGGGGGGACCCCCCCGCTTGACCCGTGGCTGAGGCGCGACCGGAGCGCCTGGATGGACTCGAGCACGGCGCGGTTGTTCTTCTTGAAGCAGGCCGCGCCCTGCGTCTGGAGCACCACCAGGGCGCGGCCGTCGCCCTCGGCGGCGGCGCGGTCGAGCAGCCCCAGCTTGTCGACGCAGGGCGCCTCGCGCAGGGCGAAGGCGATGCGGAGCTCGGGTCCGGCGCGCGCGATGACCTCGCGCTGGCGGAGGATGGTGGCCGCGCGCGTCGCGGCGCCGGCGCGGCCCTTGGTGGCCACGAGATCGTAGAGCACGTCCAGCCCCGCCGGCCCGAGCCGGTTGGTGAGCGCGTCGAAGAGGCGATCGCCCTTGCCCTCGCGATCGAGCGCGACGGCGAGATCCCGCGCCGCCAGGGCCAGATCGGGCGCGCGGAACACGCTCGGGTCGCGCTCCACCAGATCGAGGAAGGCGGCCTCGCCCCCGTTCCAGTCGCGGACGCGCAGCGCCCGCAGGAGCAGCGAGCGCTGGGCGGAAGCTTCCGTGCGCTCCGGAGCCGCCGCCGCGGGGGCGACGGTCGCGGGCTCGGGCGCCACCTCCTGCGGTCGGGATGCGGAGCTGGAGCCAGGAGGGAGCACGGGGGCGCCACGGGGGGTTGGGGCGAACCCAGGGGGTGTTGGGGCGAACCCAGGGGGGGTTGGGGCGAACCCAGGGCGGTTTGGGGTGAACCCAGGGGGGGTTGGGGTGAACCCAGGGGGGGTTGGGGTGAACCCAGGGGGGTTTGGGGGGGGCCTTGGGCCCCCCCCATCGTGACCAACGGCGGAGGTGTTGAAGAGGAGCGCGGCCGCGACGCCGACGGCCACCGCCGTGGCGCCGACGGCCACCGCAGCGTATCCGCGCGGTTCGGCGCCGGCAGGCGGGGACATGGCGGCATCGAGCGCCTCGATCACGGCCGCGCCGGTGGGGTAGCGCGCGGCCGGATCCTTGGCGAGGAGGCGCATCACCACCGCCTCGAGCGCGGCCGGCACCCGCACCCCCGGCGCGCGCGCCGCGAAGGGAGGCGGGGGCGTGAAGCGCTGGTGCGCGAAGAGCGCGGCGTCGTCCGCCGAGTCGAAGGGGGGCCGGCCCGCCAGCATCAGGTAGAGCACCAGCCCGAGCGCGTAGAGGTCGGACCGCGCGTCGACCGCATCCATGCCCAGCGCCGCCTCCGGGGCCAGGTAGGCGACCGTGCCCACGACGGTGCCCACGTCGGTGAGGCGCGGCTTGTCGTCGAGGAGGGAGTCGAGCCGGGCGCGACGCGAGGGCTTGCCGTCCGCGCTCGCGGCGGCGGGAGGGCGGATCGAGGCGGCGGAGACGACGCGCTCGACCGGCACCTTGGCGAGGCCGAAGTCGATGAGCTTGGCGCAGTCCTCCTTGCCCTCCACCAGCATCACGTTCTGTGGCTTCACGTCGCGGTGGACGATCCCCATGGCGTGCACCGCGGAGAGCCCCGCCGCGAGCTGCCGCGCGATGTTGGCCGCGCGCGCCGCGGGCACGGGGCCCTCCTTCACGAGCTGGCGCAGCGTCTTGCCGGAGACGTACTCGAGCACGAGGAAGTACGAGCCATCCTCGAGCTGGCCGAAGTCGGTCGCGGCGGCCACGTTGGCGTGGGAGACGTGGGCGCCGGCGATCGCCTCGCGCTGGAAGCGGCTCACCAGCTCGGGGAGGTTCTCGGTCTCGGGGTGGAGCACCTTGACCGCCACGCGCTTCTTGAGGTGGAGGTGGTGCCCTCGGTACACCGCCCCCATGCCACCCATCGCCAGGAGCTTGTCGATCCGGTAGCGCTCCGAGATGACGCGACCGACGAGCGCCGCGGCGCGCTCGGCGGCCGCCGGCGCGAGCGCCGAGGGCTCACCGCGGTCGGGATCCTCCGCGCTGGGCGTCGGGGGGCGTGAGCTCCCCTCGGGACCGGGGCCGTTCATGCGTCCATCATGCCAGAGTCTCGACCAGGCGCTTCGGCGCGACGGCGCGGTAGCTCTCGTCGACCCACTCCCGCCGCCATGCGGGGCAAGGTACAACGGCTCCGACGAATCCGATGAGCAAACGCAACCGCACCCTCCGGCGCGCCGAGGACCGAGCCCAGCAGAAGCTCGCCGGCGACCTCGAGAAGCTCGCCCTCCTGGCCCCCGGCGGCAGCCCTGACCGCGCCCTCACCATCACCTCTCCGTCCGAGGTCGAGGTGCTGGCGCGCGCCAGGCGTTGCCCGATCTGCCAGGGCGAGCTGCGCCTCGACGAGCACGCCGCCGAGACGGTCGCCGGCGTCCGGCTGCGCATCGCCCGGATGGTGTGCGCGGTCTGCCGGAGGAAGAGGGCGATCTACTTCCAGCTGGCCAGCGGCATGGTCAACTGATCGACGGAGGCGGGGCAGGCTCGAGCGCGACTACGATCGCAACCAGAGCGCCCACACCACCACCAGGATCAGCACCGCGATCACCGCGGAGAGCCCGATGATGATGAACACGATCCCACCGCGTGACGCTGGGACCGCGGGCGCCGCGTAAGGCGCTGCGAGAGGGGCCCCCATCGGCGCGGGCGGTGCGAATCCGCCGGGGTGGGGCGTGAACCCGCCGCCTGGCGCCGCTTGACCCTGTGGCGCCACCTGCTGCCCGCCGTACGCCCGCCCAGAAGCGGGGGGCAGAGGCAGCGCGCTGGCGTCCATCCGGTAGGCGGCCAGGCCCGGGTTGCCGCTGGGTGCCGGCTGCTGGCCGTAGGCGCCGGGGGTCGGCGTGCCGACCGGCGTCGGCCCCACCCCGCCACCGGGCGCGGTCGGCATCACCGGGGACCAGCCCTGTGCTTGCTGCGGTACGGCCGTCGGCTGGGGGCGCTGGGAAGGGGCTCCCGCGTAGGCGAGGGAGGCCGGCGTCCCATCCGGGGAGGTCACCTGCTGGGGCGCGTAGGGCTGAGCTTGCTGGGCTTGCTGGGGCGCGTAGGGCTGAGCTTGCTGGTGCGGCTGGGCCTGCTGGGGCGGGTGAGCTTGAGGGCGTACCGACTGCGGCTGGGCTTGCTGCGGTCGCTCCGGGATGGTGGCGACGACCTTGGAGCCGACCTCGGTGACCCGGACCATCTGCACGGTGATGTTGTCGTGGCCACCGCGGTCGTTGGCCAGCTTCACCAGGGTGTTGCAGGCGTGCTCGACGCCGCCGGAGGCGAGCGCCTGGCGGGTGGCGCCGAGGATGTCGCGGCCGAGGGCGAGATCGGTGAGGCCGTCGCTCGACTGGAGGAGCAGGTCGCCGGCGAAGAGCTCCATCGCCTCGGGGCGGAGCTCGACGTCGACGTCGGGGCGCATCCCGAGCGCGCGGGTGATCTTGTTGGAGTCGGGGTGCCCCATCGCGCTCTCCTCGGTGAGCATCCCCGCGTCGATCATCCCCTGGACCATGCTGTGGTCGCGCGTGAGGGGGTAGATCTGGTTGGAGCGGATGATGTACGCGCGGCTGTCGCCGACGTGCGCCACCTCGAGGCCGCGGTCGTGGAGGAGCATCGCCACGATGGTCGAGCCAGGGCGGGTGCGGTTCTCCGGGGGCCCGCCGAGGAGGTAGACCCGGCGACCGGCCTCCTCGATGCTGGACTTGAGGGCCTGCCCGGGGGGCACCGTGGTCGGCATCTGCTCGAACATCTCGAAGATGGTCGTGATGGCGGTGCGGCTCGCCTCCTTGCCGCCATAGTGGCCGCCCATCCCATCGCAGAGCACCGCCAGGTGCCCGAAGCGGGTCTCGGCGTAACCGCAGGAATCCTCGTTGACCTGCTTGTTCGGATCGCGGCCCGGATCGCTCGCCTGGGCGAAGTCGATCTTGAGGCGGAAACCGGACGCCTGCGGCTCGTGGTTCATGGACCGGAACGGACCCTACTCCAAACGCACGGCAAACTCGACGGGCCCGAAGCGCAGGCTGGCTCCAGGAGCGATCGGGGTCCACATCCCCCCGGGGATCCGCTGGCCGTTGAGGTAGGTTCCGTTGTTGGACGTCTCGTCGCGGACCAGGAGCTGGCCCGCCTCGAACTTGAGCACGGCGTGGGTGCCGGAGACCCGGGGCTCGGTGAGCAGGATCTGGCAGGTGGCGCCGTCGCGGCCGATCCGCATCTCCAGGCCGGCCGTGATGGTGAAGACGCCGGCGGCTCCGGAGATGACGCCGCGTGTCGGAGCCCCCGCGACGGGGGGCGGGGCACCGTAGCCCAGGTCTCCGGTCATCGGGAGCACGCCCATCGCGGGCACCGGCCCGCCGGGGGGCCCGCCGTAGCCGGGCGGTCCGCCGTAGCCGCCAGCGGCTGCCAGGCCCGGACGGGGCGGAGCCGCCGCAGCGCTCCCGCGCCGGCGCCCACCGCCGCGCACGACCGAGACGATGAGCAGGACCAGCACGACCCCGGCGAAGGTGCCACCGCCGATCCACAGGTAGGGGAGCGGCGCCTCGCGGGCGCGCAGGGTGAGGATCTTGTCGGCGGTGATGGCGCTCGTGCGGCGGGCCTGGTTGTCGTAGATGACCAGCCGCGCGGTCATCGCGTCGCCCTTGCCGACGAGGAACTTGGCGTTGCTCGGCAGATCGAACTCGACGACGCTGTCCCCCGCCGAGGTGGCCTTGCCGCGCATGCCGGCCTCGATGAGGGTGAGCTGGGCCTTCCGGGCCTCCTCGACGTTGCCGCCGGTGAGGGTGGCGGGCGCCGGCTGGTTGCGCGGGACCATGTAGATCTCGGCGCGGTTGGTGTTCCCACCCCAGCAGAAGTTGCCCAGGATTTTCACCGTCCCGCCGGGGTAGAGGGGCTCCTTCTTGGCGGCGCGCTCGGTGGCCTCGCGGTCGACGTCGAGCGGCCAGGTGGTGGGGTCGATGCCGACGGGCACGTTCTGGAAGACGTCGCCGCCGATCACCGGGACGGTGTCGTGGAACACCAGGCGGAAGGTCTGGGTGATGCTCGGCGCGACGCACGCCACCCGCCACTTGACGATGTGCATCTTGTTGAAGCGGGTGCGCACCGAGTTGACGATGTTGGCGGCCCGCGCCTGCTGCCCGTCGCGCACGATGCTGTAGAAGCCGCCGATCTCGTTGTTGGCGAGCCCCTCCATGAACTCCCGCGCGTTGGCGGCGAGCTCGTCGACGAGCCGGGTGGGGAACCAGATGGAGACCACCGGCACCGGCATCTTGGGGAGGACGTCGTTGCCCTCGGGGAAGCGGCCCTTGGTCAGGTAGTCCTTGAGCAGGTTGGCCGCTCCGGCGTTGGAGCTGGCGTCCGCGCCCGCCGCGCCGTTGGAGAGCACGACCATCGCCTGGTGCATCGGCACGGTCACGCTCTGGCCGGCGTTGCCCAGCTCCTTGAAGCCGTCGGTCGCCGCCTGCTTGATGATGCTGAAGAGCGGGCGGGTGCGGCCCTGCGAGGGGTAGGTGTGCATCACCGTCGCCAGGGTGGCGAGGGCGGCCGCCTTGTTGGAGACCCACCGGGAGTCCTGGACGACGAGCTTGTCGTTGAAGAGCATCACGTCGACGATGTCGTTCGGCCCCATGGCGTTGACGAACGAGGTGGCCACGTGCTTGGCCTCGTCGAAGCGAGGGCCCATGGAGGCGGCGGCGTCGACGAGGATGAGCCAGGCCGTGCCCACCCCGGGCTGGGCGGCGCTGTCGCCCCAGCGGGCCTTGGACTCGAACTTGGCGGGGACGTCGGCGCCGTCGACGGTGACGGTGAACACCGCCTTCTGCTCCGGGAAATCGATCGACGAGTACAGCGCGCTCGGCTGTTCCAGCGCGTTGGCGACGCAGTCCAGGGCCGGGTCGCCCGTGAGCATGGCGCACTTGCTGGTGATGTCGCTCATGCGCTTGTTCTGCACGAGCTCGAACACGGTGGTGAGCACCGGGGCGCCGTCGACGATGCTGGCGCGCGGATCGATGCGGAGGATGTGCGCCTCCGGCGCGGCGGTCGCGGCGGCCGGCACGAGCAGCAGCGCCGCGAGGAGCCCGAGCGCGAGCGCGGCGCGGAGCACGGGGGTCTGGGTGCGGCGCGCCGCGGCGGGTGCAAACGTCATCGTGCGATCCTCCGGGCGGCGGACGGGCGGCCACCCTGCGTCAGTCGGCGCCGGCTGCCCGGCGCGGTTTTGGGGGGCCGAGCCCCAGGTGGAGCCGGCGGCACGGGCGCTGAGCCCGTGTGACGAGAGGCGGCCGGGGGTCTGGGGCCAGGGCCCCATCGTGAGACCCCTCAGCCGGGGGATTGGGGGGCGGAGCCCCCCATCGTGGAACCCAGCTCACGTCCGCGAGACGACGTTGACCACCATCACGCTGTAGCCGCCGAAGCGGATCTTGTCCCCATCGCGCAGCTCGCGCTTGCCCTGGAAGCCGATGGCCTCCTCGTTGTGGAACGTCCCGTTCGTCGAGCCCAGATCGGACAGGACGAAGCGCTGCGGATCGCACTCGATGGCGGCGTGGTGCGTCGAGGTGGTGCCGTGGGCGACCTCGATGTCGACGCGCTGCCCCGTGTCGGCGCGGCCGATCGAGTTCTTCCCCTGCCAGAGCGGCCAGAACTTGCCGAACTCGTCGTCCTGGTAGCTCACCAGGAAGCCGGCGAGCGCCCGCCGGTTCTGCGGATCCGCCTTGGGAGCGTCCGCTTGTGGTGGCGCGGGCGGCGGGGCCATCAGCGGGGCCGGCGGGGGAGGGGGCGGCCCGCCAACCATCGGCCCGGGGGGCGGGGGCGGAGGCGGCGGCGCGTACATGGGGGGCCCGAACGGGTCCTGCGCCAGGGGATGGCCGCCTTCCATGCAGAAGGAGCCCCCCTGCGGGATCAGGTGGCCCTGGACACATCGCGGGCCGCCTTGCTGCGTGGGGGGCGGCCCGTACCCGGGAGGCCCCGGCGGGGGACCCATCGGCGGCGGCGGGGGGGGCTGCGGATAGCTGCCCTCCGGAGCCGGCGGATAGCCGGGCTTGGCCTGTTGCGGAGGCGGGGGAGGAGGCGGCGGCCCGAAACCCTGCGTGGGGCCGAACGCCGACGGAGCTCCGAACCCGCCCTGATCCGGCGGCGGGCCGAAGGCAGGGGGCGGCGGCGGTGGCCCGAAGCCCGAACCCGGCGGCGGTCCCATCGGCGGCGGGCCGAAGCCACCGGGCGGGGGCGCCATCGGGGGAGGCGGGCCGAAGCCACCGGGCGGCCCGGGCGGGGGGCCCATCGGGGGAGGCGGGCCGAAGCCACCCGGCGGCCCGGGCGGGGGGCCGAACGCCGGAGGGGGAGGAGGAGGCTGACCGCGCGGGCCTGGATCGTAGCCTCCGAAGCCAGGGGGACCATAGCCCGGCGGAGGCGGTGGCATGCCGAAGCCCGGCGGCGGCGGGGGCGGCGGGCCAAATCCGCCCTGATCAGGCGGCCCACCGAAGCCCGGCGGCCCACCGAAGCCCGGCGGTGGGGGTGGCGGGCCAAATCCGCCTTGATCGGGCGGCGCGCCAAAGCCGGGCGGCGGACCGTACCCGCCTTGATCGGGCGCAAGGCCGAACCCGGGAGGCGGCGGCGGCATCCCGAACCCCGGCGGGGGCGGCGGCGGTCCGCCGAACGCGGGGGGCCCGAGCGGGGACGCGCAGATCGGGCAGTACTTATCGGCGGGAGTCGCGGGCGCGCCGCAACGCGGACAGATCATGTTCACCCTTCTCGTGAAGACCGAACGCCGGCCGCCAGTACACGGCGCGGGCAACGCATCGCACGGGCCCCTCGTGGCGGAGACCCCCTGGTCGACGCCGGGAGCATACCGTGCCGTCTCGGCTGCGGATCAAGAAGAAGTGAGCACGCTCGCCCGAGCGGCCTGTCGATCCCGCAGGAACGGCGCCGATTACCGGGGGAGCCCGGGACGAGGGCACGTGAAGGACAGGGGAGACCCGCCCCACAGAGCGTGGGGCGTACGGTGGGGTCAGGGGGCGGAGCCCCCAGCGCGACGCGAGCGTCCGAGGAGCCGAGATCAGTCCTTCGCGTCGCGAACGCGGGCCGCCTTGCCGGCGAGGCCGCGCAAGTAGAAGAGCCGCCCGCGACGCACGACGCCGCGCGAGACGATCTCGACCTTGTCGATGCGGGGGCTGTGGAGGAGGAAGATACGCTCGACGCCCACGCTGAAGCTGACCTTGCGCACGGTGAACGTGCTGCGCACGCCGGCGCGGTGGCGCTTGAGGACGACACCCTGGAAGACCTGGATGCGCTCCTTCTCGCCCTCGACGATCTTGTAGTGGACGCGAACCGTATCGCCGACGCGGAAGTCGGGGATCCCCTGGCGAGCCATGGGGGCTTCGATCTTCGCAAGCACGGGAGAGGTGAACATGGCGGGGATCCTTATCGAAACGGGCGGCCGGCGGCCGGGGGAAACGGAGGGCGGCATTATGCATAATGCCGCCCTGGGGTCAACGGCCGCCCTCGGCCGTTTCACAAAAACTTGACGGTTGAGCAGGATCGCGAGAGCCCCAGGGGTGACCGGTCGCGGAACGCTCTCGGGCGTTCCGCAGGATGACCGGTCGTTCCGCAGGATGCCTAGCGACGAACCGGGATGATCTGGACGCGCCGGGCCTCGCCCTCGCCGTCGCTCTTGGTCACCACGCCGGGGAACTTGGCGAGGGCCAGGTGGACGACGCGACGGTCCTGGGGGTTCATGGGCTCGAAGGTGATGATCTTGCCCTCGTCCACGGCCTGCTTGCCGAGGCGGCGGGCCATCGTGGTGAGGGTGTCCTCGCGGCGGGCGCGGTAGCCCTCGGCGTCGACGATGACGTGGCGGCGGTCCTTGCCGGGGCGGTTGACGACCCGGTTGGCGAGGAACTGGAGCGCGGCCAGGGTCTGCCCCTTCTTGCCGATGATGCGGCCGGCGTCCTTGCCCTCGATCTCCAGGCGGATGTCCTCCGGGGGATCCTCCTCGTCGTTCTCGAGCAGATCGACGGTGCAATCCATGCCCATCGCGGCGAGCACGTCGATGGTGAAATCGAGCGCCGTGTCGGCGCGTCCGTCCTCCACGAAGGGCGCGCTGGGCTCGGACGGGTCGGGGGCGGGGGTCTGGGCGCCACCGCCGGGGGAGTGGGGGTCTCCTCCGGCTTCGGACGGCGCTGCCGGGGCTCTGGGGGCGTCCCCCAGCGTGACCGGTACAGCCAGGGCGACCACGGCGTTTGCCGGGGCTGCGGTGATGTCCCCTGCGACGGCGAGGGGTTCGTTATCCACGGGCACGTGCTTTTCCCTTTCCAAGAGCAGGCGTCGGCTTGCCGCCGTCGCCGGAAGACTTTTCCCTCACCTCGATCTGACCCATCGGTCCGGCCGATCCGGCGTTGCCCTTGAGGTACCGCTCGACGAGGAGCTGCTGGGTGATCGCCAGCACGCTGTTCGTCACCATGTACACACCGAGGCCCGCGGGGAGGAAGAGCATCATGAACGTGAAGATGCCGGGCATCATGTACATCATCATCTTCTGCTGCTGCGGGTCGCCCTGCGCGGGCATGAGCTTCTGCTGGAGGAAGCTCGAGGCCCCGAGCACGATGGGGATGATGAGGTAGCGGCCGGGCGCCGAGAGGTCCGGGATCACCGGGCCGAACGGGACGTGGTAGAGCTCGACGGCCGTCTGGAGCGCGGTGTAGAGCGCCCACCAGACCGGCATCTGGAGGAGCATCGGCGCGCAGCCGACCACCGGGTTGGAGACGCCGTTCTTGCGCCAGAGCTCCTGGATGGCGATGCCCTTCTGCGCCGCGTCGTCCTTGTACTTCTCGTTGATGACGTCCATGTCCGGCTTCAGCTTGCGCATCGCCATGCTGTTCTTGATCTGCGACAAGCTCAGCGGGAAGAGGACCATGCGCACGGTGATGGTGAGCAGGACGATGGCCCAGCCCCAGCTGCCGATCAGGCCGTGCAGCTTGAGGAGGTACCACACCAGCCCGCGGGCGATGTCCTTGGTGGCGAACGAGAAGAAGCCGACGCCGAACTCGAGCAGCTCGGGGGCGCCGTGGCCCATGCGCTCGAGGAGATCGCGCTCCTTGGGGCCGGTGTACGAGACCGCGCGGTAGTGGGCGCTCTCGCCCGGGGCGAGCTCCTTCTCGGGGTAGGCGAGGCGGGCGCGGTAGACGTAGCCGTGGGAGGGGTCGTTCTCCTTGTTCTGGGACTTGCTGGCGTCCCAGACCTCCTCGACGAACGTCTGGGCCACCGGGGCGCCGCTCGGGCCGCTCTCGGGGATCACCACCTTGGTGAAGTAGACGCTGCTGACCGCGGCGAGCTTCGCGTCGCCGGGGGTGAGCCGCCAGTGCTCGGGGGTGAACTCGGGCTTGGTGAAGCTGGACGGCTCGAAGTCGGACGACGTCTCGAACTCGCTCTTGGTCGCGCTGATCGCGACCGCCTTGGTGACCAGCTCGGACTGGCGGCCGAGGTGGCCCTCCATCTCCCTCTTGGTCCGGTACTCGGTCTGCTCGATGGTGAAGCGGTGCTTCCGGGCGGCCGGCGCCAGGTTCTTCACGGTCAGGTCGACGGCCAGCTCGAAGGGCGAGTCTCCCAGCGAGATCACCTTCTGGACCGCGCTGGTCGCGTCCTCGTAGGTGAAGGTGCAGCTCTTGCCGTCACTCGCGGCGAGCTTCCAGTCGAGGTCGTCGTAGGGCACCTGCTGCGCGGCGGCATCGCCGATCGGCGCCCGCAGATCGACCCGCAGCGGCGACCGGCTCGGCTTGCTCGTGCTGACCAGATCGGCCGCCTCGCGGGAGCCCTTCCCGTCGCCGGTGAGCAGGTGGACGATCGAGCCGAGCGTGTCGCTGGGCATCGCGCTGGGGCGGGTGTAGTCCTTCAGGCGGACGTGGCGGAGCGAGGCGCCCCGCGTCGACAGCTCGGCCTGGAAGCGCGGGCCGTCGATGGTGCACATCTGCTCGGGCGCGCGCCCGTCGGCGGTCGCCGTCGTCTCATCGTTGAGGTACGGCTGGACCAGGGGCCCCTTGTTGGGGAAGAGCAGCGGCTTGCCGACGGTCATCAGCAAGTAAATCGCCAGACCGAAGAGCAGCCATTTGGTGATGCTACCGCGTTCCATGAATCCTTTCGGGAGGCCGGCCGATACCCGTCGCGGGCTGCCTCAGGCGGCTGTCTCTGGCCTCGTCGTCGTCGAGAAATCCGGGGTCGCGGGCGCTGCCGCCGGGGAGTTGGGGACCGGGGGAGGGGCCCCCAGCGTGACCAGTCGCGGGACGGGCGTCCCGCAGGATGACCGCGGGACGCTCTCGGGCGTCCCGCAGGATGACCCGACCTCCGCGCCATGGACCGGCGGGCCGTCAGTCCGAGCAGAGTGATCCGCGCTGAAGTGCCCGGAGCGGTGCGCGGAGGCCCGCCGGGGAGGAGGAGGCGGGTCGTACCCGCCGGGATGGAACGGGTGGCACTTACACAGACGCCTGACCGAAAGCAAGGTCCCGCGGAGGGCGCCCTGGCCCTGCAGGCAGGCCATCGCGTAGCGCGAGCACGACGGCTCGAACCGGCACATCGGCCCGAAGGCCGCGAGGAGCAGGCGCGATAGCGTCATCTGGTAGACGCGGATCAGCGCGATCAGGATCGTGGTGAGCATGCCTCGCCGGTTCGGTGGGCGGAAGCTTGGGTCGCCTCGTTCGCAGGCGCAAGGCTAGCCCCGAGCCCGGTTGCGGAGCTCCCTTGCTCGCCTCGCCAGGGCCGGGGCCGCGCCCACGACCTCTGCGGCGAGGTCGGCCAGACGGAGGAGGTGGGTCCCGGGGCGGACGATCACGACGACGTCGAGCCCGGCAGGGAACACCTCGGGGTGGAGGCGAAACGCTTCACGGACGAGTCGCTTGGCACGGCTGCGCACGACCGACGGCCCGACCTTGCGGGAGGCGACGACGCCCAGCCGCGCGGGCACGAGCGTCTCGTCCGTCGTCACGGTGAGCGCCAGGAGAAGAAGGAGGTGGCGGGTGGTGACGCGAACCGGGCTGCCCTGGATGCGGACGAACTCGGCTCGGCGGCGGATGCGCTGGGCGCGAGACAAACCGAACCGAGGCCCGCGCGCCTCCACCGTAGCGGGGGGGGCGGGGGCCGTCGGCACGGGGGGATCGGGGGATGCTACTTCTGGTAGATGTTGACCGCGAGGCGAGCGCGGCCCTTGCGGCGGCGGTTGTTGATGACCTTGCGCCCACCGGCGCTCGCCATCCGGGCTCGGAAGCCGTGCGTGCGGGCGCGGCGAACGTTGTGGGGCTGGTAAGTGCGCTTCATGGCTCGTTCCTCGGTCCTGTGGCTCGACGTCGGACGCGATGGTCCGGCGTGAAGGGCGCGCAGGAAAGCACGACCCGCGGAGCCGGTCAAGGCGTTCAGTGCTGTCTGCCCTCGAGACCGCTCCCGGACACCCTCGGGCGTTTCCCCCCGGCTGTGTACGGTCCTGCGCCGCTGGTGTAGCCTCCCGCGGACCCGGAGCCATCACGCCCGGGGACGGTCGCGATGGGGGAGACCCTTTCGAGCAGGATGAGGAGATGAGGATGGCAGAGCAGGTCAAGGGCAGGCATCAGCACGCGCGGAGCCACGCGCGCAGGGCCGTGGCGGCGCTCGGGTGCGCGGCCGCCCTCGCCTCACCGGCGGTCGCCCAGGCGCAGAACCAGACGACGCTATACCTCGATCGCCTCTTCATGGCCGGTGCCCCGGACGACGCCATCGCGCTGTGGCGCCCGCAGATGGGCGCCAAGACTCGCTTCTTCGGCCAGCTCGGGCTCGGCTTCGGGTACGAGCCGTTCCGGCTGGAGAACGAGATCGCCAGCGACAACAACCGGGCGCGGGCCGCGCAGAACTTCGGCGCCCCGGTGCTGTACCAGCTCCAGGCGTACGCCGACGTCGGCGTGGAGATCCTCGATCGGGTCGCCATCCAGGTGGAGCTGCCGGTGATCCTCGACCAGGCGTCGGGCGCGTCCGACGGCTCGGTCTCGGGCTACACACCGTCGCCCCCGCAGAACGCGGCCGCGGCGATGGACACTCGCATCGACGTCCGGGCGATCGTGTTCCGCACCGACGACCGCGCCTTCAAGCTGGGGGCCGAGGCCGCGGTCTGGCTGCCCACCGGCAACAAGTACGCGTACGGCGGTGACGGCTCCGCCTCGACGCACCTCGGGGTCGCGGCCGAGTACGATCTCAAGAAGCTGTTCGTGCTCGTCAACACCGGCTTCCAGTTCCGGCCGAACAACTCCGTCCCCAGCTTCGCGGGCGACGGGTTCGGCGTGGGCACCGAGTGGCGCTACGGCGTCGGCGCCTTCGCCCCGCTCCGCGACGGCAGCCTCCGCATCGGCGCGAGCCTCTTCGGCTCGCTCGGCGTCGCGGGCACGGGCGCCACCGGCCTCGGGGCCAACGCGCCGCTGGAGTGGATGGCCGAGGGCCGGCTCTACCTGGACCAGAAGAAGCGCGGCTGGTTCGGCGCCGGCGGCGGCTCCCGCCTCTCCGCGGGCTACGCGCCGGACTTCCGGCTGGTCGCGGTCCTCGGGTACTCGTTCCCGGTGGCCGACACCGATCCGCCCGCCCCCGGGAAGCGGTTCAAGGCCGAGCGCTTCGCCGATCACGGCGCCGACCGCGATCACGACCACATCCCGGACGACGTCGATCTCTGCCCCGACGAGCCCGAGGACGGCAAGCCGCCGAACCCGGACGACGGCTGCCCGGCGCTCCCCGATCGCGACGGCGACGGCATCCCCGACAACGTCGACAAGTGCCCGGATCAGCCGGAGGACTTCGACGGCATCCAGGACGCCGACGGCTGCCCCGAGGACGACGCCGACAAGGACGGCATCCCCGATGCGCAGGACGCCTGCCCGAAGGAGCCCGGCGAGCCCGACCCCGATCCGAAGAAGAACGGCTGCCCCAAGTTCATCCGTCGCATCTCCGGCTCGACCGAGATCCAGATCCTCAAGGTCATCGAGTTCGCCACCGGCAAGGCGCAGATCCTGCCCAAGAGCTTCCCCATCCTCGACGAGGTGGTGCGGCTCCTCAAGGTGAACCTGGATATCAAGAGCCTCGGTATCGAGGGCCACACCGACAACCGCGGTTCCATCCAGCTCAACGAGAAGCTCTCCGACGATCGCGCCCACTCGGTGATGAAGTACCTCGTCGAGCACGGCGTCGAGGCGAGCCGGCTCACGGCGGAGGGCTTCGGTCCGAAGCGCCCCATCGCCGACAACAACACCAATGACGGGCGCCAGCGCAACCGGCGTGTCGAGTTCCACATCAAGGACACCTCGGCCCCCGCGGCGCCGCCTGCCGCTCCCGCCCCCTGACCCAGGAGGGGGCTCCCCGCTCCCTCTCCTCCGGGGCTCCGCCCCCCCTTCCACCAACACCAGACGAGGCCCGCGCGCGCGTCACCCCGAGCGGGTGCGCGGGGCCACGTCTGCGCGCTCGGCAGACAGGGAATCGCGCGCCGGGTCGGCGCCGCGGTGAACCGACCGACGGCGGTGGGCGGATCTCCCACCATGTTCGCCTGCCAACCGAAGTCGCGCAGCGCTGATGCATTTGGCACCCACGGTGTCCGAATCACGGTTGCGACGATGTCGTTAATCGGGAATAAAACGGGTCCTCGTGGAGAGTTGCGACTCACCGCGAACAACCCCGAACCCGAGCTCACGCCGCGCGCCGAGCTCGAGGAGTCGTGATCCCATGAAGACGACGAGAGCGAGCCTCACCCTGGTCTCCCTGTTTCTGGCCGCCTGCGCGGCCGACACGGCCGATCCTGGCGTCGAGGCCGTCGCGCGAACGCACCTCGCCGCCTCCGGCGTGCCCCGCGGCCACCTGTTGCCCATGCCCGGAGAGGGGCTCGCCGCGCGGCGCTCCGCCGGATCGGCGCAGAGCGCGCACATGGTCTATCGCGGAGGACCGGTGATCTCGGGCGTCAAGGTGTACACCGTGTTCTGGAGCCCCAGCGTCCCCAACCAGAGCGCGCTGAACGGCTTCTATGCGACTCTCGTCAACGGCCCCTACGTGGACCTGCTCGCCGAGTACGACACTCCGACGCAGAACATCGGCCGCGGCAAGTACATCGGCAGCTACGTCGACGGGGCCGCGCCCAGCGGCTCCACCCTCTCCGACGATCAGATTCGCCAGGAGCTGGCCCGTCTGCTCGACAACGGGTCCCTCCCGGCGGCGGACGCCAACACCCTTTTCATGATTCATTTCCCGGCCGGGGTCTCCATCACCATGGACAGCAACACCTCGTGCCAGCAGTTCTGCGCGTACCACAGCTCGTTCACCCACGGGAGCGGCGCCGTCTATTACGGCATCATGCCCGACTTCAGCGGCGCCTGCGGGACCTGCGGCGGCGAGAGCACGCAGCTCGCCGGCACCACCGTCGTCGCGTCGCACGAGGTCGCCGAGGCGATGACCGACCCCAACATCGGTGTCGCCAACCAGAGCCAGGACGAGCATCAGCTCGGCTGGTACGACGACACCAACAGCGAGATCGGCGACGTCTGCGAGGGGCAGAGCGCGACGGTCGAGGGCTACCGCGTGACCAAGCTCTGGTCGAACAAGGCCAACGCCTGCGCCGTCACCGGCGTCGGCTCCACGGGCGGCGGCGTGGGCGGCGGCGGCACGGGCACCGGGGCCGGAGCCGGAGCCGGGGCCGGGGCCGGCGGCGGAGGCGGCGGCGGGTCGGCCACCTGCGCGCACGCTCTGTGCACGGCCGGGGCCGCGCTCGACGGCACCTGCGATCCCTGCGCGGCCAAGATCTGCCAGAAGGACGGGTACTGCTGCTCCGGAGCCTGGGATCGCGAGTGCGTCGCCGACGTGCAGTCCATCTGCACTCAGTCGACGTGCGGTGGCGGCAGCGGGGCCGGCGGCGGCAGCGGCGGACACGTGACCGGTGAGTCCTGCTCGCACCCGCTCTGCGCGACCGGTGCCGCGCTCACTCCCACGTGCGGTCCCTGCACGCACGCGATCTGCGACGCCAAGCCGGAGTGCTGCACGAGCGCCTGGACCGCATCCTGCGTCCACGAAGCGGCGGTCGCCTGCGGCAAGCACTGCCCGTAGCCACGCGCCCGGCGTCGCCGGTCGGCGCCTCGCGGTTCCCCCTCGCCGCCACGGCGCGGGGGAATCGGTCTTGACAGGCGCCGGCGTCTCCGGTGCCCTCGCGGCCCATGCGCCACGAGAGATCGCTCCCTGCGGGGCCAATTTCCCCTCTCTCCTCCCCCGACCTCGACCTGCGGCGCGAGCAGCGGCGCCTTCGCCGCGCCTTTGCCGCGCTGGTCGTCGCGCTGGCGCCCGCCGGTCTGGCGCAGGCCTGCGGGTCTCCGACCGAGGCGCCGCCCGGCGACGCGGGCACGGTCACGCCTGCGGAGGCGGGGGTCGACGGCAGCAGCGCGGAGACGGACGCTGCCGTCGGCCCCGATGCCGACGCGGCGGAGCCCATGGAGGCCGGCGCGCCGGACAGCTGCGTCCCTGTGCTCACCGAGGCCGACTCGGGCGCGGACGCCGAGCCGCTGTGCTTCTACGAGCTGCCGTGCGGCCTGACGTCCGGCTTCAGCACGGTCGGGTGTGACCTCTACTACAAGGCCGTCGGCGACGCCTCGATCCCGTTCGGCTGCAGCGTCGTGGAGGGCGAGGGCTGCACCGGCGGGGTGTACATCGTCACGGACGGCGGGGCGGTGACGCTGTCGTGCCCGGGCTGTCTCGGCGGCGGCGGCGGGCGGCGGCCGCGTGGGCTCGCCCGGCCTCCGCAGCTGCGCGCGAGCAGCGCCCTGGGCGCGTACTTCGCGGGCATGGCTCATGACGAGGCGGCCTCCGTGCACGCGTTCCTGCGGATGCGCGACGAGCTGGCGATCCATGGCGCCCCCGCCGCGCTGGTGCTCGCGGCGAGCCGCTCCGCCCGTGACGAGGAGCGTCACGCCCGGGTGATGGCGCGGCGCGCGCGTGCGCATGGTGCCGTCGTCCCGGTGCCGCGGGTGCGGCGGGGGAGGCCTCGCTCGCTCGAGGCGATCGCCCGCGAGAACGCGGTCGAGGGCTGCGTCCACGAGACCTTCGGCGCGCTGGTGCTGCACTGGCAGGCCGCGCGCGCCCGCGGCGCGTCGGCGCGGCGCATGTTCGCGCGCATCGCCGCGGACGAGACCCGCCACGCCGCGCTCTCGTGGGCCGTCGCCCGGTGGGCCGAGGGCCAGCTCGACGACGGGGGCCGGGCGCGCGTCAGCGCAGCTCGCGCCCGCGCTCTGCGCGGTCTCGGGCAGGGCATGTGCGACGCGCCGTTCGACTCCCCGGTGGGCCGACCCGCCCCGGCCGTCCGCGCCGCCCTCCTCGAGGGCATGATCGAGCGGCTCCAGCTGGGGTGACGGCCTCCGGACGGCCTCGCGGTCGTTTCGCGAGCGTTTCGCGCTCCCGTGCCGCGCTGACGTTTACCGTGGGACGGTCCGACTACAGGCGCTCCGACTCGAATTGTTCGAGAGCACTTGAATAGGACGCTGCGCCAGCACTGCATCTTTCCTCGCGGGGCTAGCTCCGGGGGCGGTTACCAACGTCCCGGTCGCGCTCCCGTGCAGCACGAGCACCCGTTTGCAGCGCGGGGCGGGACCGGGTGTCGCACGACGCGGCGCGCGAGGGCGATCTTCCGCCGGAAGCGCAAATTGGTGTCGTCGGGTGATTCAATATTACCCGTGGAAAATTGATTGACCACTCCTGCGCACATCGCACATAACGCCGCCACCCGACGCGGCGGATGGCCGCGCGAATCCTCCCCGGCGAACGCTCCAGTGCGTCCCCCGGGAAGTTGCTTCCTGGTCGGTGCGTCCGCGAGCGTCGCTCGCGGCGTCGATGTTCGTCACCAGCGCCCCCCAAGCGGGAGCTCTCCTCGGAGGTCAACGTCCATGTCCACATCGAAGACTGCATCCTCGCGCCGATCGCTCGGCCTGCTGTTTCTCAGTGGCGTTCTCGTCTTCGCGGTGCCGCTCCTGGCGGGTGCGGGCTGTGCCCCAGCCAGCACGCTGGAGCCCGACGAGCGGACCGCGTCGCCCGACCAGGAGGCGCTCGACAGCATCACCAGCCACCCGCACAAGGCTGTCTGCGGCGCCGCGGCGCCCGGCTTCTCCCGCTGCCACGCGCACATCCGCACCGAGGCCGACGGCGAGACGGTCGTCGCCAGCGCGACGCCGCAGGGCCTGACCCCCGCCAACCTGCAGGCCGCGTACAACATCCCCACGGGCGGCACGGGCACCGTGGCGATCATCGACGCCCAGGACGACCCCAATGCCGAGGCCGATCTCGCGGTCTACCGCGCCCAGTTCGGCCTCCCGGCGTGCACCACCGCCAACGGTTGCTTCAAGAAGGTCAACCAGAACGGCGCGGCGAGCCCGCTCCCCAGCGGCGACACCGGCTGGGGCGGCGAGATCTCGCTCGACCTCGACATGGTCAGCGCCGCCTGCCCGGGCTGCAAAATCATCCTCGTCGAGGCCAGCAGCGCCTCCAACAGCGATCTCGGCACGGCCGTCAACGCCGCCGCCGCGCTCGGCGCCAACGCCATCTCCAACAGCTACGGTGGCAGCGAGTCCAGCAGCGACGCCAGCTACGACTCCGAGTACTACAACCACCCTGGCATCATCATCACGGCGAGCTCGGGCGACAACGGCTACGGCGTGGAGTACCCCGCCGCGGGCGAGTACGTGCTCGGCGTGGGCGGCACCAGCCTCACCTCCTCGACCTCGCCGCGCGGCTGGGCCGAGGCCGCCTGGAGCGACGGCGGCAGCGGCTGCAGCGCCTACACGAGCAAGCCCAGCTTCCAGAAGGACACCGGCTGCGCCAAGCGCACGGTGGCCGACGTCTCCGCCATCGCCGATCCCAACACCGGCGTCGCGGTCTACGACACCTACGGCGGGGCGTCGGCCGGCGCCTCGGGCTGGGAGGTCTACGGTGGCACCAGCGCCGCGTCGCCGCTCGTCGCGGCCATCCTGGTCGCGGCCGGCAAGGGCAGCGTCACCAACGGCTGGCCCTATGCCAACGCGGCCGACTTCTACGACGTCACCTCGGGCAGCAACGGCTCTTGCAGCAGCAGCGCCAAGTACCTGTGCACCGCGGGCGCCGGGTACGACGGGCCGACCGGGCTGGGCACCCCCAACGGCGCGGCCATCAAGGGCAGCAGCGGCACCTCGTCGAGCAGCAGCAGCAGCACGTCGAGCACCTCCAGCTCGTCGAGCAGCAGCTCCTCGGGGACGACCAGCTCGTCGAGCAGCAGCAGCACGTCGAGCACCTCCAGCTCGTCGAGCAGCAGCTCGTCCAGCGGTGGCGGGACCTGCTCGCACTCGCTCTGCACCACCGGCACCAAGCTGAAGAGCGGCTGCAACGCCTGCGTCACCGACATCTGCGACGTCGACCCCTACTGCTGCCACAACAAGTGGGACAGCGTGTGCGAGGGCGAGGTCGGCTCGATCTGCGGCGAGACCTGCAACTGATCGCGAGGCCTCGATCGCGAGGCTGATCGGGCGGGGAGGCGGCGCTGCCGCTCTCCCCGCTTCGCTTTTGTCCCCGGTCAGATCCTCAGCCGGCCGCGCCCTCGGCGAGGAGCCGCGAGAGCTCGGCCGCGTCGCTCACCGGCGCCGAGCACGTCCTCCCCCGGCACACGTAGGCGATGGCCGCGCCCGGTCGCGCCGGCTTGCCTTCGGCGAGCACCCGGGCAGCCTCCGCCGAGCGCGGATCGCCGGGATCGACCGCGGCCACGGTGCGGCAGGGCAGGTAGGCGCGAAAGGCGGCGGCCAGGAGCGGCTCGGCGGCGTCGCGTGGGCCCACGACGACCACATCGGTGCTCCCGCGCACCAGCCTGTCGATCCCCAGCACGGCCTGACCCATGCCGAAGGGGTTCTCCAGCGCGCTGGCGGCGACGGCCTCCAGCTGTTTTTCGCCGAACGCGCCGATCCCCGGCTCCACCAGCGTGGCGAGGCGCAGGCAGAGGAGCGCGGCCATCGACGCGCCCGAGGGGATCGCCTGGTCGAACACGTCCTTGGTGCGGGCGATGAGCGCGTCGCCGTCGTCCGGCGCGAAGTAGAAGCCGCCCTCGACCTCGTCCCAGTGGTGCTCGATCATCGCGTGAGCGATGCCCTGCGCGACGGTCACGTAGCGCGGCTCTCCGGTGGCCTCGTAGAGGTCGAGCGCGGCGTTGCCGAAATAGGCCTGATCGTCGAGGAAGCCGGGGCTCGCCGAGGCGGCGCGGCCGTCCTTGAGATACCGGCCGACGCGCCCCTGGCGGAGGAGGCCCCCCTCGATCGCCGCGAAGGCTGCGGCCGCCGCAGCCACCCAGGTCGGCTCGCCCAGCGCGCGCCCGGCGTCGGCGAGGGCGCCGATGACCAGGCCGTTCCAGCTCGCCAGCACCTTGTCGTCGCGGAGCGGGCGCGGGCGCGTCTCGCGGAACGCCCGCATCTTCTCCCTGGCCCGGGCGAGGCCGGCGCGCGCCTCGGCGAGCGGCAGGTCGAGCGCCTCGGCGACGCGCTCGATGGGGAGGACCTCGGACAGCACGGTGGCGCCGCTCTCCTCGAAATTCCCCTCCTCGGTGACGCCGAAGTACCGAGTCGCCAGGTCCTCGAGGCGGGGATCGGCGATGGCGGCGCGCACGTCCGCGGGCGTCCAGACGAAGAACGTGCCCTCGTGACCCTCGGAGTCGGCGTCCTGGGAGGCGAAGAACGCGCCTCCGTGCGCGTCGTCGCGCATCTCCGCGAAGAGGTACCCGACGATCGCGCGCGCCGTCTCCGCGTGGGCCTCCCGGCCGAAGACCCGGTATCCGTCGGCGTAGAGCCGGAGCAGGAGCGCGTTGTCGTAGAGCATCTTCTCGAAGTGGGGCACCAGCCAGCGCTCGTCCGTCGAGTAGCGGTGGAACCCGCCGCGCAGGTGGTCCCAGATGCCGCCCGCCCGCATCCGATCGAGGGCGAGCCCGACGCTGTCCCTGGCGGTGCGATCGCCCTCGAGCGCGCCGCGGCGGAGGAGCACGTCGAGGCTCATCGTGTTGGGGAACTTGGGTCGCCCGCCGAAGCCGCCGTGGCGATCGTCGAAGCGGGCGAGGAGCTTGCGCGAGGCCCGCTCCAGCGCGTCGGGGCCGAGCTCGCCGGGGGCCGCGGACGCCCGCCCGGCCCGCCCGATCGCCTGGGTGATCTCCTGGGCCTGCTCGAAGACGTCGCCGCGCTGCTCGCGGTAGGCCTCGGCGAGCGACGCGAGCACGTGGGGAAAGCCCGGCATCCCGTGGCGGTCGACCGGGGGAAAGTAGGTGCCGGCGAAGTACGGCTGCTGGTCGGGCGTGAGGAAGACGGTGAGCGGCCAGCCGCCGCTGCGCCCCATGAGCTGGACCACGAGCTGGTAGAGCTGGTCGAGATCCGGCCGCTCCTCGCGGTCGACCTTGATGCTCACGAAGAGCTCGTTCATCAGCGCGGCCGTCTCCTCGTTCTCGAACGACTCGTGCTCCATCACGTGGCACCAGTGGCAGGCCGCGTAGCCGATCGAGAGCAGGATGGGCTTGTCCTCGCGCTTGGCCTTCTCCAGCGCCTCGGCTCCCCAGGGGAACCAGTCGACGGGGTTCTGCGCGTGCTGGAGGAGATACGGAGAGGACGAGTCGGCCAGGCGGTTCCGGTGGGCAGCCATGAGGGTGCCGTAGCGTCAGGTGTCCTGGAAAGCTAGTCCCACCCCGAGGACCGGTCACCGCGTCGCCGACACCGCCACGAGGGTGTGGTCGCTCTCCAGCAGGGCATTCCAAGGTGGCATCATCCCGGGTTTGGCCATCAGCTCCGGCGGTCGGTCGCCGACGGAGGGCGTCGCGTGGGCGGGGAAGCCGGACCTCTGGCTTACCGCGCGCACGCTCAGGGGCGCGGCCGAGGCGGCGCCCACGGCGATCGGCACGCCTCCCGGCGGCGGCGCGAAGAAGCGCAGATCGAGCGCGCCGCCCTGGAGCGGCACCGGGTGATTCAGGACCCGCGCCCACAGCAAGCCGTCGATATGGACGGCGAGCAGCTCGGTGCCGACCGGTGCGTCGACGCGCAGGCGCACCTCGGCGCCGACGGAGGTCGCGGGAGCGGTCAGCCAGTTGACGGAGGGGCCGGGCTCGACAGTCGAGGGCTGAGCCGGCGCCACGAGCAGGGCCCCGTCCAGCGGAAAGGGCAGGGGGGCCGACGGCCGCGCAGCCGCTCCCGCCAGCGCCGGAGCGGTCCACGCGTCGGGCGTGGGATCGGGGCTGAGCCACCACGCGCGCCCGCTGTCGCCATCGACCGCGAACACCAGCGTATCGGGCCGCGGATGGTCGCGGTCGAACGGGTCTGCGAGGCCCGCGCCGAGGTAGCAGGCCACCGCGATCGCCGCCGCGGCGAGCGGCACCAGCCGCGGCGAAGGCTGGAGCACGAGCCGCGCGGCCGGCGCCGCGAACGCCGCGAGCAGCGCGGCGAGCCCGCCGACCGCCGGCGCGGCGGCGAGGCCGAAGGCGGAGACGAGCTGGGGGAGGAAAGGGGTGAGCAAGACCAGCGGTGGCATGCTCAGCGCGATGGCCGCGGCGACCTCGGCGAGGGTCTGCGGGCGGAACGGGTCCGCGCCTGCGTGGAGCGTGCCGATCGCGATCGGGAGCGCGAGCAGCAGCGGCCAGGTGAACAGGAAAGAGGCTCCGGGCAGGTACGTGGCGGCCAGGACCGCGAGCATCGCGAAGACCGCGGCGCCCCCGGCGAACACCTCTCCCCCCCGCAACCGGCTCTGCAGCACGCGGTGAAAGCCGAGGCCGAGCGCCGTCGCGAGCGCCAGGAACGACGCCACGTAGAGGCCCTTCAGCGTCGGGCTCATGGCGTTGAGGAGCCGGTAGTCGGGGTGCAGCCGCGCCGTGACGCTCCACCCGACCCCGCAGGCCACCGCCGCGGTGAGGACCAGGGCGACGACGGCCACGGTCGCGCCCGCCGCGAACAGGGGCCGCACGACCGAGCGCCGGTGTCCGGTCACCACCAACGCGACGACCAGGATCGCCGCGAGGATCGCCAGCGGCCGATCGAGCGCGCCGGGATAGTGGACGAAGAACGGGCCCGCGTTGAAGTAGACGGCATCGGCCTCGGGGACCGGGGGCAGGGGCCCCGCCGCGAAATTCCGGGCCAGGGCCAGCGCGGACTCACCGTGGTGCTGCAGCGTGCGCAGGTCCGCGTTGGCCACGGTGTCGGTGGGCGCGTGATAGCGCTCGAAGCCGCCGATGTTGGCGAAGTTGAGCGAGGGGGTGAGGGGCAGCAGCGTGGAGAGATCGGTGTCGTTCGGCATGCGCCGGTAGATCGCCTGCGACAGGGAGCTCGCCGCGGGGTGAGGCGCCGCGCGGGCGAGCGCGCGGATGAGCGCGCCGTTCCCGTCGCCGGTCTGGAACATCAGCGCCGGCCCCTCGTTGCCGCGCGCCTCGAAGTTGAGCGCCACGCCCACGTCCGCGGCCCAGCGGTGCTCCGCGACGAAGGCGCGAGCGCCGAGCAGGCCCTCCTCCTCGCCGTCGGTGAACAGGAAGATCACCGCGCTCGCCGTCGGCCCGCCCGCCTGCAGCGCCCGCGCCGTCTCCAGCAGCGTCGCCACCCCGTACCCGTCGTCGGAGGCGCCCGGCGTCATCGCGCGGCTGTCGTAGTGCGCCATCAACAGCAGCGCCTTGCCCGCGCCCCGCTCGGTGCCGGTCCCGGCGCGGCGCGCCACCACGTTCCTCACCGTCGCGAGCACCGGCGGCCGGTACTGCGTCGCCGCGGCCACCGTCTCCTGGATCTCCGGCTCGAGCCCGAGCGCCCGGAGCTGCGCGACCAGGTAGGCGCGCACCGCGGCGTGCTCGGCTGACCCGATGCGGTGGGGCCGACGGGCGATGGTCTCGAGGTGGATGCGGGCGCGTGCGGAGGAGAACTCGCCCGGCGGCGCATCGAGCGGCGTGGGCGCGGGAGCGAACGTCCAGGCGAAGCCGAACGCTATCGCCGCGGCGAGGGCGATCACCGCGAGGAGCGCGCGGCCGATGCCGGAGCCTTGCTGGTCTGTCATTCGGCCTTCGACCGAGCTCAATCGGGGGCGAAGCCCCACCGCGGGGCGGGGGGTTGGGGGCGGCGCCCCCAACTAGGCGGCGTGGCGGCTCCGGGGCGGCTCGCTCTCCGGCGCCTCGTCGTGCCGCAGGTCGAGCCCGTAGGTGATCTCTTCGTAGACGAGCCCCATCGCCTCGGCCGTCAGGCGCACCTCGCCCAGGGAGGGCGGGGCGCCGGTTCGCCAGCGGCGGATGGTCATCTCGTTGACGCCCGACTTCATCGCCAGGTCTCCCCAGGACCACCGGAGGGCCTGGCGCATCTCGTCGATGCGCTCGCAGATCTGGACGGGGTCGTAAGGAATGGGGGACAGATCGTTCTGGGTCATGGGGGCATGCCTCCCGTTGCAGGTGCGGTCGTCGAGCCCGCCGGTGCGCCGAGGTTCGCGCCGCCGGAAGGCGTGTAGACCTTGCATCCTAGCGCCACGTCACGCCCGTGTCGCGGCGCCGGCCCGCCGTGAAATCCGCTGTTATCGGCCCGGCAGCCGCGCGTCGCGCACCTGGTGCGAGCTGCTCGCACGGGCACCTTCACCAGCGTCAGCCCGCGCGGCAGAGGATGAAGTAGTGGTCCAGCGCCTTCTCCACCTTGTATGCCGCGCCGATGCTGACGTGTGCGGAGACCTGCCGCAGGTAGTCGCGGGTGTGGTTGTAGACGAAGAACTGGAGGCCGCGGCTGTTGGGGATGACCGGGGGCCAGCCGTCGGGCACGGGGCCGTCGGGGATCTGGAAGTAGTCGACCACCACGCCGCCGCGTCCCTCCCACTCGGTCTGCCAGCCCGGGACGCCGGCGTCGCGGGCGGTGGGCACGGCGACGAAGAAGCCGGGGCCGATCGGGCCCAGGAAGGGGGACTGGTTGTAGCCGAAGAGCCGGCGGGTCGGACCGCTGCCCTCGGGCCGGGCGAAGCGCTTCTCGAAGAGCTTGAGGCTGGACGGCAACGGCAGGGTGTTGCGGCCGTGGTGACGGACGGCGACCCGAGCGGCCGTGGTGAGGGGCACGATGTCGTCGAGGGTGAGCGGCGCGGATCGCTCCGCGGCGCGGTAGAGGCGGCGCTGCTCGCTGCGGCCGAGGGTGCGGGTTTCGGCGAGGCGCTCAGCGGGCGAGAGGCCATCGAGGTGGGCGGCGATGGCGCCGATGTCGGCGCTGTCGTCGCGGAGCAGTTCGCGCAGGCTCAAGGCAACCTCCTGGGGGGCGCGGACCCTACCACAGCAGGGCCTGCCCGGCGCAGTCTGCCGTACCCGCGCGGCGGGAAAAGGCGCAAGCTCGCGGAAGCGATGGAAGCCCTCGAATCCGTGCTCTCCGGCGTCCCCTTCCTGGAAGCGCTGCGCCCCGACGAGCTCGCGCGCGTGGCGCGGGAGCTGACGGTGGTGACGCTCCCCGCGGGCGGGCGCCTCGCCTTCGCGCCGACCGCCGCCGAGGCGCGCCTGGTCATCGTCGTCCGCGGCCGCGTCCAGCTCGAGGTCGACAGCGCCGCCGGCGTGCGCCGCTCCGATCTCGTCCCCGGCG
>Ga0302283_1000386_pt1 | contig 35615 bp, 35 predicted proteins | sample III_Fen_E1_4_FD_198770 | JGI IMG/M metagenome (GOLD analysis project Ga0302283, IMG submission 198770) | Peat permafrost microbial communities from Stordalen Mire near Abisko, Sweden - III_Fen_E1_4 | ecosystem: Environmental > Terrestrial > Soil > Wetlands > Permafrost | place: Sweden: Abisko... | reverse complement strand
GCCGCTCGCTGCCCTGGGGGGGCGCGGGCGAGAACGGGCTCTACTTCGTGGCCTTCGGGGAGTCGCTCGATCGGTTCGAGAGGGTGCTCGGCCGCATGGCCGGGCGCGAGGACGGGGTCGTCGACGCGCTGCTCGGCTTCACCCGCGCGCTCTCCGGCGGGTACTACTGGTGTCCTCCGGTGAAAGAGGGGCGGCTGGATCTGTCGCGGCTCGGCGTGTAGGGACGGTGCTCAGACCACCACGTCCACGATCCACCGCCGCTCGGTCCACTGCTGGAACCAGGGGCCAACCTTGGCTCCCAGCGCCTCGGCCGCGGCTGTGTCGAGCGTGGCGGCGACGCGATCACAGGCGGCGACCAGCGGCTCGCCCGCGGCCAGAGCGTCGAGCAGGGCGAGGGCCTCGGGGTCGACCTCGTCGTAGCGGATGAAGAGGTCTCTGCGGTAGAGGACGAGGGGCACGGCGCGGCGCGCGGGGAAGGGCGGGGGATCGGCGTCCGGCCCCGCCTCGGCTGCGGCGAAGCGGTAGAGGTGGCTCTCGTACTCGAGGTGGAGGCGGGCCAGCAGCGGGCTGAGCACGATGCGCGCGCGATCCCAGGCGTCCTCCGGGATGCCCTGGAGCTTCAGCGGGTCGAGCGGGGGCGGCTCGGCGCCGTCGAAGAGGTCGATGAAGGCGTGCTCGTAGCGGACCATCTCCAGCGCGGCGGCGCGGCGATCGGCGGGGAAGCCGGGCCAGCCGTCGGCGAAGGTGACGAAATCGGCGCCGAGGTCGCGCAGCGACGGGGTGTGCGGGGGGTACGCGACCAGGTAGGCGCGCACCAGGGCGTCGAAGGCGTCTTCACCCGCGAGGGCGCGCAGGCCGGGGTAGTCGTCGGCGAGGCACTCGTGGTGACGGAGCCAGAACTGGACGCGGTAGAGGTCGGCCTGCTCCGCCGGCGTCAGCCGATCGTTGCCGGCGACGTGGGCGCGCGTCGCCTCGGCCAGCTCCGCGTCGCCTGCGATGGGCTCTTCGCCGCGGAGCGCGACCGCGAGGAAGCCCTGGAGCGCGGCTAGCTCAGCGGGGGCCTGCACCACACACCTCGTCGCGGATGGCCCTCGCCTTGGCGGCCTCGGCGGCCAGCTCGGCGAAGGGGGGGATGTCGTCGTCCCACTCGATCAGCGTCGATACCGGCCCGGTCCGTCGCAGCGCGCGCCGGTAGAGGTCCCACACCGGATCGATGACGTGATCGCTGTGAGTGTCGAGGATGTATTTGCCGTGGTTGGTGTGCCCGGCGAGGTGGATCTGCACCACCCGCTCGGCCGGCACCCCGTCGACGTAGGCGTCGGCGTCGAAGGCGTGGTTGTACGCGGAGACGTAGATGTTGTTGACGTCGAGCAGGATGCCGCAGTCCGCCTCCTCGGCGATGGCGCTGACGAACTCCCACTCGGTCATCTCGCTGGAGGTGAACGTCATGTAGCTGGACACGTTCTCGAGGGCGAGGCGCACCCCGAGGAAGTCCTGCACCGCGCGGGCCCGCTCGGCGACCCACTTCACCGTCGCTGCCGTGTAGGGCAGGGGGAGCAGATCGTGGAGGTGGACCCCGCCGGCGCTGCCCCAGCAGAGGTGGTCGCTCACCCAGGGGGAGCGCGTGACGGAGACGAGCGCCTTGAGCTTGCGCAGGTACTCCCAGTCGAGGGGCTCAGCGCTGCCGATGGAGAGCGAGACCCCGTGCTGCACGATGGGAAAGCGCTCGAGCGCGCGACCCAGGTTGTGGAGGGGCATGCCGCCCGGGACCGTGAAGTTCTCGCTGATGATCTCGAACCAGTCGACCCGCGTCTCCTCGGAGGAGCCCTCAGCCCGGGGGTTGGGGGGCCGCCCCCCCATCGAGGAGCCCTGGCCTTCGTCGAAGATCTCGGGATAGTGCTTGATGCGCAGACCGACGCCGATGCCCAGATCGGGTGCGCCGAGGCGCGCCGGACGGGATCGCAGGTCGCGAGGAGCGGGGTTCGGGGGCATGGGAAAGGGAGGGGAAGCCCCTCTGGCCCTCGCGAGGAAGGCCAGAGGGGGTTACCCGGAGTCTGGAGCCGCGAGCGGCTCCATCGTCATCACGCCGTCTTGCAGCCGCCGGCACCCTTGCAGGTGTTCTGGCCCTTGCAAGCGTTCTTGTCGGTCTTGCAGCCGCCGTTACCCTTGCAGGTGTTCTGGCCCTTGCAGGCGTGCTTGGCGGGAGCGGTGGTCGCCGCCGCGCCGGTCGCCGCGGGAGCCGTGGTCGCCGCAGCGCCGCCGGCGGGAGCCGCCGCGGGGGCCGGCTCTGCGCCGCCACAGGCCGCCAGGCCCGCAACCATGCCGCTCACCGCCGTGAATGCCAACGTCTTGCCAATCTGAATCGCCATTCGAAAACCTCCGGAGTTTGCCTATACGTAGCCGACCGCTGGTGCGGATCGGAAGAAATCAGCGACGGTCGCGGGACGCTCTCGGGCGTCCCGCAGGATGACGGCCCCAGCCGCCTGGACTACGTGCGAGGCCGCGCGCGGTTTCACCTGCGGGCTCGGCAGGCTGGTGGCGAGCTGGCGAAGGTGCGGAAGGGTGTCGGGGCGTCATCGGGACTGTGTCGGTGCTCACCAGGGGGATGAGCGCTCGTCGGCACCTGGACGCACAGCCCACCGACAACGGCTCACGTCTTCGCGGGGAAGGCGAGGGGGCCGCTCACGTAGGCGTCGCGGCCGCACAGCTCCCAGCGGGGATCGACGATGCGCGGCGCCTCCGTGGGAGTGTCGGGACCGGCCCAGTCGACGGCACCGGGGCGCCCACGGGGCCCGAGGAGCACCGGGGCGATGAAGCAGTGGAGCTCGTCCGCCAGGCGCGCCGCGAGGAGGCTGCCGGCCAGCTCGGCGCCGCCCTCGACCATGATCGACACCAGGCCCTGGGACGCGAGGAGCCGGAGCGCGGCGGTGACGTCGACCCGGCCCTCCGCGGAGTTGGGCACCCGCACCACCGCGCAGCCGGCGTCGACGAGGGCCTGCGCCGCGTCCTCGGGGGCGTCGCCGCCGGTGAGGATCCAGGTGGGCACGTCGCGCGCGGTCTGGGCGACGACGCTGTTGAGCGGCAGGCGCAGCCGGGAGTCGAAGATCACGCGGGCCGGTACGCGCCCGCTGGGGAGGACCGCCACGTCGCGAACCGTGAGGCGCGGGTCGTCCGCCAGGACCGTGCCGATGCCCACGCCGACGGCGTCGTGGCGGGCGCGGAGCTCCTGCACCTTGGCCCGGGCCTCGGGGCCGGTGACCCACTTGGAGGCGCCGGTGCGGGTGGCGATGCGGCCATCCAGCGAGAGGGCCAGCTTGAGGGAGACGTGGGGGAGCCCCGTCGTGATGAACTTGGTCCAGGGGGCGATGAGCGCGCGCGCCTCGGAGGCGGCGACGCCGATCTCGACCTCGATGCCGGCGTCGAGGAGGCGCTGGGCCCCACCGCCGACGACCTGGGGGTTGGGATCCAGACAGCCGATCACCACGCGGCGAATGCCCGCCGTGAGGATGGCATCGACGCACGGGGGAGTGCGCCCCTGGTGGTTGCAGGGCTCGAGCGTCACGTAGAGGGTGCCGCCGCGCGCCGCCTCGCCGGCCTGGAGGAGGGCGAGCGCCTCGGCGTGGTCGTCCCCCGCGCGGGCGTGGAAGGCCTGGGAGGCGATCTGCCCGTCCCGGGTGACGACCACCGCGCCCACGGGCGGGTTGGGCGAAGGTACCGCCTTGCGCGCCTCGTCGAGCGCGGCGCGCATCATGGTGGAGTCGAGCTCCGGATCAGCCTTCGTGGTCATCTGGCCCGGATGATCTACTAGAGCCGCGCGCGGATGGGTACGCCCGGGTTCGCTCGGTCGAGGTTTGCGCGTGTGCCCCTGCCGTCACGCGCCCCCTCCCCGCGCCTGGACCAGCTTGCCCAGCTCCCGGAGGAACTCGTCCACGTCGCGGAAGGAGCGGTAAACGCTGGCGAAGCGCACGTAGGCGACCTCGTCGAGCTCGCGCAGGTGGTTCATCACGCGCTCGCCCAGCTCGCTCGCCGAGATTTCGCGCTTCTCGGCCTCCTGCGCTTCGCGCTCGATGGAGTCGGCGACGGCCTCGATGCGCTCGATCGAGACCGGCCGCTTGTTGCACGCGGTCCGGAGCCCCCGCACCAGCTTCTGGCGGTCGAACAGCTCCCGCCGCCCGTCCTTCTTGACCACGGTGGGGAGCACGTCCTCGACGCGCTCGTACGTGGTGTAGCGGCGGCTGCACCCCTCGCACTCGCGGCGGCGGCGGATCACCTCACCGGTCGCGGCGGCCCGCGAGTCGATGACTTTGTCCTCGAGGTGGGCGCAGAAGGGGCATTTCATGGGCACCTCACGGACGCCTCACCCGAGGGCCGGCTAGCCCTCGAAGCGAGAGAGGACGAGCGAGACATTGGTGCCGCCGAACCCGAACGAGTTGCTCATCACGTGCTTGACCGCGCGCTTGCGGGCGGTGAGCGGGACGTAGTCGAGCGGGCACTCGGGATCTTGGTCCTCGAGGTTCGCGGTGGGCGGCACCACGCCGTCGCGGAGGGCGAGCGCGCAGAGGGCGGCCTCGACCGCGCCGGCGCCGCCGAGGAGGTGGCCCATCACCGACTTGGTCGAGCTGACCCAGAGCTTCTTGCTCAGGGCGTGGTCACCGAACATCCGGATCACCCCGCGGGTCTCCTCGATGTCGCCCTGCGGGGTCGAGGTGCCGTGCGCGTTGACGTAGTCGATGGCGTCGGGGTCGAGCGTGGCGTCGTCGAGGGCCATGCGCATGGCGCGGTAGGCGCCCTCGCCGTTGGGGGAGGGCTTGGTGATGTGGTAGGCGTCGCAGGAGGCGCCGTAGCCGACGATCTCACCGTAAATCTTGGCGCCACGCGCGAGCGCGTGGGGGAGCGACTCGAGCAGGAGCGATCCGGCGCCTTCACTGCAGACAAAGCCGTCGCGGCCTCGGTCCCAGGGGCGGCTGGCGCGCGTCGGCTCCTCGTTGCGGCGAGAGAGGGCGAACATCGCGCCGAAGCCGCCGATGCCGAGGCCGGTGACCGTCGACTCCGCGCCGCCGGCGAGCATGATCGCGGTGCGGCCACGGCGGATCCACTCGAAGGCCTCGCCCAGGGAGTGCCCGCTGGAGGAGCACGCGCTGGTGTTGCAGTAGCTCGCGCCGCGGAGGTTCTGCGCCATGGCCACCTGGCCGGCGGCGAGGTTGGCGATGACGTGGGGGATAAGGTAGGGCGTGAGCTTGCTGGGACCCTTCTCGCGCAGGGTCACCGAGTGGGCGTAGAGGAACTCGAGGCCGCCGACGCCGACGCCGATGAAGGTGCCGCACATGTCGCGGTCCGCGTCCGTGAGGTCGATGGCGGCGTCGCGCATGCACAGCTCGGAGGCCGCGACGGCGAGCTGGGCGAAGCGGCCCATCTCCTTCACCTTCTTCTTGGGCATCCACTGCTCGGGATCGAAGCCCTTGACCTCGCCGGCGAAGCGGGTGCTGAAGGTGGCGGCGTCGAAGAGCGTGATCGGCCCGATGCCGGACTCCGCAGCGAGCACGCTGCGCCAGGTCTCTTCGGTGCCGGTGCCGTTGGGGGTGACGAGGCCGATGCCCGTGATGACGACCCGTTGCATGGACTTGGGGCTCCTATGCCAGGGAGCGGGGCGGATCGCCACGCTTCACCAATGAAACGCGGTCCCACTCCGGGGTGAACCGGAGCGGAACCGCGGAGAGGGGACCCGTCACGGAACGCTCTCGGGCGTTCCGCAACATGACCACTACTTCTTGATGTGGGCTTCGATGTACGTGATGGCGTCCTGGACCGACCGGATCTTCTCCGTGTCCTCGTCCGGGATGTCGATCTCGAAGGACTCTTCGAAGGCGAGGACGAGCTCCACCAGGCCCAGCGAGTCGGCGCCGAGGTCGTCGATGAACGTCGCCTCGGGTTTGATGTCCTTCTCGTCGACGTCGAGCTGCTCGACGATGATCTTCTTCACTTCGGCCGTGATGTCGCGACCTTCAGCCATGGCGATTCCTCCCGGGAAAAGGCGAAGCGGTTCTAACCGTTCGAGAAAGTCTTTGCACCAGCGAAGTGAGCCCCCCGTCGATTTTCAGACGTTCGCGGGCTCTAGACGTACATGCCGCCGTTGACGCGCAGAGTTTGGCCGGTGATGTAGCCCGCCTCGTCGGCGCAGAGGAAGGCGATGGTGGCGGCGATCTCCTCCGCCCGGCCGGTGCGGCCGAGGGGGATGGACTCCAGCATCTTCACCTTCATCTCGGGGGTGATGCCGGTGGTCATGTCGGTGTCGATGAAGCCGGGCGCCACGGCGTTCACGGTGATGCCGCGCGACGCGTACTCCCGCGCGAGGGTCTTGGTGAGGCCGAGGAGCGCGGCCTTGGACGCGGAGTAGACCGCCTGGCCGGCGTTGCCCATCTCGCCCACGACGCTGGAGAGGAACACCACGCGGCCGGTGCGGGCGCGCATCATCACCTTGGTGGCGGCGCGCGCAGAGGCGATGGCGCCCTTGACGTTGACGGCGAAGACGCGGTCGATCTCCTCCTCCTTGACGCGGAGGAGGAGGTTGTCCTGCGCGATCCCGGCGTTGGCGACGAGGATGTCGAGCCGCCCCAGCCGCTTGGCCACCGCGGCGATCGCCTCCTCGGTGGCCTTCATGTCGGCGACGTCGAAGCCGATCGCCTCGGCCTTGCCGCCGCGCGAGGCGATGGCCTCGACCGCCTTCTTCGCCTCCTCTTCGCCGCGCACGTAGGTGAGCACCACGTGCGCTCCCTGGGCCGCCAGCGCGTCGGACACGCTGCGGCCGATGCCGCGCGAGCCGCCCGTCACGATCGCCACCTTGCCGGTCAAGTCGAACATCGGTCAGCCCTCTCCCCCGGAGGTTGCTCCAGCGGCCTCCCGCAGAAACGCGTCCACCTTCTCGATGCCGGCCGGGTCGCCGACGCCGAGCACTTTGATGCGCTTGTCGATGCGCTTGACCAGCCCCGCGAGCACCTTGCCCGGCCCGATCTCCAGCGCCACGGTCACGCCTTCGGCGGCGATGCGCTCGATGCTCCTCATCCACTGCACCGGGCCGTCGATCTGCCGGGTGAGCAGGCCGGGCACGCGCGCCGGGTCCAGGTTCGGCTCGGCGTCGACGTTGGCGACGACCGGGAAGGCGAACGGGGACACCCGCGTCCGCTCGAGCTCGGGCAGGAGCCGCTCGGCCGCGGGGCGCATCAGCGCGCAGTGGAAGGGCGCGCTCACCTTGAGCAGCGTCAGCTTGCCGCCGCGGGCCGCGCAGAGCTCCTTGGCCCGATCCACCGCGCGCGCGTGGCCGGCGATGACAATCTGGCCGGGCGAGTTGAAGTTGGCGGGGCTGAGCACGTCGCCCTGGGCCGCGTCGGCGCAGAGCGCCTCCACCCCGGCGGCGTCCATGCCCATGACGGCGGCCATACCACCCTCGCCCGGGGGAACCGCGTCCTGCATGGCCGCGCCGCGGAGGCGGCAGAGGCGGACCGCGGCCTCGAGATCGAGCGCGCCGGCGGCCACGAGGGCGCTGTACTCGCCGAGCGAGTGGCCGGCCGCGAAGGCGGGGGGCGGATGGGAAGGCCAGCGCTCGCGCAGGGCCGCGACGAGGGCGGCGCTGGTGGCCACCAGCGCGGGCTGGGTGTTGGCCGTGAGCGTGAGCTCCTCGATGGGTCCGTCGAAGCAGAGGCGGGAGATGGGCGAGCCGAGCGCGGCGTCCGCGCGGGCGAACACGGCGCGAGCCGCAGGGGAGGCTTCGGCGGCGGCCTTGCCCATGCCGACCTCCTGCGAGCCCTGTCCGGGAAACAGCCAGGCAACCTTCACGGGGGGCGGGACCTAGTCTGGACGGCGCCGGACGTCGAGATGGATGGGGGAGCGCTCCCTCAGAACGACGCCTCGATCGCGGTCACGTCCGCTGCGGACAGGACGACGTCCGCCGCTGCCGCGCTGTCGCGCGCGCTCGTCTCGCGCCTGGCACCCGGGATGGCGATCACCACCGGGCTCTTCGCCAGCATCCAGGCCAGGACCAGCCGGTGCGGCGACATCCCCCGCCGGGCCGCCTCGGCGGCGAGGCCCTTGCGCTGACCCAGGGCCAGCGCTCCGCTCGCTCCGCCGAACGGCGAGTACGGCAGGAAGGCGATCCCCGCGGCGGTGCACGCCGCGAGGACGCCGTCGCGCTCGGGGCTGCGATCACCCGGGTTCCAGCGGTTCTGCACGCTGGCGACGGGGACGATGCGACTCGCCTCGGCGAGCTCGGCGGCGCTGACGTTGGAGAGCCCGACCCACTTCACCTTGCCCTGCTCGCGCAGACGGGCCAGGGCGCCGACGCTCTCGGCGAACGGGACGGCGCTGTCGGGGGCATGGAGCTGATAGACGTCGATGGTGGCCACCCCGAGGGCGCGGAGGCTGGCCTCGCACGCGGCGACGAGGTGCTCCGGGCGAGCGTCCCGCGTCCAGGCGCCGCGCGGGCGGCGGAGGCCTCCCTTGGTGGCGACCGTGACCCGCTCGGCGCGACCGGCGAGGGCCTTGGCGACGAGGCGCTCGTTGTGGCCGATGTCGCTCTCGTCGAGGCAGTAGACGTCGGCGGTGTCGACAAGGGTGACGCCGGCGTCGAGGGCGGCGTGGATGGTGTGGATGGCGGCAGACTCTTCGGGGCGGCCGGTGATGGAGAGGTACATGCCGCCGAGGCCGACGGCGCTCACTGGGGGGCCCGCGGGGCCGAGGGTGCGCTGGTTCATGGGCGAGAGAGGAGCATGGGCGGGAGGGGAGGGGAAGCCGTACCCCAGTCCACCCGCAGGGCGACGGGCCGCCCTTCGCGGAGCAGCTCGATCACCATGCTGCGCCCGGCCGTGACCTCGTCGCGGGCCCGCCACGCCTCGTCCGGCCAGCGCAGCGCATAGCCGTTGACCGCCGTTACCACGTCGCCGCGACGCAGCCCGACCAGCGCAGGAGTCGATCGCGGGTCGAGCTCCACCAGCTCCAGGCCCCGGCGATCGTGGGCGACGCGGACGGCGCCCCCTCCGGCGAGGAGCTCGTCGGCAGAGAGCTGTCCCGGGGCGATCGTCGCGTGGGCGAGGGTGAGCCACGAGTCCTGCCCTGCCTTCCAGCGCGCGCGCTCCCAGATCTCGTCGGGCTGATGGGTGCCTGCGTGGAAGGGCATCGATGCTCGCCGGTGAGACGGCTCGCGTCGCGCTGGACCCCCGGAGGTGCCGAGCGCGAGCTGCTCGGAGGCGGTGACCCGCGTCGAGGTGATCGCCCAGGTGATGGCCACGAGCGAGGCGTTGCCCGCCAGGAGCACCAGCGTCGCAGCGGAGCTGAACGCTCTGGAGCAGGCGGCGAGGCGGCGCGCGAAGGATCCGCCACGCGGGCAGCGCGAGGAGGCGCCCTCCGGCACGCACGCGCGGGGGAGGGGATCGGTGACGAGGATCACGGGGTCGCGGTAGGGGCCGAGCATGTCCCGGCCCTATCAAGCGGGATGCCAGCGCGAAGAGCCCGTGAATGGCAGGGGCGAGGGCAGGGCCAGCGACGGAACCGGCGAGACGCGGTGGGCGCGCTGCCATCCTGGCAAGCCGTCCGTGCTAGCAGGGGGCGGCTGCGAGGTCTCCGCCGCCGGGCCCGGGGGAGGTGGCTGGCCGACGGAGGAGCGCGCGGGCGGCCGGGCCGACGACCGTGGCGAGCGCGGTGGCCACCATCCTGGCGGTGGCTTCCGGGTCGAGGCGACCGTGGGCTTCCATCGTGGCTGCCGGCGCGAGGGTCGTCCGGCCCTCAGGCGCCGTGCAGGGCGCGGCGAGAGCCTCGCGAAGTGCGCGCTCGACGGCGGCTCGAACCGGGGGGCCACCGGCGTCGACGGCCCAGGCGACCGTTCGCCAGGCGAGCTCGCTGTGCCTGGCTTCGTCGGCGGCGATCTCCGCGAGCGCCGCGCGCACGGCGGGGTCGGTTGCCCGCGCGAGCTGCTCGGCCGCGATCACTGCGGCGACGGTCTCGCCGATGCACCCCTCGTGGACGGTGCTGACGGCGATGGCTTCCAGGCTGGCCTCGATGTGGACGGCTTGCCCGAGCGGGAAGCGGCCCGGGGTGACGTCTTCGCCGGCATAGGCGGAGGCGAGCGCAAAGCACAGGCCGGCGTGGCGGACCTCGTCGAGGGCGGCGCGGTGTGCCTGCTCGACCAGAGTGGCAGGGGCGCCGGCGGCGAGCAGCGCGAGCGAGACCCGCGCGAAGGACGCGATCGAGGCGTGCTCGAGCAGGGCGTCTGCGGTCCAGGCGTCGGCGAGAGCGGCGCGCTCCAGGGGGGTGAGGCCTTCGAGCTGCGGGGGGGAGCCCGCGGTCCAGCCGCGGCGGCCGGCGCCTCGCTGGGGGGGGGCGACCCTCGCCTGGTGCTCGACGACGAACGGCCGGCCGGCGGCCCCGCAGGGCAGGTACTGCTCCACCCCGTAGCAGCACTGGCCGTCGTCGCTGACCGGAGAGGTGACCAGGCTTGGCTCGTACCCCCCGACGCAGAGGAAATGCGTGAGCGCCGCGTCGGGGGCCGGACAGGTCGTCCCGAGGTCCACGTCGAAGCACTCCTTCCTGATGCTGGTCGCGGTGGTCGTGCCCGTGCTGGTGGTGGTCGTGGTGGTGGTGCTGATCGTGGTCGCACCGCCACCGCCGCCACCGTCACCTCCAGGGAGGTCAGCGTAATCGTAGCTGCACGCGGCCAGGGGAGCGGCGGCCGCGCCGCCCAGGAAAGCAACGAGGCGCGCCGTCAGCCGGCGGCGGAAGAGTCCAGAGTCGAGCACTGCCAGCTCCTAGAGGGACCGAACGTATTCGACCAGCGCGTCGATCTGCGCGTCGGTCAGGCCGGTGATGTCGCCCATGTGGCCGGCCCCCGTGACCCCGCCCGCGGAGCCCTTGAGCTTGATGAGGACGTCGCGGATGGTGGGCGCGCTGCCGTCGTGGAGGTAGGGAGCGGAGGAGGCGACGCCGCGCAGGGTGGGGGTGTCGAACCCGACGCAGTCGGTGGGATCGGCACACACTCCGCCTGCCGGGACCGCACACGGGTAGCGCGGGTTACCGTCCTCGTCGGTGTGGTTGACGTCGGGGAAGACGCCCGTATTGCACGACCCCACGTCGTGGAGCAGCACTTTGTCTTCGAGAATGAGGGAGGGATTGGCCTCGCCCGAGTCGGTGAAGGCGAGCCCGCTGTGGCAGCTGCGGCAGCCGACGTCGGCGCTGTTGAAGATCGCCGCGCCCATGGCGACCAGAGCGGGATCGGTCGTCGGAGGGACCGGCAGGGGGATGGCGAAGTTCACGTACATCTGGAGGTCCTGCAGATCCTCCACGAAGGCCTGGAACGTGGTCTCCATCTTGCCGCCGTCGGGACTGGGGGAAGAGAAGCTCCCCCCCTGCTCGTCGTCGATGGTTTGCCAGTAGTCGGTGACGGCGCGGCGATCCGCGGTGCGGAGGAGGAAGCCCGTCTGCGTCACGCCGCCCGCGTTCGAGGGCGTGTCGCGCGGCCCTTCGAGGAAGCGCCAGGTGACGGCGTCCGTGCGCCCCTCGACGTGGCAGGTGGCGCAGGCGATCCAGTGGTTCTGGGTGATGGGAACGAAGTCGTTGTTGGCGGTGTTGAAGAGGAACTGGCCGTGGCGCATCGCCGTGGGCATCGGGTCCGTGGACAGGCGCGGGATGGGAGGGGCCGCGATGCTCAGGGTGATGGTGCCGCCGGAGGTGTCGACGCCGATGATGGCGACGTCGCCGCCCGAGTTCGTTTGCCCTGCGCTCCAGGTGTTGCGCTCGTCGACGTAGGCGAACTTTCCGTCGGGGGAGAGCACGAGGCCCTCCTGCATGTGGCCCGCGGAGGTCTTGTCCTGGTAGAGCGGGTGGAGCAGCCCGTTGGCGGCTTCCACCTTGCCGTTGGCGTCGATGGCGAGGATGTCCTCGCTGGCGCTGTCGAGCATGAGCGCCCAGTTCCCGTCGGCCGTGAACTCGAGGGCGTGAGGTCCCGAGACGATGTTGGCGAACTGCCCGTTGGTGTTGGACACCGTGCTGGCGTTGGTGGTCATGCGCGAGGCGAAGGCGCCGGTGCTCCCGAAGACGGAGAGCGTCGGGAACGCGGTCGACTCGAAGTCGAGCGTGGGCTGGGGCGTGGTGATCGCGAGCATCAGGTGGGCCGCCCAGACCTCGCCCGAGGTGCCCGGTCGGGCGACGACGTCGTAGAGGCCGCGCGCGGTCCCGTTGGCGATGAGAGGGCTGCTCGGGTTGGCGGCGAGGTCCGGGATCGACAGCGTCGACGCGAGCGTGAACGAGGCGGCATCGATGGCCGAGACGTTGGGCGCGAGCATGTGCGTCGCGTAGAGCGTCTTGCTGTCGATCGACCAGGCCAGCGCCCAGGGCTCGGCCGGGATGGGGACGCCGGTGGACGACGTCCCGTCGGTGAGCGCGAGGGTCCCCGTGACGGCCCCCTTGACCGGATCGACCCGGACCACCGTGGCGTCGTTGGAGCAAGCGACGTACACCGCCGACTCGTCCGGGGCCACCAGGACACCGATGGGCTCGCTCCCCACGGTGATGTTGACGGTGACCTTCCCCGAGGCGAGGTCGATGCCGTGGAGCATGCCCGAGCGCTCCCCGGTCACGTAGAGCATCCCGGCGCGCGGGCTGAGGGCGAGGGCACGCGGCTGCACCGCAGCCGTGTAGCGCCCGGCGTCGTCGACCGCGGGCGGGCTCGCAATCGGGATCTCGCGGAGCAGGGTGCGCCCGACGGTGTCGATCTCGGAGACCGAGTCGGCGTCGGCATTGACGACGTAGACCTTGGTCCCGTCCGGGCTCACCGCGATCGACGACGAGTGCCTGGCGACCGGTCCCGGCGTGCCGGAGGCGCCGCCGGTGCCGGTGCTGCTGGCGCCCGTGCCCGCCGTGCCGCCGGTTCCGGTGTGGGAGCAGGAGACGGACGCGATGCACGCCAGCGCCGGGATCGCCAGCGCGCCGGCCAGGAGCCGCAAGGAAAGCGAGGAAGTGCGCATGAGTACCGCCTATTGGCCGATGGTGAAGGTGACCTGGTTGGCGAGCGCGGAGGGGAGCTGGGCGGCGCTGATCTCGGGCACGCAGTCGAAGTCCCGATCGAGCACGTAGCTGCGGGTCCCCGAGTACCCGGCGTCGATGCACGCCGCCGAGGAGAGCGAGTCGCACGCGCTCCCGAGCTCCCCGCTCAGGGCGCGCTCGGCCATCTGCAATCCGCCGCGCGGGAAGGGGAGGCCCATGCCGAAGCCCGGGAGCGCACCCTGGTTGATGCACTCGGTGGGGTAGGCCGCGCTGTTCCCGGTGCCGCTGATGTTGTCCCAGCCGTTGAGCACGAGCTTGATGAGCCGCGCGATCCGGTTCTGCAACTTGGCGCCGAGCGCGGCGTTGCCCGGCTGGGCGCCAACGATCTGGTACATGTCCCGCAGCGCGGCCTCGAGCACGGCGAAGCGCAGGGGCGTGTAGTCGACCGAGCTGGCCCCCGCCGTCGCCGTGTAGATCAGGCCCGGCAGGCTGTAGAACACGCTATCCATGCGGTTGAAGACGAGCTCGGCGCGGGCGAGGTAGGTGTTGTCGTTGGTCGCCAGGTACGCGGCGATCAGCCCGCGGATCGCGGCCGTGTGCGCGTCGAGCGTGTCGTCGGTGCTCGTCGCCGCGGAGGTGCTCACGTTCCAGCCGGGGAGGGCGTGCCCATCGCTGGTCGTCAGGCTGTTGAGGAGGAGCTGCGACTGGGAGTTGATCAGCGCCGTGAGCCTGTCGTAGGTCGTGGTGCCGGCCCCTCCGGGCGCGCCCGTGAGCGGCAGGTTGGAGTTGTCGAGCACCGTCGGGTACCCGGCCGGGAAGCCCGTCGTGTCGGGCGTGGTGTTCGAATAGAGCTGGAGCTGCGAGGTGAGCGCTCTGCGGAGGGTGCGCAGCCCGACGATGGAGTAGGCGACCGAGGTGGTGCTGATGGTCGATCCGCGCACCGGCGTCCCGCCGGTGAGCGCCACGTCGTCGACGAGCAGCCCCGAGGTGGGGTCCCGGTGGAGCCGGTCGATGTTGACGAGGAGCACCCGGAGCACGCCGAGCGCCCGGTCGTGGAGCGTCGCCTGGCCGCTGGCGACCTGGTTCTGGGCCGGGAACGGGTCGCCGTCGAAGTAGGCCTGCACCGGCTGGATGGCGCCCACGCCGGTGTTGGAGGTGTCGGTGAGGGTGTAGAACGTCGCGTACTCGCCGGTCAGCCCGATCAGGTCGAGCAGGTGGCTGCCCGAGTCGGAGATCGCATAGCCCGTGGGCTGCGGGTAGCTGCTGACCGCGTCGGGCGTCTCGGTGACGGCGACCGCGCCCGGGAACCACCGCAGCGGCGAGGAGTAGTTGTACTGGAGCGCCTGCAAGACCGAGCTGAAGCCGGAGAGGGTGGCGCCGTCGGTGGTGGTGAGCTGCGTCAGCCACTGCTGGGCGGCGTTGTCGACCTCGTCGATCATCACCTGCGCCTGGAAGCCCTCGATGTCGCTGGAGCCGAGGAACGTTCCGGGGAGGCCGTCCACCGGGGGAGTGCTGTTGTCCATGCCGACGACGGAATTTCCGGCCTGCCCCACCGTGGCGAGATCTCCAGGCGCGACGGTGTAGATGGCGGTCTGCGCGGTGTCGTGCATCGACTGGAGATAGTTGAGCACCCAGAGCGAGTATTTCCACCCGGCCCAGCCCGAGGCGCCGGGCGTCAGGGTCTTGGTGAGCGCCGCATCGCGGCTGGGCAGGTGGAGCGAGTTGTAGTCACACTCGTAGTCGAGGTTGAGGATGCTGCCCGTGGCGTTGGGGTCGTCGTCCGAGCTGATCGAGCACAGCTCGGAGACCGAGTTGGTCGCCAGGATGGTCGGGTTGAACGAGCTGAAGGGCATCAGCGTGGGCCAGAAGCCGGGCCAGCCGAGGCGGTTGGTCGGATCGGTGCCGTCGACGGTGTGGACGAAGATCGGAGACGCGTTGCTGCCCGCCGCGTAGTGGGCGAACCGCGGGATCACGATGGCGAGGGCCGCGGCCCCCGTGGCCGCCGTCGGATTGACGAGCGGACCGTAGATGAACGACGTCCCCGCGCCCGACTCGAAGGCGAGGTTGTTCATCGGCTGCTTCGAGTACTCGTAGCTGTCGACGGCGGTGGCGAACCCCACGAGGTCGGTCGTGTAGCAAGCGTTGGACTTCGCGTCGTACTGGGCGGGCGGGAGGCTGGCGCTGCAGACGGTGTTCGTGCCGACGATGGAGGCGCCCACCGTGTCGAAAGTGGTGGCGCCCACCGGCACGAAGTAGAGGTCCGCCGGCACGAAATCGCGGCTGTAGCCCGTGAGCAGGCGCCCCATCGACTCGGCCAGCGGCTCGCCCGAGAGCTGCATTTCGACGGCGGCCAGCATGTGGTTCGCGGTCACGAACGTGGTGTCGATCGTCCCCGTGATGGTGACCGGCACGCGAGCGACGGTGCCCGAGGAGGAGGACGTCGACGTGGAGGAGGACGTCGAGGAAGAGGAGCCGGACGACGTGCTCGAGCTCGACGAGGTACCGGTCGTCGAGCTCGACCCCGGGGTGCTGGTGCAGGCCGAAGCCAGGACGCCTCCCGCCGGCAGGAGCAACGCGACGGTGGTCAGGGCCCGGCGAAGGTAAGGCTTTTCGTTGAGCATGCGGGCGAGCCTACTTTCTTGTTGTTGAAAGTCAATACCAACAATTGCGCCCCTACTCCGTCGTCGCCCCCATTTCCCCGAGGAGATCCCGGTACCACGCGGCCGTCGCCACGGCGCGGCCGGGCAGGGCGCGCGTGCCCCAGACGACCGAGAGCGTGCGCGTGGTCTCCGGGGTGGTCTTGGTGCGGTGCGAGTCCTTCACCGCGTTGGCGCACGGCCCCTCGGCGTCCGCCAAGCAGAGCAGGCCGGCGAGGTCGATCTCCTGGCCCCCGGCGTTGAACACGTAGCGCGCACCGGCGGGCGCCACGCCGATGCGCAGCGGCGGGCGGGCCCGATCGAGATCGATGACGCTGATGGGGAGGCCGCTGTGGAGGGACACCGCGTTGCACGCGTCCACCGCGGCGTTGATGGCGCCGAGCGCGCTCTCGCCGACGGCGCGGATCAGATACTCGGCGCTGGGCTTGCCACGGCCCGTCGGTTTGTAACCGCCGTGGCGGAGCAGATCGCGGACCGCAGCGCGCACGGCCTCGTCGGGGTGGAGCGGCGCGGGCGCCTCCAGCGAGGCCGCGAGGGCCCGGATTGCGTCGCTGGTGGCGACCAGGCCGAGGGCGGCCGGGAAGGTGGTGACGAAGGTGGCGATCTCGAGGAGCGGGTGAGGCTCGATGGTGAGCATGGCGCGCGAGTGTAGAGGAGCCGGAGGGGTCGGGCGACGGTCCTCCGTGTCGCAAGGGGTATGCTCGGCACGTGCCTCGCGCTCCCTTCCGCGCCGCGCTCACGTCGGCCCTCGTCCTCGCCACCGCCGGGACCCTCCCGCGCGCCCTCACCGGCCGCGCCGCCGGGCCTCTCTTCGACGGCGATCGCGCGCCGCAGGAGGCGCTGGCCGTCGAGGTCGCGGCCCAGCTCGGCGCGCCGACCGTGTTTCACACCGGGAGCGCCCGCTTCGACGGGGAGTGGGCGCTGGTCACCGAGCAGATGGCCGTGCTCGGCCTCGGCCAGGTGATCCTCGTTCACCCCGAGCTGCGTGAGCGCTACCTCCCGGCGCTCGAGGCCACCGCCGAGCGGCTGCTCGATCCCGCCACCACGGCGTTCGGCGCGGCTGCGTGGGGCGCCGCCGGCCTCGACGATCTCGACAGCGACCGCGGCCATGCCTACCTCGGTTACCTCGACCTGGCGCTGGGGATGGTCCGGCTCCTCGTTCCCGATGCGCCCTTCGCCGCCGTCCACGATCACCTGACCACCTCGCTCGCACGCCGCCTCGCCGCGGCGCCGCACGCGTTGCTGGAGACCTACCCGGGCGAGGCCTACCCCGCCGACGTCGCCGCGGTGGCGGGCGCGGTGGCTCTCCACGACCGGGCCGTCGGCTCGGACCACCGCGCGCTGTTGCGCGGCTTCGCCGCGACGTTTCGCGCGCGCTGGATCGACCCCGCCTCCGGCCTCCTCCACCAGTCCGGCGACGCCTTCCGGGGCGTGCCGTCGGGCCCGCCGCGCGCGTCGGGGACAGCGGTCGCGGCCTATTTCCTCTCGTTTGCCGATCCGGTGCTGGCGCGGGAGCTGTTCGCCGCGATAGCGCGCTCGCAGCGGGCGAGCTTCCTCGGATTCGGCGGCATCCGTGAGTACGCGCCGGGCCACGTGGGTCCGGGAGACATCGACTCCGGCCCCGTCCTCTTCGGCGTCTCGGTCTCGGCGACCGGCTTCGCGCTGGCGGGCGCTCGCGCGACGGGCGATCGGGAGCTTTTCACCGCGCTCTATCGCACCACGGAGCTCTTCGGAGTGCCCGTCGATCGCGGCGAGGGGCGGCGCTTTGCCACCGGGGGCCCGCTCGGCAATGCGCTCCTCCTCGCCATGCTCACCGCGGAGCGCTGGTGACGAGCCGTCGCTGGCCCTTGCGTCGAGCCCTCGCCTTCGCCGGTGTGCTCTTCGTCCTCCACGCGGGCGGGGCCCGCGCGCTGGTAGCCTTCGGCGCAGCAGACCGCTTGCTGGCGACGGGGGGCACCTCGGTGGGGCTGGTGGCGGCGCTCGTCGCCTTCTTCGTGGTGCGGCTGCTGCTGTACTTCCTGGCCCCCGGCCTCTTGCTCGGCGCGCTGTGGACGAGCTTCGCGCGCAGGAAGCGCCCTGTCGGCCTTGACGGTCCCGGAGGCGACGCGTAGCCTTCCTCGTACCGGTCAGGATGCGGAACCGCCGTTCCACCGACCGAAGAGTCACGGCGGGGCGCGCGCGAGCGCGGCGACGATCAGCCTGAAGAGTCGTCCGTCTGGGTATGCGCCCGGGGTTGGGATCGCCATCGGCGATTGAGTGAATTGGGTGATCGGCGGGTCGCGCCTTCGTTGCGACCCTCCGTGCCCGGTCATTCTGGGGAACGCCCGAGAGCGTCCCCGGACCGTCTCCTGCCGGCCCCTCACGGACGAGGTGAGGTCATCATGCGAAAAGCGGAGCTCGACGCTCTGGTGCACGCGCACCGCGGGCGTGCCAGGCCCGTGGCGTTCTTTCACGTTCTCCGGCAAGCCGCGCTGGAACCCGACGATCACGCCTTCCTGACGGCGCACGTCGAGGAGCTCGGGGCGACCGATCTCCTGCGCTGGCGAGCCCGCTGCGAGGCGGGGTTCACCGGCCCGGTGATCCGGCGTCTGGCGCTGCTCGCCATCAAAGATCCCGTGACGTTCGCGCACGACGTGCTCGGCGTCCCGCGCCTCGATCTCGACGAGCTGGAATGGATCGAGCTCTCGGACCTCCTGCGGGGCAAGGTCCCCCCGGCTGTCTATCAGCGTGTCCTGGAGCGCTGCCACCGCGACCCGCCCGCGCGGGGGGCGGACTTCGTGTTCACGCCGGGCGTCATCGAGGGGCCGGACTTCTTCCTCGACGAGGACGCGAATGCCGGCGCCCCCGCCGGCGAGCTGGACGCGCGCTCCCTCGCCGCCCCGCGGATGGCGTCGATCCTCGCCGCGAGAAGGGACGGCACCCTCGTCCTCGACGACGAAGCGCTCCTCGCCCTGGCGATGGATCGCGCCCGCGGCCCCTCCACAGAGGACTGGAGCTTCGCCGTCCTCGACTTTCCGGCCGGGCTCCGTGACGCCATCCTCGAGAAGGTGCGCCGGACCCGGAATGACGCCGAGCGCGCCAACCTCCTCGCCTGGCTCGAGGCGCACGGCGAGCCGAGGAGCGCGCTGCTCGAGCTGGCGCTCACGGCCATCCGCGCGGGGGAGACCTCCTACGGGCTCCTCTGCTGGCTGACGCGCCAGCTCACGACGCGAGCCGCCTGGGACCGCCATGGTCGGTTCGTGCTCTCGGCGCTGCTCGGGCAGCGGGCGTTCTCGGAGATCGGCGAGCTCGTCACCGTGGTCTGGAGCGAGGCCGGCTGCGGCGATGCCGAGCCGCCTCGAGGCTTGCTGGAGGCCATCCAGGTCGCCTTCGCGCTCGCTCTCCTCCAGCTCTCGCGCGAGGCGCTCGCCCGCGGCGACGAGGACTTCGCCATGGCGGCCCTCTCGGCGCTGGCGTGCCTCGATCCGCCCTCCCGGGTGAGCCGCGCGGTCCACGATCTCCGCCGCGCGCCCGGCGTCACCCCCGCGATCGTGGCGCTCCTGGCGGTGAACGAGCGGCTGGTGAAGCACAGCGACGCCCGCGACGCCTCGCTCGAGGGCGTCATCGCCGCCCTCCACGCGATCGCGGACGCGTTCCACGACGGGGGCGTCCGCCCCGGCTGAGCGCGGGCCGAACGGCGGGCGCAGGCGCGACGGGGGCTCTCGTCGCGAAGGCAGCGGCGCGCCCGCCGCACGGTCCGCTCGTGTCTCCATGGACCTCAACGCGCCCCCGGAGGGAGCACGTCATGCCGTTCATCAACCAAGCTTCCCGCGAGATCAGCCTCAAGATCGTCTATTACGGCCCCGGTCTGGGGGGCAAGACCACCAACGTCCAGCACCTCCACGACCGGACCCACGAGGGCGCCAAGGGGCGGCTCGTCTCGCTGAAGACGGAGAGCGACAGGACGCTCTACTTCGACTTCCTGCCGCTGGAGATCGGATCCATCGCCGGCTTCCGCACCCGGCTCCAGCTCTACACCGTGCCCGGCCAGGTCTTCTATCGAGCCAGCCGGCGGCTCATCCTGCGGGGCCTCGACGGCGTCGTCTTCGTCGCCGACTCCCAGCAAGACCGGCTCGACGCCAACGTCGAGTCGATGGCCGATCTCGCCGACAACCTCGACGAGTACGGGCGATCCCTGGCGAGCCTGCCGCTGGTGATCCAGTACAACAAGCGCGATCTCGGCGGGATCGTCCCGCTGCCGGAGCTGCGCGCCGCGCTCAACCCCGGCGGAGCCCCGGAGGTGGAGGCGGCGGCGGCGAGCGGCCAAGGGGTGTTCGAGACGCTGAAGATGGTCTCGCGCCGGGTGTTGCTCGAGCTCAAGTCGCGGAGACCGTAGCCGACGTTCGGGGAGGGTCTGCCTCGGCCGAGGAGCCCTCCCCGACGGAGCCTAGCTGCGCCGCTCGTCGAGCCCGAGGTCCGAGAGCCCCTCGCGCTCGCGCTTGGCGTGGCGCAGCGCCTCCCGCAGGCCGTGCTTGAGGTTGCGCAGGGTGGTGAGGCGCCCGAGATCCACGCCGATGTCCACGAGCGTCTCCGACACCGCGGGGCGGATGCCGGTCAGCACGCAACGGGCTCCGACGATCTCGACCTTGCGCATCAGCTTCATGAGGTGATCGGCGGTCTTGGTGTCGACGATCTCCACGCCGGTGAGGTCGACGATGACGAAGCTCGCCTGCGTGCGGGTCACCTCGGCGAGCAGGCGCTGGACCATGTCCGCGGTGCGCCGCGAGTCCACCACACCGATGATGGGCATCACCAGCACGTCGTCCCACACCTCGAGGATCGGGTTCGAGAGCTCGTCGACCGCGTAGCGCAGGCGCCCGATGAGCGCGGTCTTGGCCTCCTCGCTGGAGGCGAGCTCCTCGTTGCGCGTCCTGAGCTCCTGCTCGAGCGCGCGCTGCTGGGTGATGTCCTGGAACGCGACCATCCCGGCGATGATGGCGCCGGACTCGTCGCGAACCGGTGCCCCGTTGACGTGGACCCGGCAGCCTTCCGGGATCTCGGCGTTGCGGACCACCATCTCGGCCTCCGGCGCCTCTTCCCCGGCGAGCGCGCGCAGCAGGGGCAGGTGCTCGTTGGGGAAGGGCGTGACCCCGTCGGCCTCGAAGACGCCGAACGCGTGCACCAGGTCGCCGCCGTGCTCCGACGGGGCGCTCCCCGCGTAGCGGCCGGCGGCGGCGTTGTAGATGGGGAAGGTCCCGTTCGGCTCCATCACGATGATGCCCACCGGGAGCGCGTTGATCGCGGCGCGGTTCAGCGCCTCCGTCTTCTTCGCGGCGCTCTCGGCGGCGGCGAGCGCCGCGTCGACGCGCTTGCGCTCGGTCACGTCGAGCATCTTGCCGTACGACACCACCGTGCCGTCCGCCCCGCGCTCGAAGACCGCCTCCACCTCGATCCAGCGGATCTCGCCGGAGGTGTGGTTGGCCCGGCCGGACCAGAGCAGGGGGGCCAGCGTCTGGTAGCTGACGCCCATCTGCTGCTCGAGCTTGGCGCGGTCCTCGTCCACGATCCGCATCATCAGCTTGGCGGGATCGCCGCTCCACTCGGACTCGGGCACGCCGTAGGGCGCGCCCATCTTGGCGTTGACGTAGATCCAGTCGAGCTTCCCGGTGGTCAGGTCGATCCGGGAAGAGAACAGGGCCCCCGGGACCTTGTCCAGAATCCGCAACAGCACGTCCGCAGTCAGGTTCTCCGCCACGATTTCTCCTCCTCGATTCGATGGTCCGTCAAGGATCGCGCCGCAGCACGCCCTCTATCAGCAGGCCCCCGCCCGGGCGCGCCGACACCCGCACGTCGCGAAGGAAGCGCCCCAGCGCGCCGAGGCCCACGCCCAGCCCGTGCCGCTCTCGCTGCGGCACGTCCGGCGTCAGCCAGCGCCCCTCGGAGAAGCCGTCGCGCAGCGCGTCCGCGACGCAGGCGATTCCTGGGCCCTCGTCCTCGGCCCGCACCCGGCAGCCGCGGAGCGGCGCCTCTTCCTCCGACAGCTCGATCCGGCCACGCCCGGCGTGCTTGGCGGTGTTGGAGGCCAGCTCGGCGACGCAGACCGCGAGGCGGGCCTGGTCCAGCGCGGAGAAGCCCAGCTCGGCGGCGAAGCGGCGCGCCCGGCCCGCGGCCCAGAGGCGGTCGTCCTGGGTGACGATCTCCAGCGCCAGAACAGGCCTCGGCGGGGCGCTCACGGGGCCACCCGGACCACCAGGCAGGACGCGTCGTCGTGGCTCTTGTGATGCTGCCGCAGCAGCGCGTCCGCGAGCGGCTGCGGCTCGAGGTTCGCGAGATCGGCGAGGTCGAAGCGGGTGGAGATCCCGTCGGTCATCAGCACCAGGAGATCGCCGGCAGCGATCGGGTACTCCCACACGCGCACGGTGCGAAGGCGCTGCCCCACGATGCCTGGCGTCGTGGGGGGGGCGATCGGGGCGCGCGCGACCGCTCGCAGCTCCACGTTGCCGACGCCGGCGAAGAGCGCGCGGCCCTCCACGAGGTGGAGCGCCAGCAGCGAGACGGCGGCGCCGCGCATCCCCGAGATCGCGCCGCCGATGCCGCGCAGCAGCGGCTCGAGCGGGTCCTCCGCGTGCGTCTCCGCGTAGCCGCACGCCGCGGCGGCGGAGGCCTGCGCCGCCTCGCCGTGGCCGAGGCCGTCGGCGAGGCAGAGCAGCAGGCCGCGCGAGAACGGGATCACCGCGCCCAGGTCGCCGCAGACGATCTCGCCCGTCTTGGGGCGCTGCGCGGAGCCCACCACCAGCGGCGGCATCAGACCGCCTTCATCGCGAAGGTCACGGTCGTTCCGCGCTGGGGCCCCGTCTGGATGTCGAAGCGGTCGGCGAGCTTCTTCACGCCCTGCAGGCCGAGGCCCATGCCGAGCCGGGAGCGGTAGTTGCCCGACATGATCTGATCCAGGTTGGGGATGCCGGGGCCGCGATCTCGGGCGATGATCTCCAGGCCCGAAAGGGGCGATCTCTTGATCTCGATCTGCCCCGCACCGGCGTACTGGACGATGTTGCGTGCCAGCTCCGACACGGCGGTGGTGAGCCGCGTCTGCCCGGTCGACGAGAAGCCCGCCGCGGCTGCCAGGTCGCGCGCTTCGCGGCGGACGCGCGCGACGTCGTCCTCGACGTTGACGTCGAACACCAGCGCCTCCACGAGGGCGTTCGTCGGAGTGCTCGTCGGCGTTTTCGCCAGCGCCTCGAGGTTGCGACGGCAGTCGGCCGCCTGTTTCGGGTCCGCGATGAACAGCCGGAGGTGACGCTCGATGGGCTCGAGCATCCCCCGGAGCTGCCCCCGATCGAGCCCCGCGCCGTGGATGCCGGTGCGTCGCCGCGTGAGGGCGACGACGGACTGGGCGGTGGGCAGCGAGACGTAGCGCGCCAGCAAGGCCAGGAGCGCCTCCAGGACGTCGCTCCCGGGGGGCTTCGGCGCGAGAGGGAGCCCCATCGAGGAGCCCTGGGACCGCGTCGACGAGGAAGGACCCGCCGCCGGCTCCGCGGGACGCCGCGACGCGCCAGGGACCAGCGTCCCCTCGGGGTGACGCCGCGACGACGGCGGGGTCGGTGCGGGCTCGGCAGAGCGCGACGGCGACAGCGGACTCGACGCCGGGGTAGGTCGCTTGGGCCCAGGAGCGTGGTTCATGATCTCGTCGGGATCAGGCGCGCGCCGAGCGGCGGAGCATCCGGAGGGCGCTGTCCAGATCGAGCGTCGTAGGCACGTCACCCAGGCCCAGCCCCATCTCGACGAGCGTGTCCGCGACGTCGGGCTGCACGCCGCAGATCACGGTGGGCACGCCCATCAGCTTGGCGCTCACGGCGAGGTCCCGGATGCACCGGGTGATGTAGCTGTCCATGAGGTTGACGCTCGCGAGATCGAGCACCATCCCGCGGAGCGTCTGGGCTTCGAGCGTCGCTCCGACGCGGTCCCTCAGGACTCGCACCGCGCGGTCGGTGAGCTCGGGGTCGAGCTGCACGAGGAGCGTCCGCTCCACGACCATGAGGGTGCCGGCACTACCGTTGATCATGTGACGCTCTTCACGCTTCGGTGCCCGGTCATGGGTGGGCGAGAGCCCAGGACTGCCCACGAGCGCGCCCGCGACTCTTCTGGGGTGCCCGCTCGGCTCGCCGGTTGGAGCGGAGCGATCCGCGGTCGATGAACTCACCGCAATCACGGCGGGGTACCATCGGTGTTGCCCGGAGCAGAGTCCCGGACATATTTGAGGAGCATCGAACACGGCGCAGATCCCTGTCAAGGTGTTTCCCCTCGTCCCGGCCCGAGATCGGGGGTCCCCGCGACGACTTGCCGGTACCCATCTTCGACCGGGAGCGACGAAAACGCCTCGCGGAGCGAGGCTACCGGGGGACCCATCCACACACTCACGTGAATCATCGGTCCACCGGCGAGGCGGCGATGCACCTCGTCCTCTTGCGCCAGAGGATCGTCCGGCGTCCCCGGCTCGGGCTCGACGATGACCACGAAGAAGCACGCGCGGCCCGAGCCCGGTGCGGGCACGCCGACGTAGTCGGTCTTCAGCCCCGTCTGGACGCTCTGCCAGGTGTAGCCGGCGCGGTCGAGCGGATCAGGTGCGAACGGCGGGACCCCGTCGCGGGCGAGCGCCGCGACCGACGGCCAGCGCTGGGTCGCGACGCGCCCGCGCTCCGCCTCGAGGATTCCCTCCTCCACGGCGCGGAAGGTGCGCTGGTCGACGGGGTCGAGATCCTGGAATCGGCGCTCGAAGGGTGAGGCCGGCGCGGGCGGAGCGGCGCCGGCAGTGCGCGGAGCGTAGGTCTCGGCGCTGAGGACGAGCGCAGACCAGTAGGCGACGTGGAACAGGGCGCGCGCCACGGCCCACGTCTCGGAGCGGGTGGAAGGGGGGCGGACCTCGACGGTCCGGACGGGGGCCATTCGCGGTTCCTGGTAGCAGACTCTGCGGGCCCGAGACAGGAGCTCGGCAGGTTCGTGGGGGCCGCCACCAAGCCGGGCGGTCGGCGGCTTCGGCGCCGGAGCGGCGTGCCCGGCGCCCGATGGCACGCCGCGTCGAGCACGCGTAACGACGGTGAACGCGCGGGGATCCGCGATCTCTCTCGCGTCGCCCTTGATCTGTCTCGCGCTTTACGGTGTCGTGGACGTGAGCGGCGCCCGTCGGCGCCGAGGAGAGGCGGCCCGTGTGAGCGGTCCCAAGGCCAGATGCCCGTCCTGCGGCACCGAGTGGGACGGGCCGGTGGTGTTCTGTGGCGAGTGCGGCACGCCCGTGGCGTCCGCGGGCGCCCCGGGTGATCGCGCGGCGCGCCCGCCGCCGCGAGCGCACACGTTCGTGGGCGTGCTGCCGGGAGTCCCGGTGAGCCCGAGCACCGCTCCGCCCATCGAGCGCCGCACCGTGATGGGAATGACGGCGGTGAACGCGGCCTCCCCGACCCTGCTCTCGCCGATCGCGCCTCCGGAGGACGGGAAGCCGAAGGACGGGGCCCGACCCTCGGTTCGATCGTCGAGCGGGAAGAAGGGGCGGCGCGGGAGCGCGACCGGCGAGGCGGCGGTCGAGTCCAGTCCCGCACCCAGGGTGCTCGTGGAGGTTCCCATGGCGGCGCCGCCTTCGGCAGAGACTCCCCACATCGAGGTGAGCAGCCTCTCCGACGTGGAGGCACACGACGCCGGGTGGACCACGGCGGACGCGCCCGCCCCCGCGTCGCCCCCCGTCGAGGCTGCGCCCCCGACGCAGGAGCTCGCGATCGAGGCGTCCGGCGACGTGGCCGCGGGCGGCGCCGAGCCCCAGCCTCCTGCGGAGGCCGCGCCGAGCCGGGCGGCTCCACGCGCACACCCCTCCGTCCCGCCTCTGGAAGCCGCGGAGGAGCAGCGCCTCCTCGATGACCTCGACGCCGGCTTCGACTCCATCGTGCGGCCCAGCGAGCCGGTCGACCCGGAGGCGTGGCTGGACAAGCTCGACGACGGCCGCTGGACGCCGGAGCCTCCGGCGGAGCCAACCGCCGCAGGCTCCGCCGCTCGCGCGGCCCGCCATGAGGCCGACATGGCCGAGGTGCGAGACCTCTTCGCGGGGATCGCGGTGGCCTACGCGCGCCCGCTGCGCGACTTCATGATCGAGGTCGCCTGGGGCGAGCCGACCAAGGAGTGGCTGGACGTGGCGCTGCCCGCCGCGGTGGCCCTGCGCCGCGCCGCCGCCGCGGTGGAGCTGCCCGAGGTGGACACTGCGCTCGAGGGCTACTGCACCGCGCTCGAGCTGGCCGGGGGCGAGAGCTCGCTGAACCGGGAGGTGCGCGAGATGCTCACCGGCGCCTACGGTCGCCTGGTGGAGGCGATGCCCGGGGTGTTCGCGCTCGAAGGCGAGCGGGGCCGCCGCGAGCCCATCATCGTGCGCTCGCTGCTGCTCCAGGTGCCGGGCGTGCGCAAGGTCGCGATCGACAAGCTCTACGCAGCGGGGATCAACGGGCTCGAGGTGTTCTACGCCGCCCGCCCGCGCGAGCTGGCGGAGGCGACCGGCCTCGAGATCGCGCTCACGGCGGCCATCTGCGACCGCTTCGAGAGCTACCGCCGCGAGGTGGCCGAGCTCTCCCCCGGCAAGCACCGCGAGCGCGAGCGCGCCGAGGTCGGCGAGCTCACCGACGATCTCGCCCGCCACCATGAAGCCCACGAGGGCGCCGCCGCGTCGTGGGCCGCTGATGCCGCGGCGCGCCGGGCAGAGGCGCGCAAGGACCGCGCGGAGACGGCGCTGCGCATCGACGTGCTCCTCGCCCACATGGGCGAGGTCGACCTGCTCCACGCCCTCGCCAAGCTGCCCTTCCAGCAGAAGATCCGAGAGCTGAAGCGCTACCTGGACGAAGCGAAGCAGAAGGCCGTGACGATGGGGGCTCCCCCACCACCGTCCCGTTGAGCGCTCTCCCGCTTCCCGCTCGCAATCTCTGGAGTCAATGATCCATGGCCAACCTGACACGTGAAGAGGTCCTCAAGAAGGCCGGGCTCGGCGAGTCGTTCGATCGCGCCGACCTCCGCGGGCTCGACCTCGCAAACGCGGTGCTCGAAGGTGTCGACCTGCGCCGCGCCGACCTCGAGGGCGCCAACCTCGAGGGCGCCCGGCTCCGCGGCGCCAACCTCCGGAACGCGAGCCTCCGCGAGGCGTACCTCACCGGCGCCGATCTGCGGGACGTCAACCTCGACAAGGCCGAGCTCGAGGGTGCCAACCTGGAGCGGGCCAAGCTCGACGGCGCCAACCTGAGCCGCGCCAACCTCGACGGCGCCAACCTCACCGGCGCGTCGCTGAAGAACGCCCGCCTCACCAACGCACAGCTCCAGTCGGCCAACCTGGGTGGCGCCGATCTCACCGGGGTCAACCTCTCCCACGCCGATCTCGTGGAGGCCTACCTGGGCGGCGCCAAGCTCGTCGGCGCCAACCTCCGCAACGCCGACCTCACCTCCGCCAACCTCGAAGAGGCCGATCTCACCGAGGCCAACGCCGACGACGCCGAGCTCGGGGGCGCGGACCTCAAGCGCGCTCGCGCCAAGGGCGCCTCGCTGGTCAAGGCCAACCTGACCAAGGCCAATCTCGTCGGGGCCGACTTCACCTCCGCGGATCTGCGCCAGGCCAACCTGACCGGCTCCAAGCTGGGTGCCAACCTCACCGGCGCGCGGGTGGCCGGGGTGATCACCGCGGGCGCCTCGCTCGAGGGCATCGTCGCCGACTGGGTCGACGACAGCCGAGACGGCGACGGCTCGCGGCGCGTCTCTGGGGTGGCGGCGCTCTCCATCCTCTCGGGCAAGGCGCCGGCGCCCTCGGTCCCGCCCCCGCCGCGCGGCCAGGCGGTGCGTTACTTCGGCCAGGGCGACGTGCTGCGCAACGCCACGCTCGAGTTCGGCGAGGGCATCAAGGTCCAGATCGAGAGCCGCTTCGAGCAGTGCTCCATCGCCCTCGGCCGCGGCGCCGAGCTCACCGTCGGCAAGGCCGGCGTGCTCGCGCAGTGCCGCATCGAGGGCGCCGGGAACATCACCCTCCACGGCCGCTTCTTCGAGCGGGAGAGCCCGGGCATCGTCGGCCCCGGCCAGCTCGTGGTGACCTCCGAAGGGCAGCTCGTCGGCACCGTCGAGCAGGCCCCGGAGCTGACGAAATTCGCCTTCGAGCCGGGCTGCCGGCTACGGATGAAGATCCTGCGGGCACGATCGGAGCCGGACCAGGTCCGGACCGGGAAAGGCAAAGAGCGATGACCGAGTCGAAGCAGAGCGAGAAGCGCACCCTCGTCGAGGAGGGGACCGAGCTCAAGGGCTCGCTCACGTCGACCTGCCCGGTGCTGGTGCGAGGCCGCGTCGAGGGCGAGGTGACCGCCCCCGCGCTGACGGTGAGCCCCTCGGGCTCCGTCAGCGGGCGGGCCAAGGTGGGCGAGCTCCAGGCCGAGGGCGAGCTCTCGGGCGAGTTCGACGCCGACGTCGTCCAGCTCTCCGGCAAAGTGCAGGACCGCACCGTGATCCGCGCCAAGACCCTGAGCGTGCAGCTCACCGCCGAGAGCGGGAAGCTCCAGGTGGTCTTCGGCGAGTGCGAGCTGGCCGTGGGCGATCCCCCGCCCGACGCGCCGGACGCCGACGCCAAGACCTGACGCGCTCACAGGGGGCCCCGGCGGGCCTCCTGGATCAGCGCGCCGAGCAGCGCCGCCACCGGGGCGGCGAGCTCGCTCTGCGACGTGAAGTGAACCGCGCTCCCCATCACGTGGACCACGTTGCCGCTGGTGGTTATCCTGCCCACCTCGATCTGCGCCCAGCGCAGCGCCATCGGGCCGCTCGACAGGTTCTTCCAGCAGAACAGGTGGGGGGTGAGGATGAACCCCTCCTCGGCGCTGCCGAAGAGGGTGTCGTCGTAGAGCACCGCGACCGCCTCCCGCCGCGGGAGGTGCCGCGCGTGCATCCCCCTCGCGCGGTGGAGCTTCGCGGGCGGGATCGCGGGGTCGTAGTAGAGATCCTCGACCTCCCCGAGGTACGGCCGCACCCGCGCCGTGAGCCTCGCGACCGCGGCCGCCTGCCCCTCGACGGTGTCCGCAGGCGCGTCCGCGTTGCGCCGGTAGGGCCCGCCACCGTCGGGGCGGCGCCGCCCCGAGAGCTCGGCGAAGAACCGGGCCGCGTGCGCCGCGATCTCGCCGCCGACCACGATGTTGCCCCCGGCGATGTCGACGCTCCCGGCGTGCGCGACGATGCTGGCCGGATCGATCTCGCTCCACGCGATCTGGCGGGGGTGCTCGAAGAAGTTCTTCCAGCACAGCCGCTCGGGCGTGACCACGAAGCCGTTCTCGCCGCTGCCCAGGAGGGTGGCGTCGTGGAGCACCAGCACCGGCTCGCTCTGCCGCAGGTAGGCCGCGTGCGCGCTCCGGGCCGCCGCTTCCTTGAGCTGGGGGACGTGCGGCCGGTAGTACACGCCGCCCCCCCGCCCGAGCCACCCGTGGGCAAGGCGGACGATCTCCTGCGGGTCCCCGACGTGAGGCGGGCCGCCCGAGAGCATCGCCGGGGCATGCGACGGATCGCGCACGCGCCCAGGATGCGCGCCCCGTCGGAGCCGTGGGTTACCACGGCATTACGTCTCCTTCAGGCGCTCAGCTGACGAAGACGTAATGTTCCGGCAACCCGCCCCGGCGCGAGACGGGTCACCTTCGGGGAAGGCCGACCATGCGTGTGTCCCTTGCGAGCATTCTCTTCGCCTGCACCCTGATGGCCTCGGCCGGGACCGCCCGCGCCGCCAACGATGGGGGCGACGACGGAGGCCAGGGCGGTTCCTCGGCCTCCGGATCTGGAGGCGCCGACGGCGGAGGCGGGGCCCCCCCGACCGGCATCCAGCCGACGACGACGCCTGACAACCTCGGCTGCAGCACGTCCGGTGCCGCGAGCGGGACCTCGGCGCCGCTCGGCCTCGTGGCGCTGGTGATCGCGGGCGTGGCGCTGGCCCGCCGCCGTCGCGAAGGCGGAGAAGAGGGCGTCCGATGAGCCTCCTGCTGCGATCGGTCTCGGTCTCGATGGCGCCCGCGGGCGCTCTGCTCGTGTTGCTCGCGGCCAGCCCGGCGCACGCCGACGGGGCGCCGGTCGCTCCGACCGCGCCCGTGACGGCCGCCAGCGCGCCGCCTCCGGCCGCCGTGCCGCCGCCGTCCCTCTACACCACCGGCGCCACCGGCGCCGACGCCCGCCCGGCCGACCCCGACGCCGGCAGGACCCGCTTCGGCTTCGGCGCCAACCTCACCACCGACTACTACCGCGCGCCCGTCGACGTGCTCGGGATCGGCCTCTTCCTCGAGCTCGGCCAGACCGAGAACGCCGGTGTCTGGGCGCCGCTGGTGCGCCTCACCGGGGCCCGCGCCGCCTCCGACGTGACCTCGGGGATGACCAGCGCCTCGTTCACCTGGATGACGCTGGCGCTGGACGGCTGTCCGATTCAGGCGACCCTCGTCGCCCAGCGCGTGTGGATCCGCCCGTGTGCGCGGGTGAGCGGCGGCCTCCTCGGCGCCTCGGCCACGATCGACGGGCAGGCGCTCGACGCCCACAAGCCCTGGGTGACGGCCGGCGTGCTGGCGCGGCTCCAGTGGCGGCCCGTCGGCCCGCTCTTCTTCGAGGTCGAGGGCGGCGCGGCCTACGCGTTCACGCACGACGCCGTCTCGCTGGGGATGGGCGCGCCCGTGCTCGATCCGGCGCTGTTCGAGCCCTTCGGATCGCTGGGCGTGGGGCTGACCTTCCCGTAGCCCCGCGACCTCACCGATCGTGGGACGCGCTTGGGCGTCCCGCAGGATGACCGGGCGAGGTTGACGCCTTTCGCGCTTGCTGGGCATCGTCGGCTCCGCGCATGACATCCGCAGCAACGGTGGGCGAGGCCCTGGCCACGAAATCCGCGCCAGGTGAGCTCGACGTGCCGCTCGGGCGGCACATCGCGGCGCTCGACGGCGTGCGCGGCGCGGCGATCCTCGCGGTCGTCGTCTACCACTTCGGCGGCCTCCGCGACGCGCCCGCGTCGTGGCTCGAGAAGGGCTTGCTGCTGGTCACCCGCGTCGGGTGGTGCGGCGTCGACCTGTTCTTCGTGCTCTCGGGCCTGCTGATCACCGGGATCCTCCTGGACACCCGCGAGGCCGCGAACCGCTTCACCTCGTTCTACATGCGCCGCTTCCTGCGCATCTTCCCCCTCTACTACGCGGTCCTCCTCGGCTACTTCGTGGTGGTCCCGTGGATCTCCGGCCGGCCGGCCACCGGCGCGGGCGAGCAGGTCTGGTACTGGACCTACCTCTGCAACTGGTCGACCTCGTTCCAGGCGGACACCCGCACGCCCCTGCTCTCGCACTTCTGGTCGCTGGCGGTCGAGGAGCAGTTCTACCTCGTCTGGCCGGCGCTGGTCTTCTTCACGCGCCGGCAGACCCTGGCCCGCCTCTGCGTCGCCGTGGCCACGGTGGTGCTGCTGACCCGCGTGGCGATGGTCGGGCTGCACTTTCCGCCCATCGCCATCCACCGCCTCACCGTCTGCCGGATCGACGCGCTGGCGCTGGGCGGGCTCGCGGCGATCGTGCTCCGCAGGCCCGCGTGGCTGCGTGCCGTCTACCCCCGCCTCCGCGTTGCGGCGGCGGTGCTGTGCGCGCTCCTGCTCGCGGTGGCCGTCGCGAGCCATGGCTTCCTCGAGGACAGCGCAGTCGTCGAGACGGCGGGGCTGTCGCTCCTGGGGCTGCTGTTCGCGATCCTGGTGGTGCAGGTGGTCGTCGAGAGCTCCGGCGGCGGCGGCCGCACGGCGCGGATCTTCGGTAACCCGGCGCTCCGGTGGCTGGGCAAGTACAGCTACGGGATCTACGTCTACAACTTCCTCCTCTACGTCGCGGTGGTGGAGCCCGTCTCGGCGTTCGCCGCCGCGCAGACGGGGACGTTGCGGACCGTGGTCCACCTGGGCTTCCTGGTGGGAGGGCTCGCGGCATCGGCTGCCGTGGCGGTGGTGTCCTGGTACCTGCTCGAGAGCCCGCTCCTCGGTTTGAAGCGCCTCTTCACGGCGGACGCACCCTCCCGCCGCGGAACATGAAGACGCAGACCGAGAGCCAGGACCTCGCGGACCACCATGCCCTCGCCGGGGCCGAGGACGCCACTGGCGACGGCGACGGCGTGGCCGCTCGCCTCGGGGAACGGATCGGCCACTTTCGCCTGGTGTCGGTGCTCGGCCGCGGGGGCATGGGCGTCGTCTACCTCGCCGATGATCTCACCCTCCGGCGCCGCGTGGCGCTCAAGGTGCTCCCGGCGGCGGCGCTCGCGGACGAGGAGCGTCGCGCCCGCTTCCTCCGCGAGGCGCGGGCCGCGTCGGCGGTGGCGCACCCCGGCGTGGCGGCCGTGTTCGAGGTCGGCGAGGAGGGCGCCGATCTCTTCCTCGTCATGGAATACGTGGCCGGGCAGACGCTCCACGATCGCCTCGCCGAGCGGGGCGCCCTCCCGGTAGGCGAGGCCCAGCGCATCGCGGTCGCCATCGCCGCGGGGATGGCCGCCGCGCACCAGGCGGGCGTCATTCACCGCGATCTCAAGCCCGCCAACGTCATGATCGCCGGCGACGAGGGGGTGAAGATCCTCGACTTCGGCATCGCGCGATCCATCGCCCCCGCCAGCGACGAGCCGCTCGAAGCGGCGCCCACGGTGACCGCCGGCGCCACCGTGGAGGGTCGCATCCTCGGCACTCCGGGGTACATGGCGCCCGAGCAGATCCACGGGCGCGCCGTCGACGCGCGCACCGACGTCTTCGCCTTCGGGGTGGTGCTCTACGAGATGATCACGGGAGCGCGGCCGTTCGCGGGGGAGACGGCGATCGAGCGCCTGGTCGCGGTCGATCGCGACACGCCCAGCCCACCGTCCAGGCGGCGCCCGGGCGTGCCGGCGGCGCTCGATCGGGTGATCCTGCGCTGCCTGGAGAAGCGCCCGGAGGATCGCTTCGCCAGCTTCCGCGAGGTGCTCCTCGCTCTGGAGCACCCGGCTCTCCCGGCCGGGCGCCCTCGCCGCGCGTCGAGGATCGTGGTGGGGCTCGGCGTCGTGCTCGCAGCTGGCATCGTGGCGTCCGCGGCTGCGCGGAGAGCCTCGCGCGTCCCGCCCACGGCGCCCATCGCGGCCACCGGGGGGCAGGCGCCGATCCGGCGCCCTTGCCCGGAGGGGCGGAAGGGTGAGCAGGGGTGCAACAATCCCGGCCTCGTGGCCTGGTGCGACGGCGGAGAGCAAATCCTGGCGTGCTGTGGCAAAGGGCTGGTGCCCACCGGCACCGACGGGATCTGCGCGTGCGCGCCCGGCGGCACTGCCGAGCACGACGCGCTCGCGCGGGGCTGTCCAGCCACCCCGGCGAGCCCCCAGGGCACCTACAACGAGGCCCGCGACCGCGCGGCGCAGAAGGCGATCGACTGCATGGCGCCCGGCATCGACGCGGGGTGGTCGCGCGGCGGCGAGTTCTCGGTGGCGTTCTTCCTCACGCCGGAGGGCGAGGTCTTCGGCGCGCACCTGACCCGCTCGACGATCCCGGAGACCGCCGCGCAGGCCTGCGTGCTCTCCGCGCTGCGCTCCACCCCGTTCCCGGCCCCACGCGGCGAGGACGTGGGCCGGGAGGAGTCGTGGGGCCTCGCGTTCGAGTAGGGACCGTCAGAGGGCGAAGCCCAGCGGATACTGCACCGTCAGCACCCCGGCGCTCGACGCCGGGAAGCGCAGCGCGCCGAACGCCGCGAGGACGCACCCCTGGAACGCGCCGCCCGGCATCGTCGACTTCGCCACCTGCGTTCCCTGCGGCGCTCCGCTCGCGTCGACGGTGAAGCGCAGCACGACCTCCCCCGCGAGGCCCGGCTGCGCGGCGAGCGCCGTCTTGTAGCAGGCCGCGAAGGGGCCCGCGCCCGCGCGGACGACGGACTGCACGGTCTCGGGCGGCATGCGGACCCCCGCGGCCGGCCCGGCGATGGGACCGGGCGCCGCCGCGCCGGTGGGCCCGATGCGATCGACCTCGAAGTCGTAGCCATAGCCTTCGGGTTGGCCCACGACGGCGCCCCTGGCGGTGCCGGTCTCGGGCTCGGCGCCGCTGCAACCGGCGAGAAGCACGAGGGCGGCGACGAAGGTGACGGGGGATGCGATGCGAATGTTCATGATGGGCTCCTTGAGGGGTACGCGAGACACCCTCTCTGGAGCAACGGGCGTGCTGCCTGGGGCCCGGTGATCGGGCGCGGAAATACCCGGGTTTTCGTCGAATCGAGGCCGCGCCGGGCCGTTGCAGGGGAGGCACCCCTTGTTGCACCCCACGTTGCACCCCGGTATCCACCTGCCATGCGCGCCGCAGCCAGGACCGAGACGCTCTCGCACGGCGACGGGGGCGGCGCCGGGGAGGCGGGCGTCTCCGCGTACCTGTTCGTGGTGCTCGACGCGCGGCGCGTCGACACGCCGCCGGCGCGGATCGCGCTCGCGGGCATCGACGAGATCGTGATCGGCCGCGGCGACGAGCGGCGCTTCACGGTGAGCGAGCAGCGCGCCGTCGTGGAGCTGCCGGACGCGGGGATGTCGAGGGCTCACGCACGCGTGACGCGAGCGTTCGGCGGGTGGGTGGTGGAGGACGCCGGGTCCAAGAACGGGACGCTCGTCGGCGGCCGCCGGTCATCCTCGGGAACGTCCGAGAGCGCTCCCCGCCCGGTCACGCGCGCCGAGCTCGCCGACGGCGACGTGATCGAGGTGGGGCGCACCTTCCTCCTGTTCCGCCGGGCGCTGCCCTTCGACCCCGCGGCGCCGGCGGTGCTCGACGGGGCGATTGCCTCACCGCTGGCGCCGGGGATGCTCACGCTCTCGCCCGCGTTCCAGCGGACCCTGGCGGCGCTGGCCGCGGTGGCCCCGGCGGCGCTGCCGGTGATCCTCGAAGGCGAGACGGGGACGGGCAAGGAGGTGGCCGCGCGGGCGATCCATGCGCTCTCGGGGCGGCGCGGCGACTTCGTGGCGGTCAACTGCGGGGCGCTGCCGGCGGCGCTGGTCGAGGGCCAGCTCTTCGGGCACCGGCGGGGCGCGTTCTCGGGCGCCACGGAGGATCGGCCCGGGCTCTTCCGCGCGGCGGACGGGGGCACGCTGCTCCTCGACGAGATCGGAGAAATGGCGGCGCCCGCACAGGCGGCGCTGCTGCGGGTGCTCGAGCAGCGCGAGGTGTTGCCCCTCGGCGCGACGCGCCCCGTGCCGGTGGACGTGCGGGTGATCGCGGCGACGCACCGTCCGCTCGATCGCCTGGTGGAGGAGGGCGCCTTCCGTCGCGATCTGCACGCGCGCCTCGCGGGCGTGCGGCTCGTGCTGCCGCCGCTGCGCGAGCGGCGCGAGGATCTCGGGCAGCTCGTGGCCACGCTGCTGGCGCGGGCCGGCGTGGCGCCGCTGCCGGCGATCGAGCCGAGGGCGGCGCGGGCGCTCCTCGGCGCGGCGTGGGGGGGGAACGTCAGGCAGCTGGAGAAGTGCCTCGCGGCTGCCGCCGTGCTGGCGGCGGGTGGTGCGATCACCGTCGAGCACCTGCCCCCGGAGGTCCGAGGGCCGGCGCCCGCGGTACCGGGCGGGGGCGCGGAGGAGCCGGGCGCGGCCCAGAGGGACGAGCTGGTGGCGCTCCTGCGCGAGCACCGGGGGAACGTCTCGGCGGTGGCCCGCGCGCGAGGCGTGGCGCGGATGCAGGTGCAGCGGTGGCTGAAGCGGTACGCGCTGGATCCGGAGGCGTTCCGGGGGGACTGAGGCGCCGTGGCGAACACCACAAACTTCGCGACGCGTGCGTGATCCCACGCGACGCCTGCGCGATCCGTCGCGACGCCTGCGCGATCCGTCGCGACGCCTGCGCGATCCGTCGTGACGCCTGCGTGATCCGTCGTGACGCCTGAGCGATCCGTCGTGACGCCTGCGTGATCCGTCGTGACGCCTGCGCGATCCGTCGTGACGCCTGCGTGATCCGTCGTGACG
>Ga0302283_1000381_pt1 | contig 35836 bp, 25 predicted proteins | sample III_Fen_E1_4_FD_198770 | JGI IMG/M metagenome (GOLD analysis project Ga0302283, IMG submission 198770) | Peat permafrost microbial communities from Stordalen Mire near Abisko, Sweden - III_Fen_E1_4 | ecosystem: Environmental > Terrestrial > Soil > Wetlands > Permafrost | place: Sweden: Abisko... | reverse complement strand
TGAGCGAGCCCCTTCGTTCGGCGAGCGAACCCCTTCGCTCGTCGAGCGAGCCCCTTCGTTCGGCGAGCGAACCCCTTCGTTCGGCGAGCGGGCCCCTTCGTTCGGCGAGCGGGTCGCTTCGTTCGGCGAGCGAGCCCCTTCGCTCGTCGAGCGGGCCCCTTCGCTCGTCGAGCGGGCCCCTTCGCTCGTCGAGCGGGCCCCTTCGCTCGTCGAGCGAGCCGCTTCGCTCGTCGAGCGGGCCGCTTCGCTCGTCGAGCGGGCCGCTTCGCTCGTCGAGCCAGTGCCTTCGTTCGTCACGGGGAGCGAGTCGCTCGTCGTCTGGACGCTCTCGTTCGTCACCGGGACCGACCCGCTCGTCGCCTCGTAGCCCTCGTTCGTCACGCGAGCGCCGCGTCCCCTCCCGGGAGGAGGGTCGGTCGCGCATCCCGGCGGGACGCCGACTCTACGGCTCGAACATCTCCTCCTCGATGAGGCCCGGGGCGATCCCGCCCCGCGACAGGACCTCCGCGTGGAAGCGCTTCAGCGAGAACCGCTCCTTCTCCCGCTCCTTGTACCGGTCCCGCAGGCGGAAGATCATCTCGCGCCCCACGAGGTACGAGAGCGGCTGGGTTGGCGACTGCGTGTAGCGTTTGACCTCGCTCACCGCGAGCTCCTTCTCGAGGTGCACCTTGTCCGTGAGCATCGCGACGCCCTCCTCGAACGTCATGCCGCGCGTGTGCAGGCCGATGTCGATGAGCACGCGGGCCGCCCGCACGAGCGTCCACTCGAGCTGCATCAGGCGCTGCTCGTCGGTGTAGTAGCCGAGCTCCGCCATGAGCTCCTCGCAGTAGAGGGCCCAGCCCTCCTCCAGGATCGCGGGCGAGCTCGCCTTGCGCATGAGCGAGGGGTGCCTCCGCGCGAACGACAGCTGGAGGTGGTGGCCGGGGTAGCCCTCGTGCACCGCGGTGTTGACGATGTCCGCCCAGTCGTTCTCGCGGAGCATCTGCTCCTGCTCGTCGGCCGGGAGCGCCGGGTCCACCGGCGTCACGAAGAAGAAGCCCTTGGTGACCTTGTCGAATGGCGGCGGCGCGTCGTACGCGGCCGTGATTGTCGTGCGCTGGAACTGCGGCGTGTCGATGACGTCGAGCACGTCGTCCGGCGGGAAGGGCACGACGTCGTGCGCGACGAGGAACGCGCGCGCGCGGAGCACCTCGCCGCGGTAGCCCTCGAGCAGGCCGCGCGCCGTCGGGTGCTTCGCCTTGAGGCGGGCGGCCACCTCGGGCCAGCCCTTGGCCTGCGGGTCGATGCGGTGGGCGAGCTCCGTCATCTGCTGGTCGGTGCGGGCGAAGATCTTCTCCCCGAGGGCGTAGACCGTGTCGACGTCGTCCTTGAGGAAGTAGTCCTCGTGGAGGAGAAACTCGAAGAGCGGCTTGCCCGCCGCGAACTGGCCGTCCGAGCGCGGGAGGACGACCTTCTCGAGGTAGTCCGCGAGGCTGTCGTACGCGGCGACCGCCGCGCCCAGCGAGGCGTCGATCCGGGCCTGCTCGCCGGGAAGCGCGAGGAGCAGAGGGCCGCGCTCCTCGGCGAAGAACGCCCTGGCGCTCCTGGCGCGCTCGATCCCGACCTGCGTCCATATCCTGGGCGGGCTCTTGAGGTTCGCCTTGGCTGCGGCGACGACCGCGGGGACCTTGTCGATGCGCGCGAGCGCGTTGGTCGCGCGCTCCCTGGCCGGCGCGTAGTCGCGCGCCAGCATGAGGAAGACCGAGTTCATCGGGGCGGTGTAGACGTCGGGCTGCCGCTCGAGGGGGGCGAGCTCCCGGTTCACCCGCACGTCGACCGCGAGGGCGTGCATGAGGACCGCGAGGTCGGTGCGCGCCGCCCGCGACGCGCGCGGCTGCGCGAAGCGCGCCTGGAGCCCCTTCAGCATGGCTTCCTCGCGGGCGAGCCCCGCCGCGTTGGCGGCCAGCGTCCGATCGTCGAGCTCCGTGTCGCGCGCGTGGATGCCCAGCTCCGTCGCGTGCTCGGGGTAGATGCTGGTGACCAGATCCAGGTACTCCTGCTCGGCGTGCGCGACGGCGGCGTCGTCCGACGTGTCCTCGCTGATGCGGCCCGCCGCGTCGGCGTGGCTGGGGGGTGGCGAGGCCGGGGGCGACGACGGCGCGGCGCAGGCCGCGAGGAGCGCGGCGAGCGGCACGAGGCGGGAGAAGCGCATGGGGCGAGAGCTTTACCCCGAACCGCGCGAAGGAGGGAGCGCTCTTCTCGGCCGCCCGGTCAGCGCTGAAAGTCGTAGAGGGGGCCCGTGCGGAGGATCCCCGTGAGCTCGTCGAGCCCCTCCATGCCCTCGCGCGCCAGCTTCGGGTCCTCGAGGTCCTTCGCGACGAGGCGGTCGCGGTAGCGGCGGCCGGCCCAGGACACGAGCGCCGCGTAGAGCTCGTCCGTCAAAAAGACGTTGGCCTTGATGGCCGCGCGCTCGGCGTCCTCGAGCGGGACGCGGAGGCGCAGGCACGCCGGGCCGCCGCCGTTGTGCATCGACTGGCGAACGTCGAGGTAGTGGACGGCGCGCACGGGCCCGCCTGCCGCGACGACGCGCTCGAGGAACGCGCGCACGCGCGGGTCGTCGCGCGAGTCCTCGGGCGCCACGATGGCCATCGTGCCGTCGGCGAGCGTGAGCACCTGGGAGTTGAACGGGTACGCCTGCACGGCGTTCGCCGCGGGCAGCTCGCTCTCCTTCGCCTCCACGACGACGAGCTCGTCGCCCAGCGTGGCGCGCAGATCGGCGACGAGCGCGGGGCTCTCCTTGAAGGCGAGCTCGTGCAGCATGAGGAAGCGGCCGTTGCCCACCGCCAGGACGTCGGTGTGGAACGCGCCCTGGTCGATCCCCGCAGGGTGCTGCTGCGGGAATCGGCACCGCGCAGGGTCGAGCTCGTGGAGGCGGGCGAGCGCGAGGCTCGCCTCGTAGGTCTGCCTGGCCGGGAAGCGCCGCGGGCCATCCGGTTCGGCCCGGTGTTGACCACCCGGCGGCTCCGCCGCGGATGTGCCGTCCCACGCGCGCCGGCCCCAGGCGAAGAGGTGGACCGCGCCCCGGCTCGTCTCGAGGCGCGTGTGGTTCGCGGCGCCCTCGTCCGCGAGCTGCCCGCCGCCCGGGAGCGGCGCGTGCACGACGAAGCGCGCCGGGTCCGCGAAGATGGCGCGGAGGACGCGCGTGGTCGTGGCGGGCTCGATCGAGCGGTGGAACATCGCCTGCAGGTTGGCGGGGACGACGTGAACCTTGTGGTCCTTCGTGTCGCACGACGGCGCGATGGTCGCGGCGTTCGCCGTCCACATGGACGAGGCGCTGCTCGTGAGGCGCAGCAAGAGACCGTCGCCCGCCGCGGCCGCGGTGATGACCTCCTCGTCCGTCCCGCGGAAGCCGAGCGCGCGCAGGACCGTCAGGCTGGGGCGGTCCTGGGGCGGGAGCACGGCCTGGAGGACGCCCAGGTCGCGCACGAGCTTCATCTTGGCGAGGCCCTGGAGCACGGCGGCGCGGGGGTTCGACGCCTCGCCCTCGTGCGCGGCGCTCGCGACGTTCCCGGGGCTCAGCCCGCCGTAGTTGTGCGTCGGCCCGACCAGGCCATCGAACTGCACTTCGCGCATGTGCGCTGTCTACCACGGGGCCGGCGGTCAAACCTGAGGCTTCTCTAGCGCCGCGCTCTTCCAGCCAGGGCGACGACCTCGGCCTCGAACGCGTCCACCGCGGCCGTGGCGCGGGCGACGTTCATCGGGCGCTGCGAGAGCCACGACTCCGCGTCGCGGCCGCGCTGGGTGAGCGTCGGGTCCGCCGCGGCGCCGCGCGCGACGAGGGCCTGGAGCTGGGCGCGGCGCGCCGACAGGCGCCCCGAGAGCTCCACCCGCTTGGCGACGAGCGAGTCGTAGGCTCGCATCACGGCGGCGTCGGCCGCGACGTACGACGTCAGCGTCTCCTGCCACCGCGCGAGCCCCACGTCCGCCGCGTGCCAGCGCCCCGCGCGCGCCGTCGCCTCGATCTTCGCGCGCCAGTCCTCGAGGCCCGCGATGAGCTCGTCCCCGACGCAGGCCGGGATGGGCGTCACCCCGAACTCGCCGCGCACCTTGTCCGGCACGAGGAGCGCGGCCGCGTGCGCGCGCGCGTGCTCGTGCAGCGCCTGCTGGGCGCCGGCGAGCCCCGCGAGCACCCGGTTCTTCGAGGCGACGAGCCCCTCGATGCGCTGGCGCACGCCGGCCATCCGCGGGCCCATCGACGTGCCCACGCTCGTCTCCACGCCGAGCGGATCCTTGCCGACGAGCACCCGGTAGGCCGACAGATCCCGCTCGATCGCCGCGAGCTCGCCGCCCACGGCCTGCGTGTCGCCCACGTCCTCCGCGCTCTTGCGGAGCGACTCGAGGTCTCGCTCGAGCTCCATCATCACGGGCTCGAGCGTGGCCCACGCCCGCGAGACCTGCATCACGGCGTCGCGCGCGACCTCGTACGCGTGCGCCATGGCGGCGAGCAGGTGCTCCGGCATGACGGCCACGTCGTTCGCCGCGGGGTCGAGGAGGTTGCGCTTGGCGAGCGGCATCGGGGTCGCCCCCATCTTGATCGACGGCCCGTTCAGGAGCGCGGCGACCTCGTTCATCTTCTGCTGCTTGTCGAAGAAGCCCGCGCTCTTCTTGAGCTCCTTCGCGCGATCGAGCACCTCCGTCAGGCGGCCCCGGTGCTCGAACAGCTCGCCCAGCGCGTCGAGCGCGGGCGAGACGCGCGCGCGCGTGACGCCGTCGAGCGGTTGCCTCGTGCCCGACGAGCCGGCCAGCATCTGGTAGGTCGGGTCGCCCTCGAGCGCGAGCAGGCTCTCGTCCACCCGCGCGAGCCGCTCCTCCCACGCGGCGAGGAGCTCATCTACCTGCTCCTCGTTCACGCCGTGTACTCGCGCCGGCGGGCCCTCAGCCCGAGCCACCCGAGCACCGCGATGACGACGGCGAAGCCCGGGTCCATCCACGAGGCCTTCTTCAGGCCAAGGTCGCCCTTTTCGACCGTCGCGTCGAACGCCTGCCGGTTGATGGCGAGCGTCGCCAGGAGGCCCTGGTCGAAGCGATCGAAGGCCGCGTTCGACTCGTCGGGGCGCGAGCCGATGCAGAGCTCCACGGCGTCGTCGTGCTTGCCCGCGCGCTCGAGCGCGCGCATCCGGTCGTCGATCGCGTAGTAGAGGGAGAAGGCCTTGACCATCCCCGTGGCCGCGTCCCCCTCGCCGTCGAACGTGACGTTCGCGAGCTCGTCCCAGAAGTAGCCCTTGAAGTCCGGGTTTCGCCGGCCGTGGTTGATGAGTCGCAGGGCCTCGGCGCCGAGCGGCCCCGACGCGAGCTGCGGCTTGGACGTGAGGAGGGCGATGTTCTTCAGGAAGTCGGACTCGAAGCCGCGCCCGGGCGAAGGGTCGAGCAGAAAGCGGCTCTCGTCGCCGTTGGCGTCGTAGGCGACGGCCCGCGCGTGGGAGAGGGCGTAGATGGAGTCGAACGCATCCTTCGTCGCCGACCGCAGGTCCTCCCGCGCGTCGTTGAAGCGCTCGATGAGGTAGCCCGTGAAGACGATGGTGAGCACCGTCGCGGCGAGCAGCGGCAGGTTGAAGATGCGGCGCATCTTCCGGAACAGGTACACCTGCGTCCAGAGGAGCGCCGCGCCGAGCGCGATCCCGACGACGGCGGCGAGCGCCTCCATCCCCTCGTTCGACTGCGCCTGCTCGTCGTAGGCCGCGTCGAGGTGCTTCTTGTTCACCGCGTCGAGGGCGTCGGCCTGCTTGAAGAGCTCGCCGTGCATGAGGCCCGTGGCGGTCAGGTAGGCGTCGCGCGCGTGTCCGTCGTCCGCGTGGTCGTGGAGCATGCGCGCCTCGGCGAGGCGCTCGAGGTAGATGCCGAAGCTCAGGAACATGGCCTTGATCGGGCCGCGCTCGTCGTCGCCGTAGGTGATGTTCTCGGCCGCCTTCACGAGCGCCGCGGTCACGTGGATGCGCCGCTGCTCGATGGCGTCGGCCGCGAGGGCCCGGTGGAAGGCGGTGCCGATGAGGTAGTTGGCCGCGTTGGCGTCCAGGTCCGCGAGGGCGAAGCGGATGTCCTGCGCGGCGACGATGCTCGGCGCGGAGTCGCGCGCGATGGTGTTCATCGCGGCGCGCGTGCGGTTCAACGTGACCTCCCCGACGAGGAGGAGCAGACCGGCGAGCGCCAGGATGGCGACCTGGAGCAGGAAGAGCTGCCGGGGCGTGCTCATCCGGCCCTTGACCTTGGCCGACGCGAGGGCGGTCGTGAGGGAAGCGGGTCCCACGCTGGCGGGCGACGGGGCTGCGGGCGAGGCCGCGCTCACGAGCGACCCCGGATCTTGATGCGCGTCCAGCGGCCGAGCGTGATCTCGTCACCGTGCTTCAGGGTGGTCCTCGAGCCGGGCGTCGTGTCGACGCCGTTGAGCTGCGTGCCGTTGGTCGAGGCGAGGTCCTGGAGCGCGGGGGTGCCGTCGGCGTTCAGGACGAACTTGGCGTGACGCCGCGAGGCGCCCGGGTCGTTCAGCGGCAGCTCGGGGCGAATGTCGCGGCGGTCGTCCCGGCGGCCGACGAGGATCTCGCGGTCCAGGGGGATGACCTCCTCGGGCACGCCGTGCGGGCACGGCGCGGCAGGGTCGGGCTCGGTGTCGAGCGCCGGGTCGACGCAGACGACGAGGGCCCAGGCCGCGGCGGCCGGTGCAGCGAAGGGGGCGGCAGGGGCAGCGCCCGCGGGGGGAGGGGTAGGCGCGGGGGCGCGTGCGGGAGCGGGAGCGACCGGCGGCGGTGCCGGCGACGCGACGGCGGCGACGCGGCCAGCCGGCGGAGGACCCGGCTTGTTGGAGACGAAGTCGTAGCGACACACCTCGCAGTAGCGCGCGTCGAGATCCGCCCGCACCTCGCCGCACGAGGGGCACGTCGTGGCGGCGGCCCCCGCAGGCTGCGCGCGCGAGCCCGACGCGCCGACCGCGGCGGACGCCGGCGGAGCCGCCGCCCCCTGCGCGGCCGTGGGCATCGCGGCCCCGCACACGGAACAGTAGTCGAGCTCGGTCGAATCGTGCCCTGCCCGGCAGCGCGCGGTCATGTGCTTCCGCTGCTCGCGCCCCCTGGACCGGGCGGACCGGCGGCGCCCTTGCGCGCGACGCGCTTGGTCGTCCGCGACTCGAGCTCGAGGTCCATCGTCGCCGCCTTCTTCACGTCCTTCTTCAGGCGGACGGTGCCGGCCGACGGGTCGAGCACCTCGACGACCTTGGAGAGGCGCTGGGTCATGTCCGCGTTGTGGGACGCGTGGGCGATCTTCACGGCCTTGCCGAGGAGCTGCGTCGCCGCGGCCTCGTTGCCTTGCTCGCGCGCCTCGAGGCCCGCCTGGATGGCGTGCGCGAGATCGTCCTGCCCCGTGTAGTGCGCGACGTGGTTGTCGATGCGCGACGAGAGCGAGTCGTCGCCAGTCCACGAGGCGAAGAGGCGAGCCTCCGGCGGCTTCTCCTCCTGCTCGGCCCAGCCGCCGCCGCTGCTCGCGAGGTAGGCGACGCTCGGGCGCGCCGCGAGCATCTCGTCGCCCACGGTGCCGACCTTCACGTCGATGGCCACGTGGAAGTCACGCGACTCGCCGCCGCTCCACGCGCCCGTCATGTACTCGCGCACCTGCGCCGAGACGACCTTCGCCTTGTCCGTCATCTCTTCGATGGTCGGGTTCACCTGCTTCACGAAGACCACCTGCGCCCCCTGCGGCGTCCAGATGCGAAGACGCACGTCCTTGAGCGCCTTGGAGCTCGCCTTCTCCATCGCCGCGCGGAACGCGGCGTCGATCCCCGCCGGGTCCGGCACGAGCGACGCCTTGCCGAGCTGGGCGCGCGCGATCTCCTGCACCTCGCCGACGCGCCAGTCCGTGCCGACGCCCCAGCAGTCGCACTCGAAGACGCCCTCGCAGCGCTTCAGCTCCTCGGCCACGTTGGTCGACGCTTCGCTCTCGTTCTTGCCGTCGGTCAGGAAGACGGCCTGCCGGATGGCGTCGGGGGCGCGGGCGAAGATGCTGCGCGCGGCCGCGAGGCCCGTCGACATCGCGGTGCCGCCTGCGGCCGTGAGGCCCTGGAGCGCGAGCCCGGCGGCCTGCTTGTTCACCTGGGTGGCCTGCGCCTCCCGCAGGATGATCTGCGCCGACGAGTCGAACGCGACGACGAAGAACCAGACGTGCTCCTCGAGCATGGAGATGGCGCGCCACACCGCCCGCTTCACCCCCTCGATGCGATCGCCGGACATCGAGCCCGACTTGTCGACGATGAAGCCGATGACGACCTGGTTCCCGCCCGACGCGACGTCCGGCGACGCCGTCACCGAGAGGATGGCGTCGACCCGACCCTGGGCCGGCGGCAAAAACCTGTTCTGGAACGCCTCGATCTTGAAGGCCATGTCCGCTCACTCCCTGCGGGAGAACGTTACCGGCTCAGGGCAGGGCTGTCATCACGCGGGGCGAAGGTCACTTGTGCTTGTAGACAGCGACCGAGACGTTGTCTCCCCCGCCGCGCCAGAGCGCGTGGTTCACGAGGCAGCGCGCGAGGAGCCCCGCGCTCGCGTCCGGGCCCGCCGCCTGGACGACTCCGGCGACCTCGGGGGCCGACGGGAAGTAGTTCCACAGGCCGTCGGTGCAGAGGACCAGGTCGCCCGCTCCCGGCAGGTCCCGCACGCGCACCTCGGGCTCGATCTCCTGGATCTGGCCGCCCTCGCCGACCTCGAGCGGGCCCAGGCAGCGCGTGAGCGCGTGGGCCAGGGGCGCCACCATCGCCTCCGCCTCCGTCATCTCGCCCTTCGCGACGGTCTCGTTCACCCACGAGTGATCGCGGGTCAAAAGCTCGGCGCCCGCCTCGGTGACCCAGTAGGCGCGGCTGTCGCCGACCCAGCCCACGATGACCCTGTGGCGGAAGACGATGGCCGCCACGATGGTCGTGCCGGGGGGACCGGGGCTCGGCGGGGCGTCCGGGCCCCTGGGGGGAAGCGCGTCGATGGGGGTCGCGCAGACCGCGACGTGCGCGGCGCGGATGGCGGTGGCCATGGCGGACTGCGCGCCCTCGAACGCGACGTCGCCGGAGCGGAGGAAGTGCGCCAGGGCGTCGCGGGTCGTGGTCGACGCGATCTTGGAGGCGCGGTCGGCGTGCGTGGACGAGGACACTCCGTCGCACACGACGAGCACGGCCCACGGCTCTCCCTTGAGCACGCCCGACGCGATCGCCGTCGCGTCCTCGTTGTGATCGCGCTTGAGGCCCGCGTCCACCAGGTCCGCCAGCTCGTGCGGCCCGTCGGGCGGGGCGAGATCCATGACGATGTGCCCGAGCGCCTCGCGCGCGTGGACGACGCCGAGCGCCAGATCGGGCGACGTCGCCATGCGCCCCGCGAGCAGGCGGCCGAGACGCGCCGGACCGAGCGCGGCCGGGAGCGGCAAGAGGAGCGTGCCCACGGCCTCCATCACGGCCCGCACGTCCGCTACCTTGCCCGGGGCCAGCCTGTGCGCGATCCGCAGGCGCGAGAGGGCGAGCGAGCCGTCCCCGTTGACGCGGAAATCTTGCGGCAAGGGCTCCCATCCAAAGCCCGCCGCCGAGACGGCCTCCGCGGCGTCCATCACGTCGTCGAGGAGCGCTACGACGTCCGGGAGCGCGAGCGACGCGGCGACCTCCGCGAGGGGGCGGGAGGTGAGGACCGGAAGGAACGCCAGGAACGGCCCCCAGTCGGCGTCGGAGCCGCGCTCGATGAGGCGCGGGAAGGCCGGCAGCGGACGGCTCTGGCGCGCCATCGCCTCGAGCGCGTCGGCCTCGAGGCCGATCTCCGGGGCGGCACCGAAGGCCATGACGAGCAGCTTGCCGTCGCCGCCGAGCGGGCCCTGCGCCGCGGGCACGCTCCGGCCCGACGGAGAGAGCGAGCGGCGCACGACGAAGTCCGCCTCGCCGTGGGGCGAGACCACCTCGTAGCCGGCGACGGTCGCGCCGACCGGGAGGGGCGGCGTGGTCGACACCGGGCCCAGCCGGTTGCCGCACGCGGAGCAGTAGCCGTCCCCGGCGTCGGCGTTGGCGAGGCCGCACGGGCTGCAGGGGCGCGCGCGGGCGAGCCGGACGCTCGCGGTCGTCGCGGCGCCGGGAGGCTTCGGCGTGCCCGACCCTCCCCCGCCGCTCGAGCTGCCCGATCCCTCGAGGCGAACGCCGTCGGCCTCGCAGAAGAGGTCGTCGTCGGTCCCGGTCTCGCCGCACTTCGGACAGTGCTTCACAGCATCACCCTAGACTGCTCAAAGGATCGTGAGGGGCCTTATCGCGTTGGCCTGATCGACCAGGGCGAACCGCTCGTCCTCGGTCGGCGCCATCCGCGCGCACGTTCGCAGCTCCTTCTCCGCGGCGAAGCGGAGCCGGCTCGCGACGAGGGGGACCCCCAGCACGGACTCCGCGGCCCCCGGGTCGGATCCCTGCTTGTACCCAGGCAGCGTCGCCCGCCGGACGGCGACCGAGAAGACCTCCGCGCGCAGGCGGTGGAGCTCGATGCCGTCGGTCACGCCTTCGAGGGCCTCGACCGCGGCCGCCGCCGCGAGCACGTCGTCGCGCGAGACCGTGCCCACGTGCAGGAGCAAGCGCGCGAGCGCCATCTGCGCCTGCGGGTAGCGGCTCGACGTGGCGGGCACGCGCCGGTACGCGGCCGCCGCGCCCGCCTTGTCCTTGCGCACCTCGAGGCAACGCGCGAGGCCGAGCGCCGCGCTCGTGAACGTGCCGTCCGCCTTGGAGACGGCGTCGTAGTAGGAGATCGCCTGGTCGAGCGAGCCCGACGCCTCGTACGCCCGGCCGAGCGCCTGCTTGGGCGCGAGCTCGCCGGGCAGCTCCGACACGATCGACTCGAAGGTCGCGAGCGTGTCCTGCATCTTGCCCTGCGCGAGGAGCGCGCGGCCGCGGTACCACGCGAGGCGCCAGTCGGTCGGGTGGTCCTTCTGCACGGCGGCGAGGCGCGTCTCGGCGTCCCCGTACTGGCCGAGCGTGACGAGCTCGTCGACCATCCGGAGCTGGAGCTCGATCGACTGCGGGTGCGCCTTGAGCGCGCGCCCGAACATCGCCACGCGCTTCTCGGGGTCGGGCACCGCGCCCGCCGCGAGGATGATGTTGACGCCGATGTCCTCCTTGTCCGGCTTCAGGCGCGGGATGCCGTCGGCCGCCTTGGGGTCCCGGTCGGACGAGTCGACGCCGTGATCGCTGTCCGGGTCGAAGAGGGAGCTCTCGATGTGCCCGAGCTCGCTCGAGTCGCCCACGATCGAGCGCAGGACGCCGACGAGCTGCTCGGCCATCTCCGCCGCGGTCTGGAAGCGCTCGTCCGGCTTCGGGCGGGTGGCCTTCAGGAGGAAACGATAGAGCGCGTCGTGCTGCTTGAAGACGTCGCACTCCTCGGGCGGCGGCAGCGAGTACTCGTACTTCTTCTGGAAGTCGAAGCTCGCGACGAGGACGGCGAGCGAGCGGCCGACCGTGTAGAGGTCGCTCACCGCGGTGGGCTGCTCGTGGGCCTCCGGTGCGGTGTAGCCCTTGCTCCCGTAGATGTCGCCGCCCGTGTCCTCTTCCCGGCGGACGGCCCCCATGTCGATGAGCTTCACGGTCTCCTCTTCGACCATGACGTTCTCGGGCTTGAAGTCGCAGTAGACGAGGCCCATCTCGTCCAGGTAGCCGAAGGCGGGCAGGATCTCGATGATGTACGAGCACGCCTCGGCGACCGGGAGCGGCCCGCCGTGCTCCTTGCGGAGCGTCATCAGCGTCTTGCCGTTGACGCACTCCATCACGATGAAGCCTTCGCTGCCGTGCGTGACGAAGTCGTAGATGCCGACGATGTTCGGGTGCTTCACGGCCGCGAGGTACTCGCGCTCCTGCACCGCGACCTCCAGCATGCGCGGGTCCTTCGAGTTCAGGAGCCCCTTCATGATGACCCAGCGGTTTAACACCGTGTCCAGGCCGAGGTAGATCCATCCGAGCCCGCCGAAGGCGATGGTCCCCTTGATCTCGTACTTGCCCGCGACCATGTCGCCGGCGCTGAGCGTGGGCTTGAAGGAGTACTCCTGGCCGCACTTGGCGCAGAAGCCCGTCTCCCGCTTGAGCGAGCTGTCGCAGTTGGAGCAGAAGCGCTTGCGCTCGGGGACCACGCCGGGCTGGATGGACTGGAGCGGGTCCATCGGAGGCAGCGCGGGGCGCGCCAGCGGGCGGCTGCCGAGCCCCCGCGTGCCCGAGCCGGACCGACCGGTGCGGATGCTGCCCGATCGGGTCGAGCGGGACGATCGCGAGCTCTTGCCGCTGCGGGTCGACGGCGTGCGGCCCGAGCCTGTGCGCGTCGAGCCGGTGTTGACGCGCCCGCTGCCGCCCGCCGCGGCCGCCTGCCGCGCCGCGCCGCCTGGGGCCGCCATTCCGCACACGTTGCAGTAGCCGTCCTCGATCTCGCCCGCGCACCCGGCCTTCGTGCAGCGCGACCCTCCCGCGGGGGCCGTCGTCGCGGTCAGCGCGGCCGTCGCGCCGGCCGCCTTCGCGGTCCCGGCCGCGGCGCCCACCGCGGCGAGGCCGCACGCGTTGCAGTAGCCGTCCTCGATCGTGCCCGTACAACCGGAGCGGGTGCATGCGGCCATGTGTGTCTCTACTTGTAGCGCGCATGCGGCCGCGCGTGAACGGGGACGGCCCGGCTGCCTTTCGGGGAACCTCGGAGGTGCGCTAGCCTCGAAGGATGACGGCTGCGTACGTCGCGCTGGTGATCCTCCTCTTCACCTTCCGCATCTGGAGGATCGTCTCTCGCGCGCAGGCGCGGACGAACGGGAGCCTCCGGAGCAGCGTCGAGCAGAACCTCGCCCCTCCCGACGACCCGCGCTGGCAGGCCTCGCGCGGGGAGCAGCTCGCGGGGCGCGCGTGCGTCGATTGCAACGGCAAGGTCGTCTTCGAGGACGACGGCAAGAAGTGCGCGACGTGCCTGGAGCCGGTGCACAAGAAGAAGTGCGCCAAGCACCACCGCCTGACCGCCCACGCGCCGGCGACGCAGGCGCCGTACCGGTGAGCGCCGAGCAACCTCGGCTAAGGCCCCTCGACCCGCCGCCACACCGAGGCCAGCCAGGGCTGCTGCTCGCGGGGCTTGCCCGCCGGCCGGTAGTAGTGCGCGAGCTCCACGAAGCCCGCGGCAGTGACGAAGGCGCGCCAGGCTTCGAGGTCGTGGTAGACGCCGTAGCGGTCGCCGTTCCAGCCCTCGCGGTTGTCGCCCCGCGGGTTCGAGCTGAAGAGGACGCCGCGCGCCTTGAGCGAGTCGCGTAGCTGCGAGAGGACCCGCGGCAGCTCCGCGCTCGGCACATGGAAGAGCGAGGCGTTGGCGAAGACCCCGTCGAAGCGGCCGCGAGGGAGGTCGAGCGCGAGGAAGTCCTGGTGGAGAACCTCGCAGCCCGTCTCGGCGCGCGCCATCGTCGCGAAGGCCGCGCAGCCCTCGACGCCGACGGCCTCGTGCCCGAGCGAGCGGAAGTAGGCGAGGTCCCGGCCGGGCCCGCAGCCCACGTCGAGGATCGCGAAGGGCGGAGCGCCCTCGAGGTTCGACAGGAGCGCCTCGTAGTTCTGCGACACGTCGTGCTGCCAGGTGCCCTCGCGGAACGCGGCGGCGGACGCCTCGTAGTGAGCGATGGTGCGGGCCGACGCGTCGGCGGGAGGCCGCGTCATTGCACGCTCACGATGGAGAGCTCGCGCACCTTGCCCGCGACGGTGACGACGCCGTCGTCCCCCGCGCGCTTGCCGAGCAGCGCGAGGCCGAGCGGAGACCTGGGCGTCACGACCTGAACCGTCCCCGCGGCGATGCGTGTACCCCCGCCGTGCGGCGCGAGGAACATGAGGCTCGTGACGTCGTCCTGCAGGACGGTCACGAGCGCGCCCATGGCCGCCGGGGCCTCCGGACCGAACGCGCGGAGCGTCATCGACTCGACCTCCACGAGCCCGGTGCGCAGCTCCTCGATGCGCAGCGCCTGGCCGCGCGCCAGGTACGACTGCTCGAGCGCCCGCGTGTCCTTGTCGTTCTCCGGCTTCGCCTCCTCGTGCGTCGCGCCCTCGCGCGTGGCGCGGTAGGCGCCCTCGAGCTTGTCGAGGTCCCGCGTGAGGAGCGAGGCGAGCTCGCGCTTGAGGTCCGCTTTGTCGGGAAGGCTTGGCATGGCGCTGCTGAAGTCCGATCTTACGCCTCTCGGGGCCGGTGCCACGCGACGAAGAGCGCGGCGCCGACGAGACAGACGGCGCTGCCCAGGTAGAGCGTCCGGGCGGGGCCGATGACCGTCGCGAGCCAGCCCACGGTGAGCGAGCCGAGCGGCGTGCAGCCCATGAAGATCATCGCCCAGATCGCCATGACTCGCCCGCGCAGCGCGTCGGGCGTCGCGGTCTGGATGGCGGTGTTCGTGGCGCTGATCTGGACCATCATGCCGGCGCCGACGGGCACCAGGATGAGGAGCGAGAGCCAGTAGGTGCTCGACATCGCGAAGAGGATCATCGTCGCGCCGTAGAGGGCGCACGACGCCCCTATCCAGCTGTGCAGCCCGCGCTCGGCCCTGCGCGCGGCGAGCGCGAAGCCGCCGAGGACGGCGCCCACGCCCGACGCGCCCGACAGGAAGCCAAGCGTCCGCGCGTCGCCGTGGAACACGTCCGAGGCGTAGACGGGCAGGAGCGTCATGAGCGAGATGCCCGCGAACGCCATCACGCAGAAGAGCAAGAGGAGCGGGCGCAGCCCCTTCTCGCGCGCGGCGAAGCGGAAGCCTCCCGTGAGGCGCGCCCACCCGACCTCCTCGCCCGGCTTGCGCGGCGGGACGGGAGGAAGGTTCCGCATGGCCACGAGCCCGCCGATGACGGCCGCGAAGCTCACGCCGTTCGCGAAGAAGCACCACCCCTCGCCGAACGCGTTGATGGCGAAGCCCGCGACGGCGGGGCCGATGATGCGCGCGCCGTTGACCATCGACGAGTTGAGCGCGACGGCGTTCATCAGATCCTCGCGCCCGACCATCTCGACGACGAACGACTGGCGCGTCGGGATGTCGAACGCGTTGACGACGCCGAGGAGCGTCGCGCACGCGAGGAGGAGGGGCACGGTGATGACGTGGGTGATGGTCAGCGCCGCGAGGACGAACGCGAGGAGCATCGCGATGGTCTGCGTGACCACGAGGACGCCCCGTCGCGGCAGCCGGTCGGCGACCGAGCCGCCCGCCGTGGCGAGGAAGAAGACCGGGGCCTGCTGGCAGAAGGTGACCGTTCCGAGGAGGAGCGCCGAGCCGGTCAGCCGGTAGACGAGCCAGGTCTGCGCGACCGACTGGGCCCACGTGCCGACGAGCGAGACGAGCTGCCCGGCGAAGAAGAGACGGTAGTTGCGATGTCGAAACGCCCGCCCCACGCCGGCTAGGTCGATGGCCACTCTGGTTCCTTCGCTCCCGACCCTACCAGCTCGCGGGCCGCGGTGTGGGCCGGCGCGCCTACGGTTGGGCTGCGGGAGCTCGGCCATGAGCGGGGCGCGCCGGGTCACGGCTCGACTTCAAGCCCGGAGCCGTGAAGAGCGACGCTCACGCGCGGTGTCCGAGCGTGCTCCTCGCTTTGTCGAAGGAGGAGGCGACATCAGACATCACGCGGCACGACCTCGAGCCGCGCACCTCTGATGAGGCAGCGCGTTGACGCCGCCGGCTGCCGGCACCACCCGAACCTGACGTGCGTGCTCCCCGCCAACGGCGGTACGAAGCCCGTCAAGACGTGCGTGGAGCTCGAGTACCTCTCGGGGTCGACGGCGAAGAGCATCCCGCCGGACCAGAGCCTCGTCTGCGTGCAGTGTGACGACAGCGGACAGATCCCCAACAACGAGCACGCGTGCACGCCCGACGTGATCGCGCTCGCGAACGAGAAGAAGGCCGTCCTGAACTTCCCGGCCAAGCTCGCGGACGAGCTCCAGACGATTCGACGGCGCGGGTCGGATGAAGCGCTCAGCGATCCCGGTCGAGGCTCGCGAGCAGGTCCGTCGCCTCACGGACGTAGCGGAGCGTGGGGAACACGAGAGAGTAGGCCAGCGCCCCCTCGCCGCGGCGGGCCACGCAGATGCCGAGCTCCGACCTGGCCTTGCCGACGTCCCCGAGGGCGAGGTAGATCCGCGCCCGCTCCAAGTGGACCATCCAGGCGTCCACGACGCCGGGGACGTCCCGCAGCGCCTCCAGGGCGCCCGCCAGATCGTGCCCCGAGCGAAGCATGTCTGCCGCAAAGAGCCTTGCCACGAGGGTAGTTTCCGGGCCCAGGTTCTCGTCGAGCAGCGCCGAGACCAGCGCCGCCCTCTTGTGCTCTCCCGTCTGGAGGTAGACGCGCCCAGCGTCGCGCGCAGCCCAGGGATCGCGCATGGCGACCGCCTTGTCCGCGGCGCCCAGCGCGGCCGCGCGATGGCCACGCCGCAGCTCCATCTCGGCGACCATCGCCCACGTGTAGCCACCGTCGGGCTCCACCCGGGGAAGCGCAGCGTACTCGTCGAGTATCGTCGTGGCGTCGTCTGGCCGCCTTTCGAACAGAGCGAGGTCCGCGAGGGCCTGCCCCATGACCCCGGCACCGCCGTGCTCGACGGCCTGGTAGGCGGCGTACCGAGCGGCATCCCCGAGCCGGTGAGCTGTGCGTTCGCCTCGGGTCCGTCCAGCGCCCGGGCGATCCCGAAATCCAGGAGCTTGACGACCCCCGCCCTCGTGACGAACAGGTTGGCGGGCTTGATGTCGCGGTGGATGATTCGGCTCGCGTGCGCTGCGGCGAGCGTGTCGAGCGCGTGCTCTGCGATCGCGAGCGCCACGGCCACCGGCAGGGTACCCCCCAGGTCGTGTGCGATCGCCTCGACGGACGTCCCATCGAGCAGATCCATCACCAGGAATGCGGCGCCGTCCTCCGTCACGTCGTCGTCGACGACGCGGACGACCCCCGGGTGGCTCACGGCGTTTGCCGCGTAGCCTTCCTGCTGGAGCCGCCTGCGGATCGACTCCCGGGCGCACAGCTCGGGATGGAGGATCTTGATGGCGAACCTCGCCGTGTTGCGGTGCTGCGCCTCGTAGACCGTACCCATGCCACCGATGCCGAGCACGCGCTCGAGCCGGTACTTGCCACGCACGACCGTGCCGAGCCGCGCGTGGGCACGCGCCTGGAGCTCGTCGTCGGGGGCGGTCATACAGCCAGGGTAACGCTACGCGCACAGCTGGACGACGTGTAAGCGTGGCGCGCCACCGCACCGCGGACCGCCCCAGCAGCCTGGAACCCCTTGCCGAGACGGTGGGCTCGAGGGCCGCGAGCAAGCTACGTCGCAAGGTTTGCTAGAACGAAGTGGCGAAGATCGGCAGGGTGAAGGCCGGGGCACTGGCCGGGGCCGGCGAGGAACCGACATGCCATGACGGCTGCGGAGGGACGGCGGCCGGCTGCGATGGCGCGGGAACGAACACCGCCGCTGTCACGTCCGTCCTGGAGCTCGTGAGCATGACGACGCGCCCCGCGACCCCAGCCATGGTTCGCAACGGCGGCTCTCTTCATCCATCACCCCTCGGACGCGCACCAGCAGTGTCTGCTGCCATAGAACGCGACGGGGGAACTCCGCGAATTCCGCGCCACCCGTCTCCACCCGCGTGTGACATTGCGATCATGGCGGGCCGTCCGCGCCAATGCGGATGTCCCGATCTCCCGATCTGAAATCATCTGGGACGCCCCTGGGCCCCCGGGAGGTCCACCCCGCTCGGGGTGGCAACACGCCGCGGGGGGTTGCGCCCGGGGCGGCGATGTTCGAGCCTCGCGTGCGCATGACGCTCCGCGCGACTCTTCCGCTCGTCACGATGGCCGCGCTCGCCGGCGCGGGCTGCTTTCGCGTCGACCGGACCGACGTGCGGGTCAAAGATCCACACGCGGTCGGCGTGGTGGGGGACGCGGACGACCGGTGGCTCCTGCCTCCGGGCCCCGGGCCTGCGGCGGCGGAGGTCTACAAGGGCCTCGGTGGCACGGACAAGCTCACGCGCGGCGCGGCGGGCAACATCGACTACGTGGCGGAGCACTGGGCGCTCGGGACGCGCGTGGACACGACCCAGCTGCTCGGCACGGAGGGCCACACCGGGTGGACGGGATCGATGGGCCAGACGCGGCGGTTCATGGACGCGCTCGCGGCGGGCGGCGAGGTGCGGCTCCACGCCGTGAACTACGTGAACAGCACGGGTCCGTTCGGCACGTGCAACGGCACGGTGCAGGGCTCGTGCACCTCGAGCCCCGCTGTGGCGATGTCGCTCGCGACCGACAGCCGCAACATCGAGGAGCTCGCCGTGCTCCGCACGTCGGTGCACGGGTTCGGCGCCTTCGAGGTCGTCTTCGGATCGCTCCTCACCGGCACGGGCATCCTCGGCGGCGCCCTGGGCCTGTCTGCCCAGGACGCAGGAACGCGGGCGGCCGTCGTGGGCGTGAGCGCCGGCGTGCTCGCGATCGGGGGCCTCATCCTCGCGAACGGGCTATGGCGGGTGCTCACGCCGGATAGCCACTACGTCTACCGCCCGCACGACTAGCCTCGCCGAGGCCGCGCGAGGTGCACCTCCCCCGCGCTCCACTTCGCGATCTCCCCGTCATCCTGCCGCACGAGCAGCCGTCCCTCCGCGTCGACCCCCTCGGCGACACCCTCCCCTTGCTCGCTCGAGACGCGCTCTCCGCGGAGGGCGTCCGCCGCCAGGAGGCGCGCGTGCACGATGCCGAGGCCGCGCGCGGCGACGAGGTGGGCGTCGCGGTCGAGGCGCGCGAGGACGTCGGCCAAGAGCTCGGCGCGGTCGGGGGGAGCGGCGTTGCCCGGGGCGGCGACGAGGGCGACCGAGCTCGCGCGCGCCGCGATGTCGTCCGGAAAGTGACGCGTGTGCACGTTGATGCCGATGCCCACGACCAGAGCCTCGACGACGTGGCCCACCATCGTCGTCTCGACGAGGATCCCCGCGAGCTTCTTCAACGACGGCCCACCCGGCTCGCTCCCGCGCACGACCACGTCGTTCGGCCACTTGAGGAGCGCGGGGCCGCCGATGGCGTCGCGCACGGCGAGGCCCGCGACGAGCGCGAGCTGCGGCAGGCGCGCCGGAGGACAGCGGAGGCGCAGGAGCACCGAGAAGAGCAGGCTCTCGCCCGGCGACGCGAACCACCCCCTGCCCTGCCGCCCGCGGCCCGCGAGCTGCGACTCCGCGACCCACGTGCTGCCGTGCGGCGCGCCGCCCTTGGCCGCGTGCTTGGCCTCGTCGCTCGTCGACGTGGTCTCCCCGAGCACGTGGAGCGGACGACCGAGCTCCCCGCCGCGCGCGCGGATCGCGTCGCCCGCGCGCAGAAGATCCGGGAGAGGACGTATCACGGCTCGAAGTCCAGCCCGATGTCGACGGCCGGCGCGGAGTGCGTGAGCGCCCCCACCGAGATGTAGTCGACCCCCGCGCGTGCGAGATCCGCGATCCGCGCGAGCGTGACGCCCCCCGAGGCCTCCGTGAGCGCCTTGCCGCGCGCCCGGCGCACGGCCTCGGCCACGGTGGGCGCGTCCATGTTGTCGAGCAGCACGATGTCGGCGCGCGCGGCGAGCGCCACGTCGAGCTGCTCGAGCGTGTCGACCTCGCACTCGATGCGGCTCGTGTGAGTCGCGTGGGCCCGCGCGCGCTCGATGGCGACCTTGACGCCCCCGCACGCGGCGATGTGGTTGTCCTTGATGAGGACGGCGGAGCCTAGGTTGTCGCGGTGGTTCTTGCCGCCTCCCGCGCGGACGGCGTACCTCTCGAGGGCGCGGAGGCCGGGCGTCGTCTTGCGCGTGTCGGTGATGCGGGTGCCGGTGCCGCGCGGCACGGCGTCGACGTGCGCGCGCGTGAGGGTCGCGACGCCGCTCATGCGCTGCGCGAGGTTCAAGGCGACGCGCTCGCCCATCAGGATCGTCCGCGCAAGTCCCCGCACGGTCCACAGCTTCGTCCCGCGCAGGACGCTCTCGCCGTCCTTCGCGAACGACTCGAAACGCACGTCGGGATCGATCCGCGCGAAGACGCGCGCGAAGACGGGTCCGCCGCACACGACGAGATCCTGGCGCGCCATCGCGTGCGCCGTGGCGAGGGTCGTGGCGTCGATGCACGCCTCGGTGGTCACGTCGCCCGCGGCGAGGTCTTCCTCCAGCGCCCGATCGATGACGCGATCGAAGGCGACGTTCGGTAGCTCGAGCTCGGTCATGGCGACGTCATAACACCTGTGCGGGCGCGTGCGAGCGGGGGGCGGCTGGGCAGGGGCAGCGGCATCCTGCCACGGGGCGTGCACGCAGGGCCGCGGGGCGCATGGCCTCGGGTGCATGCGCGCTCCACATGCCGTGTGCGACGCCTCGTCCCACCGGCCGGGCGCGCCGGTCGCCCGGTGCGATCTTTGTGTCGAGATGCCGGACTTTCGGCCCCATCGAGACTTGCGCCCGTGGCCTTCGCGGAGGACTCTTCCGACCAGGGAGGCACGCATGCGCGTTCTCTTTGCCGTCGCGGTCGCAGGAAGCTGCACGTCCCTCGTGGCGTGCGGCGGGAGGTTCGAGGGGCCGCCGGCCCCCGCCCCCATGGCGGACGCCGGGCTGGAGCGCCCCGCGCCCGCCGCGCCCGTCGACGCGGCCCTCCCCGATCCCCCTCCCACGCCCTTCTCGATGGGCGGCCCCGACGCGTCGGGCCCCGTCGTCTGCGTCCCCGGCTTCGTGCAGAACTTCTCCCCCGTGTGGAGGGCGCTGCCGTCCCCGGCGCGCGGCACGTGCACGGGTGCCCAGATCACGGCGGGCATCGCCGCGTGCTTCGGCACCAACGCTACGCACGCGTCGTGCAAGGCGTGGCGCCAGATGGGTGACTCCGCCTCGTGCATCGAGTGCCTCGTCGGCTCCTCCGGCGGCCACACGTGGACGCCCGTGATCGAGATCAGCGGCAGCAGCTCCGACCCTCAGGACGCCGCCGAGATCATCAACGTGGGCGCCTGCATCGCGCTCCAGGGCCCCGCGGACCAGGCGTGCGCGGAGGCCGTGCAGGGCGTGTTCGACTGCGACCTCCAGTCGTGCCTCGCGCTCTGCCCGATGCCCACCGCCGCGACCCCGAACGCGACCCTCGACGTCCTCCAGGGCTGCTTCCAGGAGACCGACCAGTCCTACTGCTCGACGTACGCAGCCCTCGCCGCCGCCTGCCAGGCCGACGCCGGCGCCGCCTCCTTCTGCTACGACGCCCCGACGAACGACACCGCGCTCGCCCAGTACTTCACCCAGGCGTGTGGGCCCGGGGCCGGGGACGCCGGGGAAGACGGGGGTTAAGAGAATTTTCACAGGGAGATCGGGAGGCCGAGATTGTCTGAACAACCTCTGAACCTCCCGATCTCCCTGTGAGCTGTCTCCTCAGGGCCGGGACCCTGGACAACGATGGATCGCCGCGCCGGTCACCACCGCTCGACCCGCCAGCCCCGCTGCCTGGCGATCCGGGCGAGGCGCACGTCCGGGTTGACGGCGATGGGGACGCGGACGCTCTCGAGGAGCGGGAGGTCGGTGCGCGAGTCGGTGTAGAAGGTCGCCTCGTCCACCCGGAAGCCGAGCTTCCGCGCCAGCCGCTCGGTGCGCGTGACCTTGCCCGGGCCGTAGCACATGGGATCGACGACACGGCCGGTGAAGCGGCGGCCCGCGTCGAGCTCGAGCTCCGTCGCGACGACGTACGGGATGCCGAGAGCACGCGCGAGGGGCCGCGCCGCGTACGGCGAGGTCAACGTGACGATCGCCAGGACGTCGCCCCTCGCGCGGTGCGCCTCGACCGCCGCGCGGCCCGCGTCCGCCACGTGCGGCTCGACCATCGTGCGAAACCAGTCGTCGCACCGCGCCGCGAGCACGGTCTCGTGCGTACCCGCCAGGCTCTGGAGCGCGCGCTTGGCGACCTCGGGCGCGTCCACGATGCCGAGCGTGTACTGCGCCACCCAGTAGAGCACCCGCGCCGCGTCCCTGAGGCTCGCCTCCCCGCGCTCCCGCTGGTAGCGCACGTAGAGGCTCGCCGTCTCCCGCCGCACGAGCGTGCGGTCCATGTCGAAGAGGGCAGCTCTCATCCGTGGAAGCCGTACCCGCGCATGAGCGTCTCCGAGAAGATGTTGCACATGGCGTGGAAAGCGACTCCCGCGCCGATGCCGCGCGTCCTCGACCGCATCCAGCCGAACAGGAGCGACGGGAAGAAGACCGCGAGCCGGGCCGGGTCGTGCTGGGTCGCGATGTGCCCGAGCGCGAAGATCACGCTCGTCGCGAGGATGCCAGGCCCGAGGTCCGCCCCGAGCACGCGCCAGCGCGGCGCCCACACCTGGTCGAGCCGCGTCTGGAGGTAGCCGCGGTAGAACGCCTCCTCCGGGAGCGCGATGATGACGAGCTGGCCCGCGATGTCGTTCAACATCTCGAGCGGCTTCGAAGCGAGGACGAAGTGGCGATGCGAGTGCCACACGTAGTGCGCCCAGAGACGCCACCCGACGTAGAACGGGCCGAACGTCAGGGCCCCGAGGAGCAGCGCCCAGCCGAGCGCGCGCACCGCCTCGCGCGCGAGCTTCGGCACGTCGAGCCGCCCGGGCAGGACGAGGCCCCCGAAGGCGAGCCCTGCCCGCTCGACCTGAGCGTCCTCGCGGCGCCAGACGAGGAGCCACGTGGCCGCGAAGAAGAGCAGGCCGACGCCCGTCGCAACGTACTTGTCCGGGAGGAGGGACGAAGCGAGCGTGACGACCCCCGTGACGACCGCCGCGACCACGAAGGGCTCCCCCACGTGCCAGCTCTTCCGGGCTCCGGTCATTTACACACGACGCGCGCTGCGTACACCTCCGAGTGCCGCTCTTCCAGGTCCTGCCAAGCGATGAGCCACTCGCCGGGCCGCCCGCTCGTGAGCACGGGCCGGCCCGTGTCCTGGGAGACCTTCGCGACGGTGCTCACCGGCCCGATGCCGTCGCGCGAGATCGTCGCGAGGCGAACCTTGCCCGCCTCGTAGTAGGCTGCCATGATCTGCCCGGCGCTGCTCGCGGCGAGGACGGGGTGGGTGCCCTTCGCGGCGAGGGGCCTCCGCCACGTGACCGTGCCGTCCTTCGGGCTGAGGAGCGAGACCCACGCGCCGCCGCCCTCGACGTTCCACGCGATGAAGCATCCCTCGCTCCCGCACGCGATCGCGGGCGCGTTGGAGGCCGCGTTGACGAGCGAGGCGTCGCCCAGCGTGCGGTCCTTGGGCTTCGCGCCGCGCGGGGGCGGCTTCGCGGGCTCGAGGCCGGTCGCGAGCTCGGGCGCGCCGAGGGGCACGCGCAGCCGCTCGATGAGGTGGTTCTTCGGGTCGCGATCGAGCTCGAAGGTGACGTAGACCTCGTTGCTCGAGATGGCCACGTCGGGCGTCCGCACGACGGAGGGGTGCCCTTTCGAGAGGTCGACAAAGTCGGTCGCGCGGACCTCGCCGGCCAGGGGCTCGAGCTTCTGCCCGAGGTGGCGCAGGTAGAGCTCGTCGCCGTGCCCGTCGCGCTCCTCCGTCCACGCGACGAAGAAGCCATCGGGGGCGCGGTCGATCGCGGGCGATGACCCGCCCGGCCGCCCCGTCGTCACGAGGACGCTGTCGGCCTCGATGCGCCCATCGGCGTCGATCCAGCGCGCCCGGATGCTCTGCTCCTTGGCCCCCTTGTCCCCGTAGAGCAGCAGCGTGCGATCGGTGCCCGACGGGAGGAGCGAGCTCGCCGTCACGTCGCTCGTCGTGAGCTCGGGCGTGAGATCGCGCGGGTGCGACATCGGGCGGCCCTGGCCGTCGATCATGACGGAGAACACGTGGTCGTGCGCGGGCGTGCTGTCCTTGTTGGAGTCGACCCACGAGAGGATCGCGCCCTTCGTCCCCGACGCTGCGGCGCTCGGGAGCCGCGCGTTGCCGGACGTGCCGAGGCGCGGATGCGCGAACGCGGCCATCTTGCACGGCCCGGTGCCGGCGGAGCCCGCCGCCATCTGCTCCGAGATCGCGCGCGCCGTCGCCCCGGGCGCGCCCTGGTCCTGCGCGTCCTTCAACTTTCGCTGCGCGGTGGCGCCGTCGCCCTCGAAGAAGGCCTTCTGCGCCTCCGCGATCGACACGGCCCACTTCGGCTCGTCCGAGGTCGCGGGCGGCGTGTCGGTCCCAGGGGCTCCTGAGTCCGCCGCGGCCACCGCGGTCGACTTCACGATGGGGACGGAGATCTGGGGACCGAGGACCTTCGCCCAAGAAAGGATGAGGACCGTGAGCGCGCCCACGAGACCGACGCCCGACAGCACGTACCGCGCGACCGGGGCACGCGAGACCGGCTGGGTGACGCCCGCGGCGGTGGCGGTGGGCGGCAGATCGACGGCCGACGGCGCAGCCTCGCGCGGTGGCGGCGCCGGGCGCGGCTGGTGAGGAGGCGGCGGCAGCGGCGCCTGCGTGGGCATGCGCTGCGGCAAAGGCGGCGGAGGCAGCGGGGGTCTAAGCGCGGGCGCGCTCGCCAGGCTCGAGTTGCGCGCGATGGTCGGCATCTCGTCGTCGTAGTCCTGGCGGCCCGCCATCCCCGGCGGCGGCCCCTTCATCGCGAGCGTGTCGGCCTCGATGTACTCCCGCTCGGGGCCCGCCACGACGGACACGGGCCCGCCGCCGAACGCGCGCGCGAGCGCGGCCGCGAGCTCCTTGGCGGTCTGGAAGCGCTTGTTCGGATCGCGCTCGAGCGCCTTCCTGAACCACTCGTCGAACGTGGGCGGCAGGTCGGGCCGGAACTTCGAGGGCACGGGCAGCGCCGCGGCGGCGATCGACGCGAACGTCATCGCGACGCCCTGGTCCGTGTTCCACACGGGCCTGCCGGTGAGACACTCGAACGCCATGCAGCCTAGGGCCCAGAGGTCGGCGCGGTGATCGACCGAGCCCTGCCCCTTCACCTGCTCCGGCGACATGTACGCGGGCGTCCCGAACACCGCGCCCTCGCGCGTCAGCCGCGCGGTCTTCTCGTCGGCCTTCACGGGCGCGTAGAACTTGGCGAGGCCGAAGTCGAGGATCTTGACGAGCTCCTCGCCGTCCTCGGCCTTCAGGATGAAGATGTTCTCGGGCTTCAGATCGCGGTGGACGATGCCTACGGCGTGGGCCTTGGTGAGGCCCTTGCAACACTGGGAGATGATTCGCACCGTGGACGCCGGATCGATGAGCCTGATGCGCGTCATCCGGTCGTAGAGCGTCTCGCCGTCGAGCATCTCCATCGCGATGAACGGCCGGCCGTCCTCGAGGCGCCCCGAGTCGTAGATGTCGACGATGTTGGCGCTCTTGACGCTCGAGGCCGCGCGCGCCTCGCGGAAGAAGCGCTCGATGACGATGGACGACGCAGCGAGCTCGGCCGCGAGGACCTTGATGGCGACCTTCTTCCCGAGCGTCAGGTGCTCGGCCTCGTACACGGCGGCCATGCCACCGCGCCCGATCTCGCGCACGACGCGGTACTTGCCCACCAGGACTTGCCCGACGGGGATCTTGGATTCGCTCTTAGGTTCCGGCATGTTGCCGCTCGGTCGCGAGTTTACACGCTTTCCACCCGCGCGAGCGAGGTACGCTTACCTCCGTGGAAGACGGGCGTGACGAGGAGGCGCGCGAGCGCCTGGTCGCCATGGGCGAGATCGCCGCGGAGATCGCCCACGAATTGCGCAACGTCCTCCAGGTGATCACGGCCAACGCCTATCTTGCCCGGCAGGATCCCGCGGGGAGCGCCGCGGTCATCGGCAAGATCGAGCGAAACGCCCGCCTCGCCCAGTCGATCGTCGACGATCTGCTCTCCCTGGCCCGCGGGGAGGCGAGCCACGCCGAGCCGGTTCTTTTGGCCGAAATCGTGGTTGCCGCCCGCGCCGAGGTCGCTCCGGGGGCGGCCGAATGGAAGGACGAGGTGGCTCCCTTCGACCTCAAGGTCCGCGCCCACCTGGGCCTCGCGTGCCGCCTCCTCCACGCCCTCTACGACAACGCCATCCTGGCGAGCGCACCTCGCCCCCCGACCATCACGACGCGGGCCTGGCTGGAGGATGGCGCGGTCTTCGTGACCGTGGGCGACGACGGCCCCGGCATCCCGGCGGACATCGCGCCCCGGATCTTCGACGCGCTCGTCACGGGAAGGACCGGGGGAACGGGGCTGGGGTTGGCCCTGGCCCGCCGGATCGCCACCGCGCACGGGGGGGAGATCGCGCTGGTGCCTGGGGCCGGCGGGGCGTGCTTCCGGATCAGGCTGCCGGGCGCCCGCTGACCCACCGAAGTCCCGGATCCGCCTCCGTGCCCGTGCCCGTGCCCGAGAGCCACACCATGGGTGCCTGATCAGGCCGGCACGCCGCGTGACCCTGGCGCGTCCGGGCACGGGCACGGGCACGGGCACGGGGGAGGACGATAAACGACGGGGCTCGCCCGGGGCCGCTACCGGTTTGCCCCCGGTGCCCCCATATTGCCCATCCCCATGCTCCCAGTCCGCCTGCGTGGCGCCCGCACCCACAACCTGAAGGGGCTCGATCTCGACCTACCCCCTGGCCAGCTCGTAGCGCTCACCGGACCGAGCGGGTCGGGCAAGTCGTCGCTCGCCCTCGATACTCTGTACGCCGAGGGCCAGCGCCGCTTCGTCGAGAGCTTCAGCCCGTACGCCCGCCAGTTCCTCGAGCGCCTCGAGCGCCCGCCCATGGACTCGCTCGATCCCGTGGCGGCCACCGTCGCGGTCGATCGGCGGGCACCGGTGAAGTCGAGCCGGTCGACGCTCGCGACGATGACCGACCTCGAGCCTTACCTCGCGGCGCTCTTCGCGTGCGAAGCGATCCCGACCTGCCCGACCTGCGGCCTCCCCGCGCACGCGACGGCCCCCGCGAAAGCAGTCGAGGCCGTCACGCTCGCCTGGGAGGGCGCGCGAGCGCTCGTCAGCTACCCGGTCCGCGTCGCGGACGCCGAGCAGTTCCTCGAGCTGCGCGAGTCGCTCGCCAGGGACGGCTACCGGAGGCTCGTCGTCGCGGGCGTGGTGAAGGACATCGACGAGGTGCGCCCGAGCGACGCCGTGGCCGAGGGCGGGCGCGTCGAGGTGGTGGTCGATCGCGTGAAGGTCGCTCGCGAGGACGGGCGGCGGCTCCAGCAGGCCATCGAGGTCGCGTGGGAGCGAGGCTCCGGACGCGCGGAGCTGCGCTCGGACCGCCCGAAGCGCGGCAAGGAGCAGCTGCCGCTCGGCGGGGTTCTCGAGGAAGCGGGCGGCGCCACCGAGAGCATGCCGATCGTGCGCGGCCTCGTGTGCCCGAAGTGCGCCCGATCGTTCGAGCCGGCGCGCCCGGGTCTCTTCTCGTACAACTCGCCGCTCGGCGCGTGCGAGTCGTGCCGCGGGTTCGGGCGCATCATCCGCGTCGACTGGGACAAGGTCTTCCCGGACCCGAAGAAGACGATCAAGGGAGGCGCCATTCGCCCCTGGGGCGGCGCGAGCAGCGAGCACGAGCGCGAGGTCCTCGCCAAGTTCTGCAAGAAGCGCAGCATCCCGGTGGACGTGCCCTGGGGAGACCTGTCCGCGAAGGACCGGGAGCTCGTCGTCGAGGGCGAGGGCACGTGGGACGCGGGCAAGTACCCGGGCGTCCGCGCGTGGTTTCGGTGGCTCGAGACGCGGACGTACAAGATGCACGTGCGCGTTCTGCTAGCGCGCTACCGCGAGTACGCGCCGTGCGACGCGTGCCAGGCCTCGCGCCTCAACGCGACCGCGCTCTCGTACCGCGTCGGCGACCGGAACCTCGCGGACTGGCACAAGCTCACGGTGACCGACGCCCACGCGGGCGTGCGCGCCGTCGGCCCGAAGAGCGGGCAGGGCAAGCGGGTCCAGCAGGCGCTCGCGTCGCGGCTCGCGTACCTCGAGCAGGTCGGCCTCGGCTACCTCACGCTCGATCGGCAGGCCCGCACGCTGAGCGGCGGCGAGGCGCAGCGCGCCGGGCTCACGATGGCGCTCGGCTCGGCGCTCACCGGGACGCTCTTCGTGCTCGACGAGCCCACCGTGGGCCTCCATGCGTGCGACGTCCCGGCCCTCGCGGGCGTCATGCGGGAGCTCTCGCGCGCCGGCAACACGGTCTTGGTCGTGGAGCACGACAAGACGATCGTGCGCGCCTGCGATCGCGTGATCGAGCTCGGGCCCGGCGCCGGCAAGAGCGGCGGGACGATCCTCTTCGACGGGACGCCGAAGGAGCTCGGCAAGCGGCAGGACCTCCCGACAGGGCGGGCATGGCGGCGGACACCGTCCCCCTCCCCGCCGCGCGCGCCGAAGGGCTACCTCAAGGTGCGGGGCGCCAAGGCGAACAACCTCCTCGCGGTCGACGTCACGATCCCGCTCGGCACGGTCTGCGCGATCACCGGCCCGAGTGGGTCGGGCAAGTCGACGCTCGCCGAGGAGATCGTCTACCGCGCCGTCGCGCGCGCCCTGGGCGACACGACCGTCGATCGCCCCGGACCGCACGACGGGATCGACGGCATCGGGGGCCTCAAGCGCGCGGTGCTCGTCGACCAGTCGCCCCTCGGGCGCACGGCGCGCGGCAACCCGGCCACGTACACCAAGGCTTGGAACCGCGTGCGCGCCCTCTTCGCCGAGAAGCCCGAGGCGGTGCGGCGGGGCCTCGGCCCGGGCCACTTTTCCTTCAACACGGGCGCCCGCGAGGGCGGCACGCCGGGGCGGTGCGAGGCCTGCTCCGGGGAGGGCTACGAGACCATCGAGATGCAGTTCCTCGCGGACGTCGCGCTCCTCTGTCCCGTGTGCCACGGCAAGCGCTTCCGGCCCGAGGTGCTCGGGGTCACCCACCACGGCCTCTCGGTGGCGGACCTCCTGGACCTCACGGTGGTCGAAGCGCTCGCGCTCTTCGATCGCGAGACCGAGTACGAGCCCGCGATCGTGCGCGCCCTCGAGCCGGTGAAGCGCGTGGGGCTCGGGTACCTGCCGCTCGGACAGCCGCTCTCGATGCTCTCGGGCGGCGAAGCGCAGCGGCTCAAGCTCGCGCGTGCGCTGTCCGAGGACGCGAAGGGCACGCTCTTCGTCATCGACGAGCCGAGCGCGGGGCTCCACGCGGAGGACACCGAGCACGTCGTCATCGCTCTCCGCGCCCTCGTCGAGGAGGGCGCGAGCGTCCTCGTCGTCGAGCACGATCTCGACGTCATCCGCGCGGCCGACTGGGTCATCGACCTCGGCCCCGGCGCGGGACCGGACGGCGGCCGCGTCGTCGCCGAGGGACCTCCCGCCGTCGTCACCAAGGCCGCGTCCAAGACCGGGGCGGCACTTCGTGGGGACGACCTAATCGATCCACTCGCCCTCGCGGACCGCGGTTCGGTCCCGCCAAGCAAGCCCGTCGCCAACGACGCCATCCGCGTCGAGCACGCACGCGAGCACAACCTGAAGCAGGTCTCCTGCTCCATCCCGCACGGGACCTTGTCGGTCATCACCGGCCCCAGCGGCTCGGGCAAATCGTCCCTCGCGTTCGACGTCATCTTCGCGGAGGGCCAGCGCCGCTTCATGGAGACCCTGACGCCCTACGCGCGCCAGTTCTTGCCTACCCTCCCGCGCCCTGACGTCGACAACGTGTTCGGCGTGCCGCCCTCCATCGCCCTCGAGCAGCGCACCTCGCGCGGCGGCGCCAACTCCACCGTCGCCACGGTCACCGAGGTCGCCCACTACCTGCGCCTCCTCTACGCCAAGATCGGCGATCTCCACTGCCCGAAGTGCGGCGCGCGCGTCGCCCCGAGCTCGGCGGACGAGCTCTTCGCGAGCCTCACCGGCACGGGCGACACCGCGAAGCACACGCTCTTCGCGCCCGCGGTCCGCGCGCGCAAGGGCACCTACCTCGATCTGTTCACGGCCGCGTCGCGCGCCGGCGTGCAGGCGGCGCGCGTCGACGGCGCCATCGTCCCGGTCGATCCGCCCCCGCGGCTCGCCAAGGCCAAGGAGCACACGATCGATCTCATCGTGTACTACGGCCCCCTGCCCTCCCTCGACCGCGCGACCTTCGATCGCGCGCTCGCGTGGGGCGACGGGGCGGTGCGGGTGGCCCCGGGCGCGCCGCGCGTGGACGGCGATCGCGATGCGGTCTACTCGACGGCCCGCGCGTGCACGCAGTGCGGCGCCGGGGTACCCGAGCTCGATCCGCGGTGGTTCTCGTTCAACACGAAGCAGGGCCAGTGCGAGGCCTGTCTTGGCTCCGGGATCGAGGGCGGGCCGGAAGCCGTGCTCGAGGGCGAGACGGACCCGTGCTCGGTGTGCGACGGCACGCGGCTGTCGGCCGTCCCGCGGCGCGTGCTGCTCGCGGGAGAGACCTACCCGCACCTGCTCGCGCGCAGCGTGAGCCGCGCGCTCGGCGTCGCGCGCGCGTGGAAGTTCGAGGGGAGGGACCTCGCGGTCGCCCGCGCGCCCCACGCCGAGCTCGTGCGGCGGCTCGCGTTCGTGGAGGAGGTCGGCCTCGGCTACCTCGCCCTCGATCGCCCCGCGTCGACGCTGTCGGGCGGCGAGATGCAGCGCCTGCGGCTCTCGGCGCAGCTCGGGAGCGGGCTCACGGGCGCGCTCTACGTGCTCGACGAGCCGACGATCGGCCTCCACCCGCGCGACACGCGCGCGCTCCTCAAGAACCTGCGCGCGCTCGTCGACACGGGCTCCACGGTCATCGTGGTGGAGCACGACGCCGAGACCATCCGCGCGGCGGACCACGTGATCGACCTCGGGCCGAGCGGCGGTCGCGGCGGCGGCCACATCGTCGCGCAGGGGCCGGCCGCGGACGTGCTCTCGGACCCCCGCTCGCCGACGGGGCGCGCCCTCCTCGAGACCGCGGTGGCCCCGCGGCCCACGCGCCCCAGGCCGGAGTGCTGGCTCGAGCTCACGGGAGCGCGCGCACACAACCTGAAGGACGTCACCTTCCGCATCCCCACGGGCCGCATGGTCGTCGTGGCCGGCGTGAGCGGCTCGGGCAAGAGCACGCTCGTGCGCAGGATCTTCTACCCCGCGCTGCGGAGGGCCCTCGACCTCGTGACGGAGGAGCCGGGCCTTCATGAAGCCATCCGCAGCGTGGGCGAGCTTCCCGCCGCCGCGTCTGAAGGTCCGCGGGCCGGCTACCCCGGCGCGGCCCGGCGCGGAGCCAAGGGCGCGAAGCCCGGCGACGTGCGCAGGGTCGTCGCGCGCGCACTCGCGGTCGACCAGTCGCCCATCGGGCGCACCCCGCGGTCGGTGCCCGCCACGTTCCTAGGGATCTGGGACGACATCCGGCGCCTCTTCGCCTCCCTGCCGGACGCCAAGGCCCGCGGCTACACGGCCGCGCGCTTCTCGTTCAACACCGCGAGCGGCGGGAGGTGCCCGGCGTGCGACGGGCAGGGCTCGCTCGTCTCGGAGATGGCCTTCCTGCCCGACGTGGTCTCGCCCTGCGAGGCCTGCCGCGGAGCGCGCTTCGAGCCTGCCACGCTCGACATCCGCTACAACGGGCTCGACATCGGCGAGGTGCTTCACCTCTCGGCCGAGGACGCCGCGAAGGTGTTCCACGCGCACCGCCGCATCGCGCGCCCGCTCGAGACGCTGTCCGACCTCGGCGTGGGCTACGTCCAGCTCGGTCAGGGGTCCAACACGCTGTCGGGCGGCGAGGCCCAGCGCTTGAAGCTCGCGGCGGAGCTCACGGCAGGGAGCGCTCACGAGCCGACGGTCTACGTGCTCGACGAGCCGACGACCGGCCTTCACGTCTCGGACGTGCGCCGCCTCGTCACGGTGCTCGAGCGGCTCGTCGTCCGGGGCGACACGCTCGTCATCATCGAGCACCACCCGGACGTGATCGCCAGCGCGGACTGGGTCATCGAGCTTGGGCCGGGAGCGGGCGAGGCCGGAGGAAAGATCGTCTTCGAGGGGCCTCCAGGCAGGCTCGTGAAGGCGAAGACGGCCACGGGCAAGTACCTCGCGGACCGGCCCGTCAAGGCTTCGAAGAGCGGGCTCGGCGAAGCCTCGCCCTGATTCGCGTGACCCGTCTACTTGCACACGGATTGCAGCGTCAGGTGCGGAGGAACCGTCATGCACCGGACACTGCCACTCGTCGCCTCGTTCGGTCTCGCTGCCTGCGTCGTGGCCTGCAACCAGTACGCGTACGTCCCCACGACGAACTCGAGCGCGACCGTCGCAGGCCGGCCCGCCGCCGACTACCAGATTCCGGCCGGTAATCCGACCGGCGAGGTGCGTCTCGCGACCTTCGGGATCGCCAGCATCCACCCCTCGGGCACCCCCGAGAAGTTCCAGGTCAAGTCGCTCCACCTGCGGATGATCGTGGTCAACAACGGCGAACGCCCCTGGGCCGTCGACACGCGCGAGCAGCAGGCCCAGCTCGCCGGTGACGGCCTGAGCCGCGCGGCCTACGCCTCGGCCGACCGAACGGGTAGCGGGCCGCCGTACGTCCAGGTCGACCCGGGCGGCAAGCGTACGATTGACCTCTTCTTCCCGCTCCCTCAGCGCCTCCAGAAGGCGAGCAAGCTGCCCGAGTTCGACGCCATCTGGGTCGTCCACACGGCGACGCGCACCGTCGAGCAGCGCACCTCGTTCGATCGGCTGACGCTCGACCCGTACTACTACGACGAGGGCTACGGCCCGGGCTTCTACGGCAACTACTGGTACAACCCGTGGTATCCCTACGGCGCCTTCTACGGCACCTACTGGGGCCCGGAGTGGACCCACCCGGGCGTAGTCATCCACCGGTAGCCTACACCGCGCGTCTGGATGGCTCACGCGAAGAGCGCGTCGATCTCCGCCTTGTACTTGGCGAGGACGACGCGGCGTTTGAGCTTCATCGTGGGCGTGAGCTCGCCCCCGTCGACGGAGAGCTCCGCCTTCAGGATGGCGAACTTCTTCACGGTCTGCACGCGGGCGAGCTTCGCGTTCACCGCCTCGATCTGCTTCTCGAGGTGCGCGCGGAAGAGCGCGCACCGGGCCGCCGACGCGGCGTCGCGCGCGTCGCTCCCGGCCACCTTCGCCTCGAGCACGATGCGCTCGGGATCGAGGGTCACGAGCGCCGCGAGGTACTTCTGCCGGTCCCCGAGCACGACCGCCTGGGCGACGACCGGGATGCTGGTCAGGTGGCCTTCGACGAGCTGGGGCGAGATGTTCTCGCCTCCCGCCGTGATGATGAGCTCCTTCTTGCGGTCTGTGATGCGCAAGAACCCGTCGGGATCGAGCACCCCTATGTCCCCCGAGTGCAGCCACCCCTCGGAGTCGATGGTCGCCGCGGTCGACTCTGGATCCTTCAGGTACCCCTTGAACACGTGCGGGCCCCGGATGCACACCTCGCCATCCTCGGCGATCTTCACCTCCGTCCCCGGCAGGACCCACCCTGCCTTGCCGGTCCGGTAGCGATCGATCGTGCTGAGGACGGCGGGCCCCGTGCACTCGCTCATCCCGTAGACCTCGAGGATCGGGATCCCGAGAGCGAGGAAGAACTCGAGAGTGTCCTTGGAGATGGGCGCAGCGCCCGAGGAGCAGATGCGGGCGCGATCGAGCCCGAGGCGCTCGCGGACCTTGCGGAAGACGACCCGCTCGGCCAGGCGGTAGAGCAGCGGCTTCGGCTCGCCGCGCTGCTCGGCGTACCCGCCGCGTAGCCCCTGCTTCCTCGCCCACGCCACGAGCTTCTTCCGGATGGGCGGGGACGACGCTCCGGCCGCGATCATCTTCGCCTGGATCTTCTCCCAGACCCGGGGCACGGCGAAGAAGCTCGTCGGCCGGATCTCGACCAGCGTGGCGGCGACCGTCTCGAGGCTCTGGGCGAACGCGATCGTCAACCCCGCGCACATCGGAGCGTGGATGGTGAGTATCTGCTCGGCGATATGGCTGAGCGGCAGGTAGCTCACGCCGGAGTCCTCGGGCCCGAGGTGATGGACGGTCACCGCGGTCTCTCCCACCCACGTGAGGTTCTCGTGGGTGATCATGACGGACTTCGGGTTGCCGGTCGTGCCCGACGTGTAGATGAGCGTCGCGACGTCGTCGGGATGCTGCGCCTTGATGCGCGCGTCGAGCTCCTCCCGAAGGCGCGCCTCGTCCTTGTCGGCGAGCGCGAGAAAGCCATTCCAGTCGAGCGCCCCCGCCTCGAGAGCGCCGCCCCACTGCACGATCGCGGACAGGTGCGGCAGCGAGGCCTTGACCGACAGGAGCTTGCGAGCCTGCTCCGCCGTGTCGACGAACGCGACCTTCGCCTCGCAGTGGTCGACGATGAACTGGCACTGCTCTGCCGTGCTCGTCGTGTAGATCCCGGCCGGCCACGCGCCCGCGAGGATGGCGCCGACGTCAGCCAGCACCCACTCGGGCGCGTTGTACCCGAGGATGGCGACCCCCTGACCCTTCTGGACGCCAAGGGCGAGGAGCGCACGACCGACGCGAACCGCGACGTCCCGGTACTCGCGCCACGTCCGCGACTTCCATGTCCCTCCGTCCTTCCACGTGAGCGCGGTGCGATCCCCGTGGCGACGCGTGGTCTCCTCCAGCACATCGAACACGGTGCGTCTTGCCATGACGCCAGGTTACCCCACCAAGAGGTCGAGTGGCCGCGCCGGTACGTTGCCACCCATTCGGGTGACATGGTCCTTCCAGCCCCTAAACACGAGCCAAAGCAGGCACTTGGAGAACTCGTCCGCGCTGGAGGCGAGAGGCTCATCCACGACGGGCGAAAAACGTGAAAGCATGGGGTTGCTTGAAACCACCACCTGCGCCGTCCAACCGCCTGGAGGGACTAACATGACCTATCGTCGTTCGCTCACCGCCGTTGCAGCCACCGCGTTTGCCGCACTCCTGACGTTCACCGCCGGCTCCGCGCGAGCGAGCTTTCTTCCAGCCTGCGGCAACGTCGACGTCTCGTCGACCGCGAGCTGCACGGTCGACCCGCCGGACTGCATGGCGCAATGTACGCCGGTAGCATTCGAAGCATCGTGCTCGGCCTCGCTGGAGGTCGGCTGCATGGGCGGCTGCAACGTGAGCGTCGACGCCAGCTGCAACACGTCGTGCGAGGCGAGCTGCAACACGAGCTGCACCGCCGGCTCGTTCGACTGCCAGGGCAGCTGCGAGGCCCAGGCCATGGGAACCTGCACGAGCCAGTGCGCCTCGAGCGATGACATGACGACCTGCACGGCCCAGTGCCAGGCCAGCGTCAGCGCCCGCTGCAACGTGTCGTGCACCGCTTCGCCCCCGACGTGCACCGGAGGCTGCCAGGCGGCCTGCCAGGGGAGCTGCTCGGCCTCGGCCAACGCGAGCTGCGACATCAGCTGCCAGGCCAAGGGCTTCGTCAGCTGCCAGTCGATGCTGACGGGCGGATGCTCGGCGTCGTGCTCGAGCGGCGGCGCCCTCGTGTGCAACGGGCAGTTCGTCAACGTGAACCAGAGCCAGCTCTCGGCGTGCGAGAACCAGATCGCGATGCTCCTGCCCAACGTCACCGTCACGGGTGAGGCCAGCGCGAGCTGCAGCAACGGCGAGTGCGACGCGCAGGCCAAGGGCTCGGTCTCCTGCGGCGTCACCCCGGGCTACACGCCGTTCTCGGCGGGCTTCGCGTTCATCGGCGTGGGCCTCGCCCTCGGCGTCGCTGCCCGCCGCCGGCGCGCGTAAGGAGCCAAGCTTGTCATCCTGAGCGAAGCGAAGGATCTCCCCGAGACGCGATCGGCGCTGGGGGATCCTTCGGCTGCGCCTCAGGATGACAGCGTTCAGCCGTCCGCGTTGATCCGCGCGATGAGCTCGGTCAGCACGCTCGCCGCCTTGTCCTCGTCGATCTGGCACGTCCCTGCGGCGTTGTGCCCTCCGCCGCCGCGCGCGAGCATCAGATCGCCCACGTTCGTCTTCGAGCCGCGGTCGAGGATCGATTTCCCGGTCGCGAACACG
>Ga0302283_1000380_pt1 | contig 35908 bp, 40 predicted proteins | sample III_Fen_E1_4_FD_198770 | JGI IMG/M metagenome (GOLD analysis project Ga0302283, IMG submission 198770) | Peat permafrost microbial communities from Stordalen Mire near Abisko, Sweden - III_Fen_E1_4 | ecosystem: Environmental > Terrestrial > Soil > Wetlands > Permafrost | place: Sweden: Abisko... | reverse complement strand
CGCGGCCATTGGCGCCGCGTTCAACCGAGGCCGAACGGGCCTTGCACGCCGCCTTCGTGCGCGAGACGCTGAAGGACGCGGCGATCTGGCATTCCTACACGGGGTCGGTCGAAGCCTACGCGGCGCCGGCTTCCTGACCACCGTCGGCGGCGGCGCGGCGGGCGGCGTAGATGCCGGCGAAATCGATCGGTTCCAGCAGGAACGGCGGGAAGCCGCCCTCGCCGGTCAGGTCGGAGATGATCCGCCGGGCGAACGGGAACAGATAGCGCGGGCATTCGATCATCAGCACCGGCTCCAGGTCGGCCTCGGAGACCCCGACGATCTGGAACAGGCCGGCGTAGACCAGCTCGATGTGAAACACCGCCTCGTTCTCACGACTGGCCCGGGCGTTCAGCTTCAGCTCCACCTCGTAGAAGCCGTCCGGCCGGGCGCGGGCGTTCAGCTCTACGCCTAAGTCCACCTGCGGCTGGCTGGCCCCGGCGCGCAGGGACTCCGGCGCATGCGGGCTCTCGAAGCTCAGGTCGCGGGTATATTGCGCCAGGATGCGGATGCCGGGCTGGTCGTCGCCGAGAACGCCGGGGGCGGGAGCATCGGTCATCGGGCGGAGGGTCCGTCACTGGTGGCAGGGGCGCCCGAGCGGCGGGCCGGGCTCGCTAACATGCAAGGCGGCGCCGGCGCAACGGCCCGCCGGTGGGCCACTGCGACGTGTCCGCGCGGGGCGGCCAACCACGGGGACTGACGCGGGCCGCGACTTGCGCCTATATAGAACCGATCGCTGCCTCATTAGGGACCGCTCGTGCTGGTCGTCGAACTGATCATCCTGGCCGCCGTGGCCGCCGTCGTGCTGTTCCAGCTCTACGCCGTGCTGGGCCGCCGGGTGGGTCGCCAGGCCGAAGACCTGCCGCAGGCGCCGGTCACCGCCGCCAACCGCGACCTCGGTCGCGTCTCGACGCCGACCCCGGCCGAGACGGCCGCCATCTCCGGTATCGCCGCCCTGAGAGCCCGCGACCCGAGCTTCGACGTTGCTAAGTTCATGCAGGGCGCCCGCCAAGCGTTCCAGATGATTGTCAAAGCCTTCGCCGCCGGCGACCGGGCGGCGCTGAAGCCGCTGCTGGCCGCCGAGGTGATGGACGACTTCGAGAAGGTGATGGTCCAGCGCGAGCAGGAGGGCCGCAGCCAGCAGGTGGAATTCCTGCAGGAGCCCCGCGCCGACCTGGAAAGCCTCAATCTGGTCGGCGACCTGGCCAAGGCCTCGGTGCGGTTCCTGGCCGAACTGCGCAGCCGCTCCAAGGGGCCCGAGGGCGAAGCGGTGGACGATCAGCGGACGGCGGAAATCTGGACCTTCCAGCGCAACCTGACCAACCGCGATCCCAACTGGACCCTGATCCACGTGGACACCGCGGAGGCGTGAGCTTGCGCGCCTGGGCCGCGGCGTTCGCGGCGCTCGCCCTGGCCGCCTGCGCGACGACGCCGATCCTTGAAGGCAATTCGCTCGCCGGTCTGCCGGGCTGGGCGGCTGAGGACCACGCCGCCGCCTTCGCCGCCTACCGCGAGGTGTGCTCGGTCGGACAGGACGCCGCCGGCGCCCAGGTCTGCGACAGCGCCCAGCGGACCGGCCGCCTGAGCGAGGACGCCGCGCGGCGGTTCCTCGAGGCCCACTTTCGCGCCGAGCCGATCGACGGCGAAGGTGTGCTGACCGCCTACTATTCGCCGGTCTACCAGGCGCGGGACCGGCCGGACGACGACTTCACCGCCCCCGTGCGACCTTCGCCCACCGATCCGTCGGCGAGTGGCGACCGCGCGGAGATCGAGGCGCGGCCGGCGCCCGACGCCCTGGCCTGGATGCGGCCGGAGGACCTGTTTTTCCTGCAGATCCAGGGTTCCGGCGTGCTCGATTTTCCGGACGGCCGGCGTGCGAGGGCGGTGTTCGCCGCCTCCAACGGCCAGCCCTTCGTGGCCATCGCCAAATCCATGACCGACCGGGGTCTGGTCGCTCGCGACAACGCCTCGGCGCTTAGCCTGCACGACTGGCTGGCGGCGCACAGGGGCGCCGATGCGGACCGGCTGATGCGGCTCGATCCGCGCTACATCTTCTTCCGTCTGCAGCCGGACGACGGCCATGAACCCCGCGGCGCCGCCGGTGTGCCGCTGGTTCCCGGCCGCAGCCTGGCGGTCGACGCGACACGGCACGAACTGGGCGCGGTGTTCTGGATCGACGCCGGCGATCCCGCCCTGGCCGGCGCACGCGGCAGCTATCGCCGCCTGGCCATCGCTCTCGACACCGGCGGCGCGATCAGGGGCGACGTGCGGGCCGACCTCTATCTCGGCCGAGGCGACGCCGCCGGCGAGGAGGCGAGCCGGGTGCGCCATACTCTAAAGCTCTGGCGGCTGGTCCCGGTCCGATGAAGTGCGCGCCGGACACCGAGGACCTGCGGCTGTGGACGATCGTCGCTCAGACGGTGCGCCCGCTGAAACCCACCCTCCCCCTCGTGGGGAGGGCAGGCGATGCGGAGCATCGACGGGTGGGGGAGAGCGCAGCGTCAACGAACCCCAAACCACCTATTGCGGCGGCGGTCACCGCAGTCCCCCGCCCGGGCGCGGCGCGCCCCGCCCTCCCCGTGAAGGGGAGGGAGGCGCCTCAGCATGTCGAGCTCGGCCTGCATCGGCGGATCGTCCGGGGGCGAGAGGCGGTGGCGGCGCGGATCGACCTGCACGGCCTGACCTACGAGGACGCCCGCGCCACGCTGACCGACTTCATTCTGCGCTCGGTCGCCCAGGGCTGGCGGGCGGTGCTGGTGATCACCGGCAAGGGGGCGCTGGGCGACGGGGTGTTGAAGCGGCATGCGCCGGAGTGGCTCGGCCAGCCGCCGCTGCGCGAGCACGTCGCCGGCATCTCCGAGGCCCACCGCCGCCACGGCGGCGAGGGCGCGCTCTATGTGGCGCTGCGGCGATCGCGCTGATCCAGCCTCAGCGCTTCCGCGCGGCCTTCTCCTCGACCCCGGAGCGGCCTTCGCGGGCTTCCAGCCGGGCGGCGACCTCGTCGAGGCTGACGCCGGCCACGGCCAGCACCACCAGCCAGTGGTAGATCAGGTCGGCGCTCTCGGCCGCCAATGCCTCGCGGTCGCCGGTCACCGACGCCAGGGCCGTTTCCAGCGCTTCTTCGGCCAGCTTCTTCGACGCCAGCGGCGGGTCGGCCAGCAGCCGGGCGGACCAGGACTTGGCCGGATCGCCGCCCCGGCGCGCCTCGATGGTCGCCGCCAGTCGCTCGAGCACGTCGTTGAACCGGCTCATCCTCCTACGCTCCTGACGAAGCTTCGGGCGACGAGGTCAGCCCTCCGAAGCCTTGGCGAAGGCGGGCTCATGCCGCGACGAGCCTTGGCAGCCGCATCGGCAGGCCGGCGTCGGCCATGGCGCTCTTCACCTCGCCGATGGACAGTTCGCCGAAGTGGAACACCGAGGCGGCCAGCACGGCGTCGGCGCCGCCGCGCTTGACCGCATCGATCATGTGCTGGGCGTTGCCGGCGCCGCCGCTGGCGATCACCGGCACCGACACCGCTGACGACACCGCCGCCAGCAGCTCGACGTCGTAGCCGGTCTTGGCCCCGTCCTGGTCCATCGAGGTGAGCAGGATTTCCCCGGCGCCCTTCTCCACCGCGTCCCGGGCATAGTCGATCACGTCGAGGCCGGTGGCCTTGCGGCCGCCGTAGGTGAACACCTGCCAGCCGGCGTTCAGCCGGTCTCCCCGATGCGAGGGTCCGTGCTTGGCGTCGATAGCCACCACCACCGCCTGCGAGCCGAAGGCGTCGGCGCAGGCGCTGATCAGGTCGCGGTTCTCCACCGCCGAGGTGTTGATGGAGATCTTGTCGGCCCCGGCCCGCAGCAGCTTGCGGGCGTCGTCCACCGTGCGGATGCCGCCGCCGACAGAGACCGGCATGAAGCAGACGTCGGCGGTGCGGGCGATGACGTCCAGGATGGCGCCGCGGCCCTCGTGGCTGGCGGTGATGTCGAGGAACATCAGCTCGTCGGCGCCGGCGGCGTCATAGGCGCTGGCCTGCTCCACCGGGTCTCCGGCGTCGCGCAGCTGCAGGAACTGCACGCCCTTGACCACGCGCCCGTCCTTCACGTCGAGGCACGGTATCACGCGAACTCTCAGCATCAGCCGGCCGCCGCCAGGGCTTCGTTGGCCCCGATGGCCCCGGCGTACAGCGCCCGGCCGAGCACCGCGCCGGCGATCGGCGTGCCCTTGCGGGCGCGGAGCCGGACGATGTCGTCGACGTTGGCGAGGCCGCCGGCGGCGATCACCGGGATATCGACGGCGTCGGCCATCGCCCCGAAGGCCTCGACGTTGAAGCCCATCAGCGCCCCGTCGCGGTCGATGTCGGTGACGATCAGGGCCGAGACGCCGGCGTCCTCGAACCGGCGGGCGACGGTGAGGGCGTCGAGGCCGGAGTCCTCCAGCCAGCCCTGCACGGCCACCTGGCCCTTGCGCACGTCGACGCTGACCGCGACCTGCTCGGGCCATTCCCGGGCGGCGGTTTTGACCAGCTCCGGATCGCGCACGGCGGCGGTGCCTAGGATCACCCGGCTGACCCCGGCCTCGATCCAGGCCTCGACGTTGGCCAGCGAGCGGACGCCGCCGCCCAGCTGCACCGGCACCGAGACGGCGTTGAGGATCGCCTCCACCGCCGCGCCGTTAACCGCCCGGCCCTCGGCCGAGCCGTTCAGGTCGACCACGTGCAGCCACTCGAAGCCGGCGGCGACCCAGGTCTTGGCCTGTTCGGCGGGATTGTCGTTGAACACCGTGGCGGTGGCGAAGTCGCCGTGCACCACCCGCACGCACTGGCCGTCCTTCAGGTCGATGGCCGGATAGAGGATCACGGGCGCCACTCCAGGAAGTCCGCCAGCAGCTTCAGCCCCGCGGCCTGCGATTTTTCCGGGTGGAACTGCACTCCGGCCAGATTGTCACGCATCACCGCCACTGGGAAACGGCCGCCGTGGTCGGCATAGGCGGCGATGTCCGCCGGATCGTCCGGGAAGAAGGCGAAGGAGTGAGTGAAATACATCGGTTCGCCCGGCGGCAGGGCGGCGAACATGCCCCGCTGACCGGCGAGGTCAAGGGCGTTCCAGCCCATGTGCGGCACCTTGCAGCGCGGATCGCCCGGGCTGAGGCGCCGAACGTCGCCGCCGATCCAGTCCAGGCCGGGCGTCTCGCCGAATTCGAGCCCGCGGGTGGCCATCAGCTGCATGCCGACGCAGATGCCCAGGAACGGCGCGCCGCGGCGGCGCACCGCCTCGGTCATCGCCTCGACCACGCCGGGGCGGGCGTGCAGGGCGCTGAAACAGGCGGCGAAGGCGCCCACGCCCGGCAGCACGACGGCGTCGGCGGCGGCGATGCGGCCCGGGTCGTCAGTGGTGACGATCTCGCAGGCCCGCTCAAGCCCCAGCGCGGCTTTCTGCAGGGCTTTCTCGGCCGAGCGCAGATTGCCCGACCCGTAATCGATCAGGGCGACACTCTGCATGACATCCGTCCTTCAGAGCACGCCCTTGGTGGAGGGCGCATGCCCGCCGGTCTTGGGATCGAGCTCGACGGCGACGCGCAGCGCCCGCGCCAGGGCCTTGAAACCGCTCTCGGCGATGTGGTGCGAGTTGTCGCCGTAGAGGGTCTCCAGGTGCACGCAGGCGCCGGCGTTCATGGCGAAGGCGTGGTGGAATTCCTTGAACAGTTCGGTGTCCATCTCGCCCACCTTCGGCCGCGCGTAGGTGACCCGCCAGATCAGGTACGGCCGGTTGGACAGGTCCACCGCGCACCGGGTCAGGGTCTCGTCCATGGGGATATAGGCATGGCCGAAGCGGCGCACACCGGCGAACCCGGCCAGCGCCTCCTTGAACGCCTGGCCGAGCACGATGCCGGTGTCTTCCACCGTGTGGTGCATGTCGATGTGCAGGTCGCCCTTGGTCTCGACGGTCAGGTCGAAGCCGCCGTGGCGGGCGAAACTTTCCAGCATGTGGTCGTAGAAGCCGATGCCGGTCGAGACCGTCGACTGGCCGGTTCCGTCCAGATCCAGGGCGACGCTCACCTGCGTCTCCTTGGTCTTGCGGTCGATTTTCGCCGTCCGGTTCATGGGCCGCCTATTGGTCGCGCGAGGCGCCGATGTCTAGGATTTTCCAGCCTAACCGCCGATGAACAGCTCTCGTGACGGGCAGAGGTCGGCGACGAGGCACTCGCGGCATTTCGGCTTGCGGGCCACACAAGTGTAGCGGCCGTGCAGGATCAGCCAGTGGTGGGCGCGGGTCAGGCCGTCCTGGGGGACGATGGCCATCAGGTCGGCCTCCACTTGGTCCGGAGTCTTGCCACTGGAGAGCTTCAGCCGGTGGGCGACCCGGAAGACGTGGGTGTCGACGGCGATGGCCGGCTCGATGTTGAGCTCGTTCAGCACCACGCTGGCGGTCTTGCGGCCGACGCCTGGCAGGGCCATCAGCGCCTCGCGCTCGAGCGGGACCTGACCCGCGTATTTTTCGACGATGATCCGCGAGAGGGCGATGACGTTCTTGGCCTTGGTGCGGAAGAGGCCGATGGAGGCGATGAAAGGCGTCAGCCCCGCCTCGCCGAGCGCCAGCATTTGCTGCGGCGTGTCGGCGACCTGATAGAGCTTCTCGGTTGCCTTGTTCACCGACTTGTCGGTGGCCTGGGCCGACAGCACCACCGCCACCAGCAGGGTGAAGGGCGTCTTGTATTCCAGCTCGGTGCGCGGATCGGGGCAGGCGGCCTCGAAGCGCTCGAAGATGGCGGCGATGCGCGCCTTCTCGGCGGGCGAGAGCCGCCGCTTGCGGGCCTTGGCGGGGCGCTTCAAGGCGTCTTCGCGCCCTTGCGCTTCTCGCTCAGCTCCAGCCCCTTGACGATGGCCAGCTTGACCACCGTCGCGCCGGGAATGAACACATTGGCCGCCTCGGCGCCGATATCGAGCAGGAACTTCGGCTCCAGCACCTTGCCCAGGTGCTGTTCGAAGGTCGAGCCGGTCGTCGAGAGCGCGCCGGTGAGGGCGTCGAACTCCACCACCGCCTCCTTGCTCCCACGACGAAAGCGAAAGGCGTAGACCGGCCGGTAGTATAGGTCGACCGCCTCCAGCCGGACGGTCTCCTCCAGCACCTTGTCGGCCTCGATCGCCCCGATGGACTTGGCCACCGCCTCGCGCACCAGCCCGGAGGCGCGAACCTGCGGCGGCACGACGACGACCTTGTCGGCGTTCAGCTGGGCGAGGTGCTCGGCGTCGGCCGGAGCGGCGGCGAAGTCGAGATAGGCGGCCAGCGTCGGATCCTCCTCGCCGGTCAGGCCGTCGACCAGCACCTGCCGGCGGGTCTCCTCCCGGCAGGACTCATAGCCGTGCAGGGTGACCTTGTGGGCGGCGATCGGTCGGTCCTGGCCATCGATGGCGACCCGCTGCACCTCCGGCGCCAGGGTGATCGGGTAGTCGCGGCCGCGCTCGTAGACGCAGGTGGCGTGCGAGGCCAGCCGCCAGAAAGGCTGCAGGCGCTTCTCGCGATAGGTCACCTCGAATTCGTCGTCCTTCGGGCGGGCGAGCAGGCCGGCCATCTTGGCCATGGTCCCGAACGCCTGCAGCCGCATCGGCCACGCCCGCCCCTCCGCCTCGTGCGCCCCGAAGCGGTCGGTGAGCACCAGGATCCGTTCCTCGGCGATCTCGACGTCCATGGGGAGAGCATGCTGTGCGAAGCGGCCGCGATGCAACCTCCCTCCCCATGAAGGGGAGGGAGGTGTCACAGAATATACCGCGACAGGTCCGCGTTCTTGCTGAGCTCGCCGACCCGTTCGCGGACGTAGGCGCCGTCGATGATCAGGCTTTCGCCGGAGCGGTCGGCGGCGGCGAAGCTGATGTCCTCGACCACCTTTTCCAACACCGTCTGCAGGCGCCGCGCGCCGATGTTCTCCACCGCCCCGTTCACCTCGACGGCGGCGTCGGCCAGGGCGTCGATGGCGTCGTCGGTGAAAGTCAGGGTGACATTCTCGGTGGCCAGCAGCGCCTGGGTCTGGCGGATCAGATTGGCCTCAGGCTCGGTGAGGATGCGGCGGAGGTCATCCCGGGTCAGCGCCTTCAGCTCCACCCGGATCGGCAGCCTGCCCTGCAACTCTGGCAGCAGGTCCGAGGGTTTGGCCACATGGAAGGCGCCGGAGGCGATGAACAGGATGTGGTCGGTCTTCACCGGCCCATATTTGGTCGAGACGGTGGTGCCCTCGATCAGCGGCAGCAGGTCGCGCTGCACGCCCTCGCGGGAGACGTCGGCGCCGGCCCGGTCGCTGCGGCTGGCCACCTTGTCGATCTCGTCGAGGAAGACGATGCCGGTGTCCTCGGCGAGCGCCACCGCCTCGCTGGCGGCGGCCTCCTGGTCGACCAGCTTCTCGCTCTCCTCGGCGATCAGCGGCTTCCAGGCGGCGGCGACGGTGGTCTTGTGCGCCTTGGTGCGGCCGCCGAAGGCCTTGCCCATCATCTCCGACAGATTGAGCACGCCCATCGACGAGCCCGGCTGGCCGGGAATGTCGAAGCCCTGGAACGGTGTGGAACTGTCGGCGAGGGTCAGCTCGATGTCCTTGTCATCCAGCTCGCCGGCGCGGAGTTTCTTGCGGAAGCTTTCCCGGGTCGGCGGCCCGGCGCCGGGACCGACCAGGGCGTCGAGGATCCGCTCCTCGGCCGCGCCCTCGGCCTTGGCGGTGACCCCGGCCTTGCGCCGCTCCTTGATCATGCCGACGGCGATCTCCACCAAGTCGCGGACGATCTGGTCGACGTCGCGGCCGACGTAGCCGACCTCGGTGAACTTGGTCGCCTCGACCTTGAGGAACGGCGCCTGCGCCAGCCGCGCCAGCCGCCGGGCGATCTCGGTCTTGCCGACCCCGGTGGGGCCGATCATCAGGATGTTCTTCGGGGTGACCTCGTCGCGCAGCTCCGGGGCGAGGCGACGGCGACGCCAGCGGTTGCGCAAGGCGACGGCCACGGCGCGCTTGGCCTCGGCGTGGCCGACCACGAAGCGGTCGAGTTCGGAGACGATCTCGCGGGGGGAAAACTCGGTCATCCTCAGACCGTTTCGACCACGAGTTCGCGGTTGGTGTAGACGCAGATGTCGGCGGCGATGGCCATGGCTCGCCGGGCGATCTCCTCGGCGGAATGTTCGGAGTCCATCAGCGCCCGCGCCGCCGCCAGGGCGTACTGGCCGCCCGAGCCGATGGCGGCGACGCCGCTTTCCGGCTCCAGCACGTCGCCGGTGCCGGTGACCGTCAGGATGGTCGAGGCGTCGGCGGCGATCAGCATCGCTTCCAGTCGGCGCAGATAGCGGTCGGTGCGCCAGTCCTTGGCCAGTTCGACGCAGGCCCGGGTCAGCTGGTCGGGATTGGCCTCCAGCTTGGTCTCCAGCCGCTCGATGAGGGTGAAGGCGTCGGCGGTGGCGCCGGCGAACCCGGCCACCACCTTGCCGCCGGTCAGCCGGCGGACCTTGCGGGCGTTGCCCTTGACGATGGTCTGGCCCATGGAAACCTGGCCGTCGCCGGCGATCACGGTGGATCCGCCCTTGCGCACGGCGAGGATGGTGGTCCCATGCCAGTCTGGAAAATTGGACATCGCCGCGCATGTGGCCGCGCGGGCGGGCGGGGTCAAGGATGAGCTTCTCCGACGACGAGGTCGAACGCTACGCCCGCCACCTGGTGCTGAGGGAGATCGGTGGGCCGGGGCAGCAGAAGCTCGCCGCGGCCCGGGTGCTGATCGTGGGCGCCGGCGGCCTGGGCGCGCCGGCGGCGCTCTATCTGGCGGCAGCGGGGGTGGGCGAGATCGCCATCGTCGATCCGGACACGGTCAGTCTCTCCAACCTGCAGCGGCAGGTGCTCTATGTCACCGCCGACGATGGTGCGCCGAAGGTGGAACGGGCCGCCGACCGGCTGGCGGCGCTCAATCCCCATGTCCGTGTAGAGCCCATCGACGAAGCCCTTACCGAGGCCAACGCCCGGTCCCTGATCGCCGGACGGACCCTGGTGCTGGACGGCACCGACGACTTCGCCAGCCGGTTCGCGGTCAACGACGCCTGCGTGGCCGAGGGTGTCACCCTGGTCTCCGGCGCCATCGGCCGCTGGACCGGCCAGATCGGCGTCTTCGCCGGCGAGCCCTGCTATCGCTGCCTGGTGCCGGAGATCCCGCCGGACGCCGAGACCTGCTCCGCTGTCGGCGTGGTAGGGGCCCTGGCCGGAGTGATCGGCTCGATGATGGCCCTGGAAGCGGTCAAAGTGATCACCGGCGCCGGCGATCCGCTCACCGGCCGCCTCCTGATCTACGACGCCCTCTCGGCCGAGGCCCGCACCGTCCGCATCGGCGCCGACCCGGAATGCCCGGTCTGCGGCGGTTGACTGCCTCGACGGCAGCGGCGCGCCGATCGAACCCTACCCACGGAGACCATCCATGAAGGCCCTGCTCTACGAAGGCCCGCGCGACATCCGCTACGAGAGCATGGACGACCCGCAGTTGGCGGACGACCGGGACGCCATCGTCCGGATGACCCGCTGCGGCATCTGCGGCAGCGACCTGCATATCTACCACGGCCAGGGGTTCTCCCCGGACCTGGGCTACTGCGTCGGCCATGAGGCGGTGGGCGAGGTGGTAGAGGTCGGCCGCGGGGTGAAGCAGCTGAAGGTCGGCCAGCCGGTGATGATCTCGGCGGCGGTGGGCTGCGGGGCCTGCGCGCGCTGCCTGGCCGGCGACATCAATCAGTGCCTCAACAACCAGATGCAGTGCTACGGCCTCTCGCATCGGCTGGAGGGCTGCCAGGCGGAATTCATCCGGGTGCCCGCCGCCGACTTCAACGCCGCGCCGATGCCCGAGGGCCTGACCGCCGACCAGGCGCTGATGCTCACCGATAACCTGCCCACTGCGTGGTTCGGGCTGAAGGGCGCCCGAATCGAGCCCGGCGACACGGTGGCCGTGGTGGGCCTCGGGCCCATCGGCCTGATGGCGGTGGAGGGCGCTCTGGTGCTGGGCGCTGGGCGGGTGTTCGCCATCGACCTGGTGCCCGAGCGCCGGGCCATCGCCGCCAGCCTGGGCGCCGTCGCCCTGCATCCCGAGGGCGCGCAAGCCGTGATCGCCGAGGCGACCAAGGGCCGGATGGCCGATGCGGCGGTGGAAGCGGTCGGCGCGGAGGCCACCATCCGCATCGCCCTGTCGGTGGTCGGCCGCCAGGGCCGGGTGTCCGTGGTCGGGGTCAACCAGACCCGCAAGTTCGAGATCGACATGGCGGTGGCCTTCATCAAAGGCCTCAGCTTCACCATCGGCACCTGTTCGGTGCCGCAGCATTGGCCGGAGCTGATCCCGCTGATCCAGGGCGGCCGGCTGCACCCCGAACGCTTCGTCACCCACGAGATGCCGCTTTCCGACGGGGCCGAGGCCTACCGCCTGTTCGACGCCCGGGAGGCCGGGGCGCTGAAGATGGTGATGACCGCCTAGTCGCCTTTGCCGGCGGCTTCCCCAAGCCGCGGAACCAGCTTAACATTGCTTAGATTGCGCTCGCCTGGGAGGTACGCCATGGCCATCACCCTCAACATCAACGGCCAGGACGTCAGCGTCGAGGCCACGCCGGACACCCCGCTGCTGTGGGTGCTGCGCGACGAGCTGAACCTCACCGGCACAAAGTACGGCTGCGGCATCGCCCAGTGCGGCGCCTGCACGGTGCACCTGAACGGCCAGCCGCAGCGCTCCTGCCAGGCGCCGGTGGGCTCGCTGGCCGGGGTGAAGATCGAGACCATCGAAGGTCTCGGCGGCGCGCACCCGGTGCAGGCGGCCTGGATCAAGCACGACGTGCCCCAGTGCGGCTACTGCCAGTCCGGCCAGATCATGAGCGCCGTGGCCCTGTTGGCGAAGACGCCCAAGCCCACCGACGCCGACATCGACGCGGCGATGAGCGGCAATATCTGTCGCTGCGGCACCTACCAGCGCATCCGCGCGGCGATCAAGGACGCGGCCGGGGTCGCCGCCTGATGAACGCGCCGGTGAAAGACTTCTCGCCCACCCGCCGCGCCGTGGTGGTGACCGCCGCCGTGGCCAGCGGCGCGCTGCTGGTCGGCTGCGGTCCCGCCGACATCCTCAGTCTGGGGGTGAAGAAGCAGGATTTCGGCGCCTTCGGCCCGTTCATCCGCGTCGGCGCCGACGGCTGGGTGACGGTGGTCAACAAGCACATCGAGTTCGGCCAGGGCACCGGCGCCGGCCTGGCGGCGATCGTCGCCGAGGAGATGGACGCCGACTGGGACCAGGTGAAGGTGGTCCAGGCGCCGGCGAACACCAAGGTCTACGCCAACACCGCCTTCGGATTTCAGGGCACTGGCGGCTCCTCGGCGGTGGCCAACAGCTGGACCCAGCTGCGCACCGCCGGGGCCGCCGCGCGCGCGATGTTCGTGACCGCCGCGGCCGCCCGCTTCGGCGCCCCGGCCGGCGAGCTGACGGTGAAGAATGGCGTCGTCTCCCATGCCGCTTCCGGCAAGCAGGCCAGCTTCGCCGAACTGCTGGCCGACGCCGGCAAGGTCGCACCGCCGCAGAAACCGGCGCTGAAGGACCCGAAGGACTTCAGCCTGATCGGCACCGACCGGGTGCGCCGCAAGGACGCCCTGGCCAAGTCCACCGGGACCGCCCGCTTCACCCAGGACGTCCACCTGCCGAACATGCTGACCGCCATGGTCGCCCACCCGCCGCTGTTCGGCGGCAAGGTGAAGAGCTTCGACGCCTCCGCGGCGCTGAAGGTTCCCGGCGTGGTCGATGTTTTCAAGATCCCCACCGGCGTCGCGGTCACCGCCAACAGCACCTGGGCGGCCAAACAGGGCCGGGCGGCGCTGAAGGTCGAGTGGGACGACGCCAAGTCCGAGACTCGCGGCACCGACCAGATCGCCGATCACTACCGCAAGGTCGCCGCCGGCCAGGCCGACGCCAAATGGCAGCCGTTCCAGACCCTGGGCGACGCCACCGGGGCCTTCAAGCCGGACGCCATCGCGCTGACCTACGATTTCCCGTTCCTCGCCCACGCGACCATGGAGCCGATGAACTGCGTCGCCGAGATCGGCGGCGGCAAGCACAAGCTCACCTTCGGCTCGCAGATCCCCAGCCTCGACCAGCTGAACACCGCCGAGATCGTCGGGTCGCTGCCCGGTTCGGTGGAGATCGAGACCGTGTTCGCCGGCGGCTCGTTCGGACGGCGGGCGAACTTCAAGTCGGACTACGTCACCGAATGCGTCCACGTTGCCAAGCACGTCGGCGGCGGCCGGCCGGTGAAGCTGGTCTGGACCCGCGAGGACGACATGGCCGCCGGCTACTACCGGCCGCTGACCCATCACGCCCTGACCATCGAACTGGGCGCCGATGGCCTGCCGGCGGCATGGCGCCACCGACTGGTCACCCAGTCGATCACCAAGGGCTCGCCGATGCCTAGCTTCGGCGTCGACGAAACCTCGGTGGAAGGCGTCAAGGGTTCGCCCTACCTGGCCGGCGTGCCGGTGGTGGACGCGCAGCTGGCGACCATGGACACCGGCGTGCCGGTGCTGTGGTGGCGCTCGGTGGGCGCGACCCACACCGCCTTCGTCATGGAACACACCATCGACCAGTTGGCGAAAAAGGCCGGCAAGGACCCGGTGGACTATCGCCGCGCCCTCTACGCCCGGGCCGGCGCGGCCGGCGCCCGGCATCTGGCGGTGCTGAATCTCGCCGCCGACAAGGCCGGCTGGGGCAAGCCCACCGCCGGCTACGCCCAGGGCGTGGCGGTGCACGAGAGCTTCGGCTCGGTGGTGGCGCAGGTGGCCGAGGTGAAGCTGGTGGACGGTGTCCCCAGCGTCGGCCGGGTGGTCACCGCCATCGACTGCGGCATCGCCATCGCCCCCGACCAGATCGCCGCCCAGATGGAAGGCGGAACCTGCCTCGGCCTCGCCGCCGCCCTCTACGGCCAGATCACCCTGAAGGACGGTCTGGTCCAGCAGCACAATTTCGACAGCTACCGGGTGCTGCGCATGCGCGAGGCGCCGCAGGTGGAGACCTATGTGCTGCCGTCGGCCAACCCGCCCAGCGGCGTCGGCGAGCCCGGCACCCCGGTGATCGCCCCGGCCGTGGCCAACGCCCTGCTGACGCTCACCGGCCAGCCGACCAGCAGCCTGCCGCTGGTGAAGAGCTAGCGGGCCGCAAGGTCCGACGGCCGGTCGATGTCCACGAGGACGCCGTCGTCCCCGGTGTCGACGATCACGAGCCGATCGCCCAGCGCGCCCAGTACGCGGCGCGCGCCTTCATCGCCCTTAAGCGCGGCGAGGCCCGGGAACAGCGTCGCTGAGAACAGCACGGGATGACCGCGCTGACCCTGGAACACCGGCGCGGCGGCTTCGGCGCCGGCGGCCAGGGCGTCGGCGAGCCGGGGCAGGATCGCCGGCGGGATCAGCGGCATGTCGCCCAGGAAGACGAAGGCGCCCGTCGTGTCGTCTGGCAGGCTGGCGACGCCGGTCCGCAGCGGCGCGGCCATGCCTTCGGCATAGTCCGGCGCGTGCACAAATCGCAGGCGGGCGCTCTCGCCATGGGCCTCGGCGAAGGCGCGGGCGGCGGGTTCGACACCCGGATCGGCGCCGGTGACCACGGTGACCGAGCGCACCGGTGCGGCGAAGGCGGCGGCCAGCGCGCCGTCGATCAGCGACCCGCCGCGCCAGGGGGCGGTCAGCTTGGCGCCGCCGAAGCGCGAGCCGGAGCCGGCCGCCAGCACGATCGCTTCCAGACCTGCCCCTCGCGCCAAACCCCGATCCCCCCTATGTTCGCCCTCGAATGACGCCCTATGACGACAGCATCGTGCGCGAACGCAAGGCGCCCCTGATCGACGGCTTCGGCCGCGCGGTCAGCTATCTGCGCGTCTCGGTCACCGACCGCTGCGACCTGCGCTGCGTCTACTGCATGGCCGAGCACATGACCTTCCTGCCGAAGGCCGAGGTGCTGACGCTGGAGGAGATCGACCGGATCGCCTCGGCGTTCGTCGGCCTGGGGACGCGGAAGATACGCCTCACCGGCGGCGAGCCGCTGGTGCGCAAGGGGTTCCTGACGCTGGTCGAGCGGCTGGCGCGGCACCTCAAGACCGGCGCGCTCGACGAGCTGACCCTGACCACCAACGGCACCCGGCTGGCGACCTTCGCCGGCGACCTGGCGCGGCTGGGGATCAAACGGATCAACGTCTCCCTCGACACCCTGAAGCCGGAGCTGTTCAAGACCCTCACCCGGGGCGGCGATCTCGCCCAGGTCCAGGCCGGGATCGAGGCGGCCCAGGCGGCCGGCCTCAAGGTGAAGATCAACACCGTCGCCCTGGCCCACGACAACGCCGCCGAGATTCCGGCGCTGATCCAGTGGGCGCACGGGCGCGGCATGGACCTGACCCTGATCGAAACCATGCCGCTCGGCGAAGTCGAGGCCGACCGCACCGACCAGTTCCTGTCGCTGGAGGCGGTCCGGCGCGAGCTCGCCGGCTACTGGACCCTCCGCGACCTGCCGCTGAACACCGGCGGCCCGGCCCGCTATGTCGAGGTGGCCGAGACCGGCGGGCGGCTCGGCCTGATCACCCCGCTCAGCCACAATTTCTGCGAGGCCTGCAACCGGGTGCGGCTGACCTGCACCGGCACCCTGCACACCTGCCTTGGCCGCGAGGACGCCGCCGACCTCAGGGCCGTGGTCCGCGCCGACGCCGCCGACGAAGCCCTGGTGACGGCGATCCGGGCGGCGGTGGACGCCAAGCCCAAGGGTCACGACTTCCACATCGAGCGCGGCGCGGCCCCGGCGGTGGCGCGGCACATGTCAACCACGGGCGGCTGATGCGCGTCTTGCTGTTCGGCCGCCTGGGCGATCTCGCCGGTTGGCGCGAGCGGTCGTTCGAGCCGCCGCCGGCCACCCTTTCCGACCTGAAACGGCTACTCGCCGCCGCCGACGCCGCCCTGGGGGCGGCGCTGAGCGGGCCTGGCGTGCAAGCGGCCATCGACCGGGCGATCGTGCGTGGCGACGCAGCATTGTCGCCTTCCGCCGAGGTCGCCTTCCTGCCGCCGATGAGCGGCGGATGATCCGGTTGACCACCGAGCCGTTCGAGCCCGGGGTGGAGCTCACGGCCTTTTGCGCCGGCCGGGCCGAGACCGGGGCGGTGGCCAGCTTCGTCGGCATCGCCCGCGGCGAAGGCGGTCAGGCGACGGCGCTGGAGCTTGAAGCCTATCCAGGCTTCACCGACGCCGAGATCGGCAGGATGGCCGAAGCGGCGACGGCGCGGTTTTCGCTACAGGACGTGCTGGTGATCCACCGCCACGGGCCGATCGCGCCCGGGGAGGCCATCGTCCTGGTCGCCTGCGCCTCGTCCCACCGGCGCGAGGCGTTCGAGGCCTGCGACTATCTGATGGACTATCTGAAGTCCCGGGCCCCCTTCTGGAAGAAGGAGCATGGCCCCGGCGGCGCCCGCTGGGTGGAACCGACGCCCCGGGACCTGGAAGACCTCAAGCGCTGGGACTAAACACGCGCAACACGCTGCAGGAGCGCCTTACATGACCACCATGCTCGCCCCCGGCGGCCGGCTCGACGAGGCGATCAGCCTGACGCCGGTGCGGATCGCCGTCCTGACCATCTCCGACACCCGCGACGAGGAGAGCGACACCTCCGGCCACGTGCTGGTAGAGCGGCTGACCTCGGCCGGCCACCTGCTGGCCGACAAGGCGCTGGTGCGTGACGAAATCGAGGCGATCCGGGCGCGGGTGAAGGCATGGACCACCTCCGGAGACGTCGATGTGATCCTGACTACCGGCGGCACCGGCATCACCGGCCGCGACGTGACTCCGGAGGCGATCGAGCCGCTGCTGGACAAGCGGATCGAGGGCTTTTCGGTGATTTTCCACCTGGTCAGCTATCAGACGGTCGGGCTCTCCACCCTGCAGTCGCGGGCCCTGGCCGGGCTGATCGACGGGGTGTTCATCTTCTGCCTGCCGGGCTCCAACGGCGCGGTCCGCGACGGCTGGGACAAGGTCATCTCCCCGCAGCTGGATAGCCGCCACAAGCCCTGCAACATGGTCGAACTGATGCCGCGGCTGCTGGAGACATGAGCAAGCTCACCCACCTCGACTCGGAAGGCCGCGCCCGCATGGTCGACGTCTCGGGCAAGCCGCAGACGGCGCGCGAAGCCGTGGCGACCGGGCTGGTGCGGATGTCGGCGAAGACCCTGGCGCTGGCGCTCTCCGGCGGCGGCAAGAAGGGCGATGTGCGGGCGGTGGCCGAGATCGCCGGGGTGATGGCGGCCAAGCGGACCTCGGAGCTGATCCCGCTCTGTCATCCGCTGGCGCTGTCGAAGATTGAGGTGAGCGTCGAGCCGGCCGAGGGCGGTCTGGCGGTGACCGCCCGGGTCAAGACCACCGGGCCGACGGGGGTGGAGATGGAGGCGCTGACGGCGGTGTCGGTGGCGTGCCTCACCCTCTACGACATGCTGAAGGCGGCCGAGCGGGGCATGAGCATCGACGCGGTGCGGCTGCTGGAAAAGTCCGGCGGCGCGTCCGGCGACTGGCGCGCGCCGTGAACCTGCTGAGCGTCGAGGACGCCCGGGCGCGGATGCTGGCCTGGACCGAGGTTCTCGGGCCTGAGACGGTGACCCTGGAAGCGGCCATCGGTCGGGTTCTGGCCGAGGCGGTGGCGGCGCTGCGCGACCAGCCGCCCTATCCGGCCTCGGCGATGGACGGCTGGGCCCTCCGCGCCGCCGACGCGCCCGGGTCCTTGCGGATCGTCGGCGAAAGCGCGGCCGGCAACCCATTCCAGGACCCGATCGGACCTGGCGAGGCGGTGCGAATTTTTACCGGCGCGGCGCTGCCCCCTGGGGCCGACAGCATGGTCATCCAGGAGGACGCCCGGCGTGACGGCGACCGGGTGACCGTGCCGGCGGTGGACGCCGGACACTACGTCCGCCCCGCCGGCTGCGACTTCGCCGGCGGCCAGGAGGTGCTCACCCCCGGCGTGCGGCTCGACCCCTGGCGGCTGTCGCTGGCCGCCGCCGCCGGCCGGGGCGCGCTGTCGGTGACCCGGCGGCCAAACGTGGTGTTCCTCTCCACCGGCGAGGAGATCATCGATCCGGGCCAGACGCCCGGGCCCTATGAGATCTTCGACGCCGGGACCATGGCGCTGGTGGCGCTCTGCCGCTCCTGGGGCGGCGAGGCCCGGCGGCTGCGGCCCGTGGGCGACAATATCGAGGCCACCGCCGAGGCGGTGCGGGGCGAGCCCTGCGACCTGATCGTCACCGTCGGCGGCGCCTCGGTGGGCGACCACGACCTGGTCAAGCCGGCGATGCAGCGGCTGGGGCTGGAGCAGGCGGTGGGGAGCCTCGCCATGCGGCCGGGCAAGCCGACCTGGTTCGGCCGGCTGGCGGACGGGCGGCTGATATTGGGGTTGCCCGGCAACCCGGCCTCGGCGCTGGCTTGCGCGGAGTTGTTCCTGCGGCCGCTGCTGATGGCCCTGCAGGGCGGCCCGACCGAGCTGCCGATGGTCTACGCCCGGGCCGCGCACGCATTCCCGGCCAACGGCTCGCGCGAGCACTGGATGCGGGGCAAGCTGACGCCGCAGCCGGACGGGAGCCTGCTGGCCGAGGCCTTCGCCGATCAGGATTCGTCGCTGGTGGCGGTGTACGCCATGGCCGACGCGCTCCTCGTCCGGCCGGCGGGGGCGCCGGCGCTGGCGGCGGGCGAGGTGTTGGCGGCGCTGCCGCTGGCCCGGGCGTAGCGGACCTGGGTGATCTCGGCCAGCACCGAGATCGCCACTTCCCAGGGCGCTTTGCCGCCGATGTCGAGACCGATCGGGGTGCGCAGGCGGGCGATGGCGCTGTCGGCGACGCCGGCGCCGCGGAGCCAGGCCATCCGGTCGCCGGCCCGGCGCCGGGCGCCCAGCGCGCCGACGTAGAAGGCTTCCGAGGGCAGGGCGACGGTCAGGGCGGCATGGTCGGCCTCGGCCTCGTGGGTGGCCACGGCGATGGCGGTCCAGCGGTCGAGCCCCACGGCGGCCAGGGCTTCGGCCGGTTCGTCCCGGGAGTAGCGGACGTCGAAGGGCGGCGGCGCCTCCGGGCCCTTGGGTCGGACCAGGGTGGTCTCGAAGCCGGACTGGGCGCCCAGCCAGGCGACCGCCAGCGCGGTCGGATCGCCGCCCAGCACCACCAGCCGGGCGACCGGCTCGAACGGGCGTGAAAACGCGCCCTCCCAGATGGCCGGCGACTCGCCCTCGGGCGTGCAGATGCGCCGGCGACCGTCGCTGATCCAGGTCGCCGGCCGGCGGGCGCCCCGCAGCGCCAGCAGCGCGCCGACCGCGGCGTCATCCGGGGCAAGCTTCTCGACCATCACCTCGATCCGGGCGCCGCAGAGCAGGCGGATGTCCGGCCAAGGGCTGCCGGCGCCATAGACCAGCATCCGAGGCTCGCCGTCGGCGAGGCAGGCTTCGGCGTGGCCGACCACGTCCCCCTCCAAGCAGCCGCCGGAGAGAAATCCTGAGAGCACACCCTGGCCGATGACCATCTGCGTGCCCACTGGCCGCGGACCGCCGCCGTCGAGGGCGACGATGGTCGCCAGCGCCACCGGCCTGCCGGCCGCCCGGGCGCTCGCCAGGGCCGGCCGGGCGTCGTCGGTGAGGCCGAATATCGGCCAGTCGGGCAGGGTTTCGCTCATGTCGGCAATTTAACCTTCGCTCAATGGGTTCGATACCGGTTCTTTAAGGTCTGCCTGCGCATGCTCCGCCCAATGAATTTCCAGGGCCAAGCGGCGGTGGGCGCTTCATGAGACCCGATATCTCCAAGCTCGGACTCGGCACGGCCCAATTCTGCACGGGCGACAGCGCGTTTCTGCGTGGTCGTTCGCCCGAAGCGGAAGTGGGTGAGATGCTGGCGTCCGCGGCCAGGGCCGGCCTCGGCTTCCTCGACGCCGGATCGGCGTCGTCGCATGCCGAACTGACCCTGGGCGCTCAGCTGCCCCGGCCCATGCCGATGCACATGCTGATCAAGTCGGTGCGCGGCGACCGCGGCCCCGACGTGGTCGAGGACGAGGCGCGCGCCTCTCTGGCCCGGATGGGCGTCACCCATGCCCGGGCCATCGTGGTGCAGACCGCCAGCGATCTCTTCGCCCCCGGCGGCGCGGCGCTCTGGGACCGGCTGAAGGCGCTGCGCGACGAGGGCCTGTTCGACCAGGTCGGCGTCTCGGTCTACGCCTCCGACGATCCGCTGGGCCTCGCCCGCCGGTTCAAGCCCGACCTGATCCAGGCCCCGGCGTCGCTGCTCGACCAACGCCTGCTCCTCGACGGCAGCCTGACCGCGGTCAAAGAACTGGGCATCGAGGTGCATCTGCGCTCGATCTTCCTCAACGGCCTGGTGTTCCTGCCCCCCGACCGGGTGCCGGCGCAGCTGAAGGGCGCCGCCGGACGCCTGTCCCGCGCCCGGCGGATGATCGCCGAAGGCCGCTCCGACCCGCTGCAGGCCGCCCTGGGCTTCGCCCTGTCGCGGCCGGAAGCCGACGCGGTGATCGTCGGCGCCGCCACCGCCTCGGAACTGGCCGCGGTGATCGCCGCCGCCGCCAGTCCGCCGCCGGATCTGGACTGGGACGAAATGGCCATCGACGACCCGATCGCCCTCGACCCGCGCAGCTGGGAAGCGGCGTAGCGCTCGCGCGCTAGCTAGTTCTTCAACCGCACGCCGACGAACAGCATCTGCCTGGGCTCGCCATAGCCCAGCGCCTCCTCGTAGCGTGTGTTGGCGATGTCCTCGATCCGGGCAGTGAAGTCGATGTTGCGCCTGAGCGCATAGGCGCCGGCGAGGCTGGCGACCACGAAGCCGGGCCGGGTCGCCGGGGAAAAGGTGGTCGGATCGATGTCGGCGTCAGGGCCCTCGGCGCGCAGGCTGAGATCAGCGCTCCAGCGGCCGTCGTTCCACAGCAGGCTGACCGATCCGGTGTCGCGCGGGACGCGCAGCATCTCGGTTCCCGCGTCCACATCGACGGCGTCGGTGTAGGCGTAGGTCCCCTGCAAGGTGAGATTGGCGCTCAGCTTGGCATCGGCCTCGACCTCGGCGCCGTTGGTGCGGGTGCGGTCGATGTTGACGTAGACGTACGGGAAGCTGGGCGAGAACTCGATCTGGTCGCGCACCGCCAGCTGGTAGACGGTGACCTTGGCGGTGAACCGCCGGTCCTCGGAGGCCCAGTCCAGGGCCGCGTCCCAGCCCTCGGCGTGCTCCGGTTTCAGGCCCAATGATGGGCCGGCCGGGAAGCAGAAGTCACAGGCGATTTCGCTGATCGTCGGGGTCTTGAAACCCTGGCCCCAGGAGCCTTCGAGCGAGAACCCGGCGCCCAGCTTCAACACCCCGGCGACGCGGCCGGTCGCCTGGCCGCCGTAGCTGTCCGGGGCGTCGTAGCGGACCGCGCCGGTGAGGGTCAGCGGCGTCCACGGCCGCCAGCGCACGATGCCGAAGCCGGAGGTGGTCCCGAGGTTGAGCGCCGCGCCGGTGGAAAGGTCGGCCCGGGTGTTCAGCCGCTCGGCCCCGACGATAATCCCGAGGGCGTCGCTCGGCGCCCCACGCTCGGCGGTGAAGCGGTAGTCCTGGCTGATCGCCCAGTAGCTGGACGAGTCCGCCGGCTGTCCGATGTAGATGTCCGACCGGTTCAGATCATAGACGCCGACGCTCAGGGTGTCTGTGAAGCCCCAGGGCGCCTGGGCGATGGCCCGCGCCGCGCCGGTCCAGGCCCGGGTGGTGGCGTACTGCGGCGTGTAGCCGAAGGCGAAGGTGGTGGCGTCGTAGCCGTCGACGCCGGCGTAGGACTGGTCGTAGCGCAGGTGGGCGTCGAGGGTCAGGGTCGGCGCCGGGTCCCAGCGGCCGTTGGCGCCGGCGGTCCACGACCAATAGGGATTGCGCGGGCCGATGCCGTCGGCCTTGGCCACGCCGCTGGAGCGGTCGCCGGAGATCGAGGCGCCGAGGGCCCAGTCGTCGGTGCGCCGCCCGATCCCGGCCGAGCCGTCGACACTTTCCAGCGAGCCGCCCTCGCCGGAGGCGCGCCAGCCGTCAAGCTCACGGGTGGTGAAGGCGATCACCCCGCCGATGGCGCTGGAGCCCCAGAGCGCGCCCTGCGGCCCCTGCAAAATCTCCACCTTCTGCACGTCGGCGAGGTCGAGGTTGGCGAAGTCGTAGGCGCCGTTGGGATCGCTGGGGTCGTTCTGCGGCACCCCGTCGATCAGCACCAGGGTCTTGTCGGAGCTGGCGCCGCGCATCCGCACGCTGGTGACGCCGCCGAAGGCGCCGTCGTCGGTCACCGCCAAGCCTGGCACGGTGTCGAGGATCTGGGCGGCGAAGGTCGCCTGCCGGGCGTCGATGTCCTGGCGGGTGATCACCTGCACGTCCGGCGCGTCGGTGAGCATGGTCGGCAGGCGCGAGGCCTCGACGACGATGTCGGCGACGCTGGGCGTGCCCGGGGTGTCGGCGAAAGCGAGGGATGGGCCGGCGAGGATCGCGGCCAGGGCGAAGATGGGGGTTTTCATGCGACGTCTCCGTCGCCGCGCGGCGCCCGCGGCGGGTCAGCGACAGGCGGCCAGCGCGCCGGGCCGGCCGTAGTCGCTGCGACGGAAATCCCCCGCGCCGACGGCCTGGTCCCGGGCCTTCGAACGAGCGACGGCGGCGGCAGGTCTCCTGGCTCACGGTTCGAGCGGCTCTCTCCCTCGCCTTCCCGGTTTCCCAGTGGCGTCCTCCGAAGCACGACGTGCGAAGGAGGAACGGTCGAAAGCCTCACCGCTTACAGTTGCGGGCACAGCCGCGGATTCGGGGCGCAAGTCCCCTCACCGCGTTCCCTCTTGGCCTCTGGTAAAAGAGGACCGCCTGGCGGACTTATCCGTCGAACGGGGCTGTACGGCAAGCGGCCGGCGCTCATCCGTCGGCCAGTGTCGCCAGCGGCTGGCCGGTAAGGCGGCGCAGCAGCCAGGCGTCCTTGGTTTCGGCGCCCAGGGCGTCATAGAAGGCGATCGAGGGCGCGTTCCAGTCCAGCACCATCCACTCCAGCCGCGCCAGCCCCTCCTCGCGGCAGCGCCGGGCGAGACGCCGCAACAGCGCCAGGCCCGCGCCTTTGCCACGGGCCTCGGGCCGCACATAGAGGTCCTCAAGGTAGATCCCGTGCCGGCCGGTGAAGGTGGAGAGGTTGTAGAACCACAACGCCTGGCCCACCGGCGCGCCATCCAGCTCGGCGATGTCGCAGAACGCCTTCGGGTTGGCGCAGAACAGCAGCGCCTCCACGTCGGCGAGGGTCGTCTCGACGTCGTCGAGCATCTTCTCGTACTCGGCCAGCTCGCGGATCAGCTGCAGGATCAGCGGCGCGTCGGCGGGGACGGCGGGGCGGATGGCGATAATCGGCGTGGCAACGGGGATCAGGCGCCGAGGGTGACGCCCGGCGGCGGGACGCTCGAGGCGGGGACGAAGAAGTCGGGCATCAGCGTCTGGGTCTTATCCACCCGGTATTGGTCGAAGTCGCGCACGCCCTCGGCGTAGAGGAAGCTGTCGTCGATCAGGAAGTTGCCGGTGAAATCCTTGGCCGGCTTTTCGAAGACGGCGTGGGCGGCGTCGGCCATGATCTCCACCGTCCGACAGTGGCGCAGGCCCTCGTCGCCGGCCAGGGCGAAGCGGATCGCGGCGGTGGCGATGCCGGTGCGCGGCCAAAGGGCGTTGAAGGCGATGCCGTCGTCGGCGAACTCGGCGGCCATGCCGAGCACGCACATCGACATGCCGAACTTGGCCATGCTGTAGGCGACGTGGCCCTTGAACCAGCGGGCGCTCATGTCCAGCGGCGGCGACAGCATCAAGACGTGCGGGTTGGCCGCCCGTTTCAGGTGCGGGATGCAGGCCTTGGAGGTTAGGAAGGTCCCGCGCGCATTGATCTGGTTCATCAGGTCGTAGCGCTTCATGTCGGTGGCTTCGGTGCCGGTGAGCTGGATCGCCGAGGCGTTGTTGACGCAGATGTCGATGCCCCCGAACGTCTGCACTGTTCGCTCCACCGCCTCCAGCACATTGGCCTCGTCGCGGACGTCGACGATCAGCGGCAGCGCCTTGCCGCCGGCTTTCTCGATCTCCTCGGCGGCGGTGTAGATGGTGCCCGGCAGGTGCTTGTGCGGCTCGGCGGTCTTGGCGGCGATGGCGACATTGGCGCCGTCGCGGGCGGCGCGCAGGGCGATCGCCAGGCCGATGCCGCGGCTGGCGCCGGTGACGAAAAGGGTCTTGCCGTTGAGGGACAAAGCAACGCGCTCCTGAGAGACCAGGGTGGATCCCGAGGTATGGCACGGAACCTCGGGACCGGGAATGATGGCGCGTGGAGCCGGCGCGTCGCCGCTACTTGCGGTTCAGCAGTCTTGACCGGTGGCGCCGGCGCGCGCTTAAGACCATCAAGAGGAACGCTTTCCAGGAGAATATCCCAATGAGGCCGATCGTCATTGGTCTGCTAGTCGCCATGTTCGCGGTGGCGTTCTATCCCGCGTCCAGCGCATTCGCCATGGGTATGGGCATGACCAGTTCCGGTAACACGCCGCCGGCCAAGTCATCGGCCAAGCCAGGGGTCGTCGCGCCGATCGACCCGGACATGCGGGCCAAAGGCAAGGCGGCGGCCCCCGGTGTTATCACCGCCGCCGGGGTCGACTGCGTGTTGGCCGACGCCCGGCTGATGGGCGAGAGCATCGACCCGAAGACCAAGGCGGAATCGACCTTCTATGAGATCGCCTGCAAGGGGAATGAGGGCTTCGTCATCGCCACACACAAGGCGACCCCGCCGGTGCACCCCGATGTCTACACCTGCCTGGAAGTGGCCAATTCGCCGGCGGTCTGCAGTCTGCCGCTAAACATTGATCCGAAGAGCGGCCTGCAGCCGGAAGTGACCAGCATCGACCCGGGCTGTCAGCTGTCCGCCGCCAAGGGCATCGGCCATGCCACCGACGGCAGCAAGACGGTGTTCGAGATCGCCTGCCAGGACGGCGCTGGATACCTTCTGGAAACGTCGTTCCCGGTGAGTCCGGCCAAGCCGGCCAAGTTGATCCCGTGTTTCGTCAACAATGCGAGCGGGCAGACGAAATGCTCGCTCACCGACGACGCCAGCGCCAACGCCTACGTCGACCGTTTCGCGGCGCAGGCTGTGAAGGATTGCGTGGCCAAGGATCGCCGGGTCATGGGGGCGACAGCTACGGGCGATCTCTACTATGAGTTTTCCTGCCAGAACGGCAAGGGCTACATCATCAGCCAGACCCCCACGTTGGCGGTGGGTAAGGTCATCGACTGCGAACAAACCGATCAGTGCCAACTGACCGACGTGCGCGCGCACAAGAGCGAGCAGGCCGGGCTCTACACCAAGCTCGCCCAGGCCGGCGGCTTCAACTGCACCGTCACGGAATATGCGGCGTTCGATGTCAACCTGCCCGGCCATGAAGTGGTCGAGCTCAGCTGCTCCAACCGGCCGGACGGCGCCGTCGCCATCTTCGCCGCCTCGAGCGCCGAGAAGCCGCAGTTCTTCGACTGCGCGCACTCGGAACTGGAAGGCTATCGCTGCGGCATCACCAAGGCCGACGCGGCGCTGCCGAGCCTGACCGCGGACCTGAAGACCCTGAACAAGAACACCTGCACGGTGTCGGCGTCCCGGCTGGTCGGTCTGAGCACCGACGGCCACGGCTATGTGGAAGTCGCCTGTTCGGACGGCCTGCCCGGCTATACGATCGAATACACTGTCAAGCCGCTGGCCCCCACCCAGGCATATCCCTGCACCGGCCCGCCACCGGTCACCGGCGGCGCCTGCCAGCTGCCGGGCAACACGAAGAAGTAGACGAAAGAGCCCCGGCCCGGGCGCCTCGCTCGGGCCGGCGGCGCCTTTTCAGGCGACCACCACCTCGATCAGCGCCGGACCGGGCTCGCCCATCGCCCGGGCGAAGGCGGCGTCGAAGGCCTCGGCAGTCTCGCAGCGCACCCCGGGCACGCCCAGGCCCTTGGCCAGGTCCACCCATCCGATCGACGGGTCGCCGAGGTTGAGCAGGCTGCCGGCGGCCGGACCGGGGTTGCCGGCGCCGGTGCGGCCAAGCTCGATGCCGAGGATCCGGTAGGTGTTGTTGGCGAAGATCACCGTGGTCACGTCCAGCCGCTCGCGGGCCATCGTCCACAGGCCCTGGATCGTGTACATCGCCGCCCCGTCGCCGTTCAGCGAGATCACCTTCGCGCCCGGCGAGGCCACCGCCGCGCCCACCGCCACCGGAATCCCCTGACCGATCGCGCCGCCGGTCAGCCCCAGCCAGTCATGCGGCCGGGCGGTGCGGGTGAGATTGATGATCGGCTGGCCGGAGGTGACGGAGTCGTCGGAGACGATCGCGCCCTCGGGCATGTGCCGGGCGATGGCCGCGCCGACGGTGGCCGGACTCAGCGCCCCCTGCTTGGCGTCGGGCAGCTCGAACGGCTGCACCTTCGGCTCGCGCGGCGCGCCGAGGGCGTCGGCGAGATCGGCCATGCCGGCCGCGCCGTCCTCCTGGCGCGAGGCGAGTTCGGCGGTCTCGCAGCCCTTGGGGACCAGCACGCTGGGTTTGCCCGGATAGGCGAAAAAGGCCACCGGCTGAGTGGTCTCGACGAACACCATCAGGTCGACCCCGGCCAGGTCCTCCAACGCCATCTCGCCGAAATACATCATCCGGTCGGGAGAGAAGCGGCCGGCGCCCCGGGGCAGGCGGCCGATGAAGCCGTCGGTGAGCACGCGAATGCCCGCGGCGGCGATCCGGCCGGCGGCGGCGAGGGCCGCCTCGTTGCAGGCGGTCGTGCCCATCAGCAGCACCGGCTTTTTGGCCGCCTTCAGCTTGCGGGCGATGGCGTCGACCGCGCCGCCGGCGACGGCTCGCTTGTGTCCGGGCGTCACCTTCGGCCCGCGAGTGTTGGTTTCCGACCAGGCGGTGTCGGCCGGCAGGATCAGGGTGGCCGAGCCGCCGGGCGGCCCGAAGCTGGCGGCGATCGCCTCGGAGGCCAGCGGGCCGACCTGATCGGCGCTCTCGGCCGACTTCACCCACACCGAATTGGCGCTGGTGATGGCGGCGATGTCCGAGGTCAGCGGCGCGTCGTACTGGCGGTGGTAGGTGGCCTGGTCGCCGACCACATTGACGATCGGGGTGAAGGCGCGGCGGGCGTTGTGCAGGTTGGCGAGGCCGTTGCCGTAGCCTGGCCCTAAGTGGAGCAGGGTGCAGGCGGGCTTGCCGGCCATGCGGCCGTAGCCATCCGCCGCGCCGGTGGCCACCCCCTCGAACAGGCAGAGCACCGGCCGCATCTTCGGCTGCCGGTCGAGGGCGCTGACGAACTGCATCTCGCTGGTGCCGGGATTGGCGAAGCAAGCGGTGACCTCGTTGTCGATCAAGGTCTCGATCAGGGCGTCGGCGCCGTTCATGTCAGGCCTCGAGGTTGATGACGTCGGCGTCGGGCGCCGTGGCGAAGAGGCGGGCGATGTCGCCGCCGCGCCGGGCCCGCGCCTTGGTCTGGTTGATGTAGCCCTTGTCGGTGATTTCGCCGCTGGCGGGATCGGGCTGGTCGGCCACAATCAGCGCCCGGGCGACCCGCCCGCCGCCGCCCTTGGCTTCGGCATTGAAGCGGGTCAGGCCGGCGCGGATCACCTTGGCCGCCGCCAGGGGGTCGACCGCCTGGTTGCGGAAGATCAGCAGGCCGACCCCCGATTGGCCCTCGCCGCAGACCACCGCGTCCCGGGCCGCGCCGCCCATCGCTGACAGGGCTGCGACCCTCAAAGCGCCCGCGTTGACGAACGCGCCGCTGGCCAGTTTGAAGTTCTCCGACAGCCGACCGTCGAACACCAGGCCGAGCTCCAGCCGCCGCGGATCGACCGGCCGGGCGGCGTCGCCCAGGCGGTAGAAGCCCTCCTCGTCGAAGGCGGCGCGGCTGGCCTCGGGGGCGCGGTAGTAGCCGGGCGAGACCTGCGGCCCCTTGACCCGGAACTCCAGCTTCTCGCCGACCGGGGCCAGTTTCACCGACGTCCCCGGCAGCGGCAGGCCGATGAGGCCCATGGTCTCGTTCGGCCAGTGGACGTTGGTGGCCGTAGGACCGGTTTCGGTGGCGCCATAGCCGCTGGAGAAGCTGATCTTTTCGCCGACCGTGCGCAGGGCGACCGCCTGGATGCGCGCCGCCGTGCTCTGGCCGAGGGCCGCGCCGCCGTACTGCATGACCCGCAGGCGCGAGAAAAACCGCCGCGCCAACGCCTTGTCGCGCTCCAACTCGTCGGCCAGCAGGTCCCAGCCGGCCGGGACCATGTTGTGATAGGTGGGGGCGAACTCGCGCAGATTGCGCACCGTCTCGGCGAAGCGGCCGGGGGCGGGCTGGCCGGCGTCGATCCACAGGCTGCCGCCTCGGTGGGTGAGCATGTGCAGGATGGCGGTGGCGCCGAGGCTATGGCTCCAGGGCGCCTGGTTGACCACCAGCGGCGGGTCCGGGTCGTCGTAGCAGCCGGCGATCTGGGCGCCGTTGTGGGCGATGTTGGCGTGCAGGCAGATTACCGCCTTCGGCTCGCCCGTGGAGCCGGACGTAAGCAGCAAGCGGGCGATGTCGTCCGGCCGGGCGACGGCCGCCGTCGCCGGGCCGCGGCGGAGGGCGTCCAGGGCGATGTGGCCGGGCCTGGGATTGCGCGCGGCGATCACCGGCAGGCCGGCGACAAACGGCGCATCGAGGGCCTCGGCGAAGGCGTCGGCGTCTTCGACGAAGAGGGCGGCGGGGCGGACCAGCTCCACGGCGTGGGCCAGGCGGGAGAGGTCCGCGCCCGGCAGGCCATACTGCGGCGAAACCGGCGCGGCGATCAGGCCCCGGCTCATCACCGCATAGGTGAACAGGGCGACATCGATCCCGTTGCGGGCCAGGATCAGCACCGGCGCGCCGCGCTCGAGACCCAGCCCAGCCAGGCCGCCGGCAATAGCGCGCACCTGCGCGCGGCCCTCGCCATAGCTGAGTTCCCGCCAGCCTTCGCCGGACCGCTCGGCCAGCCACATGCGGTTTGGGTCCCGGTCCGCCCAGTGCTCCAGCGGCCCCAGCGTGGTCGCGAAGGCGCCGGTGACCGGTCGCGGATTGGTGAGGAGCAGACTGCCGTCCGGCCGGCGCTCGGCCTCGAGGGATCGGGGGGCGTAGCGGGGATCCCGAACCCCGGCGGTCAGCTCGGCGGCGGCATCGTCCGCGGGCGTCACCGGGCCAGGGTCTCCAGGAAGCGCATCGGCTGGCCGAGACTGGGCCGAACCAGTTCGTCGTCGCGCATCACCACATTGCCGCGGATGATCGTCGCCATCGGCCAGCCCTTGGTCTCCATGCCGTCGAAAGGGGTCCACCCGACACGGGTGGCCTGGTCGGCGTTGCGGATGGTCCGGCGGGCCTTCAGGTCGACGATGGTGATGTCGGCGTCCCAGCCGACGGCCATGCGGCCCTTGTCGGCCAGGCCGAAGATCCGCTGCGCCCCGGCGCTGGTCAGGTCGACGAACCGCTCGAGAGTCAGCCGCCCCTCGGCGACGTGGGTCAGCAGGATCGCCACCAGGGTCTGCACCCCGGGCATGCCCGACGGCGAGGCCGGGTAGGGCTTGGCCTTTTCCTCCAGGGTGTGCGGCGCGTGGTCCGAGCCGATCACGTCGACGACGCCGTTGGCGATGCCGCGCCAGAGACCGGCCTGGTGCTCGGCGGTGCGGATCGGCGGGTTCATCTGCGCCAGGCCCATCAGGCGCTCGTAGCAATCGGGCGCCACCAGGGTCAGGTGCTGCGGGGTCACCTCACAGGTGGCGACGTCCTTGTGCCGACCGAGGAATTCGATCTCCTCGGCGGTGGTGGTGTGCAGTACGTGCACTCGCTTGCCCAGCCGGGTGGCGATATTGATCAGCCGCTCGGTGGACTGCATGGCGGCGCGGGCGTCGCGGACCTCCGGGTGGCTGGTCCAGTCGCCTTCCCGGGCCAGCGGCCGGCGCTCGGCGAGGCGATACTCGTCCTCGGAGTGGAAGGCGGCGCGGCGGTTGACGTGCTGCAGGATCGCGGCGACGCCCTCGTCGTCGGGGACCAGCAAGGTGCCGGTGGAGGCGCCCATGAACACCTTCACGCCGCAGCAGCCCGGGGTGCGTTCCAGTTCGCCCAGGTGGATGGCGTTCTCGTGCGTGCCGCCGAGGTAGAAGGCGTGCTCGCAGTGCATCCGCCCCTTGGCCCGGTCCAGCTTGTCCTGCAGCGCCTCGGCGGTGGAGGTGGTGGGATCGGTGTTGGGCATCTCGAAGACGCCGGTGACCCCGCCCAGCACCGCCGCCCGCGAGCCGCTCTCCTGGTCTTCCTTCCAGGCCATGCCGGGATCGCGAAAGTGCACCTGGGTGTCCATCACGCCAGGCAGCACGGTCAGGCCCGTCGCGTCGAACACCTCGCCGGCCGACGATTGGCCCAGATCGCCGATCGCGCGGATCTTGCCGCCGGTGACGCCGATGTCGGCGAGGCCGCGGCCGGCGTGATTGACCACCTCGCCGCCGCGAACAATCAGGTCGTAGGTTTCAGGCACTGCGTTTGGTTTCCTCGAGCAGGTCTTCGGCGGCGGCCATCACCGAGTCGGCGGAGAGGTCGACCATGTGGCTCACCTGGGCCGACAGGCTGGCGTCGACCTTGCGGATTTCTTCCAGGCTGCGGGCGCCGCGAACGGCGCGGACGTTGTCGCCCCAGGGCCGCCAGATGCGGTCGTCGGAGGGACCGAACAGCGCCAGGGTCGGCACGCCGGCGGCGGCGGCCAGCTGGGTGAAGCCGCTGTCGTTGCCGATGTAGAGCCGCGCCCGCTTCAGGGTGGCGAAGGCGGTGAGCAAATCGGTCTTGCCGACCAGGTCGATGGTCAGATCCCGGGGCGCGGCGCCGCGGACGGCGTCGACGGCGTGGGTCTCGCCGGGCTCGCCGAGGATCATCAGCCGGCCGTCGGCGAGCGGACCGCCGGGGGCCAGCAGCCGGCGCGCCACCTCGGCGAACCGTTCCACCGGCCAGGCCTTGCCCATCCAGTCGGCGGTGGGGGCGATGGCCAGAATCGGCCCGGTCCCGGCGGTGAACGCCTCGGCGCGGGCTTCGGTGGTTTCGCCGGCGAACAGGTACGGGGCCGGTGGCTCGTCCTCCAGCCGCATCAGCCGGGCTGCCTCGATCACCTTGTGCTCCGGCTCGTCGGACTTGCGCCGCAGCGGCTTGCCCTTCGGACGCAGTCGGCCGGTGATGACGCCGTTGGGGATGTCCACCACCAGCGCCCAGGCGCGGGCGCGGGCGGGACCGAACAGGCCGAACCAGCGCCGGCCGGAGGCTTTCTTCTCGGTGATCACCAGCCGTTCAACCTTGGGCATGTCGGCGAACAGCGGCGCCACGCGGCTGGTGGCGACAATGGTGAACTCGGGGTTCGGCGCCTCGTCGTGCAGCTTCTTCAGCAGGCCAGAAGCGAGCACGGCCTCGCTGACGTCGCCCGAAGCAATGAACAGAATCGGAAACGATTTGGCGGCCATCGCCCTATCTATATGCGGCCTGACGCTGGCGCTCCAGGGCCAGGGCGGCCACATTGGCGCCATGGCCCAAGCCGCCCGCATCGCCGTCCTCGAAAGCCGCGCCCTGATCGCTGTCGGCGGAGCCGACTGGCGGGACTTTCTGCAGGGATTGCTGACCCAGGACGTCGAGAGCCTGGCCGAGGGCGACCTGCGCTTCGGGGCGCTGCTGACGCCGCAGGGGCGGCTGCTCTACGACCTGATGATCGCCGGTCGGGCGGACGGCTGTCTGATCGACTGTCAGGCGTCCCGCCGCGAGGCGCTGATCCAGCGGCTGGCGATCTATCGCCTGAGGGCCAAGGTGACCATCGCCGCCGAAGACTCACCGGTGATGGCCGCCTGGGGCGAGAGGCCCGTCGGCGTGGGCTGGGCGGCCGACCCCCGGCTCCCGGCGCTCGGCTGGCGCGGCTACCGGTCGACGTCCGCCGCGGACGCCACCGAGGCGGACTATGACGCCCACCGCCTGGCGCTCGGCGTGCCGGGTCCGGCCGATTGGGGCGAGGACCGCGCCTATCCGATCGAGGCGGACTTCGACCTGCTGGCCGGGATCGACTTCAGGAAGGGCTGCTTCGTCGGCCAGGAGACCACCTCGCGGATGAAGCGCCGCGGCACGATCAAGAACCGCATGCTGCCGATCGTCTTCGAGGGTCCGGCGCCGGCCGCCGGGACGGAGGTGCTGGCCGGGAACTTGCGGGCCGGCGAGGTGCTCTCCGGCGCGCCCGGCCGGGCCATGGCGCTGCTGCGGCTGGACCGGATCGAGGGCGGCGACCTGACCGTCGATGGCCGCGCGGTGCGGGCCGAGCGGCCCGGCTGGATGCCGGCTTGACGCTTAGTCGCCGAAGGCCGCGCCGAGGAACTTGACCAGACTGGCCCTGCCCGCGCCGAATTGGTCGAGGCCCTGGAGCGAGGCGCCGTAGGTCAGGCGAACGCCGATCCGGGCGGAGTCGGACTGGACGTTGCGGGGGTCGTCCCAGACATGGTCATAGTTGACAATCACGCTGACCAGATTGCGCGGGAGGCGCGGCTTCTCCCAAATGGGATAAGCGTCGCGGCCTATTTCGGTCCTAGAGGATCATCTGGCCCAGCCGCACCAGCGCCGCCTGGCGGTTGACCCCGGTCTTGGCGAAGATGGATTTCAGCTGCGCGCGCACGGTGCCGAGGCCGACTCCGGCCGTCTCGGCGCAGGAGCCCAGATCGCCGCCGTCGATCAGATGCAGGGCGACGCGCACTTCCGCGGGAGTCAGGCGGTACTTGGCGATCAGCACGCCGCTTCGGTCCGTCGCGCGCTGGCGGTATCCGGCATGCAGCGCCGCGGCCCGCCGCTGCAGCCCAGGATCGCGGCTTTCGCTGATTTCCCGGAGGCGCCGATGCAGGTCGGGATAGAGTTCGCCGTAGCGGGCCGCCTGACTCTTTAGACGAGCGGCTCGGACTTCGTTATCATCGTCGCCAGTCGGCATCTCATTTGCTTTCGGTCCTGGGGGGACGGAAGTGACCCAGAGCTTAGCCCTAGAGGGGCGGCGAGGCGATACGCGAGGCGAAATCCGCTTCGTCGACATGGATCGGCCGGGCGCTCTGGGGCGGCTGTTCAACTTCGCGCGCGTCGCCCATAACCGCCTCGTCCAGATGTTTACCCGCTGGCTGATGCATCGGTTGCTGGTCCGCGTGGAGATCGGCCCGCAAGCCGTCTCGGTGGAACTCGACCGTTGGCGCGCCCATATCGCCAGCGAAAGGCCGCCCCGGGCCCACTCGATGTCGATCGATGCGGTCAAGGTCGCCCGACCGCACGATGTCCTGCACAGCCCGCCGGTGCCCTCCGACTGGTTCGCGCCCATCCGCGGCGAACCCCACGGTTTCGTGTTCTACGTTCACGGCGGCTCGTTCATCCTGGAGCGCAGTCCGGCGATCACCGACGTGGTGGCGCAGTTCTCCGCCGCCGCCGGCGCTCGGGTCTACGCCCCCAACTACCGCCTCGCGCCGGAACACCCCTGTCCGGCGGCGGTGGACGACATTGTCGAGGCCTGGGCCTGGTTCCGCGACACCTGGCCGGATGAGCCAGTGGTGGCGCTGGCTGAGTCGGCCGGCTCGTCGATCCTGCTGGCGGCCCTTCAGCGGATCGCCGCTGCCGGGGACGAGCTGCCGTCGGGTGTCGTGCTCTTGTCGCCGTGGGTCGATCTATCCCTGCAGAGCTGGTCGGTGCTGGCCAATTCCCTGAGCGGGGCGAGCGGTTCGACCATGGAGTCGCTGGCGATGATGGCGCATCTCTATCTGGGCGGCCGACCGGCCAGCGACCCGGTCGCCTCGCCCCTCTACGGCGACTTCACCGGCTTTCCGCCGATGCTGATCCACGCCAGCAAGACCGACATCCTCTACGACGACGCGGTGCGCCTGGCCGACCGGGTGCGGGACGCCGGCGGCGACCTGACCGTGCGCCTGTGGACCGACGAGATTCACGTCTGGGAACGGGCGGCGACGCCCAAGGCGATGCAGTCGATCGAACTGGGCGCCGAGTTCATTCGCAGACGGTTGGGCTAGACACCCTGGACGCCATTGCCGATCGGGCGATTCTTCGGCAGACCAGGGCGGTCATCCGAGGACGCTCGCCCGTGACCGCCAGCCCCGACCATTCCGTGACCCGCTGCGGCTGGGCCAATCCCAAGGAGCCGATCTACGTCGCCTATCACGACACCGAGTGGGGCCTGCCGGAGTACGACAGCCGGGCGCTGTGGGAGAAGCTGGTGCTGGACGGATTCCAGGCCGGGCTGGCCTGGATCACCATCCTGAAAAAGCGCGAGGCCTTCCGCGCCGCCTTCGCCGACTTCGACCCCGAAGTGGTCGCCCGTTTCGGCGCGGCGGATCGCGCCCGGCTGATGGCCGACGCCGGCATCATCCGTTCCAACGGCAAGATCGACGCAGCCATCTCCGGCGCGAAGATCTTTCTGGAGATGCAGGGCCGCGGCGAGGACTTCTCCGATTTCCTGTGGGCCTTCACCGGCGGCCGGCCGATCGTCAATCACTGGACCAGCCTTGCGGAAGTCCCCGCCCAGACACCCGTAGCGGCTGAGATGGCCAAGGCGCTGAAGGCCAAGGGCTTCAAGTTCTGCGGCCCGGTGATCGTCTACGCCTTCATGCAGGCCGTCGGCATGGTCAACGACCACATCACCGGCTGCTTCCGCCACGGGCAAGTACAGCGCGAGGCGCATCGCTAATGGCCGGCCCGCACATGCGCCTGGAAAAGGGTTGCCCGACCCCGGTCTGCGGCGTCGACGAGGCCGGGCGCGGACCCTGGGCCGGCCCGGTCAGCGCCGGGGCGGTGATCCTGAAACCCCGGGCGATCCCCAAGGGCGTGGATGATTCCAAGAAGGTCTCCGCCGCCCGCCGGGCCGAGCTGGAGGTGGAGATAAAGGCTCGCGCCGTCGCCTGGGGCGTCGGCTTCGCGAGCGTCGAGGAGATCGCCGCGCTCAACATCGTCCAGGCGACCGGCCTGGCCATGCGGCGGGCGGTGGAGGCCATGGGGATCGCCCCGGTGTTCGCCCTGGTGGACGGCAATTATGCCTTCGATCTGCCCTGCCCGGTGAAGACGGTGATCGGCGGCGACGCCATCTCCGCCTCCATCGCCGCCGCCTCGATCCTGGCCAAGACCGCCCGCGACCGGCTGATGGCCGAGTATGACGAGACCTACCCGGGCTACGGCTTCTCCGGCCACAAGGGCTACCGTGCCCAGGTCCACGCCGACGCGCTCTTGAAACTAGGCCCCTCGCCGATCCACCGGCTGACCTGGGGGCCGGTAAAGCTGGCGCTGCTGGGCCTCGACCCGATGCTCACCTACGCCGACGTCATGCAGGCCGAGCTGTCGTTCGACTGATTGAACGGCTCAATCAAGCTTGACCCGGCTCGGTCAGCGGGGCTTCCAAGCGGCATGACCGACGACGCCCTTGCCCGCACCCTGCGGTTCCAGGCCGCCATCTGCGCCCGGTTCGGCTCGAGCTTCTCCGCCGGGTTCCTGGAGGCGGCGGCGGCCGATCTGGAAGCCGGCGGCCCGGCTGTGGAGATGCTGCGGCCGTTCGAAGGCCTGACCGGTGAGGCGCTGTTCCAGAACGCCGCCACCTTGCGCTTCCTCGCCGCCTTCCACGACCTGGCGCTCAGCGGCGAGGAGCCGGCGCTGAGCGCGGCCTATCCCGGCGACGGCCGGCCCGGCAATCCGGCGCGGGCCTGGGACGCCGCGCGGGCGGCCGCGCCCCGGCGGATGGCGGCGCTGCACGCGTTCATGCGCCACGAGCCGCAGACCAACGAGACCCGGCGCTCGGCCTGCCTGCTGGGCGGCTTCCTGGAGATCG
>Ga0302283_1000379_pt1 | contig 35908 bp, 29 predicted proteins | sample III_Fen_E1_4_FD_198770 | JGI IMG/M metagenome (GOLD analysis project Ga0302283, IMG submission 198770) | Peat permafrost microbial communities from Stordalen Mire near Abisko, Sweden - III_Fen_E1_4 | ecosystem: Environmental > Terrestrial > Soil > Wetlands > Permafrost | place: Sweden: Abisko... | reverse complement strand
GGCTGCGGCCCCGGCGCGACCTGCGCGCGAACCGACGACGCGGACAGCGCCGCCACGAGCGAGAACGACGAGGCGAACGCGAGCCGACAGCGAGTGCGGACGGAGGAGGTCACGAGGGTTCCTTTCGAGAGTCGAATCCGGACCGTTGGATGCACGAAGTCGCCGTGCGTCGCCCGTGAGCCCCCGTGTATCACGACCCGGCTCGGTGAAAGCCCGGTGAACCGCAGCGCGTCCAGGGGTGAACACCCGCTCGTGCTCGGAGCTGGGGGGCCACGCCCTTGGTGCGCATCACGCCAGCCGCCTTTCGGCCCACGTTCGGCTCCGATGCGCGAGCCGTCACGCGCGTTGCGGGACGCGGCACACCGATTGCGTACGTTCGTTGCCCATGAACCAGCGACTCGCTTTCGGCCTCGTAGCGTCCCTGTCCGTCTCGCTCGGCACGTTCGCCCTCGTGGGCTGTGGTGGCTCGACCAGCAGCAATCCAGGAGGTCCCGCGAACGACGGCGGCGGCAGCGACGCGACGCCGGTGACCGGCGACAGCGGTCCCTCGAACGATGGCGGCTCGCCCGACGCCGGTACCCCCGCCGAGGCCTGCGCGGCCTACGCCGAGGCGCGCTGCACGCAGCTCGACGCCTGCTCGAACGCGACCTACACGGTGCTCCACTACGGGACTCAGACCACGTGCATGTCGAACGTGGCCGCGGAGTGCGTGAACGCGCTGGCGGCGCCGCAGACGGCCGCGACACCGCGCTTCTATGCCGCGTGCGCAGCCGCCGTGGCCACCGAGTCGTGCGCGAACCTGTTCGGCGCGAATCCCCCGGCGGCGTGCGCTCCCTTGGCGGGACCGCTCGCGACCGGCTCGCCGTGCTTCGCGTCCGGCCAGTGCCAGACGACGTACTGCGCGGTGCCGAGCACGGCGAACTGCGGCGTGTGCGCTGCGGTGCCGGTCGCCGGCAACCCGTGCAGCGTGGACGCCGACTGCGGGAGCCGCAATCAGCTCACCTGTTCCAAGGCCGGGACGTGCGTGACGTACGGGGAGCTGAGCGCCTCGTGCGACAAGAACGACCCGTGCAGCCCGGGCCTGTCGTGCGTCGGCGCCGACGCGAAGAAGGGGCTCGCGGGCACCTGCAACGCGTCGGCCGCGACCGTCGGAGCGGCATGCGATCCCGCGACCGGCGCGACGTGTGACGCCATGCTGTTGCTCACGTGCGACGCGGCGACCAAGCAGTGCGTTGCGGACACGCTGGTGGGCGCGAGTCAGGTCTGCGGTGCCGTGAACGGTGGGGCCGCGAGGTGCGAGACCAGCGGCACGTGCGTGATCCCCGACGCGGGCGTGGTCGACGACGCGGGGGACGCCGGTGTCGACGCCGGCCCGGCCATCGGAACGTGCCTCGCCGCGGCGGCGAACGGCTCGGCTTGCGACTCGGCGAACGGGCCAGCGTGCGTCCCCCCCGCCAAGTGCGTGACGACCGACGACGCTTCCACGGCCGGCACGTGCCTGGTCGGAGTCTCGACCGCCTGCAACTGAGGCGCTGACGAAGGGCGCGGAGCGTGCGAATCTCCGCGCATGAGTCCGCGGTTCCGCCATCTTCTCGCCCTGCCGCTGCTGCTGGTCGCGGCGCCCTCGTGCAACAAGGAGGGCGCGTCGGGCAAAGCCTCTTCGTCTTCGACGAGCATCGACGGCGGCGTGGCGTCCCCTCTAGGCAGCGTGCCGACCGGAGACACGGCTTCAGGCTCCCCCTTGCCCGAGGCGACGGGGCCGTCGTTCGAGGGGGCGCTGACGATGCACGTCACCAGCACCCTGCACGAGCCGCAGGACATCACGATGGTGACCAAGGCGAACAAGGTCCGCGTCGACATCCCGATGAAGAACGGGAAGGCGGTGCATTCGATCTTCGACCCGGCGACGGGCAAAGCACTCGTGATCATCGACTCCGAGAAGCTCGCGATGACCACCGTCGTTCCCGCGGCCGCGGACATGCCGGACCTCGGCGCGCCGCCCACCGTGGCGAAGACCGGCAAGCACGAGACGATCGCCGGACGTGACTGCGAAGACTGGGACGTGACCGAAGCGCTCGGCGACAAGCACGATCAGCTCTGCGTCACCGAGGGGATGGTCTTCTTCGACTTCGCCGCGCTGACGCCGCCGAACGCGACGGGCGCTTCGATGGGCACGTGGCTGAAGCAGCTCCGGGCGAACAAGGAGTTCCCGCTGCGATCGGTCACGCTGGACACCTCCGGTAAGGAGCTGTCGCGCATGGAAGTCACCAAGATCGAGGCCAAGCCGGTCGACGACGCGCTGTTCAATTGGCCGCCGGGCTACCGGCAACTGGACATGTCGAAGATGGGGAGCATGTTCAACCCGCTTCACGGCCCCAGGAAGCCGCGCTGAGATGCTGAGTCGCCTCAGCACGGTCAAGGCGAAGCTGACGGCGCTCGTCGCGCTGTCGATCGTGGTCATGCTCGCGGCGCTGCCGATCCTGTCTTGGGTGCTGCATCGACAGATGCTCGACGAAGTGGACGATCGCGTGGTCGACGCGAACAAGTCGTTCCTGGCCGAGCTCGACGACGACCTGGCGGATCTCAGGCTCGCCGCGCGCGTGCTCGCGCTGGACGAGGGGACGCGGAACGCGGTCGTCGCGCGCGACGCGGTCAAGGCCCGCGCCATGGCGCAGACGTTCCTGTCGATCTACCCCGATCTCGACGTGCTCCTCTTCGATTCGCACGGTCTGGTCGCGGCCGTCGGATGCGATGCGCCGCCCGATCGCCTCTCGACGCTCGGCACCGATCCCTCCCTTGCGGCCGGGAAGTTCCACGGCGTGCTCGCGCACGGGTGCGAAACCGGCAAGGACGCACCGCCGGCGATGGTGCTCTCCGAGACCATCGCGGGGGCCGACGGTGGCGTCACGGTCGTCTGCATGCCGCTCGACGACGCCTACGTGCAGAACACGGCGGTGAAACTGGGCGTGGGCGTAGCGCTGGCGCGGAGCGAGATGGGCATCGCGAAGAGCCCCAACTTCCCCGCAGGGGACGTCGCGCAGCAGACGCTCCGTGGTGAGCCGAAGCTGTCCAACTTCGGGGACCGGACGTGGGCGCTCGCGCGGTTCGACGTTCCGGAGCTCACGGGCATCTCGGTGGTCACGGCGCTCGACGTCACCGACGTGCAGTGGATCATCCGGAAGAACCTGGCGTTCGCACTCCTCGTTCTGCTCTTCGCGGCAGGCGTCTCGGTCGCGTTCGGATCGAGCATCGCGTCGCTCATGTCGCGCGCGCTGGGGCGCGTGAACGTCGCGTTGAAGAAGCTGGCGTTGCAAGAGTACGTGCACGTCGACGCGATACGCACCGGCGACGAGCTCGACGATCTGGCGGCCGGCTTCAACAAGATGGTCGACGGCCTCATCGAGCGCGACAAGCTGAAGACGACGATGGGCAAGTACATGACCGCGTCGGTCATGGATCGCCTGTTGAGCGGGAAAGTTCAGCTCGGCGGCGAGACGCTGACAGTCACCATCCTGTTCAGCGACATCCGCAGCTTCACGACCATCAGCGAGAAGATGAACGCGCAGGAGCTCGTCGGCCTGCTCAACGAGTACTTCACCGAGATGGTGGGGATCGTCATGGACGGCAACGGCGTCGTGGACAAGTACATCGGCGATGCGATCATGGCGGTCTTCGGCGCGCCGGTCCCCAAGCCCGACGATGCGAAGAACGCGGTCATCGCGGCCGTGCGCATGCGGCAGGGGCTTCGCGTCCTGAACCAGCGGCTGGCCGCGCGCGGCGTTCCGGAGCTGCGCACCGGCATCGGGATTCACACGGGCGAGGTCGTCGCGGGGAACATCGGGAGCGAGCGGCGCATGGAGTACACCGTCATCGGCGACGCGGTGAACCTGGCCTCGCGGCTCGAGAGCAGCACCAAGGATCTCGGCGTGCACGTGCTCATCAGCGAGGACACCTGGAAGCTGGTGAAGGACGTCGTCGTGACGCGGCCCGTGAAGGAGATCACCGTGAAGGGGCGGAAGCAGCCGGTGATGACGTACGAAGTGCTGGGCGTTACGGGCGAGCCGCTCGTCGAAGAGATCCCGAAGGCCACCGACTGACGGGCGCGCACCTCCTCGGCCAGTTGGCCGTAGGATGGACAGGGTGCGAAGCGCGCTCGGTGTCTTCGCGTGCCTCCTCGGCACCGTCGCGTTCGCGCGACCCGTAGGCGCACAGGTCGCCCAGCCCCCGACGGCTGCATCGGTACCCGCTCCCCCGGCGCCGGAGCTCCTCCCGCCGCACCTTGTGACCGACGCGCCGGTCCCCTACCCCCAAGGGGGAACCGGCGACGCCACGGTCGTCCTCACCATCACGGTCGACGAGGACGGCCTCGTTCGCGAGGCGACCCCCACTGAGCCCAATCCGCCGTTTTCGACCCACGCCGCCGAAACGGCGCGCGCGTGGCGGTTCGAACCGGCGACGCGCGGTGGGAAAGCCGTCACGGCGCGGATCCGTGTCGAGGTGGTTTTTCACGCGCCGACCGTGGCCGCGAGCGTGGATGCAGCGCCCCCTCCTCCGTCGGGCGCGGCGAAGGCCACGACCCCCATCGACGTGCACGTCTTAGGAGAGCGACCCGAGCCGTCGCGCACGGTTTCGTTCACGCGCACGGAGGTTCGACAGATCCCAGGCGTGTTCGGCGATCCCTTTCGCGCCCTCGAGGTGATGCCCGGCGTGACGCCGATCGTCTCCGGGCTCCCGTTCTTCTTCGTGCGCGGCGCACCGCCGGGGGACGTCGGGTACTTCCTCGACGGAGTGCGGGTGCCGTATCTGTTCCACGTAGGAGCGGGCCCTTCGGTCATTCACCCGGCGCTGATCGACAGCGTCGACCTGTACCCGGGCGGATACCCGGCACGCTTCGGGCGGTTCAGCGGCGGCATCGTGGATGGAGAGACCGTGGCGCCGTCCGCGCAAGCGCACGGCGAAGGGAACGTGCGCCTCTTCGACGCCGGGCTCTTCGTCGAAACCCCGTTCGACGACGGTCGCGGCGATCTCGCTCTCGGCGGGCGGTACTCGTACACGGCGGCGCTCCTCACGCTGCTCCAGTCGGACGTGTCGTTGAACTACTGGGACTACCAGGCGCGCCTCGGATTCGATCTCACGTCGCACGATCGCATCAGCGTCTTCGCGTTCGGCGCGCACGACTTCCTCGGCCAGAAGAACGATGGCGGTGGCACGACGACCGTCTTCGGCGCGACCTTTCACCGCGTCGACTTGCGCTACGACCACCGCATCGACGGCGACGGCACGCTGCGCATCGCGCTCACCGGCGGGCTCGATGACACGGCGCTCGACGATGCCCACTACGTCCAGGACCGTCTCGTCGGCGCGCGAGCCGAGCTCGCGTACCGCCTCTCGCCCGGCGCGCTCTTGCGTGCCGGCATCGATGGGGAGATCGACCGGTACGACGTGCTCCTCTCGGACGCTTCCGACGACTCCGAGGCGGCCGTCGCCGCGCTCTTCCCGTCGCGCACAGATCTCACCCTCGGAACGCGCGCCGACGTGGTGCTGGCGGCGGGGCCCCGGCTCGAGATCACGCCTGGCCTTCGCCTCGATGCCTATGCGTCCCAGGGAGCGACGGCGCTCGGCGTGGACCCACGCCTGGCGACGCGCACCGTGCTCACGGATCACCTGCGCCTCCTGGGCGCGATGGGGGTCGCGCATCAGGTCCCGGCGTTCGTGATACCCGTGCCCGGGTTTCAGCCGGGCGGGCTGCAAGGGGGACTTCAGACGGCGCTGCAAGAGAGCGCGGGGATCGAGGCGGACCTCGCGGCGGCCACGACGATGACGGCGACGCTCTACCACAACGCGTTCTTCAACCTGAGCGACGCCCTGAGCGTGAATCAGGCGCCGATCAGCGGGTGCGGCTCGGGGACGGTTCCGGGAGGCTCGCTCGTGGGGAGCGGAAACTCGGTCAACTGCAGTAGTGGGCAGACCGTGCCGACGGGGGGCGACGCGCAAACGGCGCAGACGCTGACGACGCGGTCGAGCGGGTCGGCGTACGGGCTGGAGCTCTTCGTGAAGAAGAAGCTCACCCACAAGCTCGGCGGGTTCGTCTCCTACACGCTCTCGCGCTCCGTTCGTACGGCCGACAACCAGCACTTCATTGCACCGTTCGACCGCACGCACGTCGCGAACGCCGCTTTGGCCTACGATCTGGGGCGCGGCTGGCGCGCGGGCGTTCGCGTGCTCTTCTACACGGGCCTACCAAAGACGCCCGATCCGTCCGATCCGGGCTCCACGCGCCTCGCGCCGTTCTTCCGAATCGACCTGCGCCTCGAGAAGCGATGGCAGCTCGGGCCGCGAGCGTGGATCTCGTTCGTGGCGGAGTGGATGAATGCAACCTTGAGCAAGGAGTCGGTCGGAACCAACTGCACGCTGCAGGGGTGCCAGGAGGAGAGGATCGGGCCGGTCACCGTGCCGAGCCTTGGGGTAGAGGGGGGCTTCTGAGCGCGGTACCGGCGTCGTCGGCTCCGCTCAATCGGTCTTCGCCGGCACCTGCGCCATCGCGTGCTCCGCGAGCGCGGTGATCGTGAGGCTCGGGTTCACGCCGAGGTTCGCCGGCACGATCGAGCCGTCCACGACGTAGAAGTTCTCGTACCCGAAGAGGCGCGCGCGCGTGTCGACGACGCCCGTCTGCGCGGTCGCCCCCATGGGACAGCCGCCGAGGATGTGCGCGGTCGTGGCCTTGTCCATCAGCACCTCGATGATGCCGCTCTGGGGGATCCCGTTCATCTCGACGGCCATCCGCTTGGCGATCTCGTTGGCCAGCGGGATGTACGTGGGCGTCGGCTTGTTCGTGCCGCGATCGCTGTCGAGCTTCTTCTTCCACGGGGCGTACCACCGCCTGCGCATCCGGTAGCGCATGTGGCTGTCCACCGGCTGCATCACGAGGAGGATGGCGCCCCCCTTGGCCGTGCCGAACGGGTTCAGCGTCGTGAGGAAGGTGCGCGGGCTCTTGGCGATGTTCCCCATCCAGCGGGCCCATCGCGGCACGCCGGGGCCGTCGTCGGTGAGCACGGTGGCGAGCATCGACATCGTGTCCGACCCCTCGGGGTAGCGAACGACCTCGACGTGCGTGCGGTCGTCCACGTAGACCCCGCTCGTGATGGCGATCCCCTTGGAGTGATCGGCCTCCTTGTCGTTCGAGCGAACCGCGAGAATGGCTTCGTTGTTGGTGCGAAGGAAGTCGCCGAGCCGCTCGGAGATGCGCGGGAGAGAACCTCTGTCGCGGCTTCGCATGAGCAGATCGACCGTGCCGAACGAGCCCGCCGCAGCGACGACCCCCTTCACCCGCATCTTGCGGAGCGGGTGCCGCAGGCCCGTCGACTTCTGGATCGTGAGCTCGTAACCGCCCCCATCGAGCGCGCGCACGTCGATGACGCGCGACTCGGGGTAGATGCGCGCTCCCATGCGTTCGGCCAGGTAGAGGTAGTTCTGGTCGAGCGTATTTTTCGCGCCGACGCGACACCCCACCATGCAGCCGCCACACATCGTGCAGCCGGTTCGCTCCGGGCCGCGTCCGTCGAAGAACGGATCGGGGACCGTCTTGCCGGCCTCGCCGAAGTACACGCCGACCGTCGCGCGATGCCACGTGTGCCCGCGGCCCATGTCGTCGGCCACCTTTTTCAGGAGGCGATCGGTCTCGACGATGCACGCGCTCGGCACCGCCCCGAGCATCGTCTTGGCGGTCTGGTAGTGCGGCTCGAGCGCCTTCTGCCAGTCCTGCCCGACCCACTGTGGGTCGCGAAACGCTTCGGCGGGAGGCTGCAGGAGCGTATTGGCGTAGACGAGGCTGCCGCCGCCGACGCCGGCGCCGTGAAGGAAGAACACGTCCTTCATCTGGCTCATCTGCATGATGCCGTTCATGCCGAGCGCGGGCGCCCAGAAGAACTTCCGCAGATCCCAGGTCGTCTTGGCGAAATCGTCCTTCGTCCAGCGCTTCCCCTGCTCGAGAACGGCGACGCGGTACCCTTTCTCCGAGAGGCGCAGCGTCGCGACACTGCCACCAAATCCCGAGCCGATGACCGCGTAGTCGTACTCGAACGAGTCGTCCATGGGCGGATAGTATCCTGGGGAAATCCGCTGTCTACCGATGGGTAGGGGGATGTGTTCGGCGGTTAGTTGCCTGGAAAACGGACCCGGGCGACAAGTGTTCCCCCTTGCGGTCGCGGCTCTTACCCCCTACCGGGGAGGGGATTCTTTGCGCGCGCGCTTTCCCGCGTCTCATTTCCTCATGGAACTTGCGATGTGGAATGCGCGTACGCATCAAAGGGTTGTGACATTGGCGTGTTTCCAAGACTCCCCGTGCGGCCGCGTATATGGCCGCGGATGTGAACGAAGTGAATAAAGACTCTTTTGCCTCGAGCGCCGTCGACTCGACGAGCGCAGTGCAGTCCTACCTCTCACGGCTCGGACAGGTATCCCTCCTTACGCGTGAAGGAGAAGTCGAGCTCGCCTCGCGCATCGAGCGGGGGGAGATGCGTGTCGTGTGTGCGCTCGTCGCTTCGCGCGTCGCGGTGAACGAGCTGGTGCGCCTGGCCGACGAGCTCGCAAACGGAACGCTCGCGCCCAAGGACGTGACGCGCACGACGAGCGACGAGGAAGACGACGGCAGCGGCGACGCGCTGAAGCACCTGCTCTCGCTCTTCGAGCCCGTGCGCAAGCTCGCGCGCGCGTACGAGTCTTCGAAGCCCGCGAAGGGGATCCACGCGCGGCGCACGTCGGCCATCGACGCGCTCGCCAAGGTTCGTCTGACGCGCGCCGCGATCGACCGCGTCGCGCGCCGCCTCCGCGTGCACGCGCGCAAGGGGGAGAAGCTGGCCAAGGTCCTGAGCGCTCTGCGCGCAGGGCTCCACGAGGCCGACATGGCGAAGGCCGCGCTCGTCGAGGCGAACCTCCGCCTGGTCGTGTCGCTGGCGAAGAAGCGCCGCGAGCGCGGGCTCCAGCTGGGCGACCTCATCCAGGAGGGGAACATCGGGCTCATGCGCGCGGTCGACAAGTTCGACTACCGCCGCGGGTACAAGTTCAGCACGTACGCGACGTGGTGGATTCGGCAGGCGATCTCGCGCGCGCTCGCCGACCAGGGGCGCACCATTCGCACGCCGGTGCACATGGTGGAGACCGCGAACAAGGTGGCGCGCGTGCGGCGCGAGCTCGAGCAGGGGAGCGGACGGGAGCCGTCGGACGAAGAGGTGGCGAACGCCGCGGGGGTGCCGATCGAGAAGGTGCTGCTCGCGATGCGCTCGCGCCACGAGCCCGTGAGCCTCGACGCGCCGGTGGGCGACGACACGACCGCGACGGTGATCGATTTCATCGAGGACTCGCGCGCGGCGAACGCCGACGACGCGCTGGCCGACAAGCGAACCAACGAGCAGACGCTGGAGATGCTCCGCACGCTGACCCCCCGCGAACAGCAGGTGATCCGCATGCGCTACGGCATCGACGGCGGCAGCGAGCTGACGCTCGCGGAGATCGGCGAGTCGTTCGCGCTGACGCGCGAGCGGATCCGTCAGATCGAGTCGGAAGCGATTCGAAAGCTCCGCCTCCAGCGCCGGCTCCGCAAGCTCGCGCGCTGAGAAGCCCGGCTACCCGGCGGCGTCGGCAGCGTCAGCCCCGGCATCGAAACCGGAGTCGCTCCCGGAGTCGTTGGGAGGGGCCGCCGAGTCGCCTGCGTCTTCGCTCGGCCCGCTGTCGGGCGTGATCACGATGCCGCCTTCGCCACATGACCCCCCTGTGGGGTCGATGGGGTCGCTCGCGAACCCGTTGCACACCTGGATCGGCTCGCCGAGGCACGAGCACGCGTTCTGCGGAGCGGGGCACGGATCGGCCGGCGCCGCCGTGCAGACGCGGAACGCTTCGCACGTGGTCGCCGGGTAGAGGCACACGAGCCCGGACTGGCAGTCGTTGTTCGTCGCGCAGGGGGCGCCGGCCTCGATCTTCGGGATCGGTGTCTGGGACGCGTCGTAGTCGATCGGACTCGTCGCGCTGCTGTCGTCGCTGGAGCACGCATGCAGGAGCGAGACGGGGGCGAGCAGCAGGAGACACGTGAGCGGGCGAAGCCAGTTCATTGGGGAAAGGATAGCGCAGTCCGCCGAACCGCCGCCGAAACGCGCGGGCTCACCGTCACTCCGCCGGAACGAGCATCGCCTCGAGCGTCGGCTCGGCGACGACGGCCTTCCGAGGTCGGCCGCGCGGACGCGGGGACGGCTGCTGATCGGCCGAGAGGACCAGCGCGTCCTCCCCTCGCGATCGGCGCGCAGCCCGCGGCAAACCCACGGCGTCGAGCTGAGCGCTGAGCCCTTCGTCGTTTTCCGCGTAGACGCGCGCATAGGCGAGCGCGCGCTGCGTCTGCTGCAGCAGCGTGTCCTGCTTCCCCTGCAGCGCCTCGCGGGCAGCGTCGAGGGCCGCCTGAGCGGTGGTGAGCAGCTCGGCCGCCGCCTCCACCTCGGTGGCAAGGCGGAGCAACGTCGGGCCATCGACGTCGGCGAAGCGAACGTCGGCGAGGGAGGTCGTGAAAAGCTCGAGCACCTTCTGAATCGGGAGTGGGATCGCCTTCATGAGACTGAACATACAATCAGTATATGGAGGGGCCAAGTCTCTTCACGAGGCTTCGAGCGCGCCATGCGTGCAGGCGCTCGAGCGGAAGGTCGGGGGAGCTGCTCAAGGCCAGGCTCGGCGCGCTCGGGTAGAGCCGGTACCGCGAACCGCCCGCCGCGTGGCCGGCCAAGAGGGGGGCGGGCCACGGCTAGACGTCGCGCAAGCGCTACGCGCGCTCGGTTGAAGCACGCAAAACAGACAGTCAGCTTCGGGCGGCGACGATTGCGAGGAGCTCCTTGCCGTACCTCGCGACGATTGCGCGGCCGAGCCCGGGTAGCCGGAGGAGTGCCGCCTCACTCCGCGGTTGTTCGCCCGCAACGCCGAAGAGCGCGCGATCGGTGAGCACGCGAAACGCCGGGATGCCCTTGCGCCGCGCTTCTGCCATGCGCCAGGCGCGTAGCGCTTCGAGCAGTCGCGCAGGAGGACCCGCCGTTTGCTCTTCGTGGCGCGGGGGCGTGCGCGGCTTCTCCTTCCTCTTTGCCGGCACGCTGCGCTTCGGCGTTTGCGTGAGAATGAGATTCCGCGCGCCACCGATGAGGTGCACGCGCCGGAACGTGATCGTACGACCGTCCTTCTCGAACGAGTCGTCCACAATCTCTACGGCGCGGGCGCGCGCAAGCGAAGAGACGATGTGCTCCACCGAGTCGCGGTCGAGGGAGCCATTCGCGAACACGTCGCGATGAATCTGCCCGATCGTGAGACCGTCCTTCTCGTGGAGCGCCTCCACGATCCGGTCGGCGCCGGCCCGCTCCGTCTTGCTCGGTTCGCGGAACCGCTGCGCGATGCACGTCTCCGGCGCGCATACGTCGCAGATGGCGCACGGCGCCCCTCCGTCTTGCTCATCGCCGAAGTGGCGCACGAGCTGGAGCATCCGGCACGTCTCCTTCTGCGCGTACCGATGCATCTTCTCGAGCTGGGCGTAGCGATGCTTCCGCTGCGCTTCGTACGCCCGCTTCCAGCCAGCGATCCCCCTCTCCACCGCATCGTCCGGCGTGATCCGTGCGCCGCCATGGAGCCACAGCTTCTCGAGCGCCTTCTCGAATGTCTCTGCGTCCAATCCCACCCGAGCTCGAAGGGCATCGATGCTCACGGCACGCGCAGACAGGCTGTCGGAGATTCGCTCGAGGACTACAGCCTCGGGGTAGTCACGCTCGAGAAAGAACTCGTGCGTCTTCCGGTCGACGAAGGACTGAAAGAGGATGGCCCGGGATGGTGCCCCGTCGCGTCCGGCGCGACCGATCTCCTGGTAGTAGCCCTCGAGCGTCGCGGGGAGCGCCGTGTGGATCACGGTGCGGACGTCCGGCTTGTCGATCCCCATTCCGAACGCGATCGTGGCGACGACGACGTCGAGCCTGCCCGCGAGGAACGCGCTCTGGACGGAGTCTCGCTCCGCCGCGGGGAGGCCCGCGTGGTACGCAGCCGCGCGGCAGGGCGCCGCGAGCTCCGATGCGAGCGCCTCGGCATGCTTGCGGGTTGGGGCATAGAGAATCGCCGGCCTCCGCGACGGGTCTGAAAGCAGCTCGCACACCGCCTCTGCGCGCTCGCCCGGGCTGCGCAGGAGCACCTCGATGGCGAGGTTCGTTCGGCGAAACCCGTGAATGAACCGCGCCGCGTCGCCGAGGCCGAGCTGCTCCACGATGTCGTTCTGGACCGCCGGCGTCGCCGTCGCCGTGAGGGCGATGACGGGCGCGGGGCGAAAGAGGGGCAAGCGTTCGCCCAGCATGCGGTAGTCGGGCCTGAAGTCGTGCCCCCACTGCGAGATGCAGTGCGCCTCGTCCACGGCGACGAGCGTGGGCTTTCGTCGAGCGAGCATTTCGGGGAAGCCGGGAACCTTGAGCCGCTCGGGCGCGATGAACAGAAAGTCGAGCTGCCCGTCGAGGTACGCGCGACAGACGCCGCGCGAGGCATCCCGCGGACGTCCCGAATGGATTCGGTCCGCGGCGAGCCCTTGGGCTTGCAGCTTGGCGACCTGATCCTCCATCAATGCGATCAGCGGGCTGATCACCAGCGTCGTGCCGCTACGCGCAAGACCGGGGAGCTGGTAGCAGAGCGACTTACCCGCGCCGGTCGGCATGACGAGCAAGACGTCGCGCCCCTCGGCCGCGGTCCGGCACGCCTCCTCTTGGTATGGGCGGAACGCTTCGAAGCCGAACGACACACGGAGGAGTTCGCGCAGGTCGCGGGACTGTGCGGGCCGCGGCGTCGCGCGCGCCGGCGCAGTTGTCGGCTCTCCCGTGGGCGGCGCACGCGACGCGCCGGTGAGAGCGGGAATGGGCGATCTCACCGGCCCCTTGGACTCGCGCGTGCCCCCCGCTGCCGTAGACCCGGCAACCTGGGTGACCACCTCCCGCACGAACGTCTCGATGCCTCCCATGAACCCATCGAAGTCGGCCTGTCCGCGCTCCATCCGGCGGAGCTCGCGTTCCCATTCCCCCGTGAGCGCCGGGCTCTTCACGCGGGGGTGGACCGCGGAGATGAGCGCAATTCCCATCTCGGTCGCGTGCAGGGACTTGTCTTCGCGCTGCAGGTACTCGCGCCGCAACAGTGTCTCGAGAGTCGCGGCTCTCGTCGCCGGAGTCCCGAGTCCGGAGTCTCGCATCGCGGCCGAGATCTCCTTCTCCTCGATCGTCCGTCCGGCGCTCTCCATCGCCGTGAGCAGGGTTGCGTCGGTGTAGCGCTCCGGAGGGCGCGTCTTGCGTGCGACGCTCTTCACCTCGTTGGCCGCGACGCGTTCGCCGGCGGCAAGCCCTGGTGGAATCGACGTGCGCGCGCCCAGATCGCGCTTGGTCGTTTTCACGTCGAGGATCTTCCATCCCTCGCGCTCGATGGACGTACCGCTGGACACGAACCGGTCGACCACGCTCTCTGCTGGCCCCGAAGCGACCGCTGTGATGACCGTGGTCGTCGCGTAGACGTGGTCTTCGTGCCACGCCGAGAGGAGACGCCGGCAGACGAGGTCGTAGATGTGCTTCTCGTCGGGCGTGAGCGCGTCCCACGTTGCTACCTGGGTTGTGGGCAGAATCGCGTGGTGATCCGTGACCGCGCTGTCGTCCACGAACCGAGGGCCGAGCGGCCGCGTCGCGGTGCCCGGCGCGAGGTGGGGTCGATACGGCGCGGCGATCGCCTGGACGACCGCCGGCAGCGTAGCGGCGACGCTCTCGGAGAGGTGTCGGCTGTCGGTGCGGGGGTAGCTGAGGAGCTTCTTCTTCTCGTAGAGTGTTTGCGCGACGTCGAGCGTGCGCTGGGCGCTCAGCCCGTAGAGACGGTTGGCATGGCGCTGGAGCTCCGTCAGATCGTAGAGCCGGGGCGGCGGCAGCGTCTGTGACTCGCGCTCCACCGACTGGACCCGGGCGACGCCCACCCTGACGCGAGCGACGATGCGCGCGGCCTCCTCGCCGTCAGGCGGAAGCCGCGCCTGCCGCTTCTGACGCTGATCCGCTGGGTCCAGGTACACGCCGCGGTACCGTTCGCGATCGCGTCCGACCTCGTCGGGCCGAGCTGCCTCAGCGTCCGGCTGAAACTTGGCCGCGATCTCCAGATAGTCCTCGGGAACGAACGCGCGGATCTCGAGCTCGCGTGCGACAACGAGGGCGAGCGTCGGGGTCTGTACGCGGCCCACCGAGAACCTCGCGTCGTGCGCCACGCTGTACGCCCGCGAGAAGTTCATGCCGACGAGCCAGTCGGCCCGACCGCGTGCACGCGCCGCCCGCGCGAGCTCGTCGTACGCGGCGCCGTCCTTCAGCTCTCGGAAGGCGCGGACGATGGCGTCCGGCGTGAGCGACGAGAGCCAGAGCCGCTTGACCGGCTTCTTGCATCGCGCTGCTTCGTAGACGTAGCGGAAGATGAGCTCCCCTTCGCGCCCCGCATCCGTCGCGCAGACGACGTACTCGGTGTCGGCAGCGTGCAGGAGACCGCGCACCACCTCGAACTGGCTGCGTGTCGGTTCGAGCACGACCAGCGGCCAGCGTTCCGGAAGAATCGGAAGGTCGGAGAGGCGCCACTTTCTCCAGCGCTCGTCGATGTCGTGGGGCTCGGCGAGACCGACGAGGTGCCCGATGGCCCAGGTCACGGCGTAGCCCGCGCCGCGCAGGGATCCCTCCCCGCGCGCCGTGCACCCCAGGACATGCGCCAGATCACGCGCGACGGACGGCTTCTCGGCGACGACGACGATCGTCATGCGGGTCGTCGAGGGTCATGCCACGAGACCGCCGGCACGGACAGCGGCGCGGGAGTCGAGCATCGCGTCTTCCGTACGTGCGACCACACGCCGGGGAGGTTCGCGTCGCCAAGATTCCCAAGTCGCCAGCGGAGGTGAACGAAGCATCGCCGCGACGTGCTGCCCTGATCGCCTCGACATGCCAGCGTGCGAGCGCCCTCACGGCCCCGGTCCGACGGGGCTATGGTTGGGGAGATGAAGGCCCCTCGCGAGGCGGCGACCGGCCTGCGATCGATTGGTCGTGCACTGCGCCATCGCAACTATCGCCTCTTCTTCAGCGGCCAGAGCATCTCGCTCATCGGCACCTGGCTCACGCGGGTCGCCACCTCGTGGCTCATCTATCGTCTGACCGGGTCTGCGCTGCTCCTCGGGGTCCTCGGCTTTGCGGGGCAGATCCCAACGTTCATCCTCGCCCCGCTGGCGGGCGTGCTCGTCGACCGTTGGGACCGCTACCGCGTGCTGGTCGTCACCCAGATCATGGCGATGGTCCAGTCGGGTCTCCTCGCGGTGCTGGCGCTCACCGCAGTGATCAACGTCTGGCACGTCCTCGCCCTCAGCGTCCTTCAGGGGCTCATCAACGCATTCGACATGCCTGCGCGTCAGTCGATGGTCGTCGAGATGGTGGAGGATCGCGCGGATCTGCCCAATGCCATTGCGCTCAACTCGTCCATGGTCAACGCCGCGCGCCTGATCGGCCCCGCCACGGCCGGCGTGCTCATCGCTGCCGTGGGCGAGGGGTGGTGTTTTTTCGTCGACGCGGTGAGCTACCTCGCAGTGATCGCTTCGCTCCTGCTCATGCGGATCGAACCCCGGCCGCGGACGGCGAGGTCGACGCGCGTGCTCCACGAGATGCGGGAGGGCTTCCGTTACGCCAGTGGCTTCGCGCCAATCCGAGCCGTGCTTCTCCTTCTAGCCGTAGTGAGTCTGATGGGCATGCCGTACACGGTGCTTCTCCCGGTGATCGCGCGGGAGGTGCTCGGCGGCGGTGCCGGTACCCTCGGCGCCCTCACGGCGGCATCGGGGTTGGGGGCGCTCGTCGGGGCGCTCTATCTCGCCTCGCGCACGAGCGTGCTCGGGCTCGGGCGGGTGATCGTCGCATCGACGGCGCTCTTCGGCGTGGGGCTGGTCGCGCTCTCGCGTGTCGGCGTTCTCTGGCTCGCGCTGCCGGTGATGCTCTTCACCGGCGCGGGGATGATGCTCCAGATGGCGTCGAGCAACACGATCATCCAGACCATCGTCGACGACGACAAGCGCGGCCGAGTGATGAGCCTCTTTGCGATGGCGTTCTTCGGCACGGTTCCTTTCGGCAGTCTGCTCGCGGGCGCGCTGGCAAGCCGGTTGGGCGCCCAGAACACCCTCCTCGTCGGTGGACTCGTCTGCATCGTCGCAGCGGTCATCTTCCTCCGCGCGCTGCCCGAGCTCCGGCGGGTCGTGCGGCCCATCTACGTGCGGATGGGAATCCTGCCGGAGATCGCGGAAGGGCTACAGAGCGCGGCGCAACTCACGCGGCCCCCGGAAATGTGAGGGCGCACCACCGCGTCACGCGGAGCGGTCGCTCGTCGTTTTCGTCTCGCGTTGGCAACGAGTGCACGCGAGCGCAACCGTCGGGTCGAGGTGTGGGTCACGGGGCCTCGAAGAACAGCTTCGACGTTTCTCGAAGAAACTTCTTGCACACTGCTTCCAAATTCTTAGAATCAACTCGTGACCTCGAAGCTCGAATGCCATGCCGAGCAACTCAGCGCTCTCGGCCATCCCGTCCGGTTGAAGATCCTCCGCTTTGTCGTGCAGGCCGGACCCGAAGGTTCCGCAGCCGGAGACATCCAGTCGCACGTGGACCTGCCCGCCTCGACCCTGAGCCACCACCTGAAGCGCCTCGTGGACGCCGGGGTCCTCACCTCGCGGTCGGAGGGGACGTTCCACTTCTACGCAGCCGACTACCCGGCGCTGCGGACCCTGACGGACTACCTCTGGGAAGACTGCTGCAAGAAGGGCGGCAAGACGGGCTGCTGCTGATCGTTCGGGCCCCTTTTTTTGCCCGAAATATTCGATTGTTTTGGAAGTAACGCCACACCGAAGGAGATCGCCATGGAGAACCCCGTCGCTCAGAAGTCCGGCACCGAGAAGACCTGCTGCGCGCCGAGCTGTTGCGACGGCGGAAAGGCCGTCGCGAAGGTCGATACCGAGAAGACCAACGAGGCCGTCCGCGAGACGGTGAAGGCGCGCTACGGCCAGGCGGTGAAGGCCGTCATGAAAGGCGCCAAGCCCTCGTGCTGTGGTTCGACGGCGGCCCCCGGCATCGGCGGCACGGACCCGATTACGCGCGATCTCTACGATGCCGACCAAGCCGGGGGCGTCCCCGAGGATGCCCTCCTCGCCTCCTTCGGCTGCGGCAACCCCACGGCGCTCGCGAACCTCAACCCCGGCGAGACCGTCCTCGACCTCGGATCGGGCGGAGGGATCGACGTGCTCCTCTCGGCCAAGAGGGTCGGCCCCACTGGCAAGGCGTACGGGCTCGACATGACCGACGAGATGCTCGACCTCGCCATGAAGAACAAGGCCAAGGCGGGAGCCACGAACGTCGAGTTTCTGAAAGGCCACATCGAGGCCATCCCGCTGCCGGGGTCGTCGGTCGACGTGATCATCTCGAACTGCGTCATCAACCTGTCCACCGACAAGGACAAGGTCCTCGGCGAGGCGTTCCGCGTCCTCCGGCCGGGCGGCCGATTCGCTGTCTCGGACATCGTGGTCCGCCGGGAGTTGCCCGAGACGGTGAAGAAGTCGATGGAGCTGTGGAGCGGATGCATCGCCGGCGCGCTCCTCGAGTCCGAGTACGTCGAGAAGCTCAGAGCCGCTGGGTTCACCGACATCGAGGTCGAGCCCACGCGCATCTACACGAAGGACGACACGGTCGAGATGGCGGCTGGGTGCTGCGGGGGAGAGGTCGAGACCGCCCTGAAGGCTCTCGACGGCGCCGTCATGAGCGCCTTCATCCGCGCGAAGAAGCCGTGAGCTCCACGGTGAAGATCGCGGCCCGTCTTTCCGCGATCGACCGCTTCCTGCCCGTCTGGATCTTCGCGGCCATGGGGCTCGGGATCGCCCTCGGTCGGGTCTACCCGGCCATCGGCCCGATGCTCGACACCGTGAAGGTCGGGGGCGTCTCGCTCCCGATCGCGGTCGGCCTCTTTTGGATGATGTACCCGGTGCTTGCGAAGGTTCGCTACGGCAAGCTCGGATCGGTCGGCGCCAACGGCAAGCTCGGGCTGCCCCTCGTCGCCGGGGCCGCCACGCGCGGGCTACTCGTTCGCGCGAAGGGGGAGAGCTGGTACGAGGGTCGCTTCCTCCCCAAGATCGGCCCGACCGCGCTGCTCGGCCTGCTCTACACGATCGTCCTCATGTTCGCGATGCAGGGCGACAAGATCGTCCGGTTGCCGCTCGACGTGGTGCGGATCGCGATCCCCCTCGTCCTCTACTTCGTGATCATGTTCGGATCGTCGTTCTTGATCGCGAAGAAGCTCGGCTTCTCCTACGAGGACACCGCGTCACTCGCGTTCACCGCCGCCGGCAACAACTTCGAGCTGGCGATCGCGGTCTCCGTGGGGCTCTTCGGCATCGCCTCGGGCGAGGCCCTGGCGGGCGTCGTCGGGCCACTCATCGAAGTGCCGGCGCTCCTGGCGCTCGTCTACCTGTCTCTCTGGTTGCAGCGACGGCTGTTCCCCGACGCTGCGCCAGCCGTCTCCCTCGCGGCAGGCGAGGGACCATCCACCCTCTCCGCAAGGAGCCGAACATGAGAGTTCTCCGGAGCCTCGCCGCGCTCGTTGAACGACGAGATCGCGAACGCCGCCTCATTCCTCATCACGATGGGGTGCGGCGCGTGCCCGGTCGTTCCCGGCGTGCGACGGGACGACTGGCCGCTCGATGATCCAAAGGACAAGCCGCTCGAACGGGTGCGCGAGATCCGGGACGAGATTCGGGATCGTGTGAGGAAACTGGTTCAGGCGAACGGATGGCAGACGGCACGGAGGACCGCAAGATGACGACGCGCATCGGGATCAATGGCTTCGGACGAATGGGTCGGCTCGCACTTCGAGCGGCGTGGGATTGGCCGGACCTCGAGTTCGTCCACATCAACGAGGTCAAGGGCGGGAGCGAGGCGGGCGCTCATCTACTGACGTTCGACTCGGTGCATGGCCGCTGGAACCAGGAGGTGAGCGCCAGGAAGGACGCCATCGCCATCGCAGGCAAGGAGATCCCGTTTACCGGGTACAGCTCCCCTGGCGAAGTGCCGTGGAAGGAGCACGGCGCCGAGATCGTCCTCGAGTGCTCGGGGAAGTTCAGGACCGCTGCGCTGCTCGCCCCGTACTTCGCTCAAGGGGTGAAGAAGGTGATCGTGGCGGCTCCCGTGAAGGAGGACGCGCTGAACGTGGTCGTCGGCGTGAACGACGACCTCTATGACCCCAAGAAGCATCACCTGCTGACGGCGGCGTCGTGCACGACCAACTGCCTGGCCCCCGTGGTGAAGGTCATTCACGAGGGCATCGGCATCCGGCACGGCGTCATCACCACCATCCACGACATCACGAATACGCAGACCGTCATCGACGCCCCCCACAAAGATCTCCGCAGGGCGCGGGCGAGCAGCCTCTCCCTCATCCCAACGAGCACGGGATCGGCGACGGCGATCTCTCTCATCTACCCCGAGCTGAAGGGCAAGCTGAACGGCATCGCCGTCCGCGTGCCGCTCCTGAATGCGTCGCTCACCGACTGCGTGTTCGAGGTCGCGAAGCCGACGTCGGCGGAGGAGGTCAACGCGCTGCTCAAGAAGGCGGCGGAGGGCCCCTTGAAGGGCATCCTCGGATACGAGGAACGACCGCTCGTCTCCGTGGACTTCAAGGACGACCCCCGGTCCGCGATCATCGACGCCCTCTCGACGATGGTGGTGGACGGGACCAGCGTGAAGATCCTCGCCTGGTACGACAACGAGATCGGCTACGTGAACCGGATGATGGAGCTCGCACGGAAGGTCGCCCAGAGCCTCCGGTGAGCAGCGTGAGCGCCATCCGCAACTACGCCCTCGTGACGATCGCCTACTGGGCGTTCACGCTCACGGATGGCGCGCTGAGGATGCTCGTCCTCCTCCACTTCCACGCGCTGGGGTACACCCCCGTCCAGCTCGCGTTCTTGTTTCTCTTCTACGAGCTCTTCGGCGTCGTCACGAACCTCGTCGGGGGCTGGTTGGCGTCGCGCATGGGGCTACGTGTGACCCTCCTTGGAGGGTTGGCTCTCCAGGTCGTCGCCCTCGTGATGCTGGGGCTCGTGGCGTCCTCGTGGTCGAAGGCGGTCTCGGTGGCCTACGTCATGGGGGCGCAGTCACTCTCAGGGATCGCGAAGGACCTCACGAAGATGAGCTCCAAGAGCACGATCAAGCTCCTGGTGCCGGCGAACCAGCAGTCGTCGCTGTTCAAGTGGGTGGCGATCCTCACGGGATCGAAGAACGCCTTGAAGGGTGCCGGGTTCTTTCTCGGTGGGTTTCTCCTCACCGTGCTCGGTTACCGCCACTCGCTCTTCGCCATGGCCGCCGGCCTCGGCATGGTCCTGATCGGGTCGGTCCTGTCCCTGCCGAGAGAGCTGGGGAAGTCGAAAGCGAAGAGCAAGTTCAAGGGCCTCCTCTCCAAGACGCGGGAGGTGAACGTTCTCTCGGCGGCGAGGTTCTTTCTCTTCGGGGCGCGGGACATCTGGTTCGTCGTCGGCGTCCCCGTCTTCCTGTCCGTGAACCTGGGGTGGGGGTTCACGGAGGTGGGGAGCTTCCTCGCGCTATGGGTGATCGGCTACGGCGTCATCCAATCGGCGGCTCCGGTGTTCATTAGCCGATGGACGGGAGGTCACGCCCCGCAGGGACGAGCCGCCCAGGTGCTCGCGTTCCTCCTCGCCCTGGTGACGGCCTTGGTCGCGGCTGGTCTGACGGCGGGCTACGCGCCTACCGCCGTCATCCTCGGCGGTCTCGGCCTCTTCGGCGTCGTCTTCGCCATCAACTCGTCAGTTCACTCGTACCTCATCCTCGCCTATTCGGACGGCGACAAGGTCGCGATGAACGTCGGCTTCTACTACATGGCGAACGCCGGCGGCCGGCTCGTGGGGACGTTGCTCTCGGGCATCCTGTTCCAGAGCTACGGGGTCATCGGCTGCCTCTGGGCTTCCGTCGCCTTCGCCGCCGCCGCAGGAGTCGTCTCCTTGTCCTTGCCGCACAAGGACACGTCGATGGTGATGTCGGAGATGAAGACGGAAGGGTCGGACTAGGGTTGCGGATGCTCGAATGTGCGATCGCACTCGGGAGACGTGTCCCGTCGCTTTCGTGCTTCTACTCTGACGATTTGCTGCATCCTTCGGCTGGAACCGCCGTCTTCACCTGCGGAGGTAGCGCGATGAGCAATCAAGGAAGCGATGCGGTTCAGTGTTCCATCCCTGGTACTTCGCGTACACGCTCGGCAAGCTGCAGATCCTTCAGCTCCGCGAAGAGGCGAAGGCCAAGCTCGGCGCCCGCTTCTCGCTGCGGCGCTTCCACGACGCGCTGCTCGCGCACGGGATGCCGCCCGTGGGCCTGCTGCGCGAGCGCGTGCTCGCGGAGATCGCGGCGGACTGAGGCAAGCGTCTGGGGGCCATGCGAACGGAACGTGGAAGGTCTCCCTCACGCAGCAGACAGCGCAAGCGTTACCGATGGCCTGCGCGGAGGCCCCTACTCGTTCGCTCCGTCGCTGGCGTCGCTCGCTGCGTCCGTGGCCACGCCAGCGTCGTCGGCGCAGGGACCGATCTTGCCGTTGATCGGCGCGCTCTGGTACCCGGGCGCAACGCACACGGCGGCACCCCCCTGGCAGGCGCACGAGTCCTCAGGTCCCTGGCACGAGGTTACCGGTGTGATGCAAACGCCCTTTGCCGCGCAGTAGTCGGACTCCGGAAAGCCACATTGGGCTCCGTCGAGACAGTCTGCATCCGTGGTGCACGGCGTGCCCGCCACGGTGGCATCACTCGCGTCCGACGCCGAGGCGTCGGTCTGCGGCGGCGGTACCTCGCAAGAGGGAGCGGGCGGGCAAGTCCATTCGTCTCGCAAGCAGATGGGTGCTGCTGCCGAGACCGGGGTCGTGCAGGGGTTCGTACAACCGAGGTCCGTAGGTGGCGACCCCGAGCAGGCGGCGGAGGAGTTCGTAGAGCTGCAATCGAGGAGGACCAGAAGAGCGATGGACGCCCAGAACGAAGCGGAGGCGAGTCGCGGATGCACGCCATCACTGTAGTCCCCTCGGCGCCCTCACGCCGCGGTGCGCTCGTCGTCCGCGAACATGCGCGCGGGCTGCGCAGCGAAGAATCGGAGCACGAGCAGCGCGTCAAAGCGTGTTCTGGCGGAGTATTGGCCGGAGAACTTCCCGCCCGCACCGAGACCGAACATGCGCTTGCACTGCACGAGGATCGCTTTGTGAGCCGAGTAGCCAGGCGTCTCGATGATCACCCGAATCCCGAGATCGAGTCCGAACGCATTCTCCTCGCCCTGCGGCGCCTTCTCCGTCCTGAATTCGATCCGCACCTTCTTAGCGTCGGCCGTTGTCTGCTCGCCGTTGAGCCGTTCGGTGAGGAGATCCCCGAGCGCATCGATGGCATCGAGTGCATTGGCCACTTCCTCCGTGGCGGCCCCTCGCGCGTGCCCGACTGCCCCTCGGCCTCCTTGTAGGCAGCCGTCGTGAGTCGATGTCGAACGCCGTGGGCGGCATCACCGCAGGCCGCTCCAATCCTGGCAAGCACTCGGGGGTCGTCGATTGATCCGATCATGTCGTCGTCCTCCCTGCTCCTCGAACCGCTCGATTACGTTCTCGCCGACGACGATCCACGGCTACTGGTCGAATCACGGCTTTGACGAGCGACTCACGCGAACGGCCCGGCATCGAGTACGGCCTTCGCGAGCACCACCCTCTGATCGTCGAGCACGCTCCTCGCGAGAGCCTTCGCGTGCTCCCATGCGGGCTCCTCGCGGCCCACGGCGACCGCTTCGAGCAAGGCACGCGCCGTTGCCACGCGATTGCCACGCGCGTTTTCGAGATCGCCGACTTCATCAACGATCTCGCTAGCGCGCCCGAGAGGACTCGAACCTCTGACCAACGGCTTAGAAGGGACGCGGTTTCTTGCGAAAACGCCGAGAAAACCTCGGACCGTGACGGCGTCGTGACGGCTATTGTGGGTGCTCTCTCCTCGGCCGCGGCGAAGGACCCTCAAGCACTATCTCGGTGTGTCGAGGCGCTCGGGTTGGCGCTCGGGGCGCTCATGGCAAACGCGAATGCGGGACGCGAGAGCACCGGATGACGGCCAAGGGAAAGCGTGCCGCTGCGGGACGAATGAGGCGCCTGGTTCCTCGAGCCATGTCGTCAGAACGCTGCGGCGCGCGTCACGGTCAGTGCCGTTGGTCCGCGGGCGACGATGGCGGCGTTCCGGCCCAGGAGCGACGCGATGGTCTCGAGAGGCTCCCCCTCAACCAGCAGTGGCCTGGCGCGCTCCGCGAGCTCGGTGAGCTTGGTGCTCTCTGCCTCGGCGGCCGCCGGATCGAGCGTATCAATCACGCAGCCGTCCGCCTGCCAAGCTCGGCACGCCTTCCACGCTCCGCTCGCGTCCGCGTGCGTGACGGCGAGTGTCGTTGCGCCCGACAGAACGCGCAACGCATAACGGACGAGGACTGCGTCAAACCAGCCATACCGGACAGGCCCCTGCCAGCGGTGCTCCGTGTTGTGCTCGTGGACGCAGAGGTCCTTCGTCTCGGTCGGGAGAGGGCCCGGTCCGTGGCGGATGGCATGCGTACGCACGACGCCGATCTGCTCCAGCTCCGCCGCGCCGAGATATTTGGCAATGAGCGAACGCGCATTGTTCGTCGTGCAATCGGACCACGTCGTGTACGGGTGGAAGCCGAACGTCTCGTCGAGCAGCACTCCCTGCGCCCCCTCGAACACCACGGCAGGGTCCTCGGCAGCGATGACGAGCGCCTCGTCGGGCACGACGCGCAGAGCGACGGTAACCGCCCTCTCAAGCCACGCTTCGCCCACCGCGTCGTCTTCGAAGAACCTCCATTCGGAGTGATCCCTCAGACCGGCTAGCTCCGCACGCTTGCGCTCCCGGATGCGGGCGAGCTTTTTCCGCAGGAGGTTCGGTGAGAGCAAGTCTCCGGCGATCACTGTGTCGTGCGGGTGAGCGATGGAGTCGGCCACCGTCTCACCCACGCCGACGCCCACCGAACCGTGCCTCCGATCGCCGCGCGCGGCCTCGCGCAACCGGTTCGCGGCCTGATGAAACGGCGTCGTGACCCGGGCGTGCTCGCTGATCGTGATCCGTTCGAGCGGGGCAGCGACCCCCTTCCGCGCCAGCGCCTCGGCCTCAACCCTGAGCGCCGTCGGGTGCACGACGACGTAGCGAGAGAGGAACGTCCGCACGCCCGGCACGAGCGTCCCGGCACCGAACTGCGCGAACGTGTGGTGCACGCCGTCCGGCGTCACGACGTTGTGGCCGGCCTGCGCGCCGCCGTTGTAGCGGACGACGAGCCTGGCGCCGGTCGTTCGCACCAACCAGTCGGTGAGCAGGCCCTTCCCCGCGTCGCCGAACCCGAGGTCGACGACGACGTACGCCTTCATCGCCCGATCAAGGCACCGAGGATCTTCTGGAGCGCTGAGCTCGTGACCACGCCGTGGAGCTCGGCGAGCGGCGTCAGCGCCTTCATGACGTGCCCGGTGCGCTCCTGCGAGAGCCCCGCACGGTGGAGAGCCCCGACGAGGGCGTCCGCGTCCTTCACCAGCCCTTCGGAGATGAGGAGCGCGCCGGCGCTGACGAAGCAGATGTCGTGGGGATCGTCCATGCAGAGCACGTGGTCACCGAGCACCTCCCGCCAGCGTCCCTCGCAGCGCGCGCGCCGGCGCGCGTCGGGGATGATGAAGAAGGGGACGAAGGTCTTCTGGAGCTCGGCGACGATCTCCTCGAGCTTGAGGTCGCCATCGAGCCGATCGCCGATGACGGTCTCCGCGATGTGCCTCGACAGGGTCTCGTAGGGGAGCTCGTCGCCGGTCATGAACAGGAGCCCGCGCTTCCTGCGCTTTACCCAGCAGTCCATCTCCGTGTGCTGTGCAAGGAAGTAGAGCGCCAGCTCGTAGGATTCCTGGCCGCTTCCACCGCCGCCCCCTTCCAGCCACGAGCGCGTGAGCCACTGGTCCATCAGCTCGGCGGTCGTCTCGAACTGTCCGACTTGGAGCGGAGCGCGGTCGCTCGTCGCGTCACCCACGGCGACGAAGAGGAGCTGCGGGTCCGGAACGCCGCAGTCGCCGAGGATTCGCATGAACATCGGCAGCTGCTCCTTCGCGAGGAGGCGTGGGATGTCGCCCATCGATCCGGTCACGTCGAGCGCGAACACGATGCCGAGCGAGCGGGGATGGTCGGCGCTGTCGCGGCTCTCGCGGACGCGGACCCCCTTCGGGTTCATCAACGGATGGATGGTCTGCTGCTTGAAGACTTGTTCGTGCGGGATGTTGGCGCGCCCCCGGATCAGGAGCTCATGTGCTTCGTGGCTGTAGTTGCCGTAACCCATGGCGAGAACTCTCCCCTCTTCAGACCCGCAACGGATGGAAGCCCGGCGCGCCGAAGGCCTCGCGCGCCACCGTGCCTAGTCTCTCACGAAGAGCCCATGCGTCCATGGTCCCGCTGTCCGCGAGCTCGCGCAGGAGCGAGTCGAACGGCGCCGGGATGGGCTGTGCCGCGACGGCGAGGATTGCGCGCGCCGACATCGAGACGTCGAGCGCGCGAGAGGCATCGTCGGCGCGCTTCGCGGCGCCCCAGCCGACGACGCGGATCCCATGCTCGTTCTCTTGAAAGACGAGGTGCGCCGGCGAGAGGTCGCGATGAACGAACCCGAGGCGGTGGACGGCGGCGAGGACTTCGAGAGCGCGACGCCAGACCCACGCGAGGACGACCGGTTCGATTCCACTCGCGGTCACGGCGCGAGCCTCCTCGACGGTGCGAACGAAGCCCGGGGCCCAACGAAAGATGATCGCGCGACGGCCGTCGAGCGAGCCGCCTCGAATCGCACCACGGCCGAGGGGGATCGGGATGCGGTCGCCGAGCTCAAAGGACGAGCCCTTCGCGATCGTCTCGAGGACGAACCATTCGTGATCGAACGCAGCCTGATCGCCTCCTCCTCGGAGCACCTTCACGGCGACCCGCTCGGTGGGAAATCGTGCACGCTGGGCGAGATAGACGTCGCTTCGCGACCCGCTCGCGATCCTCCCACCGAACCAGTAGTGAGCATCGCCTATCGACGGCGCCTCCTTCGCCTCCCATGCCCGGCCGGCCTCGCGGAAGTGGGCCGTTGCGACCACGTCGGGGTCGAGGAGCACCGCTGCGCCACAGTGGCCGCACACGGCGGAGCGTGCCCACTTGCTCGGAGGCGTCGCAGGCGCACCGCAGTTGGGACATCGAACGACGCGTTCGCTCACGGGCGGAGGATAGTAACGCGATCGTCCGGGATTTCACCGGCGCCGGTGCGGTGTCCGTTGCTCCCCCCAACGCGCCGCGACCTCGGGGAGCTGGGCGCGCCGGCCTCGCGCGGGATCTACTTCGCGTTGATGGAGCCGCCAACGGCGCCAAGCTCCGCCAAGGCCACCGTCCGGCCTCCCGTTCGCCTGGCCGGCCGTAGCTGGGCGCGGTACGCTCTTTGGGTGCAAGCGTTCAACGTTCCCCCGCTTCCGTTGCGCGAGGATGAGCACGGCGTCGTCCGTGTCGCCGGCACACGCGTGACGCTCGAGTCCGTGGTGACGCTCTTCGATCGGGGCGCGACGGCAGAGGAGATCGCGCAGAGCTTCCCCTCCCTCTCTCTGGGGGACGTGTACGCGGTGCTCAGCTACATCGTCGCCCGCCGCGACGACGTCGAGATCTACCTCGCGCGCCGCCATCGTGAAGACGACGCAGCCCAGGAAGACGCGGAACGGCGGTCGCCGTGGGCGGAGTTTCGTGCACGCCTCGTCGCTCGGCGAAGTGCAAGCGTTGGGTAACGCGGGTGATCGCGCTCGCCATCGACGAGAACTTCGATCACCACATCCTTCGAGCCCTCCTAAGGCGCGTCCCGACCCTAGACGTTCGGACGGTCTTCGATGCCGGGCTCAAGGGAGCGGACGATCCAACGGTGCTCGCGTGGGCGGCCCGGGAGGGGCGGGTCCTCCTCACGCATGATGTTCGCACCATGACCCGGTTCGCGTACGAGCGCATCGCGCGCGGAGAGCCGATGCCCGGCGTCATCGAGGTTCGTGCGCGCGCGCCGATGGGGGAGATCCTCGACGATCTTCTTCTCATCGTTGAGTGCGCTCTCCACGACGAACTTCGCGACCGCGTGGTCTACGTGCCGCAGCGACGATCCTGACGGGGCGCCGGCTTAGCGCGGGGGCTACTTCGCGTTCATGGAGCCGCCCACGGCGCCAATCTCCGCCAGAGCGAATGCGTACGCGTCACCGTAGTAGCCGGCCTCGCTCTTCTGCGAATCTGCGCCCATGTGGCCGGAGTCGCGTTCAATGCGAAGAAGTGCGGGCCCGCCCGTCGAAGCGGCTTGGACCTCCGCAACGAACTTACGAGCGTGCATCGGGTCGACCCGGTCGTCGTTGGCGGGTGACATCAGCAAGAGAGACGGATATCGAACGCCGCTCTGCACGTGGTGGAGGGGCGAGTACGCGAGGAGCGGACGGAAGTCGTCCTCCTTGGTCGGGTTCCCATACTCCGCCGTCCAGCCCCCACCCCACCCGACGAGCGGGAAACGGATCATGTCGAGGAGCGGCGCGCCGCAGAGAACAACGCGAAAAAGGTCAGGCCGCTGGGTGAGCGCGGCTCCCATGAGCAACCCCCCGAAACTCGCTTCGTCATCGTCCGGAGCGAAGGGAGGCAGGCTCGCCGTCCCGAGGTCGGGGAGGGGGATCTCCCGCACAAGGGCTCCATCGAGACCATGAACCTCGAGGCGCGAGATCGCGTCCTTGACGTACTTGAGCACCAGCTTGCCTCCAACGATCGAGAGGTCCTCCAGCCGCGCGTCCTTCCGCTCAGGGACGATCTCCTTCCAGTGCTCGTATTCGGGATGCGCCGGGTCCACGACCATCACGCGCGAGTTCGGAGCGCCGTCCGTGGTGACGAGGTAGAAACGGTCCTTGTAGGCGAAGGCGCTGATCCGCGCGTGATCGTACTTGCACAGCGTCGTCCATGCCGTCGCCGCCGCGCCGCGTGCCCGCAGGTCCCGGAAGTACACGGCCGTGGAGACCTCGCCGCTCCAGACGCTGACCGTGAGCCAGTGCCCGTCGCGGGACGCGTCGAAATCCATCTCGAGAGAAGGGTCCCCGGTCTTCCCGCGGACGAGCGTGTCCTTCGCGGCGTCCTCGCCCAGGCGGTGGAAGCGAATTTCCTGGGCGCCGGGACGCACGGCGGCGGGGACGTCCATCGGGATGAAGCTGTAGTAGAAGCCCTTCGAATCCGCGGCCCACGTCGCACCAGTCGAGTCCTCCGAGATCGCGTCTCGAGCTGCCTCCTGCGCCGTAGCGACGTCGAGCACGTGAATCGTAGCGGCGTCGGCGCTATGCAACGCGAGGCTGTACGCAAGCTTGGTTCCGTCGGGTGAAGGGTGCCAGCCGTGGAGGGAAGGGTTGTCCTTCGTCGGCCAGGTATTCGGATCGAGGAGCACGCGGTCCTTGCCGTCCGCGCCGCGCACGTAGAGGACAGCTTTCTCCTGCGTCGCCGCGCGCGCGGTGAAGAAGAGTTTTCCCCCGCGCTTGATCGCTGCGCGACTCCGTGTACAGCACCTCGCGAAGTCGGGACACGAGCGCCGCACGCTCGGGCAGCGCGTCGAGCTTCTTGCGCGTGAGAGCGTCCTCGCTCTCCATCCATGCGCGCACTTCGGGTGACTTGCCGTCCTCGAGCCAGCGATAAGGGTCCTTCACCGCGACGCCGAACAGCGTGTCCGTCACGTCGGACGAGCGCGTCGCGGGGTACTCGCTCGCCCACGAAGGACGAGTCGGCTGCTCGTTCGCGACGGACGCGATCGGCGAGACCGGTGCGGGAGAGGCGCTCGGCGCAGGCACGGGGGCCGGGGGGACGCCGGGGCTTGCGGCGCAGGCGACTAGCGAGAATGCCAGGAGGACTCGCGCGGGAAGTCGCATGGGCATGCGATTAGCACGCTCGCGCCGGAGCGATGGTGCCGATCCGTCGATCGGACGTCGCCGTCCAAAGCTGGCTCCAGATAGCGCCGACCAACGGCCCGCTGGGCCGTCGCTTCAGGCGTGGATCAGCGCCAAAATCCTCTTCGTGACAGACGGTGACAGCTTTTCGGGACGGCCTCTGGACGATCCGCCGATCGCCTTCGAGTCCGCAGAAACGACGGCAGGTCTTGTTTTCGGCTGCGATCCCGATCTCGCTTGGCGCGCCCGGCAGGACTCGAACCTGCGACCAACGGCTTAGAAGGCCGCCGCTCTATCCAACTGAGCTACGGGCGCATGCGAAACAGCTACGAAAATTTATCTCGTATCCAAGCAGTGATCGAGAGGCCTTCTCGGCAGCTCGCTACGCACTGTTACCGCAAGTCGCTCCATCGCTGCTCGGAGATCGGCTCGCGTCGTGTGCGCGTAGGGCCGCGTCGTCGAGAGGTCCGCGTGAGCGGCAAGCCTCGGCACGTCCCCGTTCATTCGCCGAGCGCGCGCACGAGGAGCACCGTCATCACGAGTCCGACGAGCGTGGCGGTGAGGCCAAAGACGTAGACCATCACCGCGCCGGGCGCGCCGACGTCGCCTCGCTCGATGGCTCGGCGAATCTGCGCGTAGCGAATCGTCGCGAGCAGGTTGGCGAGCATGCCGAGGGCGACGAGGATCGCGCCGACCCACGCGGAGCCGACACCGCGCTGGAGATGGATCGGTACGGCCCCCACGCTCGCGACCTGTCGCAGGAACACACCGAAGCGCGCGATCGCGAACCCGAACGCCATGAGCGCGATTCCCGTCCGGATCCACGCGAGCATCGTCCGCTCGTTGGCCTGGTGGACGCGGAGCGTCTCTTCGCGGATCGGCGGCGGCTCGAGCATTGCGCCGAGACTGTACCTCGGCCCGCAGGACGCGGATGGCGGCGCGCTGGACGTACCCGAGCGCTCAATGGTGTTGAGCGCGGTCGAGCGGCACTTGCCTGACCAGATGAACAGGAGCGGCAATCGACGATCGGGCGGCAGTCGCCTGCGCGCGGCCGCCGCGTGATCGAGAGGCTCGAGAAGAGGCGAAGGTCGTGAAGCGCGCGCCCTTGAAGTGAGCCTGCACTTCGGTCCGCTAGGTCGTGGCAACGCAGGTCGGTCGCCTCTTCCTCTCTCGCCGCGCGGCTGAGGCGGCGAGGAAGAGGTATCATCCACGCCGTGGAGGAGCCGAACGCGGACGGTGGGGGACTGGCCGTGGACCTCCATGCGAAGGTCCGCGACCTCGAAGAGAGGTTGCGACGAGCGACGCACGAGGCCGATCTCACCCGTGCCCGCCTCGACACCGTCGTGGCCGCGACGCTCGACCAGAGCGTCTGCCTGGAGTTCGAGCCCCCCGTCCGGACGTCGCTGCCGCCCGAGGAGCAGGTCGATCGCATGCTCGAAGTGGGCGTCGTCGTGGCGCTCAACGACTTCGCGGCGCAGCGCTTCGGGGGGCGCGCCTCCGCCGCGGACATCGCCGGCAAGCGCCTGATGGACGTCATGGAGCGCGCGCGCCTCGTGTTCCGCGAGCAACTCCTGGGGTTCGTGCATGCCGGCTATCGACAGGACCGCCACGAGTACGTGCTCGCCGACGCCGACGGCAACGAAGTCGACATCGAGCTCAATCGCTACGGCACGGTGGCCGACGGGATGCTCGTGCGCATGTGGAGCGTGTCGCGCGACGTCACGGAGCGGAAGCGGCGCGACGAGAGAATGCAGCAGGCGCGTAAGCTCGAATCGCTGGGGATGCTCGCCGGGGGGATCGCGCACGACTTCAACAACCTGCTCATGGTCCTGTGCGCGAGCGCCGACGTGATGAAACGCAACGTCGCGCGCGGCAAGCCTGTCGACGAGTCGATCGCGACGATCGAGGAAGGGCTGGGGCGCGCGACGGCGCTCGTGCGGCAGATCCTGACCTTCAGCCAGCAAACGGAGGGGCGCCGGGCGCCGACCGCGCTCGCGCCGATCGTCGCGGAGTGCGGAAGGCTCGTCGCCCCTTCGCTACCCGCGGGCGTGGCGCTCGACACCGCGGGCCTGGGGCCGTGCCGCGCGGTGGCGGCTGACGCCGCGCAGATGCACCAGGTCGTGATGAACCTGGTCACGAACGCGGCGCAGGCGATCGAGGGGGCGGGACGGATCGAAGTGACGCTGGCGGAGGTCGAGCTCGATCACGCAGGCGCGGCGGAGCTCTCGCTCTGTCCAGGGGTGTACGCGAAGCTGGTGGTGCGCGACACGGGGATGGGAATGGCGGCGAAGACGCGCGAGCGGATCTTCGATCCCTTCTTCACGACGAAGGCGCCGGGGAAGGGGACGGGGCTGGGCCTGTCGGTCGTGCACGGGATCGTGACGGCGCACGGCGGGGTGGTCCGCGTGACGAGCCGGCCGGGAGCGGGGGCGACGTTCGAGGTGCTTGTGCCGATCGCGGGGTGATGCCGCAGCCCCCGCGAACGCGCATACGTCGCCGCACACGGCGGAGGCAAAAGAGCTTCGCGAGGTGATCCGTTTGCGTCGCCCGATCCCACAGTTCCGGTGGACCGTGAATGTGAATGTCTTCGGCGTGCGGGACATCCGACGTGGGGCAGGTGATCTTGATGCAGCGTTGGCTTTGGATTGCGCTTACGAGCGCGCTCGCGTGTGGTTGCAGTGGTGGCGCTGGCGCGCAACGAGTGTCGTGGGTCACGCCGTCGTCGGCGAACGTACCGCGCGACACGTCGCCATTGACCCGCTCGGTCGTCGACTCGAAGGACGCGCTCGCCGTGCTCGCGCAGCGCGACCGCACCACCGAAGACCGCGCGCTCGACGGATCGCGCCAAGCGGCTGACGTGCTCACGTACCTCGGCATCGAGCCGGGCATGAACGTGGTCGAGCTCGCCGCTGGCTCGGGCTACTTTGCCGAGCTCATCGCGCGCACCGTGGGGCCTGACGGGAGGCTGTTCGCGGAGAATCCCCCGGCGCTCGTCGCCAGCCACGGCATCGAGGAGGCCTGGATGCGCCGGCTGCAGCGGCCCGTCAGCGCCCGCATCGTGCGACTCGACCAGGAGCTCGACAAGCCGCTGCCGACGCACGCGATCGATCTGGTCTACGTGAGCGACGACCTCGGGGACCTGGCAGCCGAAGGGGTCCCGCCCGGCGACGCAGCCACGTCGGCGTGGAACGCGCTGCGAAGCGGAGGGCGCCTGGTCGTCGTCGAGCGCGCGCAAGCCGACGGCGCTCCGCGCGTGGAGAGCGTGCAAGCGATGACTGCGAGCGGATTCCGCCTCGTGAACGAAGGGCGCTTCTTCCACGACGGGCAGCACGTGGCGCTCACGTTCACCAAGCCGTAGCGAAGAGACGCGTAGCGCGGTCGAACGAAGAAGGCCAGCACGCGCGCGAATCGCCATACGATGAGCCCGTGCCCGCCGCTCGTGACCTGCTGATCAACGACTACTTTCGCGTGCTCGCGGAGGATGATACGCGCACGGTGCGTCTCGTACGAACGGCGATGCCGTTCCCGTCGAACGAGGTGATCGAACAGACGTTTGCCACGCTCGAGGGGGCGACGGCGAGCGTACCCGCGGGCTGGGCGCTCCTCATCGACTCGCGCGAAGGGCCGCTCCGGAACGATCCGCACTTCGAGCGCGTTCTGGCTCGGGTTCGCGGCCAGATCTTCGGGCGCTTCCGGGGCGTGGCCGTGCTCGTGCGGAGCGCCGTGGGCAAGCTGCAGGTGGCTCGCTACGCACGCGAGGATCACACCGAGACGCGCATTTTCGACGACGAGGGGGTCGCGCGCGCGTACCTCGCCGCGCGCCTCGCTCGCCCGACCAAGCCGCCGTCGCGCTAGCACGAGCGGCTCGGTCGCGCGGGATGCGCGCGCGGCCTCGCAGTCTCAGACGAAGAAGTCGGGGATCAGCTCCGCGCCCGGCACCATCGCGTACTTCGAGAGGTCCGAGACGCCGACGGAGGCGAGCACCTCGTCGTCGATCGCGAAGTGCCCGGTGTACTCGCGGCTCGGGCGGGTGAGGATCGCGTACGCCGCGTCGGCCATGATCTCGGGGCTGCGGCTCCCCTTCATGACCTCGTCCCCTCCGAGGAGGTTCTGCACCGCCGCGGTCGCGATGACCGTGCGCGGCCACAGCGCGTTGACGGCTATGCCCTGCGCCTTCAGCTCTTCGGCCATGCCGAGCACGCACATGCTCATGCCGAACTTCGCCATCGTGTACGCCACGTGCGGCGCGAACCAGCGCGCCTCCATGTTGAGCGGCGGCGACAGGTTCAGGATGTGCGGGTTCTTCGCCTTCGCGAGGTGCGGGATGCACGCCTGCGAGCACGCGAACGTGCCGCGCGTGTTCACCTGGTGCATCAGGTCGTAGCGCTTCATCGGCGTCGAGGTCGTGCCGGTGAGGCTGATCGCGCTGGCGTTGTTCACCAGGATGTCGATCCCTCCGAACTTCGCGACGCCCGCGGCGACCGCGGCGGCGATCTGGTTCTCGTCGCGCACATCGACGACGCACGCGAGCGCCTTGCCGCCCGCCTTCTCGATCTCCTCGGCCGCCGAGTGGATCGTGCCGGGGAGCTTGGGGTGCGCTTCGGTCGTCTTGGCGGCGATGATGACGTTCGCGCCGTCCTTCGCCGCGCGCAGCCCGATTGCCTTGCCAATGCCGCGGCTCGCGCCGGTGATGAAGAGGGTTTTGCCCTGGAGGGTCGACATGCAGCTCGCTATCGCATCGCCCCGGGGGGGGCGTCAATGGAGCCTCACGCGGCGCGGATCACGACCCCTCGCCGCGCCTGAAGACGTGCACGGACCTCGCTCGTCATCAGCGCCTCGGTCGCGGCGCGATCGGCGAAGAGATCCCATGCGTTTTCGTCGTCGCCCGTCGCCTTCTCCACCCCGTCGAACGCGAGCGCGCGCACCCAGCTCAATCGATCCTCGGGGCACGGGTGGCTGTCGAACGGCGTCGGCTTCTTGCCGAACGCCTCGGCGATCGCCTTCTCCACGTTCCCCTCGGGTGCGGGCGTCGCGGGCGCGAAGGCGTAGAGGTTCGGCAGCGCCATCTTGTTGTTCACGACCTCGGCGAGCGTGACGTTCAAGTGCGCATCGAAGCGAACCGACCGCTCGATGACGTGACGAAGCCCCTCCTCGAACGCCATCGAGCCGTACGCGAACGCCGCCCACCTATCGGCCAGCACCTCCTGCAGTCGCGACGCCCCCTGCGAGATCCCGAGGAACGCGCGCCAGAACCCGCGCACGAACCACCACGCGGGATTGATCGCGGAAGCGACGCGACGCGCGACGAGCTGCATCGTCATCGCGAAGAGCGAGCGGCGCACCCCGAGCGCGAACCCGCCCCCGGCCGTGTCCTCGTTGTGGAAGTGACCGTACTCGTGCGCCAGCACCGACTTGAACGCACGCATGCGCATCCCATCCAGCACCCCCACGCCGAGGATGAGGCACCGGTCGTGGGACCCGCGGAGCTGCTGCCCGAGCGAGCCTCGATCGAAGACGGCGATCTCGGTGAACGGCGTCACGAAGACCCGATCGACCGGGCGCGTCCCGATGCGCGCGGCCACCTCGTCGAGCGCGGCGCGCATCTTCGGATTCGCGCCGAGGTCCATGACGAGCCCCGGGTCTTCGTCCTTCGGGCGGACGAACACGCTCTTCGCGATGGCCACGAGCGAGCCGAACCCGATGATCCCCACGATGATGAACAGCTTCGGCGCGATCCACCCGGCCGCGAGGATCCCGCCGATCACCCCCACCGTCGCCGCGACGACCACCACCGCGAGCAGCGGCAACGACGCGTAGTAGTACGCCGACGCGCACCACAGAATCGCGCGGTACGCCTGCCGCAAGCGTCGCTCGGTCGGTCGCACGCGCGCCTCGGTCGGCCTCTTCGCCACCGCGCGCAGCGTCGCCCAGCTCAGCGCGTATCCGGCGCCCAGCAGCAACACGAGCACCACGAACCACGCCGCCACCGCGCGCCCCAGCCACTTCGCCGCCCGCAGCCACAGCGGCTGCGACTCCACGAACGCCTTTTCCAGCGGCGCCGCCACCTCCTCGGGGAGCCCGACCGCCTTCGCGTGCGCGAGCAGCGACTCCGCCTTGTCCATGTCGCCCCCCTCGGCCGCCATGAGCGAGCCGTAGTAGTTCGCCATCGGATCGTCGGGCGCGAGCGCGAGCAGCCGGTCGGTGGCCCTCCGCTGCACGTCCATGTCTTTCGCCGCGAAGCCGGCCTGGAGGAGCACGGTCCAGGCGTACGGCTCGTTCGGCTCCGCGTTCGTCGCCTCGACCGCCAGCTTCCGCGCCTCTGCCGCGTCGGCCGCCGGCACGTCCTTCGTCGCCACGAGCGCCGCCGCGAGCCCCGCCTCGTTCGGCGCCGAGCGGTCCTTCGCGAGCGCCGCCCGGCACCACGTAAGCGCCTCGGCGCGCCTCCCCAGCTGCGCCAGCGCCCCGCACTTCCGACGCTCCGCGTGCGAAAACTCCGGCGCGAGCTCGAGCACGCGCGAATACAGATCGAGCGCCTTCAGCGTCTCCCCTGCATCGGACGCCTCGGTCGCCTGCCGAAAGACGGGCACCGCGTCGGGATTGATCGCTTGCAGCTCGCTCGTGATCTTCTGTTCGAACGCTGGATCGCGCTGCGACGGACCGCGCGCGAGCGCCGCGTGCCCTCCGACCCAGAGCGCAAGCGTGACGAGCGTGACGACGACGGTATGGAGTGCGCGGTTTTGGCCCATATCGATCCTATTCGGATCGATCGTACGGAATGTTGCTCGGAAAGATGCCCTCGCCCGCCCCCGCTTCCCCCTGGATCGAGCCCCCGCTTTCCGCCCTCGTA